>Ga0209333_1000002_pt1 | contig 161367 bp, 140 predicted proteins | sample BlaSpr_A8_OM2_O3_FD_187982 | JGI IMG/M metagenome (GOLD analysis project Ga0209333, IMG submission 187982) | Forest soil microbial communities from Thunder Bay, Ontario, Canada - Black Spruce, Ontario site 2_A8_OM2_O3 (SPAdes) (version 2) | ecosystem: Environmental > Terrestrial > Soil >... | reverse complement strand
CCCGCCACAACTGCCGTTCCTCGGCCTCGGTCTTGGCCGGCATGAACTCGAACGAGTACGACGGGGCCCCCGAGGCCAGCAGGTCCCTGATCGTCGGCACGGCTGCGAGCTGACTCTGCGGCATAACGATCAGGCTAGCCGGGCCGGCCGGGCGCCGCCGGTTCACGGCCGGCGCGCCACCCCGCCGTACGACCACCGCGATCCGTCGCTGTCGGCCATATCGGGATCCTCGGCGCCCCACTCGCCGACGTAGGTCACCGCGGCCGCGGCGCCCTCATACGGGGGAACCAGCTCGAGCCCGTCGAAGAACCGCTCCACCCCGGCCCTGCTGCGCAGGTAGATCTGCTCGGTGGCGTTCGCGTAGATGCCCCGGATGGCCGCCGTGGCGGCGGGCGGCTTCTGGTCGGCGGTGATGTGGCTCAGCGCCAGGTAACTGCCCGGGGCCAGCTCGGCCACATACCGCGCGATCAGGCCGTGCGGGTCCGAGGCGTCGGACACGAAGTGCAGCACGGCCGTCATCAGCAGCCCGACCGGCTGGCTGAAGTCGATCAGCTCACGCGTCTGCGGGTGGTTCAGCACGCCGTCCGGGTCGCGCAGGTCCGCGGTGACGAGACGGGTTTCCCCCGCGTCGACCAGCAGCGCGCTGGCGTGCACCCGGACCAGCGGGTCGTTGTCCACGTAGACGACGCGGGCCTCGCGGGTCGCCCGGTGCACCGCCTGGTGGGTGTTGTTCTGGGTGGGCAGGCCGGATCCGATGTCGAGGAACTGGCGGATGCCGGCCGTCCCGGCCATCCAGAGCGCCGCACGCTGATGGAACCCCCGGTTGGCCCACGCGGCATCGGCCAGCTCCGGCATTCGTGCCCGGATCCGCTCGGCGGCGTCCCGGTCTGCCCGGAAGTTGTTCGTGCCGCCCAGGTAGTAGTCGTAGAGCCGCGCCGGGCTCGGCGTGGCCGGGTCGATTCCCGGCGGGACCTGTTGGTCCTCTGTCATGCCCCCTCCGCAGAGCAGTTGCCTATAAGCCTGACATAGCGCGCCGGAATCACAACCCCGGCGGCCCGGCGCCCCGCCGCGGCCGCGGACTAGTCTCGCCAGCATGGCGACCAGCCGTGTCAGCAGCGCCGGCCTTCCCGAGATCCGGACCCGGGTGGGGCGGGCGCTCGACGACTTCCTCGACCGCCAGCGTGGCGCGCTCGGCGCGATCGGCGCGGACATGCTGCCCTGGATGGACGCGATCACCGGGCTGCTGGCGAGCGGGAAACGGCTCCGGCCGGCGTTCTGCTACTGGGGCTGGCGCGGCGCGGGCGGGGAGGATTGCCCGCAGATTTACGCCGCGGCCGCGGCGCTCGAACTGCTGCACGCGAGCGCGCTCGTGCACGACGACCTGATGGACGCCAGCGACACCCGGCGGGGCCAGCCGTCGGTGCACCGCAGGTTCGCCGCCGTGCACGCCGACGGCGGGTGGCGCGGGTCGGCGGACGCGTTCGGCGCCGGGGCGGCGATCCTCATCGGGGATCTCCTGATGGCCTGGACCGATCAGCTGTTCACGGGCAGCGGGCTGCCGGCTGCCGGGCTGCGCCGCGGGCAGCCGGTGCTCGACGCCATGCGGGCCGAGCTGATCTGCGGCCAGTACCTTGACCTGCTCGGCCAGGCCGCCGGGGACGGGACGGTCGACAGTGCGCTGCGCGTGGTCAGGTTCAAGTCGGCCAAGTACACGGTCGAGCGCCCGCTGCAGCTCGGCGCGGCGCTGGCCGCGGCGCGGGCCGCCGGTGACCCGGCGACCGAGCGGGCGTGCCGTGGCTACGGCATACCCGTCGGCGTCGCGTTCCAGCTCCGCGACGATGTGCTCGGGGTGTTTGGTGATCCCGCTCAGACCGGCAAGCCGGCCAGCGACGACCTGCGCGAAGGGAAACGGACGGTGCTCGTGGCGATCGCCAGGGAGCGGGCCGGAGCGGCCGACCGCGAGCTGCTCGACCGGCTGCTCGGCGACCGGCTGCTCGACGACGCCGGGGCGAAGCAGATCCGCTCGATCCTCCTGGAAACCGGCGCCCTGGCCGAGTGCGAGCTGATGATCGACTCCAGCGTCGCCGAGGCACTGGCCGCGCTCGAGCACGCGCCGATGACCGGCGAGGCCAAGCTGGCCCTCGCCGAGCTGGCGGTCATCGCGACCGCGCGCAGCGACTGACCGCGGTCAGTACGCTAGCGCCTGGGCCCGCCGGTTCACCTCTTTGGCGCGGTGCTCGGCGATCGCCTGGATCGGCGTGCCGGGCAGCGACTCGTCCGCGGTGAAGAGCCAGCGCATTGCCTCTGCCTCATCGAATCCGCAGTCGAAGAGCAGGGTCAGCGTGCCGTGCAGGCCCCGGACGACCTGATCGCCGTCCAGGAACGCAGCGGGAACGCTGAACGCGCCGCTGGGGCGCTGGACCGCAAGCAGCTTGCGGTCGCGGAGGAGTTGCTTGACCCGGCTCACTGGGAGCCCGAGCCGGTCAGCACACTCTGGGATGGTCAGCCAGTCGCCGACGATGGCGTCGGCCGGGGGGTCGATCTGTGCCACGTCTGAAGAGTTTCCCACAATGGGGCTCTCGTCAAACACCGCCGAAGACCCGGCCACCTGCTGGTCACGTCCGCGGCCTCGATGACACCATCGAGGCCCACTCTGGAATGGGAGCCCCGCACCGATGATGCCTTCGGACGCTGGCACGCGATCTGCCGATCTCACCCGGCCCCCGGCGCTCCGGGCCGGCGACCGGGTTGCGGTGCTGTCGGTCAGCAGCCCGGCTCCGCCCGCGCAGCTCGAGATGGGCCTTGACGTGCTGCGGTTCGCCGGGCTCGACCCGGTGCTCTACCCGTCAGCCCGCGATCAGGGCAGCATGCGCCGCTACCTGGCCGGGGACGACCGGATGCGCGCGGCCGATCTGAGGGCCGCGCTGAGCGACCCCACCATCGCGGGCATCGTCTTCGCCATCGGCGGCTCCGGTGCGCAGCGCACCCTGGAGGCCATGGACTGGGACGGCCTCGCCGGGCTGCCGCCGAAGGTGCTGGCCGGCTACTCGGACGTGACGGCCGTGCTCGAGGCGGTGGCCAGCAAGCTCGGCTGGGCCTCGCTGCTGAGCCCGAACCTCGTGTCGTCCGGCGCGGCCATCCACTACTCGTTCGGCTCGATGCTCCGATCGCTGATGCACCCGGAGCAGGCCACCGAGATCCGCTACCCGATGGCCACGCGGCTGGCGGGCGGAACCGCGAGCGGCGTGACCCTCGGCGGCAACCTGACGCTGCTGACGTCGTCGCTCGGCACCGACACGTCGTGGCCGGCCCGGGGCGGCATCCTGCTCGTCGAGGAGAAGAACGAGGCCGAGTACCGGCTGGACCGCATGCTCACGCAGTTGCGCCGGTCCGGCTACCTGGACGGCGTCGCCGGGATCGTGGCCGGGACGTTCACCGGCTGCGGCGAGCCAGCGGCCGTCGAGGAGATCCTGGCCGAGCGGCTCGGCGGTCTCGGGGTGCCGATGATCGCCTGGGCGAACGTCGGCCACGGCGGTTACTTCCAGGCCTTCCCGATCGGGGTCGCGGCCGAGCTAGACGCCGACACCGCGACGCTGCGCCTGCTCGAGCCGCCGCTGCTGCCGGCCCAGGGCTCGTTACCTGCCACGATCACGGAAACCTTGCCGGCGCGCACCGGTCAGCCGGTGACGGCGTCGCGCAACGGCGCCTGCGGGTCACCCAGCCGGGCCGCGTCGACCGTGGCCGCCGCCTGGATGACGCGCCGGCCCTGGGCGAGGTCCCGCGGTGAGTTCACCGCCAGCAGCGCCACCAGCAGGTCGCCCGCCAGCCAGCAGGCCGACCACTGCCGCGCCGCCGGGTCGCCGCGCAGCAGCATCCGGTCGGCAGCGCCGTGGAAGCCGATGTACTGGACCATCCGCCCGAACTGCTCGGACCAGAAATACGGAACGGGGTCGTAGGCCTCGGCGCCGCCGAGCAGGTTCACCGCGGCCACCGCCGGCGCGCGGAGCGCCACGTCCCAGTGCTCGAACCGCAGCCTGCGCCGGTACCGCAGCGACCAGAACGCCATGCAGTCGCCGACCGCGAACACCCCCGGCAGCGAGGTGCGCAGCTGCTCGTCGGCGGCGACCCCGTTGTCGATCGCGATGCCGGACCCGTCCAGCCAGCCGACCTCCGGCCGCACCCCCACCGCCGTGACGACCTCGTCGGCCGGCAGCCACCCGCCGCCGGCCAGCGCCAGGCCGCCCGGCTCGACGGACGCCACTTTCTGGCCGAGCCGGAGCTCGACGCCGGCCTCGGCGTACCACGGGGCGGTTAGCGCGCCGAGCTGCGCGCCGAGCGCCGCGGCCAGCGGCGCCGGCGCGGCCTCGAGCACAGTCACCTCGCAGCCGCGGGCGGCCGCCGCCGTGGCCAGCTCGGCGCCGATCCAGCCGGCGCCGACGATCGCCAGCCGCAGCCCAGGGCGCAGCAGCGCCCGCAACGCCAGTGCGTCGTCCATCGTGCGCAGGAACCGCTGCCTGCCGCCGCCCGGCAGGCCCACCGGCGTGGCCCCGGTAGCCAGCACCAGGCGGTCAAACCGGTGCTCGGCCCGGCCGGCCCGCAGCAGGCCGTCGTCCAGGCCGGTCGCCGCCTGGCCGAGGCACAGCTCTACATCGAGCGTGTCCAGGTCGTCACGCAGCGTAGTATCGTCTACGTCGCCAATCATGAGCCGCTTAGACAGCGGCGGCCGGTCGTACGGCGGCCGCGGCTCGGCGCCCACCAGCGTCACCGTGCCCGCGTATCCAGCGGCCCTGAGCTCCTCGATGGTGCGCAGGCCGGCCAGCCCGGCGCCTGCCACCACGATCCGCTCCGGGCTGGCCGAACTCGCCGGGACCATGTGCCACCTCGCATCCCCGGGCCGCTGTCTGCCCAGGCAGGCTACTATGACCACGTTTCGCGACAGGGCCGTCACCAGCAGCTATCGATCCGCCGCTGCGCCGCTGTTAGCCGCGCACAGACGCGTATCGGCCTTTACACTGCTCCCGATGGACACCACGCTCTCCCGCCTTCAAGCCGGGCAACTGCTCGACGGCAGGTACCGGGTGGGCTCGTGGATTGCCCGTGGTGGCATGGCAACGGTCTACCTGGGCACCGACACCAAGCTGGACCGCACGGTCGCGCTGAAAATCGCCCACGCGGAACTGGCCCACGATCCCGACTTCGTCCGCCGGTTCACCGGCGAGGCGCTGTCCGTGGCGCGGCTGTCCAGCCCGAACGTCGTCGGCGTCTACGATCAGGGCAGCCACGCGGGCCTGCCATACCTGGTCATGGAGTACGTCCCCGGCCAGACGCTGCGCGAGCTGATGCGTGCCCGCGGCAGGCTCGAGCCGCGCGAGGCGCTCGACATCATCAGCGGGGTGCTGGCCGGCCTGGCCGCCGCGCACGAGGCCGGCATCGTGCACCGTGACGTCAAGCCGGAGAACGTCCTGCTCGGCGGCGGCAACGTCATCAAGGTCGCGGACTTCGGGCTGGCCAGGGCGGCGTCACGGGCCAGCCACACCCAGACCGGCATGCTCATCGGGACCGCCGCCTACCTCGCGCCCGAGCAGGTGGCGCGGAGCGTCTCAGACTCCCGCACCGACGTGTACGCGGCCGGCGTGATGCTGTTCGAGATGCTCACCGGCGTGCAGCCGCACACCGGCGAGACCCCGCTCGCCGTGGCCCACAAGCACGTCAGCGACGTGGTGCCGCCCCCGTCCGGCGTGGTGCCCGGCCTGCCCCCGTCGCTGGACGCACTCGTGGCCCTGGCCACGAACCGGGATCCCGACCTCCGGCCCGGCGACGCCGGCCAGTTCCTGCAGGCGATTTCGGATGCCCGCAGCGGGCTGCCGGTCGCCGGGCCCGCCGACCCGCCGCACGGTCAGCTGCTGCCGGCCCCGCAGGCGCGGGTCAGCGGTCCCGTTCCGTCGGTGGATCCGGCCGGGTTCCCGTGGTTCGACGAGAACAACGCCCCCACCGGCTATGGCCAGCCCGGCAGCGGGTTCAGCTCGATGCCGGGCAACGCGTACAGCCCCGTTCCCGCCGCCCCGGCGAACGCGAACCACACTCTGATCGTGCCGGCCGGCGGGGGCGGCTACGACGGTGTGCCCTTCGGCGGCATGCCGTACTCCGAGGGCGACGGGCCTGCCTACCCGGCGCGGCGGGGGAACAAGTTCCGCCGCGGCGAGCCGGTGCTGCAGCGGTGGCTGTTCAGCCGCAGGTTCGTCTACCTGAGCCTGGGCATCGCCGCCGCGGTGATCATCGGCCTTGTCGCCTGGTGGGTCACTGACGGGCAGTTCGCCACCGTGCCCCAGGTGACCGGCATGGCGGTCGGCACCGCACGCTCCGAGCTGCAGAACCTCGGCTTCACCGTGAAGGTCGGCCAGGGTGAGCACAGCAACACGGTCGCCAAGGGCGACGTCGCGGCGACGGACCCCGGGAGCGGCGCCAGCGTCAAGCGGGGCGCCATCGTGACGCTCATCGAGTCCACCGGCCCGGTCATGATCGGCGTCCCGCAGGTGACCGGGCTGACCGAGGCCGCCGCCCAGGCCGAGCTGAAAAAAGCGGGCTTGACCCCAGGGTCGGTGACCACGGCGGCGTCGGACACCATCCCGGTCGGCGTCGTGATCAGCACCAACCCGGTGGCAGGCACCTCCTGGCCACAGGCCAAGCCGGTTGGCATCACGGTCAGCGCCGGACCGCCGCTGCCGAACTTCGTGGGCCAGCAGTTCTCCGCTGCGCAGGGCGAGGCGCAGTCCGGCGGGTACCAGCTGCAGCAGCAGACGGTGTCGAACAGCGCGGCACAGGGGACGATCGTCGGCCAGTCGCCGGGGGCGGGCAGCCCGATCACCAAGGGCGAGGTCGTGACCGTCCAGGTCTCCAACGGGCCGCCCCAGGTCAGCATCCCGAACGTGGTGGGCATGAATGTGGGCCAGGCGACCCAGGAACTGCAGCAGGCGGGCTTCCAGGTCACCGTCACCAAGGGCGTCTTCGGGGGCGGCACCGTGTCGACCGAGTCCCCCACCGGGCAGGCGCCCAAGGGCAGCACGATCACCCTCACCACGGGGTTCAACTTCCCCTAGTCCGCACCGGCCGTTCGGCGCGCACGGTCAGAGTTGCGGGCCCTCGCCCGGCAGTTCCTGATACGAGTACCGCTGCTCACGCCACGGGTCGGCGATATTGTGGTAGCCGCGCTCCTCCCAGAAGCCCCTGCGGTCGCAGGTCAGGTACTCGATGGCGCGGATCCACTTCACGCTCTTCCACGCGTAGCGGGACGGGACCACGAGCCGCAGCGGGTAGCCGTGCTCGGGGGTGAGCTCGGCGCCGTTGCGGTGGGTGGCGAGCAACGTGTCGTCGGCGGCGAAGTCGTCGATCGTCAGGTTGGCGCTGTAGCCGTAGTCGGCCCAGACCATGACGTGCGTCACGGCGTCGGCGGGAGGTGCGGCGCGCAGCAGCTCGGCCGCTGCGATGCCCTCCCAGGCGACCTCGGGAATCGTGAACTTCGTCACGCAGTGGAAGTCCGCAACGACCCGGCGGCGCGGCAGGCTGCCGATCTCGTCCCAGCTCCACCGGTGCTCGCGCCCCGACTCGGTGGCGCCCGATACGCGCAGGTCCCAGGTGTCGGGATGGAACTTGGGAACCGGTCCGTAGTGCAGCGCCGGCCACGCCTTCGGGACGTACTGACCCGGCGGAAGGGCGTGCCCGGGCGCGGCCTCCGGCGCTTGCCGGACTTGCTGCGCCTGCTGCGCTTGCTGCGTCTGCTGCGCCGCGGCCAGCGGCTGTGTGCCGTTGGCCGGTGCCTGCGTGCCGGTCACCGGCCGCAGCAGCGCGGAAAGGCTGACCGAGGTCTGCGGCACGCTGACCTGCCGCGCGCTGGTCTCCGGATGCCTCATTACCGGCTGACCTGCTCCTTCCCGCACCGCGCCGTCGTGGCGCTGTGCACCGGCCCCTTGCCCACAGTGGAGCTATCTTGCCACCCCGCTCCGAGGACCCCATCGCGCACCCGGCGCGTGCCCCGCCCTGGGGGCTTTGCGCCGCGAGGTTCCCTCGCGGCTTTTCGGTGTTCGCGGCTGTCCCGCCCCGCGACTTTGGGGGGTGCGCGGGGGTACCCCCCGCGGGAGAGTTAAGCTGCGCCGCGTGTGCCATGAGTACTGGTTGCTGCCCGGCAACCCCGACCAACCTGGCCAGCGCTGAAGCTCACCGAGCACGAAGCGCGGCGGCTGCTCGCCACATCCCCGGTCGCGAGGATGGCCACGGTGACCGAAGCCGGCCGGCCGCACATCGTCCCCGTCACCTTTGCAGTGGACGGGAACTACATCTATACCGCAGTCGACGCGAAGCCCAAAAACGAGACCGCCGGACGCGGCCTGCAGCGGATCCGCAACATTGAGGCGGAACCACGGGTGGCACTGCTTGCCGACCACTACGCCGACGACTGGACCGCACTGTGGTGGGCACGCGCCGACGGCCGCGCGTCGATCGTGACCGACCCGCATCTCGCTGCCCGGCCGCTCTCGCTGCTGACCGCGCGCTACCCGCAGTACCGCGACGTCGCGCTGCCCGGCCCGGTGATCGCGATCCGGGTGGAGCGGTGGTCCGGCTGGGCCGCGGCGCCGCCACCGTGACGCAGCGGCTAGCGGCTCACAGCCCGGCGACCGCCGGGATCACCTCGCCGCCGATCACCTCGAGCGGCCGCACCTCCCATACCCTGGCCACGCCGCCGATCGCGGCCTGGAACCCCATCTCGGCGAGTGCGCCGAGCTGGTCGATGACCTGCCCCGCCTTTTCCCCGTTCTCGCCCACGTCGAACAGGAAGTAGCAGGTCTTGACGATCTCGTCGTAGTCGCGTCCCTCGGCGTCGCAGTGCGCACGCAGGACGTCGAGCTTGCGGGCGAGATCGGGCCCGGGGAACAGGTTGCACGCCTGCGCATAGCGGGCGACGAACCGCAGCGTCTTCTGCTCGCCGCCGCCGCCGATCATGATCGGAGGATGCGGCTGGGACAGGGCCTGCGGCGAGTTGAGCGGCCGCTCCAGCTGGTAGTGCTTGCCGGCGTACGGGGTCTCGTCGCCGCGCCACATCTGCAGGCAGATCTGCAGCGTCTCCTCGAGCCGCTCAAACCGCTCGGCGACCGGCGGAAACGGTATCCCGAGGCTGCGCGACTCCTCCTCGTTCCACGCTGCGCCGATACCCAGCCAGGCCCGCCCGCCGGACAGCACGTCCAGCGTGGTAATGATCTTCGCCAGGATCCCCGGTTGCCGGTACACGGTGCCGGTCACCAGCGTCAGCAGTTTTGCCCTGGAGGTGCAGCCGGCCAGATAGCCCAGCGTGGTGTAGGCCTCGAGCATCTCCCGTTCCGGCGGTCCGATGACTCCAATCTGGAAAAAATGGTCCATCACGCTGATGAAATCGAAGCCGGCGTCGTCGGCGGCGGCCGCCACCGTCGCCAGGTCGGCGCCGAGCCGCGCGGGGCCGCCCGGCCAGGTGAAGTCCGGGATCTGCAGTCCGATCTGCACGCGATCACCTCCGCGGACGAGCCTGCCACACCGCGGGCCGGCGGCGGGGCGAAAGCGGCCGCCAGATCGGCCGTTTAGATTGCTCATCGGGCACGCGAAAGTCAAGACCTGATGAAGGAACTTGGGACTCGCTTTCCTATTGCTTTGTAGTGATCTACTCTGGCGCTGACCCTTCATTACTCCCTGCGTGCTCATCCTCCTCGTGGAGACCGCGATGCAGACAGCCCGCCGTGCGGGCATCGTCCTCGGCTCCATCTCCGTCGCCATCGCGACGCTGGCAGCGGCCATGCCCGCGCGCGCGGCCGACCCGCCTGCCTGGCAGATCGCCGCCAAGGCGCATTACGGTGCGTCCGCCAACGCCTCGGGCTATTCGGCACTGGTCGTGCTGGCCAAAAATGACGCCTGGGCATTCGGCGGGACCAATCCGGGCGGGCCGAGCACACCGACCGCCGTGCGATGGACCGGGTCGCGCTGGCAGCCGTCGTCGCTGCCGACCGGGCTCAACGGGTTCATCGTCGCGGCCTCGGGCTCGTCGGCACGCAACGTCTGGGCGGTCGGCGACGGCTACGCGCTGCGCTGGAACGGCGTCAGGTGGAGCGTCGCCAAGACGTGGAGCACGAACAACGCGGTAACGTCGGTCGCCGTCATCAGCCGCACCGACGTCTGGGTCTTCGGCTCCTCCAGCTTCAGCGGCCAGCCCAGCCTGGGCACCTGGCACTACGACGGGCACGGCTGGGCGCAGGTAACCGCGGCAGCCGGGGCCATCGCCGGGATATACCGCGCGAGCGCGGTCTCGGCGAACAACATCTGGGCGATCACGGTCAGCCCGCGGGGCGGCTCGGTGGTGCACTACAACGGCGCCGCGTTCGCCAGCGTGCCCGCAGCCGACGCGGCCCTGGCCAACACCCAGCTCAGCGACGTCCTCGCGGTATCACGGCACAACGTCTGGGTGTCGGGGACGACCCCGGTGAACGCGGCGGACGGGCACCTCGTGCTCGCGCACTGGAACGGCAGGTGCTGGCGCCGGTTCATGGCGCCGTGGCCGGTGCAGGAGGCGGAGCGGTTCGCCACCGACGGCGGCGGCGGGGTCTGGATCCCGGTCGTGACCGAAGGAAACAACTCACCGACCTGGATCCTGCATCTGTCGCGCGACGGCGACTGGACCCGAACGCAGATCACCGCCGCCCGCGGATCCGGGGTTGGCGTCGGCGACCTCGCGCTGGTCCCGGGGACCACCACGCTGTGGGGCACCGGCGGCATGGTGACCACCTCGGGCGGTGAGGCCGCCATCTGGGATCACGGGGTGGATATCGACCGCCTGGCGGTCCAGATCCACCACTGGCCGCCGCGGGACCGCCCAGCCATCGCCGGCCCCGGGGGGATCCGGTTCTACCTGACCCTCGGAAACAACGCGGCCGTCCAGGTGTTCCTGATTCCGCGCCACTACTGGGCGCGGCGGGCCAGGATCGGCCAGCCGCGAGAGCCCGCGTTGAGCACGTGACCGATTGGCAGGCGTGGCGTAAAAGGCGGTCTTAAGAGGGGGTCGGGGTATGCTCCTGCGCCGCGGCTGCAAGCTCTTCGGCCAGGTCGTCCGCGTCCAGCCTGGCCTCGATCTTGCGCAGGTCCTCGATCCGCGCCCTGGTCTCGACCTGACGCGGGGTAAGCAGCGAGCAGCAGTCCTGGTCCGGCAGCTCGGAGATCGCCAGCGTGGCGATCCGGCGGGCCTCGGCCATGATCTCGGTCTTGTCCAGGCCGATGAGCGGGCGCAGGATCGGCAGTTTGACCGCGTCGTCCAGTGCGGTGATATTGGTCAGCGTCTGGCTGCTGACCTGGCCCAGCGAGTCGCCGGTGACCAGGGCAGCCGCCCGCAGCCGCCGGGCCAGTGCCTCGCCGGTCTTGAGCATGAGCCGCCGCTGCGCCATGATCTGCAGTCTGCCCGCTCCCGAGGACGCCACCTTTTGCTGCGTCCGCCCGAACGCGACCACGAACAGCCGTGATCCGCCCTGGAACTTGTCCAGCTCCCGGACCAGGCCGTACGCCTTGTACACCGACTCGGGGCCGGTCAGCGGCATGCCGGAGAAGTGCAGGAAGCTGCAGCGCAGGCCGCGCCGCATCATCCGGTAGGCGGCCACCGGCGAGTCGATGCCGCCGGACATCAGCACCAACGCGCGGCCGCTCATGCTGACCGGAAGCCCGCCCTGGCCCGGCAGCCCCTCGGTGAACACGAACACCTCGGACTGATCGACCTCCACGAACACGGTGGTGTCCGGGTGGGACAGGTTGACCGGGTAGCCGTACGCCTGCTGGATCCTCGCGCCGATCAGGGTGGCGAGCTGCGATGAGTTCATCGGGAAGCGCTTGTCCCGGCGCCTGGCCCGGACCGCGAAGCTGCCCGGGCGGCCGGCGGTGAGCTGCACGGCGGCGGCCACCGCCGCCTCGGGGTCCTTGTCGACGCGCACCGCGCGGCAGACCCGGGACAAGCCCATGACGTTGCGCATCCGCTCGGCCAGCAGGTCGGCAGTTTCCGCCGCGGCCTCCCCCGCCTCCAGCACCCGCAGCACGATTACGCCCTCGCGCTGCCAGATCTGCACCCGGGCATCGAGGTCGCGGGTGGCCCGCCTGATGTTCTCGTGCAGCAGCCGCTCGAACTGCTGCCGGTTCTTGCCCTTGAGCACGATCTCGCCGAGCTTCAGCAGAACGCACGGCTCGTGCAGTGCGCCCTCGACGCCACTGCACGCGTCGCGGGAGGTTAGGGGCAGCCCGGACATCCTTACAGTCTGCCAGCACCCGGACGCGAGGTGGACTGCGTCTCCCGCCCGGCATGGGTTAACTTGCCGGTACCGGGCAGGCTTTGCGGTTGAGCCAAGCCACCAATCCAGTGCGGAGGAAAGCCATCGTGACCGCGGTACCAGACATCATGCTGAACAACGGCAACAGCATCCCCCAGTTCGGCTTCGGCGTGTTCCTGGTTGAGCCGAAAGACACGTCCGAGGCCGTGACCACCGCCCTGCAGGCCGGCTACCGGCACGTCGACAGCGCGGAGATGTACGGCAACGAGCGGGAGGTCGGCCAGGCCATCGCCAAATCCGGCCTCGACCGCGGGGACGTGTTTGTCACCAGCAAGCTGGGCAACGACAGCCACCGTCCCGATGACGCCCGCCGTGCCTTCGACGGCACGCTGGAGGCCATCGGGTCCGACTACATCGACCTGTTCCTGATCCACTGGCCGCTGCCCACCAGGTACGACGGCGACTACGTGTCGACGTGGCAGACGCTGGAGGAGTTCTACCGGGACGGCCGGGCTCGCTCGATCGGCGTCTCGAACTTCCAGCCGCACCACCTGCGGCGGCTGCACACCGAGTGCGAGATCCCGCCGGCCGTCAACCAGATCGAGGTCCACCCGTACTTCGCCCAGGATGACGTCCGGGCGTTCTGCGGCGAGCACCAGATCGCCGTCGAGGCGTGGGCGCCGCTGGCCCAGGGCGCGGTGCTCGGCGACCCGACGATCGACTCGATCGCGCGCCGGGTCGGCAAGACCCCGGCTCAGGTGGTGCTGCGCTGGCACATCGAGCGCGGCGACATCGTCTTCCCCAAGTCCGTGACGCCCGCCCGCATCAGGGAGAACATCGACATCTTCGACTTCGAGCTTTCCGGCGAGGACGTCGAGGCGATCAGCGCACTGAACCGGGACGACCGCACCGGCCCGAACCCGGACAAGTTTGACGGCTCCTGACCCCAAACGCCGCCATAACCCTTCCCAGAATCCGGCATATCTGGCATCTAGGGCGCCTCGCCCGTGTGGCTGGTGGCAGCGCCGGCGCGCCGCTGTCGTCCTAGAGGCAGCGCCGGCTCGTTGCTGTCGTTCCAGCGCGGCGCGCGAAGGGTGCCGTGCTTGCCAACGCCGGGGTGAGTTGGAATCCTCGTCGGGTGGACGGGGCGCCGCATCCGGCCACATCATCGGGGTGACTGGCGGGATATGCGTGCGGAGGGGGGCGGATGACCGGAACTGCCGGGGGCTGGTTCGCGCCGATGCCGCCGTGGCCGGCCGGGGCCGCGTGGATCGGCGGGCAGTACTGCCCGATCGAGGACGCCAAGATCTCCGTGCTCGACCTCGGGGTCACCCGCTCGGACGCCGCCTACGACGTGGTGCACGTGTGGCGGCGGCGCTTCTACCGGCTGGATGACCATCTCGACCGGTTCACGGCGAGCATGGCGCGGCTGCGGCTCGACCCCGGTTGCGGCCGGGCCGAGATCGAGGCGGCCCTGCACGGATGCGTCCGGCTGGCGGGCCTGCGCGAGGCCTACGTGTCGATGACCTGCACCCGCGGCCGCGTCGCCGCTGGCAGCCGGGACCTGCGGACCGCCCGGGCCACGTTCTACTGCTACGCCGTGCCGTTTGTGTGGATCTGCACGCCGCAGCAGCAGGCCGAGGGCGTGAGCATGCGGATCAGCGACATGACCCGGATCCCGCCGCAGAGCGTCGACCCGACCGTGAAGAACTACCACTGGCTCGACATGGACGTGGCCCAGCTCGAGGCGTACGACCACGATGCCCAGCTCGTCGTGCTCCGCGACGCCTCGGGCGCGATCGCCGAGGGACCGGGCTACAACGTGTTCGCGCACACCGGCGGGCGGTGGCTGACCCCGGCCAGCGGCACGCTGCAGGGCATCACCCGGCGCTCGGTGATCGAGATCGCAGACGAGGCCGGCGAGCCGGTCGAGCAGGCCCGGCTGACCGCCGATGACCTGCGCCGGGCCACCGAGGTGCTGGTCACCTCCACCGCCGGGGGGATCATGCCGGTCACGAAGGTGGACGGCAAGCCGGTTGGCGACGGCCGGCCCGGCCCGCTGACCGCGAAGCTGCAGGACCAGTACTGGCGCCGCCACGAGGACCCGCGGTTTTCCACCCCGGTCCGCTACGACGAGCACGGGTGAGCGGCACGGAGCCGAGGTACCCGGCCGACCCGCGGGTCGACGCCTACATCGACGCCCTGCCCGGCTGGCAGCAGGCCATCTGCCGCGAGGTCCGCGACCTGGTGCACGCGGCCGACCCCGAGGTGGCCGAGACGATCAAGCGCACCAGGCAGCCTTACTTCGTGCTGGACGGCAACGTCTGCGCGCTGCTGGCGGCGAAGGGCCACGTCAACGTGTTCCTCTACGACGGCGCGATGGTCCCGGACCCGGACGGCATCATCACCGGCGGGCACGGCAACAAGACCGCCCGCACGGTGGCCGTCCGCGAGGGCGAGACCATCAACGCCGCCGCACTCACCGCGATGTTCCGGCAGATCATCGCCAACAACCGGGCCGGCGGCTGGCGCAAGCTGAAGCGCCACGCGGCGCCGGGGGCCGGCGGGTAGCGGTCAGCCCTTGGTGGCGTAGACCACGCAGCCCCGCATGGTCAGCGTCAGCGGCAGGTCGAACGTGGCCGCGGCGCTGGCGGCCGCCTGCACGCTCATCCCGTGGCAGCGCAGGAAGCTGGCCGCATGGCCGGCGGTGGACAGCGTGGTCAGCGGCCCGTCCCAGGGGGCGACGTCCAGCCGGTCCCCAGGCTCGCTGAACACCGAGCCGACGATGGCTGGGGCATCCTCGGCGTCAAACGTGGACCGGGCGCCCCAGGTGGCCAGCACGCCGGCCAGTTCCGGCGCGCTGTCGCGGGCCGGGGCGCAGGCAGCGAACAGGCCGCCGCGGCGCAGCACCCGCCGGGCCTCGCCGACCGGCCTTAACGGGTCGTCGTAGTGGTAGAGCGTGTACAGCGCGGCCACCGCGTCGACCCGCGCATCGGCAACGGGAAGCCGGGCACCGTCGGCCAGCACCGCCGGGCGCGGCGCCAGCGCGAGCATCGCCGGCGACAGGTCGACGAGCACGCAGCGGATCGACAGGCCGGGCAGCAGGCGGGCCAGGTTGCCGCTGCCGCCGCCGACGTCGAGCACCGTTCGCGCCCCGGCGGCGGCGAACCGGGCCGCCACGTACGGGTGCACGTCGTCGTGCGGCCACCCGGTACCGGACAGGAAGCGCTCCGGGTCCGCGTCGTAGTCTCTCGGTACCGTCACCGTCGTGCCTCCAGCCTCGGCTGCCAGGCCAACGCCCGCGGCCGAAGGCTATCCATCTAGCGATTGTGAGGACCACACAAATATGGACGCGACCGTACTGCTGGTGATGGACGTCCAGCGGGGCATCGTCGAGCGCTTTTCTGGCGACGGCGGTTACCTGCCGCGGCTGGCCGGCGCGATCGGCGCCGCCCACGCCGCCGGCATCCCGGTGATCTACGTGGTCGTCGGATTCCGCCCCGGCTACCCCGAGGTCAGCGCCAGGAACAAGAGCTTTTCCACGATCGCTTCGGCCGGCCGGTTCGGGGCCGGTGACCCGTCCGCCGAGATCCATCCCGCGGTCGCGCCCGGCGACGGGGACCTGATCGTCACCAAGCGCCGGGTATCCGCGTTCGCCGGCAGCGACCTGGACGTGCTGCTGCGCGGCCTCGGCGCCGGCACGCTGGTGCTGGCAGGCATCGCCACCAGCGGTGTGGTGCTTTCCACGCTGCGGCAGGCCGCCGACCTGGACTACCGGCTGGCCGTGCTCGCGGACGGCTGCCTGGACGCCGATCCCGAGGTGCACCAGGTGCTGACCGGGAAGGTGTTCCCGCGCCAGGCCGACGTGCTCACGGTGGCCGAGTGGACGGCTCAGCTGACGTCGGCGGGGACGGCGGGGTAGACCGGCGCGTACCCGGCGTCCGGGACGTCGCGGCCCGCCGGCGGCCATCGAGGCGTCCCCCAGCCGGCGATGACCGCGACGGCCACCCGCCACAGGCCGAAGCGCTGGATCCAGGACGCGCCGAGCGCGCCGACGGTCGCGCCGCAGCGTCCGCCCCGAACGCGACGTCAGCGCCTGCCGTGGCGATCACCAGGCCGGCCAGGCCAGGTCCGATGATCGTGGCGGCGAAGCTGGGTCCCACCGGGTGAGCACTCGGCCGAGGCCGAAGCCCGCCACCACGCCGGGCACCGTGTAGGCGGCGACGGCCCCCCCCCACGAGCAGCCCGGCGTCCCGCCCGCGGGACAGCTCGATGGCCAGCCAGGAGATCGCCACTGCCGATCGGTGCCGTCGCCGAGCGCTACGGCGTGCCGGCTACGACGCTGCGCTACTGGGAGCAGGCCGGCCTGCTCCCAGCCCAGGAGCGGGCGGGCGGCCAGCGCCGCTACAGCCTGGACGCGATCCGGCGCATCAAGTTCATCCGGATGGCGTCCCGCGCCGGCCTGAGCCTGGCCGACATCAAGACCCTGCTGGCCGGGCACCTGGACCGAAGCCCGACGTTCGCCGACTGGGCGGCGGCGGCCCGGGACCAGCTCGCCGCTATCGACCAGCGGATCGCCGACCTGGGCCGGCTCAGGGCCACGATCGAGGAATGCCTGGCCTGCGGATGCCAGCACACCAGGCGCTGCAAGCTGCTCAGCACGCCGCCGCGGCGGCCGCAGAGTCGGCCTCGGCGTCCGTGATCGCCGGCTGCGCTGCTGTTACCGTGAACGTAGCGGGAGGTGAGGATGACGGGCCGATGCAGCTGATTGTGATGTACGAGTCGCAGACCTGGCACGTCCGCCCGGAGCAGGAGCAGCCGTTCAGTTTCGGCCGGGCGCCGACGTGCACTGCTGTGCTCCCCGCGGATGACCGGGGTGTGTCCCGCAGCGCCGGGAGCCTGCGGTTCCACGACCGGTCCTGGTGGCTGCATAACGACAGCAGTTCCTCCGTGCTGAGCCTGCTCGGCGACCGCGGCTTCCGGGTCGACCTGCCGCCCGGCCTCGCGGTGCCGCTGCAGCAGTGGCACGCGAAGGTGACCGTGAACGGCGCGCTCGGCCGTTACACCCTCCGGCTGCGGCTGCCCGATCTGGACGACGTGGTCGAACCCGACCCGAAGCCGGTGCCCCAGGAGCGCGCAGTGACGATCACCCGGTACCGGGTCACGCTGACCGATACCGACCGGATGGTCCTGGCGGCCCGGTTCGAGGAGTACCTGACCTGGCGGCACGCTGGCGATCCCGCGCCGCGCAGCGCCAGGGAAACGGCGGAGCGGATCGGCTGGGAGCCGCACACGGTCACCAAGCGGTGCGAGAACATCAGGGACCGGTACCTGAAGCTCGGCGCTCCCGGGCTGCGCGGGGCGCGCGCCCTGGAGGAGCTGGCGCTGCTGCTGATCTCGACCGGTGAGCTGACGGCGGCAGATCTGCGGCGCCTGCCAGCCGAGACGTCGCCAAGTGGGGCGCCGCCGGGCGTCCGGTAGCCTGCCTGGCGTGACAGGCAGCCCAACCGGTGCGGGCCGGGCGCGGTGACCAGGGCCGCGCCGCTAGACGGCCTCACCGTCCTGGAGATCTCCAGTTTCGTCGCCGCTCCGCTGGGCGGCATGACCCTGGCCCAGCTCGGCGCCGAGGTGATCAGGATCGACCCGATCGGCGGCGCGGCCGACCACACCAGGTGGCCGCTGGCCCCGTCGGGCACCAGCCTCTACTGGACCGGGCTGAACAAGGCGAAGAAGTCGGTCACGCTGAACTTCCGGGATCCCGAGGCGCAGCGCATCGTCGCCGACCTGGTCGCGGCGTCCGGGCCGGACGGCGGGATCGTGCTGACCAACGCCGTCGGCCGGCCGTGGCTGGGCTACGACCGGCTGTCCAGCGTCCGGCCGGACGTGATCCACCTGCACATACAGGGCGGCCACGACGGGCGCGCCGCGGTCGACTACACCGTCAACGCCGGCATTGGGTTCCCGCTGATCACCGGGCCGGAGGAGCTCCAGGGGCCGGTGAACCACGTGCTGCCGGCCTGGGACATCGCGTGCGGGCTCTACGCCGCGGTCGGGCTGCTGTCCGCCGAGCGGCACCGCCGGCGCACCGGGGAGGGCAGCCAGATCACGCTGGCGCTGGAAGACGTCGCGCTGGCGCTGGCCGGGCACCTGGGTTTCCTCGCCGAGGCGCAGCTCGGCGTGGACCGGCCGCGGATCGGCAACCACCTGTTCGGAGGCTTCGCCCGCGACTTCGCCACGGCCGATGGCGAACGGGTGATGGTGGCAACGGTCAGCGGCAGGCACTTCGCCGATCTTGCCGCGGCCACGGGGCTGACCGGCCCGCTCGCCGAGCTGGAGCGGCTGCTCGGCGCCGACTTCGCCGCCGACGGCGACCGGTACGCACACCGCGAGGTCATCGCCGCGCTGCTGGCTCCGTGGTTCGCCGGCCGGGCTGTGGCCGAGATCGGGCAGGCACTCGACGGCACCTCGGTGCTCTGGTCGCGCTACCGCCGGTTCACCGACCTGGCCGCCGACGGGGTGCTGGCCGGCAATCCGCTGTTCGCCGAGATCGATCAGCCCGGAGTCGGCGCGCTGTTCGCGCCGGCCTCACCGCTCGCCCAGGAAGGCCGCGCTGGCCCGGCGCCGGCGCCGCCCCTGGGTGCCGACACCGCTGCCGTTCTGACCGGCCTGCTGGGGCTGTCGGCGCAGGCGGCGGCCGCGCTCGCCGACCGGGGCGTGGCGGGTGGGGCAAGGGAGGCGGGCGGGGCCGGGAAGGCGGGCGGGGCCGGGAAGGCCGGAGGTGGCGACCGGTGACGGGGATGTCCGAAATCATCGCCGGCTGGGCTCCCGGGCCGGCCGAGACGACCGAGACGATCGCCGCAGAGCCCGCCGCCGCAATGTCCGGGCTGCTCGACCGTGAGCCAGCGGTCACCGCCCCCGGCGACCCGATCCCGCCGCTGTGGCACTGGCTCTACTTCCTCGACCGCCCGGCCACCAGCGAGCTCGGGCCCGACGGCCATCCGGCAGCCGGTCACTTCATGCCGCCGATACCGCAGCGGCGCCGGATGTACGCGGGCGGCCGGGCCAGCTACACCGGCGCGTTCCGCTGCGGCGACGAGATCACCCGGCGCAGCGAGCTGGCGGACGCGACGGTCAAGCAGGGGCGCACCGGCGAGTTGCTGTTCGTGACCGTCCGGTCGGTGTTCACCACGGCGGGCGCGGTGATCGCGACCGAGGAGCAGGACCTGGTCTACCGGAGCGGCCCGCCCGCGGCGGGCGGTTCCGCCGGTCCGCGCGGGCCCAGCGAGGCGGCGGGTCTCGCGGCGGGCGGTTCCGCCGGTCCGCGCGGGTTCAACGGGGCGGCTGGTCCCGCCCCCTGGCAAATTCAGATCGTCCCCGACCCGGTCCTGCTCTTCCGGTTCAGCGCGCTGACCTACAACGCGCACCGGATTCACTACGACGCGGACTACGCGACCGGGGTCGAGGGCCACCCCGGCCTGGTCGTGCACGGCCCGCTGCTCGCCCTGCTCTGCTTCGAGCTGCCGCGGCGCAACGCGCCGCGGCAGCGGGTCACGCAGCTTTCGTTCCGGGCCCGGTCCCCGGTGTACGTGGGCCAGCGATGCACGGTCACCGGCGGCCCCCGCGACGACGGGTGCGCGATGCAGGTCGCCGGGCCGGATGCGGCCGTCGCGCTCACGGCCGAGGCGCGCCTGTCCGCATGAGCCGAAGGAGGCAGCAGTGGCCCGGCTTACCGAGACCGACGGCCTGACCGACGTCCAGCAGGACATCATCGGCGCGGTGCGCGAGTTCGTCGACACCGAGATCCTGCCCGTCGCGACCGAACTCGACCACGCCGACGAGTACCCGGACCAGATCGTCGCCGGGCTGAAGCGGCTCGGTGTCTTCGGGCTCTGCATAGCTGAGGAGTACGGCGGGCTCGGCGAGTCCCTGCTCACCTACGCGCTGGTCGCGGAGGAGATCGCCCGGGGCTGGATGAGCATCTCCGGCATCATCAACACTCACTTCATCGTCGCCTACCTGATCGCCCGGCACGGCACCGGCGAGCAGAAGGCCCATTTCCTGCCCAGCATGGCGGCCGGCGAGACCAGGGCCGCACTGTCCATGTCGGAACCCGGGCTCGGTTCCGACGTGGCCGCGATCCGCACCGCGGCACGCCGGGACGGCGACGACTACGTCCTGAGCGGCCAGAAGATGTGGCTGACCAACGGCGCGTCGGCGAACCTCGTGGCGCTGCTCGCCCGCACCGACGAGGGCGAGGCCAGGCCGCACCGCAACCTGACCGCGTTCCTCATCGAGAAGGACGCCGGGTACGGCGAGACCCGGCCCGGGCTCACCGTGCCCGGGAAGATCGACAAGATGGGCTACAAGGGCGTGGACACGACCGAGCTCATCCTGGACGGCTGCCGGGTCCCGGCGGCGCGCGTGCTCGGCGAGCTCCCCGGCCGGGGGTTCTACCAGATGATGGACGGGATCGAGGTGGGCCGGGTCAACGTGGCCGCGCGCGGCTGCGGTGTGGCACAGCGCGCGTTCGAGCTGGCGATTAGCTACGCCCAGCAGCGGCATACCTTCGGCAAGCCGATCGCGCAGCACCAGGCGATCCTGTTCAAGCTCGCCGAGATGGGAACCAAGACCGCCGCGGCGCACCAGATGATGGTGCTGGCCGCGCGGCACAAGGACGCGGGACGGCAGAGCGACCTCGAGGCCGGCATGGCCAAGTACCTCGCCAGCGAGTACTGCAAGGAGGTCGTCGAGGACGCGCTGCGGATCCACGGCGGCTTCGGATACTCCAAGGACGCCGAGATCGAGCGGCTCTACCGCGACGCGCCGATGCTGCTGATCGGCGAGGGCACCGCCGAGATCCAGAAGATGATCATCGGCAACCGCCTGCTCGAGCAGTACCGCGAACCGGGAGCGCCGTGACCGAGGGGCGTCCGGCGGGAGGAGTCAGCTTCCCTGGGAATCGCCAGCCGGGTGGAACGAAGCGGCGAAAACCTCGAACAGGTGGTAGTCGGCTGACCACTGATTTGCCGGGGTCGACCAGTACAGTGCGCAGGCGTGGTGCGAGTCGACGAGGATGTTCCGGTTCAGCACGTGAGTGGGCTGGCCGCCTTGATCGAAGGTGAACTCCCAGTCGGCGGCCTGTTCGGCTTGGGGGTAGGACACCGCCTGCAGGCGGATGAGATGGTAGTCGGCGAGGGTGCTCCGCCGGGCGGCTTCCTGCTGGCGCCAGTCCTCGAGCGCATTGTGCTGCGGATGCGTGGTCTGGTCGATGATGAGGAAGTCGGCGCTGGATGGATCCTGGATGTAGATGTAGACGCCCCGATGCGTGACCTGCCAGCCACGCGGCATACCGATGGAGAAGCCGGTCGGGTCGTGGTACCAGACCCACCCGGCGGGCAATGCCGTCAGGACGCCATCAGAGTGCGTTGGGCTGGATTTCGGGGAACTGGTCGACTTCGGCGTGGGATGGGTGTCAGCCGTGTGGCGTGCCGCCGGGGCGGCAGCGCGATGGCTGCCTGAGGCCGATCGGCCGGCCGGCGACTGGGCGAATGCCAGCGGAATTGCCACGGCGCCGGCCACCACGGCCACGCCGACGACGGCGATTGCCAGCCAGCGCGGCCGCTGCCAGCGCGATGCTAGCCAGCGCGGCTTCGGGAGAATGCGCGGTGAACCGTCGCCTGACGACCGGCGCGGCGGCGACGGTTGCCCGGGGACGTCATCCAGCTTGAGTGCGATGGCAGGGAGCGCGGAAGGCTCAGGAGAGAGCGGCGGGATGTCCTCGGATATCGGGGAGGTCGGCTCCTCCAGCGGGGTGCTGGCGGAGCGGCCCGGGTCGGCGATGGGACGAAGCAGCTCCTCGGTTTCGGCGGCGCTGAGGCGCTCTTCCGGGTCCTTCCGGAGCAGCCCGCTGATCGCGGGCCACAGCCCTCCGGCGTGCTGCGGCGGGTCGGGGTCGTCGGCGACGACGGCGGTGAGCACAGCCATCGCGCCTTCCCTGTCGAACGGTGGCCGCCCCTCAACGGCCGTGTATAACGTGGCCCCCAGCGACCACAGATCGGCGGCTCGCGTTCCAGGGAGGCCACGGGCTCGTTCTGGCGCCATGTACGACGGCGAGCCGATCAGCACGTTCGACGTCGTCAGCGCCGGGCTGCCGTCGGCGACAGCCATCCCGAAGTCGGTAAGGATGACCTGGTCCTCCGGCCCGAGCAGGACGTTGCTCGGCTTCACGTCGCGGTGCAAGACCCCTGCGGCGTGGCCGGCGTTGATCGCGGCAAGGATCTCCAGGCCAATGTGCGCGACCCTGGCCCGCGGCAGCCGCCCGTCTTCGCGCACCGCCTCGCTGAGCGAGGGGTACCGGGCGAGCTGCATCACTATCCACGGCCGCTCGTCCTCTTCGACCACGTCGTAAACACCGATGATGTTCGGGTGGTTAATCCGCGCTGCCGTCCGGGCTTCCCGCAGCGCCCGCTGACGCAGCTTCCCCCGCTCCTTTTCGTCAAGCTCAGTTGGCCAGAAAATCTCTTTGACCGCCACGTCGCGGTCGAGCAGCTCGTCGTTGGCCAGCCACACCGCGCCCATCCCGCCGCTGCCAAGGATGGTTCGCAGCCGGTACCGGCCGCCGACAACCCTGCCAACCCTTCCTGGCCCCGCTCCGCGCACACTGCTCGGCTACCCGGTAATACCATGCCCTAACAATGCAAACCGGCCGCAACGGAGCGCGGTAACGAAGCCAGCTGGAAAACCGGATCTCTAGAATCAATGCTTATGGAGATCCACCAGCTTCAGTACTTCGTGGCCGTGGCGGAGGAGGCCAGCTTCACCCGGGCGGCCGCGCGGGTGCACGTCGCCCAGCCCGGCGTGAGCGCGCAGGTCCGCCGGCTGGAGGCGGAGCTCGGCCAGCAGTTGCTCGACCGTTCCGGCCGGTCGGTCACGCTCACCGAGGTCGGCGCAGCCGTGCTCCCGTTCGCCCGGGCCGCCCTCGACGCGCTGGACGGCGCCCGCCTGGCCGTGGACCAGCTGGCCGGCCTGGTGCGCGGTCAGATCGCCGTCGGGATGGTGAGCGGGTGCGCGCTGCCGTCCCTGGCCGAGCTGCTCGCGGACTTCCACGGCCGCTATCCCGGCGTGACCATCGCGCTGACCGAGGACGGCTCCGACCGCCTCCTAGAGCTGCTCCGCGACGGCGCTCTCGACCTTGCGCTAATCGGGACGGCCGGCCCGGCCATGGAGGGAGTGGAGACCGCGGTCGTCGTCGATGATGCGCTGGTCGCGGCCGTGAGCCCGGAGGACCCGCTCGCGGCTGAGCGGTCCATCAGCGTCGCGCAGCTGCGCGACCAGCCGCTGGTCAGCCTGCCCCAGGGCACCGGGGTGCGCACCGCTCTGGACGCTGCCTGCGCCGACGCGGGCTTCACCCCGCGGATCGTCCTGGAAGCCAGCGCGCTGCCGATGGTGGCGCAGCTGGCCGAGCGGCGCCTCGGTGTGGCCATCCTGCCCGCCTCGGCTGCGCCGGACGGAGCACTGCGCGCGCTGCCCATTGGCGAGCCGCAGCTGCGCTCGCGCCTCGAGCTCGCCTGGAATCCGGTGGCGGCGCACAGCCCGGCGGCCAAGGCGCTGATCGAGCACACACGTGTCCGCACGCAGGCTGGATGAGACACACAGGCCGAATGAGATCAGTGCCGAGGTGCCCTCGCGGCCCGATGGCCATGCGCCGGGTCATAATGACCGAATGCCGTATCCGGTTGCCGAGCCTTTCGATTCAGGAGTTCTTCAGGTCGCCGGCGGTCACGCGATCTACTGGGAGCGTGTCGGGGACCCTGCCGGGAAGCCAGCGGTTGTGCTCCACGGTGGCCCGGGATCGAGCGCGCCGCCGTTCTGGCGCACGTTCTTCGATCCCGACCGCTACTGCGTGACGCTATTTGACCAGCGGGGTTGCGGGCGCAGCCGACCTCTGGCGAGCGAGCCGGACATCGATCTGGCGACTATCACCACACAGCATCTGATCCAAGACATCGAGGAGCTGCGGGTCCTGCATGGCGTTGAACGCTGGCTCGTCCTGGGCGGGTCCTGGGGTTCGACGCTGGCCCTGGCGTACGCCGTCGAATGCCCCTCGCGGGTAACCGAGCTGGTGCTCTGGGCTGTGGTGACGACGACCGCATACGAAGTGTCATGGTTGACGTGGACGATGGGCGAGATCTATCCGGAGGCATTCGCCGAGCTGCTCGCGCTAGTGCCTGGCCTGGAGCGCGGCGGCAACCTTCCAGCCGCCTACAACACGTTGCTGATGAGCGGCGATCCAGGACTCCGGGAGCGCGCGGCACAAGCGTGGTGCGATTGGGAAGATCGACTCGGGACCCTGAGTGGGCCGCCCAGCCGAAGCGCCCGTTACGCCGATCCTGTGTTCCGCCTTGGCTTTGCCCGCCTGGTCACTCATTTCTTCGGGCACCACGGTTTTCTTCCTCCGGACGGCATCAGCGGACGCATCTCTCGTATCGCCAGCGTTCCCGCGGTGTTCGTACGTGGAAGGCTCGACATCGCCTCTGCGCTCGGCGTGTGCTGGCGGCTCGCACAACAGCTTCCACTCAGCACCATGCACGTAGTCGAGGATGAGGATCACGGCGGAGCCAGCGTCACGGACGAGCTTCTGGTCAAAGCAACGGATCGTTTCGCACTGCGGCGCTGATCAGCGGCGGACCGCGCCGGTGACCAGCCAGCGGCTGGTGTGGGCGCGCAGCACGAGTGTCACGAACCTGGCGAGCAGCCAGAGGCTGTACGCGAGCCAGAGCGCCACCAGGCCGCGGTGCTCGGCGTGCACCAGCCACGCAGCAGGCAGGAACACGGCGAGGGCCAGCACGCCGGCGAGCGCCAGGTACCGCTGATCCCCGGCGCCGATGAGCACGCCGTCGAGCACGAACACCACCCCGGCCACCGGCTGCTGCGCGGCGACGATCAGCAGCACGGCGAGCAGCAGCGCCCGGACCGGCGGTGCCGCCGCGAACAGCCCCGGCAGCAGCGGCCTGGCCAGCAGCAGCGCCAGGCCGAAGGCGACCCCGTACACCGCGCCCCACCAGATCATGCGGGTGGTCGCCGCCCTCGCCCCGGCGGCGTCGCCCGCACCCAGGTAGCGCCCGGTGATCGCCTGGCCGGCGATCGCGATCGCGTCGAGCGCCAGCGCCAGCAGGTTCCACAGGCGGAACGCGACCTGGTGCGCGGCGATGGCGGCGTCGCCCTGGCGCGCCGCAACCGCGGTGGTCACCACCAGCACCGCCTGCAGCGCGAGCGTGCGGAGGATCAGCCCGGCCGCAGCCGTCGCGGCAGAGCGCAGCCCGGCCAGGTCCATGCCGAACCCGACTCCGGCCCGGCGGGCGCCGCGCGCGACCACGACGAAGTATGCGGCCGCCGCGGCGGTCTGCGCGATGACCGTGCCCCACGCGGATCCGGCCAGCCCGAGGCGCAGACCGAGCACGAACGTCGCGTTCAAGGCAATGTTGACCGCGTTGGCCGCGACCGCGACCAGCAGCGTGGTCCGCGTGTCCTGGAGGCCGCGCAGCACCCCGGTGCCGGCCAGCACCAGCAGCATGGACGGCGCGCCGAGCACGCTGATCCGCAGGTACGTCATCGCGCCCTGGCTCACCGCCGGCGAGGCGCCGAACACCCGGACTATCTCCGGGGCCAGCGGCCAGGCCAGGACTATGACGGCAAGGCCGATCCCGGTGGCCATCCAGAGGCCGTCGATGCCCTGCCTGATCGCTTCCTGGCGCCGCCCGGCGCCGAGCTGGCGGGCCACCGCGGCCGTGGTGCCGTACGCCAGGAAGATCGAGATATTGACGAGCGTGGTGAGCGCCTGGCTGGCGACGCCGAGGCCGCCGAGCGGCACGGTGCCAATCCTGCCGACGATCGCCGAGTCCGCGAGCAGGAACAGCGGCTCAGCGACCAGCGCCCCGAACGCGGGCACCGCGAGCCGCAGGATCTCCCGGTCCTGGCCGCGCAGGCGCGGCAGCCCGCCGGAGGGTCTCAGCAGGCGCCACCGGCGGCCCCGTTCGCGGACTGATGCGAGCTGCATGCCCGGTCGCCCCGTGGCCGGCGGCTAGCTGGCCGACCCACCGGCGGCGTTGCCGAGCACCCCGCACAGCAGCCGGTTGTCGCCGAGCTGCCACAGCGTCCCGACCTCGATGAAGCCCGCCCTGCGCAGCGCGTCCACGTGCGTAGCCAGCAGCCCCGCTGGCGAGCCGTGGTGCTCGGCTTCGATCCCGCGCCGATCGCGGCTCGCGACGAGCCCGGCCAGCGCCGGATCCGCCCGAACCGCGGCCCACCAGCCCGACCAGGTTGCACCGGAGTCCGGATGCCGCCGCACCTCGCACTCGACCAGCGCCCGGCCCAGCCGCACCAGCGTCGGCGCCTCGGTCTCGTCCTCGCGCAGGTGATCTCCATCGAGCAGCAGCCCGCCCGGCCGCAGCACGGTGGCGACCTCGGCGTACAGCGCGGCGAGCGCCGTCTTTGGCAGCCAGTGCAGGGCGGTCGTGCTGACCACGGCGTCCACCTGGCGGTCCAGGCCGAGGCTGGCAGCCCAGCCAGGGTCGCGCAGGTCCAGGTCGGCAAACCGAAGCCCAGGCCGGCCTGCCCACGCGGCGCGGCCGAGCGCGAGCAGCAGCGGGTCGGCGTCCACGGCGATCACGGTGGCGCCAGGGAGCCGGTCGAGCAGCCGCACCGAGAGCGAGCCGGGGCCGCAGCCGAGGTCGAGGACCAGCGGCTCGGCGTGCCCGGTCCCCTCGGCAACCGCATCGATGAGGGCGGTGAATCGCTCCTCGCGCTCGGGCATGAACTCCTGCTGCTGCGCGTCCCAGCTGCTGATCCAGGCCATGGCCTCGTCCCGGCCGACCGGCGTCTCCACCGGCCCGCGCGGCGACGGTGCTTCGGGCTGCGTCACTGGTACCTCCCGGCAGGCCTGCTGGCGTTCCGCAACACTCCGCCGCGGCACCGACACTCCGCCCGCATAACTGGCTAAACTAACTTTGACAGTAACGAAGCTAAGCAGCAAAGGACGTAACTGGTCAAGTGAATTTCACCAGTCACGCAGACGCGGTGGTTGCCGTGGCGGTCGAGCTCGTCAACGCGCTCACGCCGGGTGAGGCCTATGGCCGGCCGTACCAGCCACCCGACGACCGCGCGCTGCCCGCTGCGGTGACCGCGGCGCTCCGCGCCGGGCGCGGCGAGGTCAGGCCGGTGTCACCGGAAGAGGCCGCCGCGTTCCGGCCGGTGGCCGCGGCAATCCGCTCGGTGTTCGACGCGGTGGCGGCGGAGCAGACCGACGCGGCGGTCCGTCTGGTCAACGACATGCTGGCCACAACGGGCGCCCGGCCGCGGCTCGACAGGCACGACGGCGAGCCCTGGCACCTGCACTTCCACGGCGCCGAGGATTCGCTGGTCACGGGCTGGGCGGCGGGATGCGCCACCGGCCTCGCCGTAGTGCTCGGCGGCGAGTCGCGCGGACGGCTGGGCGTGTGCAGCGCCCCCAGCTGCGACCGCGTGTTCGTCGATACCTCACGGAACGCGACCCGCCGGTTCTGCTCGACGGCGTGCCAGAACCGGGTCAAGGCCGCGTCGTTCCGGGCAGCCCATCGAGCCGTCTGAACCTCCTCATCGACCCATCTGCGGCGGGTCAGCCGAAGAACAGCTCGGCCTCGGCGTAGCGCTCCGGCGGCACCAGCTTGAGCTCGCTGGTCGCGGCCGCGATCGGGACGCGCACGATGTCAGTGCCGCGCAGCGCGACCATCGAGCCGTACGCGCAGTCGGCCACTGCGCGGATCGCGTGCGCGCCGAAGCGCGTCGCGAGCACCCGGTCGAACGCGGTGGGGGTGCCGCCGCGCTGAACGTGACCGAGCACGGTGGCGCGGGCCTCCTTGCCGGTCCGCTTCTCAATCTCGGACGCCAGCATCTGCCCCACCCCGCCGTAGCGGACATGGCCGAACGCGTCCCGCTCCTGCGCGACCAGCGTGTCGGTCCCATCCTTCGGATGCGCGCCCTCGGCGACCACCACGATCGGCGCGTACTGGGTCTGGAACCGGTGCTGCACCCACCCGCAGACCTGCTCGATGTCGAACGGCTGCTCCGGGATCAGGATCACGTTCGCGCCGCCGGCCATGCCGGCGTGCAGCGCGATCCAGCCGGCGCTGCGCCCCATCACCTCGACGATCAGCGCCCGGTGGTGGCTCTCCGCGGTGGTGTGCAGCCGGTCGATGGCCTCCATCGCGATGTTCACGGCGGTGTCGAAGCCGAACGTGTAGTCGGTCGCGGAAAGATCGTTGTCGATCGTCTTCGGCACGCCGACGACGTTGACGCCCGCCTCGCACAGCCGGCCGGCGACGCCGAGGGTGTCCTCGCCGCCGATCGCGACCAGCGCGTCGACGCCGAGGGTGGCGAGGTTGCCCTTGACCCGGTCCAGCCCGGAACGCCCCCCGGCCGCCGCGCTCTCCCCCAGCGGATTGGTGCGGGACGAGCCGAGGATCGTGCCGCCGCGCGGCAGGATGCCGCGAACCGCCTGCACGTCCAGGGGCATCGTGTCGCCTTCGAGCGGGCCGCGCCAGCCGTCGCGGAACCCGGTGAAGTCATACCCGTACTCCGCGGCGCCGGTGCGCACGATCGCCCGGATGACCGCGTTCAGCCCAGGGCAGTCACCGCCACCGGTCAGGACTCCGACTCGCATGGATCTTCCTCTCGGGTGAGGTCCTCAACTCGATGTGTCGCCCGCCACACTAGTGCCCATGAGCGTGCTCGCGATCGACGCTGGGACGACGGGCGTTACCGCCCTCATCATTTCGGCTGACGGCACCGTGGTGGGCCGTGGTTACGAAGAGTTCCGCCAGTATTACCCCGAGCCCGGCTGGGTGGAACACCTGCCGGAAGGCATCTGGCAAGCGACGCTCGCGGCCTGCGGGCAGGCGCTGGACGGGGCCGACCCGCCCAGCTGCATCGGGATCACGAACCAGCGGGAGACCGCTGTGATCTGGGACCGGGCCACGCTGGTGGCGCCGCGGCGGGCGATCGTCTGGCAGGACCGGCGGACGGCGGCCATCTGCACGCGGATGCGGGAGCAGGGCGACGAAGAGCGGGTGACCGAGCTCACCGGGCTGAGGCTGGACCCGTACTTCACCGGCACGAAGCTGACCTGGCTGGCCGAGAACCAACCCGACGTATGGTCCGGCGTCACCGACGGTTCGCTCGCCATCGGCACCGTGGACTCGTACCTGATCGCCCGGCTGACCGGCGGCCGGTACCACGTCACGGATGCGTCCAATGCGTCCCGCACGCTGCTGTTCGACATCGAGGCGGGGCAGTGGTCCGCCGAGCTGTGCCAGCTTTTCGGCGTGCCGCCGCACGCGCTGCCCGAGGTGGTGCCGTCGTACGGCGTGGTGGGGCACTGCGACCCGGCCGGGTTCCTCGGCCTGTCGCTGCCGATCGCGGGCATCGCCGGTGACCAGCAGGCGGCCATGTTCGGCCAGGCGTGCTTCTCCCCCGGCTCGGCGAAGTGCACGTATGGGACCGGGTCGTTCGTGCTGTGCAACACCGGCAGCTCGATCGTCCGCTCGCAGGCCGGGCTGCTGCCCACGGTGGCGTGGATGGATCCGGCCGGCGCGCTGACCTATGCGCTGGAGGGATCCGTGTTCGTGACCGGCGCCGCCGTGCAGTGGCTGCGCGACGGGCTCGGCCTGCTCGACAACGCCGCGCAGAGCGAGGCGCTGGCACGCTCGGTTCCTGACACCGGCGGCGTGGTGTTCGTCCCGGCGCTGACCGGGCTCGGTGCACCGTACTGGGATCCGGACGCGCGCGGCGCGATGTTCGGCCTCACCAGGGGGACGACCCGGGCGCACCTGGTCCGTGCCGCGCTCGAGGCGATCACGTTCGAGGTGCGGGACGTCGCCGACCTCATGGCCGCCGAGGCGCCCGGCCAGCCTGGCGGTGGCGCAACGCTGCGGGTGGACGGCGGCGCCAGCACCAACGACCTGCTGATGCAGCTTCAGGCGGATCAGCTCCAGGTGCCGGTCGAGCGGCCCGTGGTGGCCGAGACCACGGCGCTCGGAGCCGCGTTCCTCGCCGGGCTCGCCACCGACGTGTGGTCGTCGCAGGCCGAACTCGCCGCCACCTGGCGGCTCGACCGCCGGTTCCGGCCTGAGGCCAGGGACGAGCGTGGCTACGCGCGCTGGCGTGCCGCCGTGCAGCGCACGCAGGGCTGGGCCAGCCAGGACCGGGCCAGCCAGGACCGAGGCAACCAGGACTGAACTCAGCGGAGCACGGTCCACCGAAGCTTGGCCGACCCGGTCATCCCCCTGGCGTCCGTTGCGTAGACCTTGACCCGGTAGGACCCGGTGGCCTTCGGCTTTCCGTAGATCACGCCGCCCTTGCTGATCTTCAGCCCGGGCGGCAGCCCGGTCGCCTTGAACGTCAGCTTCTTGGTGTGAGCGGAATCGTGCGCCTTGATCCGTACCGGGGTGATCCGCACGCCCTTCCGGCTGTGCTTGCCGGCCGGCCTGGCCACCACGACCGTGTGGTCGACGGCCTGGAACGCGCCCGTGCCGTCGGGGGCGCCGAGCCCGGTCGGGCCGTCGTATCCCACCCTGGCCGTGCACAGATAGGCGACGTTGCAGGTGCCGTCGCTGCCCGACGTGATGTCGTTCAGATCGCTGGCGTGCTGGTAGAGGAACTCGGCCGGGTACGTGCCGGATGCTGCCGGGCCGGCCAGCGCGTACGTCGCCGCGATGATCGCAGCGGCCTCCGACGTGCCGCCGACCTCGATCCAGCCGCCCTGGTCGTAGCTGTCGTAGACCGCGGCGCCCGTGCCCGGGTTCGCGTCCGCCGCAACGTCGTTGTCGGTGCGGTGGCTGCAGCCGCTGCCCGTCTGCCAGGACTGCTTGGCCTCGAAGCGCGAGCAGCCGGAGCCGGTGGCGCCGTACCCGTTGTCCCAGACGGTCTCCTTCCAGCCGCGCGCGGTGCCTTTCGCGACGGACAGCGAGGTGCCGCCGACCGAGGTCACGTACTGGGACGCGGCCGGGTAGCCGACGCCGTATCCGGAGTCGCCACCCGCCGCGGTCACCGCCACGCCCGGGTGGTCGAAGTAGACGTCGTCAGCGGTCTCGCCGGCGGTCTCCGGCGAGCTGTAGCTGTTGGAAACGAACTTGGCGCCGAGCGCCACCGCGGCGTCCACGGACTTGCCGAGGTTGGCCATGGAGCCGTTCTTCGCCTCCACCAGGAGGATGTGGCAGTTCGGGCAGATCGCCGACACCATGTCGAGGTCCAGCGACTCCTCGGTCGCCCAGCCGGTCTTGCCGGCCGACTTGGGCAGGGGGCTTGCCTGGCCCTCCTCGTTGACCTTGCGGAAGCAGCCGCTGCCGCACGCCGGAAGGCCGTAGTGGGCGCGGTAGGTCTTCAGGTTCGCGGCCGCGTCGGGGTCGTTGTAGGCGTCCACCACCGCGACCGTCTCTCCGGCGCCCGCGGCGCCCGCGGCCAGCGTCAGGTTGTAGGCGCTCTGCAGCTGCGCGGGGCTGTAGCCGGCCACGCTCGCGTCTGTCGCCATGCCCTGGAAGGCCACCACGTTCGTGTCCACCATGGCCCCGCACTCCCCCCAGCCGGGCGTCGCCGCCGAGCAGGCGTGGCGGAAGTCCTGCCCCGGCGCCCCGGCCGTCTGCGCGGCGGCCCCGGCTGCCGGAAGCGCCACCGTGACCGCCGCTAACCCGAACGCGGACAACGCGGCAACGGCAAGCTTGCTGATCTTCACTGGCGGAACCCCCCGCGGCTCGTCTAGTGATCCAGGTAGCCATTAGGACGGCCAACTAGCCCAGGAGGTTGACTCACAGTGATGCTCTGATACTGAGCGTCACCGATGTCCGTGCTGAGCTCAGTCGTCGGCGGCCGGTACGGGCACCTTCGCGCTCTTCGCGTACCGGTCGACGTATTCCTGGCCGGACAGCTTCATGATCTCGTACATGATCTCGTCGGTCATGGCGCGGAGCACGACCCGGTCCTTCTCCAGCCCGTAGTAGCGGGAGAAGTCCAGCGGCTTGCCGAACCTGACACCCGGCCGGATCCGCAGTCGCGGCGTGATCTTGCCCGGCGGCTGGAACTCGAAGCCCCCGATCATGGCGCACGGGATCACCGGGACCCTCGCCTCGAGGGCCAGCCTCGCGACGCCGGTCTTGCCGCGGTACAGCCGCCCATCCGGGGTCCTCGTGCCCTCCGGGTAGATGCCGAGCAGGTGGCCCTGAGCCAGCACCCGCAGCCCGGTGTTCAGCGCGCGCTCGCTCGCGGCGCCGCCGGACCTGTCCACCGGAATCTGGCCCACGCCGCTGAAGAAGGCCTTGCTCACCAGGCCCTTCAGCCCGCGCCCGGTGAAGTACTCCGACTTGGCGAGGAAGACCACCTTGCGCGGCAGCGGCAGCGGGGCGAAGAAGTGATCAGAGAACGACAGGTGGTTGCTTGCGATGATCGCCGGTCCCTCTCTGGGGACATTGTCGGCACCGTCCGCCCACGGCCGGAACACGATCCGCAGGAACGGCCCGAGTATTGCCTTGACCACCCAGTAGAACACGCACATATGTTCCCACGGGATCGCGGTCCGCCAACATATGCGCCGGGAGGGTGTCTGCGTGCGACGATGCGTTGGAGCAGAAAGCGAGGGACGCCAGACGGCGGCCCGCGGAGAGGACTCGGCCCATGCCAGTCATGCCAGGCGCAGAACCCTTCACTCATATGGGCGGCACGACCGGCGCCCTGCTGTGCCACGGATTCACCGGCAGCCCGCAGTCACTGCGGCCCTGGGCCGAGTACCTGGCCGAGGCCGGCCTGTCCGTCTCGCTGCCCAGGCTGCCCGGCCACGGCACGACCTGGCAGGACATGGCGCGCACCCGGTGGGAGGACTGGTACGCCGAGGTCGACCGGGCATTCGACGGGCTCCGCGCGCAGGTGGACGAGATCTTTGTGATGGGCCTCTCGATGGGAGGCTGCCTCGCGCTGCGCCTCGCCGAGCTGCGTGGCAACGCGGTCAGCGGGCTGGTGCTCGTCAACCCCTCGCTCACCGGTGACACCCGGCTGCTCATGCTGGCCCCGGTGCTGAAGTTCGTGCTGCCCTCGCTGAAGGGGATCGGCAGCGACATCAAGAAGGAACATGTCACCGAGCTCGGCTACGACCGCACGCCGGTCAAGGCCGTGGACAGCATGCGCGGTTTGTGGCGGGTCACCCAGGCCCAGCTCGGCGACGTGACCCAGCCGGTGCTGGCGTACCACAGCACCGACGACCACGTGGTCGGCCCGGCCAGCCTCGCCCTGCTGCGCAGCGCGCTGCCGGAGAAGCAACTGGAGGTCAGGGAATGCCCCGACAGCTACCACGTTGCAACTCTCGACAACGATGCGCCTGCCATCTTCGCCGGCAGCCTGGACTTCGTCAGGGCCCACAGCCGCGCCGAGGCGGGGTAGCGGCCACGCCGGGGGGGCAGCGCGAGGATGATGATGTACGAGGGTTATGACGTGGCGAGGGTTATGACGTGAGTGGTGAGGACGTCAGCGGCGGGGGCGCGAGCGGCGGCGCGACCGGTGACGAGGCTGCCTGGCAGGAGCTTGTCGCTCGCTTCGACATGCCGGCCGACTGGGATTCCGCCGCCGCGCCGTGGCCGGACCGCGAGGACCTGACCGCGCCCAGCACGCCGCCCAGCCAGGCCACGCCGCCCGGCCCCGGCCAGGCCACGCAGCCCAGCCAGCAGAGGCCGCCCAGCCAGGAAGGGCCGCCCAGCCGCGCGAACGGAACCACCGCCGACCGGACCCGCGTGGTCAGGCCCGCCACCCCGCCCGCCCTGCCGGGTCCCCCGTGGGCGCCGGCCGACCCGCCCGCCGGTCCGCCCGCGGATACAGACGAGGCCGACGACACCGACGAGCACTACGTCCCACCGCCCCCGCCGCCGCTGCCGCACCTCGATCCGGTGGCCAAGGGCGCCTGGACCGCGCTGTTCGGCGGTCCCGCCTACCTGCTGATAGCCACGCTCGTCGGCTGGACCGTGGCCGGCTGGACGGCGCTCCTGGCGATCGCGGCGTTCATCGGGGGATTCGTGGTGCTGGTACTGCGCCTCGGCGATGGGCCGTCGCGCGGCTCGGGACCCGACAACGGCGCTGTGCTCTAGGCCCTAACCTGTCCCCGGTTGCGGGTCAGGGAGCGGCGCGCCAGGTCGGCCGCGCCGATCACGCCGGCGTCCGGGCCGAGCTGCGCCAGCCGGATCTCGGCGTGTGGACGGTAGGAGCCGCCGGTCAGCGCGTCCGCGAACGCGGCCCGCGCCGGGCGGATCAGCAGATCACCAGCTTCCGACACTCCGCCGCCGATCACGAAACAGCCCGGGTCGAGGATGGCAGCCAGCGCGGCGAGGCCCTGGCCGAGCCAGCTTCCGACGATCTCGAAACAGCGCAGGGCCGCTGCGTCTCCCTCGCTGGCGGCCTGGGTGACCTCGCGCCCGTTGATTCCGTCGGCGGTTCCGCCGCCGAGCTGCAGCAGCCGGACCGCCCCGCCCGGCGAGCGCCTGGCGAACTCGCGCGCCTCGGCGACCAGGGCGCTCCCGCTCGCGTACTGCTCCCAGCAGCCGCGATTACCGCACCCGCACAGCCGCCCTTCGGGTACGACCCGGTAGTGCCCTGGCTCGCCGGCGATCCCCCACCGGCCCCGGTACAGCTGCCCGTTGATCACGATCCCGGCGCCGATTCCGGTGCCGATCGCGACGAGCATGACGTGCTCGTGACCGCGCGCGGCGCCGAGCATGGTCTCCGCCCAGGCGGCGGCGTTCGCGTCGTTCTCCACCAGCACGGGCAGGCCTGCGTAGTCCTCGACCCGCTGCCGCAGCGGCTCGTTGCGCCAGGCGAGGTTGGGCGCGAATAGCACGCCGGACCCGGCGACGTCGATGAACCCGGCGGCGCCGATGCCGACGGAGTCGACCTTGTGCCGGGCGGCCAGCTCGGTGACGGTCTCGCCGATCACCTTGGCCGTCAGTTCCGGGCTGCCCGACGGCGTGGCCCGCTTTAGCTTCTCGACGATGCTGCCGTGCTGATCAACCACGCCGGCCGCGACTTTGGTGCCTCCGACGTCAATCCCGATTGTCAGGCTCATGGTCCGCCCCTTCGCCAGGCGCGCCCGCGACCGGGAACCGGTCGGCGGGGAACCGGTCGGCGGGGTAGGCGTCGGCAGGGAATCCCGGCGCGCGATCGCCGCGCTGTCCCATCGACATGGCGGCCTCGAACGCGCGCATGGCCTCCTGCACGGCCGCGGCGACCACGTCGCTCGCGCCCGCCAGCTGTCCGCCCACGCTGGGCGCGGATTCGCGGATCCTGCGGGCGGCACGGCACACCGGGCACCAGGCACACTCGGGCGCCTCGCCCGACGGATCGTGCGGCGGCTCGGTGGTGGCCACCTCCCAGACGTTTTCCCGTTCCGTCCGGCCCAGCGTCCTGCGGAATTGCCCGGTCAGCTCCTGGCGCACGTTGCGGGCGCTGGACCGGATCAGCCAGCGCTGGAATTCGGCGCTCAGGTCGCGGCCCGCGTCACGACCGCGGCCCGCGTCACGACCGGACTCACGGCCCGAATCACGGCCGGACTCACGGCCCGAATCACGGCCGGACTCACGGCCCGAATCACGGCCGCGGCCGACGCTGCGACCGTCGGGTCCGGTGCCGTTGCCGGAGTCGGCATTCTCTGGCTGCGTGCTCATTCAGCTCTCCCGATGGTCTCGGCTCGAGACTTGAGCCCCTTCAGCGCGGTGTCGACGATCGTCTTCTCCGCGCGGCGCTTGAGTATCCCCGGCATCGGCACCCTGATGCTCACGGCGAGCTCGTAGGTCACCTCGGTGCCGTCGCCACGGTCCGCCAGCTCGTAGCCCCCGGACATCTCGGAGATAACCGACCCGGGCTCGGCCAGGTTCCAGTGAACCCGCGCGTCCCCGTCCCAGTCGTAGCCGAGCACGTAGCTGTCCTTGATCACTCCGGCATCCAGCGTGAACCGGACCGTCGCGGCCCGCCCGTCCGCTGAGGACAGGACCTCCGCGCTGCGCACGCCGGTCGCCCATTCCGGGTACGCGGCAAAGTCGGCGATCACCGCCATGATATCTTTCCGCGGCATCCCGATGACGATGCTCGACGTGGTCCTGTCTGCCATGCACGGAGCGTACCTCGCCCTGGCGGGCTACCACTCCAGTGCGTAGGGCGTCCCGGTGGCGCGAAAGTGCCCGACGTTGACGCACTCGGTGCGGCCGATCTGGATCCGGCTGGCCAGCGGCTGATGCACGTGCCCGAAGAGCGCGTACCGCGGCTGGGTGGTCCGCACGGCGTCGAGCAGGGCCTGGCTGCCACGCTCCATCCGGCGGGCCACGGTGTCGAACAGCAGGTCCGGCACGTCCGGCGGGATGTGCGCGCAGAGCACGTCCACCTGGCCGACGGCCGCCACCTTGGCGGCGAAGTCCTGGTCGGAGATCTCGTTCGGCGTCCGGTAGACCGTGCGCAGGCCGCCGCCGACGAAGCCGAAAGACCAGCCGCCGATCTCCACCCGCTCACCGTCGAGCACCTGATGCCCGGAACGCAGGTGCGGAGCCCACATCCGCGGGATGTCGACGTTGCCGTAGGTGAGGTAGGCAGGCGCGGGCAGCGCGGCGAACAGCTCCGCGTACTGCCGCGACGCCGCGGCCTCCACGTGGGTGCGCGGGTCGCCGTCAAGGCCGGCCCACAGCTGCGCCGACATCTTTCTGGCCTCGTCGAACCGCTGCGCCGTGCGCAGCGCGATGAACTCCTTGGCTGCTTGGGCACCGAACAAATCGGGGAAGATCCCCTTCGCGTGGTCCGCGTAGTCAACGAACAGCAGCAGGTCACCCAGGCAGATCAGTGCGTCAGCGCCGTCCCCGGCGGCGGCAAGCGCATCGGTCCGGCCATGCACATCGCTGACCACGTGCACTCTCATGCACACACCCTAGGCAAATCCTGTCAGGTGCAGTAATAGAGCCGGCCGCCACGGCGGTATAGGTTCATGAAGATCAGGTCAGACAGGAGACATCGTGCGCGAGTACAGCATCCCCGCCCTGGTCGACGTCCCCGCGACGGCCAGCCTTGCCGACGTGGTGTTCACCCGCGCCGCCAGCCAGCCGCACTCGGTCATAATGCGCAGGCTCGACGGCGGCCGGCCGGGAGCGCCTGGAGCGCCGGGAGCGCCAGACGGGCCGAGCGGATGGCGTGACGTCACCGCCGGGCAGTTCCGCGACGAGGTGACGGCCCTGGCCAAGGGGCTCATCGCGGCCGGCGTCAGCCCGGGCGACCGGGTCGCGCTGATGTCGCGGACGCGGTACGAGTGGACCCTGGTCGACTACGCGATCTGGACCGCGGGCGCGGTCACCGTGCCGATCTACGAGACCTCGTCGGCCGAGCAGGTCGAGTGGATCCTGAGCGACTCGGGCGCCAGTGCCGCGTTCGCCGAGACGCAGGCGCACGCCGACGCGATCCGCGAGGCCGGCGTCGCCGCCGTCAAGAACGTCTGGCTGATCGAGGGCCCGGACGGCACGGTCGCCGGCCCGGACGGTGCCAGCGTCACCGACGAGCAGCTCGAGCAGCACCGTACCGCGCGCAAGGCGGCTGACCTCGCGACGATCATCTACACCTCGGGCACCACAGGGCGCCCCAAGGGATGCCAGATCACCCACGGCAACCTGCTCTCCGACGTCAGGAACGCGGTCGAGGGCTCCCTCGTGGAGGTGTTCGAGATCGCCGACAGCTCGACCCTGCTGTTCCTGCCGCTGGCGCATTCGTTCGCCCGGATCATCCAGGTCGGCTGCCTGGAATCGGGCGCGATCCTGGGGCACTGGCCAGACGCCAGGACAGTGGCCAAGGCCCTGCCCGAGTTCCGGCCCACGTTCCTGCTCGCCGTGCCGCGGGTGTTCGAGAAGGTCTACAACACCGCGGTGCAGCAGGCTTCGGCGAGCAAGGCGAAGAGCCGGATCTTCGACGCCGCCGCTGCCACCGCCGTCGCCTGGAGCCAGGCAGCCAGCTCCGACGGCGCCGCTCCCGGCCAGGCGCTCCGGCTGCGCCACGCGCTGTTCGACCGGCTCGTCTACGCCAAGCTCAGGGCCGCGGTCGGCGGGAAGGTGGCGTATGCGGTGTCCGGCGGTGCCCCGCTCGGCGAGCGGCTCGGCCACTTCTTCCGCGGCGCCGGCATCACGATCCTGGAGGGCTACGGGCTGACCGAGACGTCGGCGGCGGCCACGGTCAACCGGCCGAGCCGCAACAAGATCGGCACGGTCGGCCCGCCGCTGCCCGGGGTCGCGATCAAGATCGCCGACGACGGCGAGATCCTGCTCCGGGGCCCGAACGTCTTCCCCGGCTACTGGCACAACGACGCGGCGACCGCCGAGGTGCTCGACGCCGAGGGATGGTTCGGCACCGGGGACGTCGGCGGCCTGGACGAAGAGGGCTTCCTGCAGGTCACCGGCCGGAAGAAGGAGCTCATCGTCACCGCGGGCGGCAAGAACGTGGCGCCGGCCGTGCTCGAGGACAGGCTCCGCGCCAGCCCGCTGATCAGCCAGTGCGTCGTGGTCGGCGACGGCCGCCCGTACATCGCCTGCCTGATCACCCTGGACGAGGAGGGCCTGGAGTTCTGGCGCAAGCAGCACGGGCTCGCCGCCGACGCGGACGTGACCGACAACCCGGAGCTGACGGCGGACATCCAGGCGGCCGTCGACGAGGCCAACAAGGCGGTCTCCCGCGCCGAGTCCATCCGGCGCTTCCGCGTCCTGCCCTCGGACTTCACCGAGGAGAATGGATACCTCACGCCGTCGCTGAAGGTGCGCAGGAACCTCGTCATCAAGGACTTTGCCGCGGATATCAAGACTCTTTATAACCGCCCTTAACGGGTACTCCGGCCGTTACAACCGCCCTTAACGGGTACTCCGGCCGTTACAACCGCCCTTAACGGGTACTCCGGCCGTTACAACCGCCCTTAACGGGTGGCTCCGATCCGGTCACGCCGACCCTGGGGCCGGTCCGGCCAGCATCGCCATGAGCCGGTCGGCGACCAGCTCCCAGCGCCACTCCCGGTCGACCCAGGCCGCGCCCTTCTCCCCCATGGCGCGCGCGCCCGCCGGGTCGGCCAGCAGCCCGGTGATCCGGTCGGCGACGCCGGCCACGTCGCGCCCCGGCACCACGTAGCCGGTCTCGCCGGGCAAGATCGCGTCCGGCGCCCCGCCCGAGTCGCCGCCCACGACCGGCAGCCCCGACGCCGAGGCCTCCAGGTAGACGATCCCGAGCCCCTCCACGTCCAGGCCGCCGCGGCGGGTCCGGCACGGCATCGCGAACACGTCCCCCGCGTCGTAGTACGCGGGCAGGTCGGCCGCCGGTACCGCGCCGGTAAACACGACCGAATCCGCGACCCCGGCCCGCTGGGCCAGCCGGCCGAGCTTCGCCCGGTACGGCCCGTCCCCGACGAGCAGCAGCGCCGGGCCGCCGCGGGCCGCGGCGAGCACCTGCGGCCAGGCCCGGATCAGCGTGTCCTGGCCCTTGCGCGGAACCATCCGCGACACGCAGACGACCACGGGGCGCTCCCCGAGGCCAAGCCGCTCCCTGACCGCGTCCCCGCCGGCACCGGGCCGGAACGAGGCGTTGTCCACCCCCGGCGCCAGTCGTACCATGCGCGCCACTGCCTGCGCGGACAGCGCCCGTGCGAGCCGGACCCGGAAGTACTCGCCCAGGTAGGTGAGCACGTCGACCTCGTCGCCGATCCTGCGCAGCAGCGATCTCGCCCCGGGCAGCGCCGCCCAGCCGGCCTCGTGGCCGTGGGTGATCGCGACGATCCTGCCCGCCCCGGCCCGGCGCAGCGACGGCGCCAGCAGCCCGAGCGGCGCCGCCGCCCCGAACAGGACCGTGTCGCAGCCGTGCTCCGTGAGGATCCGGGTCGCCCGTCTGGCGACCGACGGCACCGGCAGCATCAGTGAGGTCGGGTGCCGGATCACCGGGAACGGCTGGCGGGCGTCAAACTCGGCGGCGCCCTCCCAGCATGGCGCGTAGACGACGACAGACCCAGCGGGCATCCGCGAGGCGAGCGCGTGCACAAACGACTGAATCCCGCCGCGGCGCGGCGGGAAGTCGTTGCTGACGATCAGGACCTTGGGCACGGCTCTCATCTTCGCCCTACCCAGTACCTCTTTGCCCCACCCGGGGGCCCTCCCCGGCGCACCCCGGGCCCCACTCGGGCCCTCTCCGGGCCACCCGGCCCTCCGGCGGATATCCCGGAGGGCCAAGGGTGGGCTGGTTGGGGCCGAAGAGCCTACGGCCGGACGGCACCGGGCCTACGGGCGAACAGCCCCGTCGAAGTTCTCCTGGTACCAGCCGGTGAACGAGACTTCCTGGACATCCTCGCCCGTTTGCGGCGCGTCTATGAGTTCGTTGTTACCAACGTAGATTCCGACGTGCCCGTCGCCGAGGAACTCCAGGATGTCGCCGGGCTCGAGGTCGGATTCCGGCACCGCGGGCAGGCCAGCCTGCTCCTCGCTGGTGCGCGGGATCGCCACGCCGGCGGCTGCCCAGGCGGCCTGCGTCAGGCCGGAGCAGTCGAACCCGTCGTTGCACGGTCCGGTGCCGCCGAACACGTACGGGCAGCCGATCTGGGCGAAGGCGAACGCCACGGCCTTCTCCCCCTGGGAGACGTCCGGGAGCGGGTCGGGTGCGCCGATGGTGCCGCCCGTCGAGGCGGCGCCGCCGGGGCCGGTGCCGGCCTGCTGAGCCGGGGTGAGCTGGTCGAGCAGTGACTTCTGCTGGTTGATCAGCTTGTTGACTGAGGCCTTCTGCCCGGCCAGCTTGTCCTTGAGCGCGAGGATGCCGTCCCTGACCCGGCGCGCGGACGCCTGCGCGTTGGCGAGCTGGCGGGCCACCGTGAGGAACGCGGTCATCTTGGCGGTGTTGTCCGACGACAGCTCGAGCAGGATCGAGGACTGGTCGAGGATCTTCTGCGGGTTGTTCGAGTCGAGCAGCGCCTCCGGGGTGTTGAGGCTGCCGTCCTCGTAGGCGGTCGCGGCGATCTGCGCGACGACGGCCCGCATCGACTTGAACCGGCCCTCGTAGCGCGCCGCTGCGGTATTCGCGAGCGCGAGCTGCTGGTTGGCCGAGGAAACCTGCTGCTGCACCTGGTCGTAGCGCTGATCGAGCTGCTGCAGCTGGTTGTTCAGCTTGTCGAGCTTCTGCTGGACTTGGGTGACCGTGGGCTTCGGCGCCGCGGCCGCACCGCTGGCCATCACGAGCGCGCCGACGGCGACCAGTGCGAACGACACGGCGACGCCGCGGCTGCGCCAGGTGCGCAGGACGCTGAATGGGCGGAAAACACGGGCAAGAGAACTACTCAGTGACCGCGTACGCACGTGCGTGACACGCTCCTTCTTCCACTGTCCGCCTACCGGGTGAGCTGACGGGTTCGGGCTGTGGAAGCGCGCCCTACGGTCCAGCCCGCCGCGGCGGGCCGATCCGATTCACCCCTGGAGCATCCCAGGCCTGCGCCCGGTGGTCCTCCGGTGGTTCCCCGGCTCTCCGGCTAGCCCGGAGGCCAGCGGCGGAAACTCGACGGCGGCCGATCGCCGTCGCCATTGCGGCGACTGCTGAGCGATGCGGCTCGCTGCACGACACTAGTGATACCGAGGTGGTGTATTCAACCACTTCGCGAACTCTCGCATCGGCCGTTTCTGCGCGGGGCACCCGCGCGAGGTGCGGCGAGACCTCCTGAGGCCTCTGCCCGGGGCACCCGCGCGAGGTGCGGCGAGACCTCCTGAGGCCTCTGCGCGGGGTACCTGAGCGAGGTGCGGCGAGACCTTCTGCGGCGTGCCTGGAGCAGAACTGTCGGCGGGTGGTTCTACGGTGATCATGTGACCATTCCCGAGCCAACCACGCCGGTCGCGGCCGAACTCGACCGAATCGGTTTCGTGATCGTCGACGTGGAAACTACGGGATGGCTGCCGGAGCAAGCGGGCATTACCGAGATCGCCGCGGTGCGGGTCGGCGGCGGCCAGCCGCGCGCCGAGTTCTCGGCGCTGGTCAACCCGGGCCACCCGATTCCGGCTGACATCGTCGCGCTCACCGGCATCACCGACGCGATGGTCAGCCAGGCGCTGCCGATCGGCGCGGTGCTGCCCGGCTTCATCGCGTTCGCCAGCGGCTGCGTGCTGACCGCGCACAACGCGCCCTTCGACGTCGGCTTCCTCACCACGGCGTGCGGCGCAAGCCGCATCGCCTGGCCGGACTTCCCGGTCCTGGATACCGCCGCGCTGGCCCGGTCGGTGCTGGGCGAGGCCGAGGTGCCCGACTGCAAGCTGGCCACGCTGGCCAGCTTCTTCGGCGCCGGAACCGAGCCCCGGCACCGGGCCCTGGACGACGCCAGGGCAACCGCCGACGTGCTGCAGGCCCTGCTCGCCCGGCTGGCCGGGCTCGGGGTGCATACGCTCGCCGAGGTCACCGCCTGGTCCGAGGCGGGCAGCTTCGCAGGGGGTACGCTACGGGCCACGGCGCCCGCGCCCGACGGGCCGAGGAGGCGGCAGTGGTCACAGCTATCGTTCTGGTCAAGACTGATGTCGCGCGCATTCCGGAGACGGCCGAGGCGATCGCGCAGATAGCGGAAGTAACCGAGGTCTACTCGGTGACCGGTGAGTTCGACCTCGTGGCCATGGTCCGGGTCCGCTCACACGACGAGCTTGCCGACGTCATCCCGGGCCACCTGAACCGGATTCCCGGCGTCACCGAGACCGCGACCCACATCGCGTTCCGGACCTACTCGCGGCACGACCTCGAGGCCGCGTTCGCGATCGGCTACTCCGAAGAGGGCTGACTTCCCGCCTCGCGCATACCCACGGGGGGCGGGGTCAGGCATACCCATCGGGACGGTCAGCCGGAGTGCTCGGCGGTCAGCCCGAGTACTCGGCGGCCAGCCGCCGGCTGGCCTCCACCCAGCGCCCGAGCAGTTCCTGAGCCGCACCGGAGTCCACCGCGCTCGCCGCCCTCGCGTAGCCGTCGGCCAGGGTTGCCTCCAGCTGGTCAGGGCCTGCGACGCCCGCCTCGGCGGCCAGTGCCGCCGCCGCGTTGAGCAGCACGGTGTCCCGCACCGGCCCCTGCTCGCCGCCGAGGACCGCGCGGGCTACCCCGGCGTTGTGCGGCGGTTCGCCACCGCGAAGGTCCTCGGGCACCGACCGGCCGATCCCGATCGCGGCAGGATCGAACGAGGTCTCGCTCACCGTGCCGCCATGCACCACCCAAACGGTCGAGGGGCCGGTCGTGGTCAGCTCGTCCAGCCCGTCGTCGCCGTGGAACACGAGCGCCGAGCAGCCGCGGCCGCCGAGCACGCCCGCGATCACCGCGCCCATCCGGGGGTCGGCCACGCCGACCGCTTGCGCCCCTGGCCTTGCCGGGTTCGCCACGGGGCCGAGGAAGTTGAAGACGGTGGGCACGCCGAGTTCCCGCCGCGGTACCGAGGTATGCCGAAACGCCGGATGGTAGAGGGCAGCGAACAGGAACACCACGCCGGTCTCCGCCATCAGCCGCTCGGTGGCCTCGGGCGGCAGGTCGATCACCACGCCAAGCGCCTCGAGCAGGTCGGCGGTGCCGCACGCGGACGAGGCGGCCCGGTTCCCGTGCTTCGCCATCCTGGCGCCCGCAGCGGCGGCGACGATCGTGCCCATCGTCGAAATGTTGACGGTGTGCGCCCCGTCACCGCCGGTGCCGACCAGGTCGACGATCGGGCCGGGGATGCTGACCGGCGTGGCCCGCGCCAGCATCGTCTCGGCCAGGCCGGTCAGCTCGGCGGGCGTTTCGCCCTTCATGCGCAGCGCGATCCCGAACCCGGCGATCTGGGCGGGCGTCGCCGCGCCCTCCATGATCTCGTTCATCGCCCAGGCGGTCTCGTCCGCGCTGAGGGTCTCCCCCTTGATCAGCGCGCCGATCAGGGCCGGCCAGGCAGTACGGGCATCCACGGCGATGTTCCCCTAGCCCTTTGCCACAGCAGTGCCGGCCGAGCGCTGGCGCATCAGGCCTGCCAGGGCCTGCGCGAGCGCCGCCGGGTCGATCGGATGGCTCACCACCGCGTCCGCCAGGGACCAGGTGGCCAGCCAGCCGTCGTCGGCGCGGCCGATGATCAGCAGCGCCGGCGGGCAGTTGAAGACCTCGTCCTTGGCCTGGCGGCACACGCCCATGCCGCCGGAGGGCTGCGCCTCACCGTCGAGCACCATGACGTCGGCGCCGCCGGCGTCGAGCAGCCGGATCAGCGCCGGGTGCGTGGCGACTTCGATGACCTCGGCCTCGGGAACATCCGGGGCGGGCCGGCGCCCGATCGCAAGCCTTACCCGCGCGCGTGTGTCCGCGTCATGGCTGTATACGACGACCTTCATGAAACTGGATGCTACCGACCCGGGGGGTCGGGCGTGCACCGCCTACGCGGTGTCGTAATAATAAGCCCCGTGGCCACAGCAACGACCGACGTAACCCCCCGGACGCCGACCAGCAGACCGAGCCTGGTCAGCGTCGGGACCATTGTCTGGCTCTCCTCCGAGCTGATGTTCTTCGCGGCGCTGTTCGCCATGTACTTCACGGTCCGCTCGGTGGATAAGGGCCTTGGCCAGCCTTGGCCTCCGGTGAAGCTCGACATCCCGCTCGCCACGACCAACACCCTCGTGCTGCTGGCGTCGAGCGTGACCTGCCAGATGGGCGTGTTCGCGATCGAGCGCGGCCAAGTCAGGCGCACGGCCAGCATCTTCAAGCCGATGCGGTGGGGGCTGCGCGAGTGGTACGTGCTGACGTTCCTGATGGGCCTTTACTTCGACTGCGGCCAAGGCTATGAGTACCTGTTCGACCTGATCCGCAAGCAGCACCTGACGCTGTCGTCCAGCAACTACGGCTCGGTCTTCTACATCGCCACCGGCTTTCACGGCCTGCACGTGGCCGGCGGCCTGATAGCGTTCCTCTTCCTGCTCGGGCGGACCTTCGCGGCGAAGAGGGTCACCCATGAAATGCAGGTCAGCGCCATCGTCGTCTCGTACTACTGGCACTTCGTCGACGTTGTCTGGATTGGCCTCTTCTTCACCATTTACATCATTCATTGACCGGAGACTGGGGACCGCAGTGAGCTGGATCACCGCAAGGCGGAGGCGGCCGGTCGCTGGCTATGCCGTCGTCCTGCTGGGCCTGATCCTGGTGGGCGCGATATACGCGGTCATCACCGGGAGTGGCCAGTCGTCCGCGTCGACGACGCCGAGCGCGTCGCGGGCGCAGATCCTTAGGGGCCAGCAGATCTTCCAGCTGACGTGCGCCACCTGCCACGGCCTCGAGGCGCAGGGCGTCACCGGGATCGCGCCGAGCCTGATCGGGGTCGGCTCGGCGGCCGTTGACTTCCAGGTGAGCACCGGCCGGATGCCGGCCAAGGAGATCGGCGCCGAGAACGGCAGCAAGCCGGCCCAGCTGAGCCCGACCGAGACCCGCGACGTCGCCGCGTACATCGCGTCCCTGGCCGGCGGCCCGGCGATCCCCACCCCGGCCGAGGTGAGCACGTCCGGCACCAACCCGGCACTCGGCCAGGAGCTGTTCACCGCCGACTGCGCCCAGTGCCACAACTTCGACGGTGCCGGGGGCGCGCTGACCGACGGGAAGTACGCGCCCGCGCTGACCCAGGCCACGCCGACCCAGATCTACGAGGCCATGCTGACCGGCCCGGAGGCCATGCCGGTCTTCAACAACACCACGATCACGCCGAGCGAGAAGCGCGACATCATCGCGTACGTGACCTCAACCCGCGTCACACCCAACCCGGGCGGCTTCAGTCTGGGCCGGATCGGGCCGGTGACCGAGGGCCTGGTCGCGTTCCTCGGCCTGCTGTTCTTCATGGTGCTCTCCGCCATGTGGATAACCGCGAAACACAGGAAGACCGCTGATGAGTGACCCCAGCGCCCCTGACGACACGCCAGGGCTGCCCGACGAGCCGGCCGACGCACCCGTCGGCCCACACCGCGTCATCGGCACGCCGTCGCCCGCTGCGGCACGGACGATGCTCGGCGAGCGGGCCGGTGACGGCGCGGCCGGTGACGGCCCGCTGCCCGCAGTGCGGGAGCTGCCGGAAGACCCGCCGAACCTTCGGCGCGCGAAGAAGGCCGAGCGCCTCGTCGCGGTGCTGTTCATCCTGTCGTTCCTGGCCAGCATCGGGTTCATCGCCGCGTACGTCGGGCTCGAAGTGGGCACGGTCGACTCGACACTGCGCTCCAACCTTGCCCTCGGCCTGTCGATGTCGGTGGCGTTCCTCGCCGTTGCCGTCGGCGCCGTGATCTGGGTCAGGCACATCATGCCTCCGGTGGAGCTCACCGAGCAGCGGCATCCGATGGCCACCACGCCGGAGGAGCGGGCGGCGTTCAAGCAGACGTTCAGCGAGGGCGCGGAGACCAGCGGGTTCGTGAAGCGGCCGCTGCTGCGGCGCACCCTGATCGCCGCGACCGTGCCGCTCGCCGCCGCCCCGATCGTGCTGCTGCGCGACATGGGTCCGCTGCCCGGCACGACGCTTCGGCACACGGTCTGGCGTAAGGGCCTGCGGCTAGTCACTTTCGGGGCCAACACCCCGATCAGGCCGGGCGACTTCAGCTCGGCCGGCAGCATGATCACGGTGATCCCCGAGGGCTATCAGGACGACCCGGATGCCCTCGCCGCGGCCACCGCGATCATCATCAAGTTCCAGCCCGGGGTGCTGCAGCCGCCCACGGTGATGAACTGGACCGTCGACAACATCGTGTGCTACTCGAAAATCTGCACGCACGTCGGCTGCCCGGCGGCGCTGTACGAGCAGACCACCCACCACATCCTCTGCCCGTGCCACCAGTCGACCTTCAATGCGCCGCGCGGCGCCACGGTGCTGTTCGGCCCGGCGCCGCGGCCGCTGCCGCAGCTGCCGATGACCACGGACGCCGACGGCTACCTGGTAGCGATGAGCGACTTCCACGAGCCGGTCGGCCCGAGTTTCTTCGAGCGGGGATGAGTTCGGTATGAGCATCGACCGGGCGCTGGATGGCGTCGGCAGGGCGCTGGACGACAGGTTCCACGGCGCCAGGGGCGTCCGGGTCCTGCTGCGCAAGGTCTTTCCGGACCACTGGTCGTTCCTGCTGGGTGAGATCGCGCTGTACTCGTTCATCATCTTGCTGCTGACCGGCACGTTCCTGACGCTGTTCTTCCAGCCGAGCACGACCGACGTCGTCTATCACGGCAGCTACCACAACCTGGACGGCGTGCGGATGAGCCAGGCGTACGCCTCGACCCTGAACATCAGCTTCGACGTGCGCGGCGGCCTGCTGATGCGGCAGATCCACCACTGGGCGGCGGACCTGTTCATGGCCGCGATCTTCGCGCACCTGCTGCGGATCTTCTTCACCGGCGCTTACCGCAAGCCCCGCGAGGCCAACTGGCTGATCGGGATCACGATGCTCGTCCTCGGCATGCTCGAGGGTCTGTTCGGCTACTCGCTGCCCGACGACCTGCTGTCCGGCACCGGGCTGCGGATCCTCGAGGGCGTGATGCTGTCGATCCCCGTGGTCGGCACCTACCTGACGTTCTTCCTGTTCGGCGGGCCGTTCCCGGGCAATGACATCATCCCCCGGCTGTACATCATCCACGTGCTGCTGATCCCCGGCCTGCTGCTGGCGCTGATCTCCGCGCACCTGTTCATCATGGTGTTCCAGAAGCACACCCAGATGCCGGGCAAGGGCCGCACGAACACCAACGTGGTCGGCCAGCCGATGTACCCGTACTTCATGGCCAAGACCGGGGCGTTCTTCTTCTTCACGTTCGCCGCCCTGGCGCTCGCCTCCACGTTCGTGCAGATCAACCCGATCTGGCTGTACGGCCCGTACACGCCGGTCGGGATCTCCGCTGGCTCGCAGCCGGACTTCTACATGGGCTTCCTCGAGGGCACGCTGCGGATGTTCCCGAGCTGGACCTGGGACGCCTGGGGCCACACGGTGGCCTGGAATGTGCTCATTCCCGCGCTGGTGCCGCTCGGCCTCATCTTTACCGGGCTGGCGCTGTGGCCGTTCCTCGAGGCGTGGATCACCGGCGACAAGGGCGAGCACCACCTCAACGACCGCCCGCGCAACGCCCCGACCCGGACCGCGCTCGGCATTGCCGGCATCACCTTCTACGGGATCTTCTGGCTGGAAGGCGCGAACGACGTCATTGCCGACCACCTGGACATCTCGCTGTACCTGACCACCGAGATCGCCCGGTACGCGATCTTCATAGGCCCGGTCGTCGCGTACATCTTGACCAAACGGATCTGCCTGGGCCTGCAGCGCAAGGACCTGCATCTGGCCGAGCACGGCGTGGAGACCGGGATCATCCGCCAGCTGCCGAGCGGCGAGTACGTCGAGATGACCAGGCCGCTCGACGAGGACGAGCGCGCCGCGCTGGCCATCGACAACCGGGCGCGGCCCATGCTCCCGGTCGGAGCCCCCGACGCCGACCCGCACGAGCCGGATGTTCCGCCGCCCGGGCTGCGGGGCGGGCTTGGCAAGCTGCGGCTGCGGCTGAACAAGGTCATCACCGAGAGCGTCCCGATGGACGGCCACGGCAACGGCTACGGCGCGCACGGGAACGGCCACGGCAACGGCCACCCCACCGAGGATGGCGAGCCGGTCACGGTCCGCTCCGGCGGCCAGCACGCGCCGGATGCCGTCGAGAACCGCGGAGACGGCGGAGACGGCGGAGACGGCCGGGCCGAGTCGTAGTCCACACCCTCAAGCGACTCAGCACGCCTCAGCAGAGCCGATAGCTGTTATTGCCGCTGTCCACAGCCCACTATTGCCGCTGTCCACAGCCCCGCCCCGGAGCCGGTCAACCCCGGGGTTCCGCCTCGTCTCGTGCTGCGTCGGGGTGCGCGGGCTGGTCGCGGTGGCGGGTGTAGTGGCGGCGGGCTCGCTCGCGGTTGCCACAGTCGCTGGAGCTGCACCAGCGGCGGGTGTGGCTGCGGGTGCGGTCGAGGAAGAGCCAGCCGCAGCCGGGTCCGTCGCATCGGCGGAGCAGGGGCAGTTGCGGGGACTGCAGCAGGTCCAGCACCTGGAGTGCGAGCAGCCGCGGGATGTCGGGGTGCTGATCCGGCGTGAGCTGCCAGCGCATCGGCGGCCCGGTGAGCTCGCTGTGGGCGAGCGCGCCGAGCAGCAGGGCACGCAATCCCGGCGGGGTCATGACAACGCGGTGGGGTTCGCCGTCGTCCGCGAGTGAGCCGAGCAGCGTGTGGCTGTGCTCGCGGAGCGTGCGGACATCGTGCACGGTCTGCTGGGTAAGCCGCGGGTGGCCAGGCGCCTCGGCCAGCAGCCGGTGGGCTGTGCCGGGGTCGAGCAGGCCGGCGTGCTGGCACCAGCCGATCAGCGCAGCGTAGTCACGCAGGTTGTCGCGCCGGCGGTTCTTGTCCAGGCGCCAGGAGACGGTGTTGACCAGGTCAAGCGCGACGTGACCGCCGACCAGGCCCGGTGCCGGGGTGCTGGTGGTGCTCATCTGCGTCCTCCTGATGCTCCGCGGCCACTAATTCTAATATTCTAATTCGCTTAAGCATGTTAGATTCGCGGCGTGGGAACCTGGCATTGAGCAGCACACGCGCCAGCAGCGGGGCGCTCACCGACGGGATGCGCCTGGGAGCTGGCCCGGGCGCGGCGACGTTCGTGCTGGGGCTGGCCTATGGAGCCGCGGCGAGCGCCGCGGGCTGGGGCGGTGCGGTGCCCCTGGTCTTCTCGATGCTCGCGTGTTCCGGCTCGGCCCAGTTCACGCTGCTGACCACGCTGCCAGCCGGAGGCGCCGTGGCAGCGGTCGCCGCGGCGGTCCTGATCAACGCCCGCTACCTCGTCATGAGCGTGGCGCTCAACGACAGCCTGCGCGGTGGCCGGCTGCGGCGGGCGCTGCAAGCCCAGGCGCTGCTGGATGCGTCGTTTGCCGTGGGGCACCGCGGAAACGGCCGGTTCGACGTCGCGTGGGTCATTGGCGCCAGCATCCCGCAATGGATGTGCTGGGTAGGCGGAACCGCCGTCGGCCTGCTCGCCGCACCATCGGCCCACCTGATGCACGCCCTCGGCGCCGACGTCGTGTTCCCGGCCTTCTTCCTGATGCTCGCCCTCGACGAACTCCGCAAGTCCCAGCTAGCCATCGTTGCCGCGATCTCGGGGGCCGGCATCGCCGCGGCACTGCTGTTCGTCACCAACCCTGGTAACGCCCTGCTGGGCGCTACCGCAGCGGCCCTTATCGGCGCCGTCCACGGACGCCGCTCCCCAGCGCAGCACTCAAGAAGGACCTCATGACGCTGTGGCTACCGGTGCTCGCGGTTACCGCCGCGAACTGGGCGATGAAGGCCGGCGGGCCCCTCGCGCTCGGTGACCGGCGGCTTCCGCCTCGCGCCGTGAAGGTCATCAGCTTGATGGCCTCCGCGCTGCTCGCCGGCCTGATCGTCATCAATCTCGGCGGGGCCGCCTGGAGCGACGTCAACGGGCAGCAAGTGCTCGGTGTCGGCGCAGCAGGGCTGGCGCGCGCGCTCAGGGCACCCATGCTGCTCGCCGTTGGCTGCGGAATGGCCGTAACCGCACTACTGCGGCACCTGCTTACCTGACCCAGCCAAAGATGCCATGCCCGGCCCCGCGGCTAGTGTGGGTGGCCGCCGATGAGGCTGCCCACGGCGAACGTGACGGCGATGGCCAGCCCGCCGAGGGCAAGCTGCCGCAGGCCCGATCGCAGCAGCGACCGGCCGGTGATCCTGCCCACGACCGTGCCCCCCACGGCCAGCGCCACCGCGGTGATCGCCAGCGTCGCGGCCAGCCGCGGCAGGCCCAGCAGGAAGGGCAGCAGCGGCACGAGCGCGCCCGCCGAGAACGCGGCGAGCGACGCCGCTCCGGCCAGCACCGGCGACGGCAGATCGGCCGGGTCGACGCCGAGTTCCTCGCGGGTGTGCACGCGCAGCGCGGTGCCGGGATCGCTGGACACGGCGGCGGCCATCCGGGCCGCGGTCTCCGGATCCGCGCCGTACTCACGGAAATAGCCGGCCAGCTCCTCTTGCTCGGCAGCGGGAAACCTCGCGAGCATCCGGCGCTCCAGCGCCACCTCGGCGTGCACGAGCTCGTTCTGGTTCGTCACCGAGATGAACTCACCGGTGCCCATCGAGAACGCACCGGCCACCAGTGCGGCCGTCCCGGTCAGCACGATCGTGTGCGCGGACACCCCGCCGCCGCCCAGGCCAGCGATCAGCGAGGCGTTCGTCACCAGGCCGTCGACGGCGCCGAACACCGTCGGCCGCAGCCAGCCCCCGGATACGTCGCGGTGGCCGTGCGACCAGCCAGCGGCCAGCGCCGCCGTCCCCACGGCGTCCGAGGGCTCGGGCCTTTTCTCGTCAGCCACCTGCCAGACGATACCGGCCGGTCAGCCGTGCCCGCCCGGCCAGAGCGGCTCGGGAACATCCAGCCCCAGCTCGGCCCCCCAGGAATTGCGGTAGGCGATCTCCTGCACCGGGCGGCGCCTGGCCACGCCCCACCGCCCGGTCGGGTAGCCGAACGAAACGCAGCACGCCATCACCCAGCCGTGGCCATCGGGCACGCCGAGGATCTCCATCGCCTCGGCCCCGTGGAACGCGCCGAGCACCGAGGTCAGCGCGCTGCCGACGCCTTCAGCGCGGGCGGCGAGCTGAGCGCTCCACACGGCCGGGTAGATGGAGCCGCCGGACGGATCGCCGCGGGAGAAGGCGATCAGGAACAGCGGCACGTCCTCGAAGTGGTCGGCGAGATGCTGCGCCGAGGCGACCATTCGCAGCGTCGCCGCGCTCGCCGGGTCTTCGGGAGCGCTCCGCGCACGCTCGACCCGCTCGGCGTAGGCCGTCGCCCACAGCTGCCGGATGCTGTCCCGGTACAGCGGGCCGAGCTGGTCCTTGGCCGCGGGATCGTCCACCAGGATGAAGCGCCAGCCCTGCGTGTTTCCGCCGCTCGGCGCGCGGATCGCGGCGTCGAGAATGCGCGCCTGTACCGGGTAAGGGATCGGGTCGGGCCGCACGCGCCGCATCGCCCTGGTCGTGTACAGCGCCTCGTAAACGTCCACCTGCTGGCCACCCCTTACGTCGTGACATATGTCATGAGCTGTTTGTGAGACCCGGCACTGCCTCGCTCATGGCCGATACGGAAGGCTATGCGTTATACCGAGATGACGTAAGGACGGGGACATGGCTAACCGGACGGGGACTCAGGGCGGCCAGGTGGCCAGCGGAGGGGGTGACGAGCTCCCACGACCCGGCGGCGGCCCGTTCGCCGCGCTGGGCCGCATAGTGACCGGCCGCCCGTGGCTGGTGATCGCGGTGTGGATCATCGCCGCGGTGGCGATCGTCGCGACGGCGCCCGCGCTGCCGACCACGACCAACGAGGCCAGCTTCCTGCCGAGCCACTACGAGTCGATCAGGGCGCAGAACCTGCAGAACCAGGCGTTCCCGCAGGCCGGCAAAATCGACTCGGCGGCCGCGATCATCGTGTTCGCCCGCTCCGACCGCGGGCGCCTCACCGCGGCGGACAAGGCGAAGGTCGCGTCGATCGCGAGCACGCTGAACGGCAAGCACATCAAGAACATCGTGAGCGTCACGGCCGGACCGCCGTCGTCCAACGACCTCGTCCAGACCGCGTACGTCGCCATGTCCAACAGCCTCGTGAACGGCTCGGGGACGCAGGCCGGCGACGCGGTCAAGGTGCTGCGCGCGGATATCAAGCCGCTGATGAGCGGCGCGGGCCTGTACGAGGGTGTGACCGGCGCGGCGGCTCAGCAGCTCGACAGCGAGCAATCGGGCAACAAGGCCGAGGAGATCGTGCTGCTCGCCACGCTGGTGCTGATCCTCGTGCTGCTGCTGATCATCTTCCGCAGCCCGATCATCGCGCTCATGCCGATCATCACGATCGCGATCGTCGCCGAGGTCGCGCAGGGGCTGATCGCCGACGTGAACAGCGCGCTCAACCTCAACGCCGACAGCCAGACCACGGTCATCCTCATCGTCGTGCTGTTCGGCATCGGGACGGACTACATCCTGTTCCTGATGTTCCGTTACCGGGAGAGACTGCGGGCCGGGGATACCCCCAAGCAGGCGGTGGCGACCGCCGTCGAACGGGTCGGCGAGGTGATCGCCTCGGCTGCCAGCGTGGTGATCGTCGCGTTCCTCGCCCTGCTGCTCTCCTCGCTGAGCATCTTCCGGTCGCTCGGTCCAACGCTGGCGATCGCGGTCGCGGTCACGCTCCTCGCCGCACTCACCCTGATCCCCGCCGTGGTCACGCTTCTGGGGACGCACGTGTTCTGGCCGTCCAAGGCGTGGCAGCGGGAGCCGAAGGGCGCCAGGTTCGCCGCGATAGGCCGCGCGCTCGGAAAGCGGCCAGCCGTGTTCGCCGGTGCATCCGGCCTGGTCCTGGTGGTGCTGGCTCTTGGCGCCCTCGGCTTCAAGCCGACGTTCGACCTGTCGTCAGCCGGTATCCCCAGCAAAGCCGAGTCGGAGGTCGCCCTGACGGTCCTGGAGCGAGGGCTGCCGCCGGGCGCGACCGAGCCGACCCAGGTGTACCTGCACGCCACCTCCGGCACGCTGAACGCCGCCGAGGTCACGGGCTACGGCACGAAGCTGAAGACCATGGACGGCGTGGGCGCCGTGGCGCCGGCGGTCGTGAGCGCGGACAAGGCGACCGCGGAGTACACGGTGACGCTGTCGTCGGACCCGGAGTCGACGACCGCGGTGAACACGCTGAAGAACGGGCTGCGGCCGCAGGCCCACGCGGCCGCGCCGACGGGCACGTACGCGCTGGTCGGTGGGACGACGGCGGTGTTCGCCGACATCCAGGCGGCGATGAACCACGACTACTCGATCGTGTTCCCCGTCGCCGCCGTGATCATCCTGCTGATCCTCATGCTGCTGCTGCGCAGCCTGGTGGCGCCCTGGTACCTGATGCTGTCGGTGGGGCTCGGCTTCGGCGCGACGCTGGGGGCCACGGTGCTGGTGTTCCAGACGCTCGCGGGGCAGGCGGGTCTCGTCTTCCTGCTGCCGGTGTACATGTACCTGTTCGTGGTGGCCCTCGGCACCGACTACAACATCCTGATGATCGCGCGGCTGCGTGAGCAGGCGCGCAGCGGGATGACGCCGCGGCAGGCGGCCGCGGACGCCGTCAGGCACGCCGGCCCGGCGATCGGGTCGGCCGGGCTGATCCTGGCGGGCACGTTCGGGTCGCTGACCCTGGCCGGGAACTCGATTCTGCAGCAGGTCGGGTTCGCCGTGGCGTGCGGCATCGCCCTGGCGGCGTTCGTGATGGCGATGTTCTTCTCGCCCAGCCTCACCGCTCTGATCGGTAACCGCGCCTGGTGGCCCAGCCGTCAGGCCAGGTCCGGAGGCTGAGCGCGGCTGACCGGCGCCGGTCAGCGGGACCGGTGCCGGTCAGTGGGCGTAGTGGCCGCGATAGTACTCGAACACGAAGCCGACCGTGGCGAGCAGGACCATCAGCATGCCGATGAGGAACAGCCACCAGCCGATGGCCACACCGATCGCGGCAGTGCCGGCGGCCAGGGCCAGGAACAGCGGCCACCAGCTGTGCGGGCTGAAGAACCCGAGCTCACCGGTGCCTTGATAGATCTCGCCTTCGGGCACGTCCTCGGGCCTGACTGGCAGCCGCCGCCCGGTGAACAGCACGTAGAAACCGATCAGGAAGGCCAGCCCGACCGCGATCGCGAGCGCGGTCGCCCCGGTCGGCTCATGGGAGAAGTACCAGTAGACGACGTCCACAGCGCCGAAGAACATGGCACAGCCCAGGAACAGGTAACCCTCGACCTTCATCTGGCACCCCTACTCGGAACTGTCGCCGGTCCGGGCACCGACGGCGACCCGCTCGTGCGGGTCCCGGCCGGTTCTGATCCGCGGGTAGTGCAGGTCGAACGCGGGCCGCTCGGACCTGATCCGCGGGATCGAGGTGAAGTTGTGCCGCGGCGGCGGGCAGGACGTGGCCCACTCCAGCGAGTTGCCGAAGCCCCACGGGTCGTCGGCGGTGACACGCTCCCCGTGCCTCCAGGTCTTGTAGACGTTGTAGAAGAAGATGAAGGTCGACGCGCCGAGTACGAACGCGCCGATCGAGGAGATGTCGTTCAGCGTCGTGGCCAGGTGCGGCAGGAACGGGTAGTTGGCCACCCGGCGCGGCATCCCCAGCAGGCCCAGCCAGTGCTGCACCAGGAACGTCAAGTTGAAGCCGATGAACACGCTCCAGAAGTGCAACTTGCCGAGCGTATGGTCCAGCATCTTGCCGGTCCACTTCGGCCACCAGAAGTAGAAGCCGCCGAACGTGCTGAACACCACGGTGCCGAACAGCACGTAGTGGAAGTGCGCGACCACGAAGTAGGAGTCGCTGACCGCGAAGTCCAGCGGCGGCGACGCAAGGATGACCCCGGTGAGCCCGCCGAACAGGAAGGTAATCAGGAAGCCAATGGCGAAGAGCATTGGGGGCTCGAACGTGAGCTGCCCGCGCCACATCGTGCCCAGCCAGTTGAAGAACTTCAGCCCGGTCGGGACCGCGATCAGGAAGGTCATGAACGAGAAGAACGGCAGCAGCACCGCTCCGGTGGTGAACATGTGGTGCGCCCAGACCGTCAGGGAAAGCCCGGCGATCGCGATGAGGGCGCCGACCATACCTTTGTAGCCGAACAGCGGCTTGCGTGAGAACACGGGCAAGATCTCGCTGATGATGCCGAAGAACGGCAGAGCCACGATATAGACCTCGGGATGACCGAAGAACCAGAACAGGTGCTGCCACAGGAGCGCGCCGCCACTGCTGGCGCTGAACACCTGCGCTCCGAGCTTGCGGTCGATCTCGAGCACCAGCAGCGCCGCCGTGAGCACCGGGAAGGCCAGCAGCACCAGCATGCTGGTGACCAGGACGGACCAGCTGAACAACGGCATCCGGAACATGGTCATGCCCGGCGCGCGCATGCAGAAGATCGTGGTGACGAAGTTGACCCCGCCCAGGATGGTGCCGAACCCGGCCAGCACCAGACCCATGATCCACATGTCCCCGCCGATGCCCGGCGAGTACAGCGAGCTGGTCAGCGGCGAGTAGGCATACCAGCCGAAGGCCGCGGCGCCGCCCGGGGCGATGAAGCTGAACAGCAGGATCAGGCCGCCGAACAGGAACAGGTAGTAGCTGAACAGGTTCAGCCGCGGGAACGCCACGTCCGGGGAGCCGATCTGCAGCGGCATGATCTCGTTCGCGAACCCGACGAACGTTGGCGTGGCGAACAGCAGCAGCATGATCGTGCCGTGCATGGTGAACAGCTCGTTGTACACCTGGTCGGACACCAGGTGGTTGTCCGGCGCCATCAGCTGCGCGCGCATGATCATGGCCATGATGCCGCCGGCCACGAAGAAGCCAAACGAGGTGATCAGGTACAGGTGGCCGATGATCTTGTGGTCCGTGGACGACAGCCATTCCGCGAGGATGTTGCCCTTGCGGTAGCTGCGCGGCGCGGCGGTCACGGCCGGGGCCGGCTGTTGGATGGCGGTCACTGAACACCCCCTGCTGCGGTCTGCTGCGCCTGCTGCGCCGCGATCCACTCCTTGAACTGGGCCGCCGGCACGACCTTCACCCGGAACAGCATCCGGCTGTGATAGAGACCGCACAGCTCAGTGCAGTGGCCGATCCCGGTGTAAGCGGCGGTGGGCGTCACCTCGAAGTGGTTCGGGTGATCGGGGATCACGTCGCGTTTGAAGTCGAACGGGACGATCCAGAACGCATGGATGACGTCCGTCGAGGTGAGGTTGAACCGGACGGTCTCCCCGATCGGGACCTCGAGCACCGGAAGCTGGTTCTCGTTGCCGGGCGTGTCGCCGTTCCACATCTGGCCGAGCTCGGTCACCTCGCCGTACTCCGACTTCGGCACCTTGTACTGCGGGTACTGAAACTCCCAGCTCCACTGGAACCCGGTCACGTTGACGACCACATCGGGATGGGGCGGCAGCGCGTCGATGTAGTTCTCGTCCCGCGCCGTGAAGAAGAACAGTACCCCGATCATGATGAACGGCACGACCGTGTACAGGATCTCGATCGGCAGGTTGTAGCGCACCTGATGCGGCACCCGGTCCGAGCGCTTGCGGAAGAAGATCACCGCGGCGATGATCGCTCCCCACACCACGATCCCCACGGCCCACGCGGCGATCCAGGATCCCTGCCACATGGTCACGACGACTTTTGCCTGCTTGGTGACTGGCGCCGGCATGCCCATCCGGGTGAACGCGTTGGACTGGCAGCCGGCCGTGGCGAGCAGCACGGCCGTCGCGATCGCGGCGCGCGGCAGCCAGCGGCGAGCCAGGCGGACGCGCCTGGCCAGCGGCGTGCTCCCGCTGCCCCCGGCGCTACTCGGAGCGCTGCGATTCAGACTCACGTATGGCCTTCCCGGCGGGGGTGACTCCGGCTCCACGGGGCCGGCGGTTGCTCGTCCTACAGCCTGTCGTGGAAACAGTATCGCGCAGCCCTGCGGCGTCGCCGGGTACCCCCGCCGGAATTCGGCGCGCCCGCTGCGCCGCGCTTACCCGCGCCCCGCGCTGGTGCGGCCCCGGGCGGTTGCGAGACACTATGACCGAGCACTCGCTGTAATCCGCCGCTACCCACGGCACCGATGACCGCACCCAACGGCCCCCGGCGACCCGTTAAGGCCATAGGAGGTTGACCCCGTGACCCCCCCGCAGTTCCCCGCGGATCCCCAGCCCACCTCCCCCGCCACCGAGTCCGGGGTCCCGGCGCCGACGCTGACGATCGACGCGATGGGCCGCAAGTGCCCGATCCCGATCATCATGCTGGCCGAGCGGATCAGGGAGGTACCGGTCGGCCACGTCGTCGCCGTGCTCGCCGACGACCCGGCGGCGCAGACCGACGTGCCCGCCTGGTGCATGCTCAAGTCGCAGGAGTTCGTCAACGCCTCCGACCTGCCCGGCTCCGGCTGGGCGTTCCTGGTCCGGCGCAGTTATTAGTCGCTGCTGCCGTCGTCGACCGACTCGAACCGGCCGACGAACCTCGGGTCCGACTCCCACCAGGGCCGGTCAACCGCCGTGCCGGCCCTGGCCTGTCCGCTCTGGCCCGCGGGCGCGGCCTGGCTCGCCACGGCGGCCTCGCCCACAGCCGCGGCCGCTTCCCTCGCATCCAGTTCGGCGTCGATGACCTTCGCCTCGGCCTCGTCCTCCCTGATCATCTGGATGAGCTGGGCGGCGAAGAACGGCAGCCCGACGATGTCGCCGAGGATCCACAGCGTGCCGCCGCCGAGCACCTGGCTGGTGAAGAGGCTGGGCCCCCACGGGTAGGCCACCGCATGGTAGTAGGGCCCGGCGATCAGGTTCGTGTCGGCGATCACGGCCAGCCCGAGCACGGCGTCGCCGACCACCTCAGCGCCGGTCACCCAGAGCGATACCAGGTACGGATAGGCCTTCGGCACCGGATCGACGCGCAGCAGCGTCCAGAAGAAGACGAAGCCCGGTGCCAGCAGCGCCAGGTGCGTCAGCTCCCGCACCGCCACGCTGTGGAACCCGGCCACGTACCAGGACGTGAAGTACAGCACGAACGGCGTGATCACCAGGACCATGGTCGTGACCGCCGGGAACGTCAGCACCTTTGCGGCCTGGCTGCGGATCGCGCGATCCAGCCGCGGCCCGGCCCCGGGCAGCGTCTCGATGATCAGGGTCAGCGGTCGGCCGAGCGCGAGAAACAGCGGTATCAGCAGGAGCAGCAGGATCGTCTGCACCGCGCGCACGTAAAACAGCACCGGCGTGTACACGGCCACCCAGGACATGGTGGCGATGACCCAGAAACCGAGCCCGACCCCGCAGAACACGACGCCGCGGCCCACCGGCCACGGCTTGCCGGACCGGCGCACGCGCCGCGCCCCGGCCAGGTAGAGCCCGCCGAGCAGCGCCGCGATCGCGAGCGCCCAGGGATCGAGCGTCCACTCGGTGAACGCCCGCTGCGGAGTCAGCTGCGGTGGCCCGTGGTAGCCGGAAGCGAGCGCGGCACTCATCACGTCAATCGGGGCCATGCCGCCACGCTACCGTGCCGTGGTTGGCGCCCAGCGGCCGGTACTACACCGAGTAGTGCTCGGCGATTTCCCCGGCCGCCTCGGCCCCGTAGACGGCGGCGAACCGCTTGGCCAGGGGCTCGAGCTCGAGCTCGTAGTCCTGCGGCCCGACCGCTTCCAGTGCCTGCACGGCCATCAGGTTGCCGAGCTGTGCCGCGCGCTCCAGGCTGAGGCCCCAGTGGGTCGCGGCCAGGAAGCCGGAGCGGAATGCGTCCCCGGCGCCGGTCGGCTCGACCGGCTGCACCCCGGTGATCGGGGGCACCAGGATCGGCTCCTCGCCCACCCGGTCCACCCGCGCCCCGGCCGCGCCGAGCGTGGTTACCTTGACCCCGACGTGCGCCGTGACCTCGTCGGGGGTCCATCCGGACTTGCGCTCGGTCAGCGTGCACTCGTACTCGTTGCAGAACAGGTACGCGGCCCCGTCCACCAGATCGCGCACCTGCTCGCCCTCCATCCGGGCCAGCTGCCACGAGGTGTCGGCAGCGAACGGGATGCCGTGCTTGCGGCACTGCCGGGTGAAGTTGCGCATCGCGTCCGGGTCGCTCGCGCCGATCAGGACCAGGTCCACCGAGCCGGCCAGCTCACCCAGGTCGATGTCGGCGTCCTCGGTCATCGCACCCGGGTAGAACGAGGCGAAGTGGTTGAGGTCGGTGTCGGTGGTGCTGATGAAACGCCCGGTGTGATGCACCGCCGAAACGCGAACCGCGCTCGTGTCGACGCCGTGCGACTCCAGCCATTCGCGGTACTCGCCAAAGTCGGCGCCGACGGTGCCGACGAGCAGCGGCCGCAGCCCCAGCGAGCCCATGCCGAACGCGATGTTGGCGGCCACCCCGCCATAGCGGATCTGCAGGGAATCGACCAGGAAGGACAACGCGATCTTGTCGAGCTTGTCCGGGATCAGCTGGTCGGCGATACGGCCGGGAAAGGTCATGAGATGGTCGGTCGCGATCGACCCGGTGACGGCAATGCGCACGGCGGCACTCTCTCTGCGGGACCAAGGCGGAGCGCTCAGGTTACCCCGTCATCGAGCGGCTCGCGCGGTGCGCGTCAGTGGAACGAGTCGCCGCAGGCGCAGGACCCGGTCGCGTTCGGGTTGTCGATCGTGAAGCCCTGCTTCTCGATCGTGTCGACGAAGTCGATCGTGGCTCCGCTGAGGTACGGCGCGCTCATCTTGTCGGTGACCACCTTGACGGTGCCGAACTCGCTCACGATGTCGCCGTCGATCTCGCGCTCGTCAAAGTACAGCTGGTAGCGCAGGCCGGAGCAGCCGCCGGGCTGCACGGCGATGCGCAGGCGAAGGTCGTCGCGGCCTTCCTGCTCCAGCAGGCTGCTCACCTTGACCGCCGCGACACCGGTGAGGAGGATGCCCTGAGTGGTGGCCTGGTCCTGAACTGTCATCTGGATTAGCTCTCCCGCGTCCGACTGCCGTCGCCCCTACGGCGCGGCTCACATCTCTGCAGTCTCAACCATATCCCCGGCCCCGTCATTCCGTACCCTTCGGGCCGGGTTTTGTATACCGTACACACGCCTACCGTGCCCACCTGGGCGTACTTAGCCCCGCCCAGCCCACCCCTGCCCACCCCTACAGGCCGGGGGCGCCCCAGACGGGGAACCACCGGCCCAGGTCGGGCTCGATCTTGAGATCGTCGCCGAGCGCGCCGCGGATCTGCAGTTCGGTCGCGTTGTCCCGGCGCTCCCCCGACTGCGGCGCGAACGGATAGAACGTGCCGCGCTTGTACAGGTAGACGAGCCCGAGTGAGTGGCCAGCGCCGCCGGTGAAGCCGAGGATCGTGCACAGCAACTGCGGCCCGAAACCGCCGTTCTGCAGCGAGGAGTTCACCGCGTGCAGGTCGGTGACGAGGCCCTCGATGTCGTCGGCGGAGTGGTGGCAGACCAGCCAGGTGAAGCCGTAGGAGTCCGACGACACCTCGACGGGCGTCTTGTTCTCGCCCATGTTGAGCAGTTCGCGGACGTCCTTCTCGATGTCACTGAACGCCTTGCCCTCGGCCGCACGGAAGCAGACCGAGCCGGTGCCGGTCGGCTTGAAGTCCGTGGCCGCCTGCAGCGTGAGCGCTGCAGACGGCAGCGCGAACAGCGCGTCCAGGTTCGGCGGCACCGGCTTGGTGCGGCCGAGCAGTGTGTCGAGGAAGCCCACTCAGTTATCCTGCGCTACTGCCGAGCTGCTTGGAGATCTTGTCCAGCTGCGCCAGCCGCTTCTCCAGGCTGGGGTGCGTGGAGAAGATGTTGGACAGGCTCCGCTGGCCCGTCCGGCCGGACAGCGCCGGCGTGAAGTAGAACGCGTTCAGCGGCTCGGCCTGCCGCAGGTCCCTCGTCGGGATCCTGGCGATGTCGCCGGTCACCTTGACCAGCGCGCTGGCCAGCGCGGACGGCTGCCCGGTCAGCAGCGCGCCGGACCGGTCGGCGGACAGTTCCCGGTACCGCGACAGCAGCCGGATCAGCAGGAAGCTGACCGCGTAGACGACGATGCCGACCAGCATCACGATCAGGATGATCGGGAGCGCGTTCTGGTTGTTGCCGCGGCCGCCGCCCCGGCCCCGCCCGCCACCACCGAACAGCTCGGAGTAGAACGCGAACCTGACCAGCAGCGCTGCCATGATGCCGAGGAACGAGGCGATCGTCATCACCGCGACGTCCTTGTGCGCCACATGCGACATCTCGTGCGCCAGGACGCCCTCGAGCTCCTTGTCGTCGAGCCGCTGCAGGAGGCCCTCGGTGACGCACACCACGGCCACCTTGCTGCTGCGGCCGGTCGCGAACGCGTTCGGCATGGATACCGGCGAGATCGCCACCCGCGGCTTGGGCATGTCCGCCAGCGCGCAGATCCGGTCGATGATGCCGTGCAGCTGCGGCGCCTGCTGCGGGGTGACCAATCGGGCCCTTGCGGTGTTGAGCGCAATCTTGTCCGACCAGTAATAGCCGCCGAACGCCACGGCCGCGGCGATCAGCAGCACGATCACGACGAGGCCATCCCCCGCGCCGGCGTCGCCGTGGCGGTTCCCGTAATCGAACAGCACAAAGTACAGGGCGATGAAGAACCCCGTGAACACGAGCCCGAGCAGGAACATCGTCGCGCCCATGCGCGCGATCAGCCCCGGGTCGCTTGCGTAGCGAGTGCGCGCCATCTGCGGCGCCTCCCTTTCGTTGCGGCTCGTCCAGCTCATCAGGCGAGCCGTCTCACTCCATTACATCTCAGCCGCCGGAGTGATCTGCACTCAACGGGTGCGTTGCGTGGTTGAGCCTTCGGGCAGCGGGCCGACGCGCGCCGGCCATCCGGTACAACGCCGTGGCGGTCCGCGGCGTTCCTGCCCGCCAGACCCTCTCAGCCAGCACTCAGCTCGCCAGGACCCTGCCCCCAGGGAACGGCGCCGCCAGCCCCATGAACGGGCCGCCGACGCGGCGCGGTCAGCCGGAGATGAGCCCGTCGCCCGCCAGCAGCTTGCGGACATCGCCCATGGTGGCACCCTCGGCGGGCAGGATCAGCTCGGACGGCTCGAGCTCGGACGGCTCAACCGGCCTGCCGATGGCCCGGACCCGCTCCAGCAGCCCCTCCAGGGCGGGCCGGAAAGCCGACTCGTCGTTCCGCTCGACCGTCGACTCGAGCTTGGCGTCGAGCTCATTCAGCTCGCTCGCCGCCGAATCGTCGACCCGCAGCTGGCCCTCGCCGAGGATCCGGACGATCATGTCCCGTCACCAGCCTGCGGCTGCTCGGCTGGCGCAGCGGGCTGAGCGGGCTGTGTCGCCTGAGCCGCCTGGCCGTCGGCCGACGCGGCGCCGGCCTGGGTGCCGTTCGCGGTCCCCTCGATCTGCCGTGGCGCGCTGCCGTGGCCGAGTTCGCCCTTCATCCGTGCCAGCTCGGCCTCGACGTCGTGACCGGCGCCCATCCGGTCCAGCTCGAGCTGGATGTCGTCGCGGGGCCCGCCGACCATGTCGTCGAGCGCGCCGGAAGCCATCAGCTCGTCGATCGCGCCGGCCCGCGCCTTCATCTGCTCGGTCTTGTCCTCGGCCCGCTGGATCGCCAGGCCGACATCGCCCATTTCCTCGGAGATGCCGGTAAACGCCTCGTTGATCCGCGTCTGCGCCTCGGCCGCGGTGTACGTGGCCTTGATGGTCTCCTTCTTGGTGCGGAAGGCGTCCACCTTGGCCTGCAGCCGCTGCGAGGCACCGGTCAGCTTTTCCTCCTCGCCCTGCAGCGCGGTGTACTGCGTGTTGAGGTCGCTCAGCTGGGTCTGCACCCCCGCCTTGCGGGTCAGCGCGTCGCGGGCAAGATCCTCCCGGCCGACACCCAGCGCGTCCCGCGCCTGGCGGTCGTACTTGCCCGACGTCTGCTGCAGCTGGTTCATCTGCAGCTCAACGCGCTTGCGCGAGGTCGCCACGTCGGCCACGCCGCGACGAACCTTCTGCAGCAGCTCCAGCTGTGTCTGATACGAGTAATCCAGGGTTTCTCTGGGGTCCTCCATCCGGTCAAGTGCCTTGTTGGCCTTGGCACGGAAGAGCATAGAAACCCGCTTCATCACGCCCATAAGCGCGACCATCCCCTCATTACTTTTCGCCGCCGCACCGGGCCGGGGCAGCGGCGCAAAACCAGTTGCTGCGCAAGTCAACGGACGTTGCCGACAGGTGCTCGTTTCCACCCTACGACGGCCAGCAAGGTCAGTCATCCCGGTGGGCGCCCGGGAGACGCCATCCAGGCCCCTTCAGCGCGCGGTCTGGCGGTCTGCGGGGTTCGCCCCGGTATGCTGAGCCCGTGTTCCGACGACGTTCAGCCGACGCAGCTGAGCTGCCCGATCAGGCAGATCAGGACGCGCAGAGCCAGCCTGCGGCCGAAGCCGCCCCCGAGCGGCCCAGCCAGACCCAGAGTAAGGGCAGGCCGACCCCCAAGCGCAGCGAGGCTGAGCGCAGGCGACGGCAGCCGTACTCGGCGCCCGCCGACCGGAAGGCGGCCGGCCAGCAGTCGCGCGACCGCGATCGCGCCGCGCGCGCCCGCAAGACCGAGGCCATGCGCCGCGGCGAGAGCTGGGCACTGCCGCGCAAGGATCAGGGCCAGGTCCGGGCGCTGGCACGTGACTACGTGGATTCCAGGCGCAGCATCAGCGAGTACTACATGTTCGGGGTGCTCGTGCTCGTGGTCCTGCTGTTCCTCCCCGCGCTGCGGAAGTCTGCGGTGATCGACTATGCGGTGCTGCTGATCCTCGCGGTGATCGTCATCGAGAGCATCCTCGTCTCCGGCCGGGTGATCAAGCTCGCGCAGCAGCGGTTCCCCGGCGAGAGCACCCGCGGTCTCCGGATGTACGTGGCGGTCCGCAACACCCAGTTCCGCCGGCTGCGCATGCCGACGCCCAGGGTCAAGCCCGGCGCCAAGGTCTGAGTAACCGGCCGCCGGCGGCATGCCTGACGGCCGCTAGGGTCAATTGCATGGAATACCGTCACCTCGGCCGCAGCGGGCTGAAGATCAGCGAGATCGCCTACGGCAACTGGATCACCCATGGTTCCCAGGTCGAAGAGCAGGCCGCCAGCGCGTGCGTGGCCGCCGCGCTCGATGAGGGCATCACCAGCTTCGACACCGCGGACGCCTACGCGGGCACCAAGGCCGAGGAGGTGCTCGGCCGGGCGCTGCGCGGCGTGCGCCGCGAGTCGGTCGAGATCTTCAGCAAGCTCTACTGGCCGGTTGGCCCCGGGGCCAACGACAGCGGCCTGTCCCGCAAGCACATCATGGAGTCGGCGCACGGCTCGCTCCGGCGGCTGCAGACCGACTACCTGGACCTGTACCAGGCGCACCGCTACGACCACGAGACGCCGCTCGAGGAGACCCTCCGCGCCTTCGACGACCTGGTCCGTCAGGGAAAGATTCTCTACGTAGGCGTGTCCGAGTGGCGGGCCGAAGAGATCGCGGCCGCGCTGCGGATCGCCGGGCAGATGGGATTCGACCGGATCGTCTCGAACCAGCCGCAGTACAGCATGCTGTGGCGGGTCATCGAAGCCGAGGTGCTGCCGCTGTGCGAGAAGGAGGGCATCGGCCAGATCGTGTTCTCGCCAATCGCGCAAGGCGTGCTGACCGGCAAGTACCTGCCGGGCTCGGCCGCGCCGGAAGGCTCCCGCGCGACCGACGCCGGCGGGTCGAGGTTCATCAAGGGCTACCTGACCGACGACATCCTCGGCCGGGTGCAGCAGCTCAAGCCGCTCGCCGACGAGGCTGGCCTGACGATGGCGCAGCTGGCGATCGCGTGGACACTGCAGAACTCCGGGGTTTCGGCGGCGATCGTGGGTGCCACCAGGCCGGAGCAGGTGCGCGAGAACGCCGGGGCGTCCGGCGTCCGCCTCGACCCCGCGCTGATGGCCCGGATCGACGACGCCCTCGGCCCGGTGATCTTTACCGACCCGGCGGCCACCGCCAGCCCGCGGACCCGCCGCTGACCCGCGCTCCTTACTTGCCTGGGTGCAGGCTCATCGGGCCGTACTCGACGCGGCCCTCATCCAGCAGGGACACCTGGTCCACCCCGGCCTCGAGCAGGGTGCGCCAGTTCTCGCCGATCCAGCTCTCGGCGTCCCCTTGGCTGCCGAAGCTCTCCTTCGGCAGGCCGCGCGATGTGAGCACGGTCCCGTCTTCCTTCTCCAGCTGCCAGGTCCAGGTCATGCTTGCTCGCCGCCTCGGTGGCTAGGATCGGGCCGGTCAACGGCGCTAAATCTTAGCCGCCCCGCACCTGAGGAGGCCGATGGAGGTCCGCCTGGCCGGCACCGGCGGCAGCGGCGGCTGGCCGCAGCAGGGCTGCGAATGCGCGTCCTGCGCCAGGATCCGGGCGGCCGGCCGCTCGCGGGCCCCCGCACGGGTGATCGTGGACGGCAGGCTGCGCGTCGGCTCTGGCGAGCCGCCGGCCGGGTATCAGGTGCGGCGAATGCCGGGCGCCTGGGCCGTGACCGCGCCGGACGGCGGCAGGCTGCTCGTGACCGACGGGTCGGGCGCCACCCCCGACCCGCCGGACGGCGGAAGGCCCTTCGACATCGTGCTGCTCGACCTTGTGCGGGATCCGTCGCAGCTCGGCGCGCTACGCGGCCGCGGTCTCGTCGGCGACGGCACCGTGGCCGCGATGCTGCATGCCGATCACCGGATCCCCTCTGAGGAGGAGCTGGCCCGGCGGTGCGGGTTCTGGGGGGCGGTCCTGCCGGACGACGGAGACGTGCTCACCGCGCCCCGCGACCGGCCTGCGCCCCCACCGGCCCAGCCGCGCCGGGTGCTCGTGCTCGGCGGGGCACGGTCGGGGAAGTCGCGGCACGCGGAGCTCAGGCTGGCCGCCGAGCCGCTGGTGACCTACCTGGCGGCCGGGCCCTACCCTGACGGCTCGCGGCCTTCAGCAGATCCCGAGTGGGCCGAGCGGGTGGCTGCGCATCGGTCCCGGCGGCCGGCGTGGTGGCGGACCGTGGAGAGCGCCGACGCCGCCGGGGCGTTGCGGTCGGTGCCCGGCGCGCTGTTGTTCGACGGGGTGGGGACCTGGCTGGCCGCGGTGATGACGATGCAGCACCGGGCGGGGACGCCGGGACTGCTCGCCGCGAAGGCCGATGAGCTGGTCGGGGCGTGGCGGCAGACGCCTGCGCGCGTGGTCGCGGTCAGCGACGAGGTGGGATCCGGCGTCCACCCGCCGACCGAGGCCGGCCGGCTGTTCCGGGACCAGCTTGGGTGGCTCAACCAGCGGCTCGCCGCCGAGTCTGACGAGGTTGTGCTCGTGGTGGCCGGCCGGCCGGTGACTCTTCCCAGTTGATCTGAATCCCTACTATTCGCGGATTCAGAAGGCAAGAGGGCGAGACTACCCTCCGGAACTGTAAAGTTCTATCCGCTAGCACACAAAGAGCATGGAGCTTTTCCGGCGGCGCCCTGCCGATCGGCCCGGTGACCGAGGTGGTGACGACACATGACGCGCGTTGTCGTCGTTGGTGATCTGATGACGGACACGGTCGCCCACGCGGCGTTGCCGCTGGCCAGGGGCAGCGACACGCCAGCCACGGTGACCATGCACGGTGGCGGTGCCGGGGCGAACGTCGCGGCATGGCTCGCCGTGGACGGGGCCGAGGTGGCGTTCGTGGGACGGCGCGGCGCGGACATCGCCGGCCGCAACCGGGACATGGAGCTGATGGGCTACGGCGTGGACGCCCGGCTGGTCATGGACCCCGAGCGGCCCACCGGCACCTGCGTGGTGATGGTGACCCACAAGGGCGACCACACGATGCTCTCCGACCCCGGGGCGAATGCGGCGCTGTCACCCGATGACCTGCCCAAGGACCTGTTCACGCCCGGCAGCCACCTGCACATCTCCGGCTACACGCTGCTTAACGAGGGCTCGAGGGCGGCGGCGCTCGCGGCCTTCAGCCACGCACAGCGCGCGGGCATGACCGTCTCCGTTGACGGCGCCTCTTCGGCACCGCTCGAGCGCGTCGGCGCCGAGCCGTTCCTGCAGCTCACCAACGGCGCGACGCTGCTCTTCGTGAACGGCGACCAGGCCAAGGTGCTGACCGGCCGGGAGCAGCCGGAACAGGCGGCACGGGTGCTGAATGCCTGGTATCCGCAGGTCGTGATGAAGCTCGGCGGCGAGGGCGCGCTGTTCTACGCCAACGGGCGGCCCGAGCCGTTCCGGGTTCCCGGGCCGCCGATCGAGCGGATTGTTGACGGCACCGGGGCCGGTGACGCGTTCTGCGCCGGGTTCCTGCCCGCCTGGCTGGACAAGAAGCCCCCCGGCGAGGCGCTGGCCAGCGGATGCCGGCTCGCGGCCCGGGCCCTCAGCCTGGTGGGCGCGCGCCCGGCGCTGTGACCTCGCCGGTGTCAAACCGGGCCAGCCAGCCGCCAGCTACCGAGCGCAGCCGGCCGCTGTCCAGCTGGTAGACGCGCTGCCTCCCGCGCAGCGCCGCGTGGACCAGGCCTGCGTCCTGCAGGATGCCCAGATGCCGAGACGTCGTCGGCCACGAGCAGTCGAACCTCGCGGCTATCTCGCCGGAGGTCATCTCGCCGCCACGGGCCAGCAGCACGAGCAGGATCGTGCGCCGCGACTGGTGCGCGAGGGCGCCGAACACAGCGTCGAGGGACTGCAGGTCGGCGATGCCCCTTGGCTGGCCGGTCACGCCTCGGCGGCCACCCGCACGAAGTGAGGAAACTCCCACTTGGGCCGGCCGCCGCGGTCCTCGAGCAGCGGATCCATCGCCTCCCAGATCATCAGCACGTCCGGGTGCTCATGCGCCAGGCCGAAGCCGCCCGCAACCCAGGTGAAGATTTCGACGTAGGTCAGGCCCCCGTCGGTGCCGCGCAGCACGAGCGGGGGTTCCCCGGTCACGAAGCCGAGGCCGTGCAGTGTGCGCCAGTGTGTCCGGAGCAGGCCGGCGAAGCGCTCCTCGGCGTCCGGCCTGACCCGGTACGTGCAGACCACTGTTTCATTAGCCATATAGCTAACAATAAGCCGTTCAGCTAAGAATCGCCCGGCGCTTCTCCGCCACCTGCCGCCCGCGCGCCGCTGCCCGCTTGTCCCAGCGGGAAGGCACAATGGCGGTCATGGCAAGACGCACCACGACAACTCCTCCTCCCGAGGACTTCGAGGAAAACATCATCGACATCGACGTCACCGAGGAGATGCGAGCCAGCTACCTCGAGTACGCCTACTCGGTGATCTACCAGCGCGCCCTGCCCGATGCCAGGGACGGGCTCAAGCCCGTGCAGCGCAGGATCCTGTACCAGATGCGCGAGATGGGCCTGACCCCGCAGCAGGCGTACACCAAGTGCGCGCAGGTCGTCGGTCAGGTCATGGGGCGCCTGCACCCGCACGGCGACTCGGCGATCTACGACGCGCTGGTCCGGATGCAGCAGGACTGGGCGATGCGCCTGCCGCTGATCGACGGGCACGGAAACTTCGGCTCGCTCGGCGGCGATGACGCGCCCGCCGCCTACCGCTACACCGAGGCGCGGCTGGCCGCGCCCGCCATGGAGATGACCGCCTCGCTCGACGAGGACACCGTCAACTTCGTGCCGAACTACGACGGCACGCTGACCCAGCCGGAGGTGCTTCCGGCCGCGATCCCGAACCTGCTCGTCAACGGGACCGCCGGGATCGCCGTCGGGATGGCCACCAACATGGCCCCGCACAACCTCGGTGAGGTCGTTGCGGCCGCCCGGCACCTGATCGCCCACCCGGACGCGACCCTGGACGAGCTGATGCGCTTCGTCCCAGGCCCCGACCTGCCGACCGGCGGCAAGATCGTGGGGCTGGACGGAATCCGGGAGGCCTACGAGGCCGGCCGGGGGATCTTCCGCACCAGGGCGGCGGCGCGGATCGAGAAGATCACCCCGCGCCGCACCGGGATCGTGGTCACCGAGCTGCCCTACGGGATCGGGCCGGAGAAGGTGATCGCCAGGATCAAGGACCTGGTCCAGGCCAAGAAGCTGGCCGGCATCGCGGACCTGAAGGACCTCACCGACCGGCACCGCGGCCTGCATCTGGTGATCGAGGTGCGCTCCGGGTTCCACCCCGAGGCCGTGCTCGAGGAGCTGTACCGGCTGACCCCGATGGAGGACACGTTCGGCATCAACAACGTCGCCCTCGTCGACGGGCAGCCGCGGCTGCTCGGCTTGCGTGACCTGCTGCAGATTTACATCGACCACAGGATCGAGGTCGTCCGCCGCCGCACGGAGCACCGCCGCCGCAAGCGCCAGGACCGGATGCATCTGGTCGACGGCCTGCTGATAGCGCTGCTCAACATCGACGAGGTCATCCAGGTAATCCGCACCAGCGATGACGCCGCGGCCGCCAAGGAACGGCTGATGGCCGTCTTCGACCTCTCGACGATCCAGGCGCAGTACATCCTGGACACCCCGCTGCGCCGGCTCACCCGCTACGACCGGCTCGAGCTGGAGCGGGAGCGGGAGACCCTGGAGCGCGAGATCGCCGAGCTCACCGCGATCCTGGACTCCGAGCAGCGGCTGCGCGAATTGGTCTCGGCCGAGCTGGCCGAGATCAGCGAGAAGTTCGGCTCCCCGCGCCGCACCGTGCTGCTGGAAAGCAGCGGGGCGGCCAGGACGGCCGCGGTGCCGATGGAGGTGGCCGACGACCCCTGCACCGTGCTGCTCTCCTCGGCCGGGCTGCTGGCCAGGACGGCAAGCGCCGGAGACGACACCGCCGCCGAGCGGGCGGCTCCGGCAGCCGACCGCAAGGGGCACGACGCCGCGGGCCCGCGCTCCGCGCACGACACGATCGTCTCGGCCGTGGCGTCGACCGCGCGCGGCACGGTTGGCGTGGTGACCTCACACGGCCGGCTCATCCGGCTCGGCGTGCTGGAACTTCCGGCGCTGCCGCCAAGCGCGCACGCCCCCGGGCTGGCCGGCGGCGCCCCGATCAGCGAGTTCCTGTCGCTGCAGCCCGGCGAGACCGTGGCCGGGCTTGCGGCGGCCGACGGGTCCGGCCCCGGCGCCGGTGCCGGTCTCGCGCTGGGCACGGCGGGCGGCGTGGTCAAGCGGGTCGCACCGGACTACCCGCAGAACGCGACCGAGTTCGAGGTGATCGCGCTCAAGGACGGCGACCGCGTGGTGGGCGCGGTCCAGCTCGCCGACGAAGCACAGGACCTGGCGTTTGTGACCAGCGACGCGCAGCTGCTCCGGTTCGGCGCGACGTCGGTCCGGCCGCAGGGCCGGTCGGCCGGCGGGATGGCCGGTATCCGGCTGGCCCCCCGTGCCTCGGTGATCTGGTTTGGTGCCGTCGACCCGGCGGCCGACTCCGCACCGGTCGTGGTCACCGTCGCGGGCAGCGGCAGTGCGCTCCCGGGCACGTCGGCGGTGACGGTGAAGGTCACGCCCTACGCCGAGTACCCGCCGAAGGGCCGCGCCACCGGCGGGGTCCGCTGCCACAGGTTCCTGAAGGGCGAGGACGTGCTGGTGCTCGCCTGGGCCGGCCCGGCTCCGGCGCGCGGCGCCACCGAGGCCGGCTCGCCGGTCGACCTGCCGCCAGCGGACGGCCGCAGGGACGGGTCGGGCGAGCGGGTCCGGCACCCGCTGGCCGCGCTCGGCGGGGCGGCGCTCGCCTGACCACCGCCACTCGGCGCGCCGCCCTGGGTTTGCGCCCGGGGCGGCGCGGCGCACAAGGCGCGCGCTCGCCCGCGCATTCGGCGGCGGCCGGCGTCGGGTCAGGTGTCGATGCGAGACGGGTCGAGCTCGGTGGCGGCGTCGATGATGAAGTCCCGGCGCGGCGCCACCTCGCCGCCCATGAGCAACTCGAACATGGCCGTCGCCGCTGCGGAGTCCTCCATCCTGATCCGGCGCAGCGTGCGGTGCCGCGGATCCATCGTGGTCTCCGCGAGCTGTGATGCGTCCATCTCGCCAAGACCCTTGTACCGCTGCGGGGGCTCTTTAAAGCGCTGCCCCCGGCGCTCCAGCTGCAGCAGCGTGCGGTGCAACTCAGCGTCGGAGTAGGTGTACATGTATTTCTGCTGCCCCTTGCGCGCGTTGATCAGCTCGATCCGGTGCAGCGGGGGGACGGCGGCGAACACCCGGCCTGCCTCAACCATCGGCCGCATGTAGCGGTGGAAGAGGGTGAGCAGCAGGGTCCTGATGTGCGCGCCGTCCACGTCGGCGTCGGCCATGAAGATGATCCGCTGGTACCTGGCCGCGTCCAGGTCGAACGCGGCGCCCGAGCCCGCGCCGAGGACCTGGATGATCGCGGCGCACTCGGCGTTCTTGAGCATGTCGGTCAGCGACGCCTTCTGCACGTTGAGGATCTTGCCTCGGATCGGCAGCAGCGCCTGGAACTCGGAGTCCCTGGCCAGCTTCGCCGTGCCGAGCGCGGAGTCGCCCTCAACGATGAACAGTTCGCTCCGGTCGTCCGCCGAACGGCAGTCGACCAGCTTCGCCGGCAGAGCCGACGTCGCGAGCACCGACCTGCGCCGCTGGTTCTCGCGGTGCTCGCGGGCGGAGATCCGGGTCTTGGCAGCGGCGGCCACCTTGTCCAGGACCGCCCGCGCCTGCTGCTTGACCCGCCCCCGGGACTCGAAGAACGTCCGGAGTTCCGACGCCACCACCTGGCCGACGATCCGCGACGCCGCCGGCGTGCCGAGGACCTCCTTGGTCTGCCCCTCGAACTGCGGCTCCGGCAGCCGGACCGCGATCACCGCGGTGAGCCCCTCGAGGATGTCCTCCTTGGTGACCGGCTCGTCCCCGTTCTTCAGCAGCCGGACCGCGCGCAGCTGCTCGTTCAGCGTGCGGACCAGGGCCCGCTCGAAGCCGGCCACGTGGGTGCCGCCCTTGGGCGTGGCGATCACGTTCACGAACGACCTGGTCACGGTGCCGTAGCCGCCGTCCCAGCGCAGCGCCACGTCGACCGCAAGCTCGCGCTCGACATCGGTGGGGACCAGGTGGCCCTGGTCGTCGAGCACCGGCACGGTCTCGGTGAACTGTCCCGAGCCAGTCAGCCGCACCACGTCCGTGACCGGCTCGCCGGTGGACAGGTGGGCGCAGAACTCGCTGATCCCGCCGTCGAAGCAGAACTCGGCCTCGCGGCTGTCGTCAGGGCCGACGGCCGATCCGGCACCGTCTTCCAGGCTGGCCGTGCGGTCGGCTTCCGAGCGCTCGTCGACGATGCGGATGGTCAGCCCGGGCACCAGGTACGCGGTCTGACGGGCCCGCTGGGCCAGGGCATCGAAACGCCACACCGCTCCCCGCACGAACACCTGCTGATCCGGCCAGAACCTGATCCTGGTGCCGGTCACGGTCTTGGCCACCCGCCGCACCTTGCGCAGCCCGCTGCCGGGCTGGAACGCCGCACCGGGGCCCGGCCCGCTGAACTCGCCCGGCACCCCGCGGCGGAAGCTGGTGGCCCACTGAGCGCCGTCCTTGTCGACCTCCACGTCCAGCCGGCTGGCCAGGGCGTTGACCACGGACGCGCCCACGCCGTGCAGGCCGCCGGAGGCGGTGTAGGAGCCGCCGCCGAACTTGCCGCCCGCGTGCAGCCGGGTCATCACCAGCTCAACCCCATTGAGCTTGGTCTTGGGCTCGATGTCGACCGGGATCCCGCGGCCGTTGTCCCTGACCTCGGCGGAGTCGTCATCGTGCAGGATGACTTCGATCTTGGTGCAGTGACCGCCCAGCGCCTCGTCCACAGCGTTGTCAATGAGCTCCCAGAGGCAGTGCAGCAGCCCGCGGCCGTCGGTGGACCCGATATACATGCCCGGGCGCTTGCGCACCGCCTCGAGCCCCTCAAGGACCGTCAGATGCCGTGCTGTGTAGCCGTCGGCCAGGGTCGGCTTCGGCATGCGCTCGGCACTGAGGGCAGTCACTGCGGGGTCTCCTGACGCGCGGGGGACGGACAAAGCCTGAAGGCAGACTAGCGGCCCATGCCGTCAGTCCTGCGCAGCCACGCCGCCGACATACCCGGCGACCTGGGGCAACGTGCACAGTTCCGGCGCCGGCCGTCGCCCACCCGAGGTTGTTCGCCTACGGCGTACCTCACCCATCTACGGGAAGACTGCTAGTCCGCGGCGTGTTGTGATGCTGTGATGAGTCTAGACAGGATTGACCGGCCGGCGTGACAAGCAGCCGGACCGCACCAGGCGAGGGAGGCGACATGACCGCTGCGATGGCCCCGACCCAGCCGCTCAACGCCACCGATGTATGTGACCGATGCGGTGCGCAGGCGTATGTACGTGTAGTGCTCCCGGGCTCTGGCGAGCTTCTGTTCTGTGCCCACCACAACAGGCAGCACGCCGAGGCGCTGGCCAAGATCGCGGTCGAGATCCACGACGAGACCGACCGGCTGTCCCGCACCCAGGACAATAGCGAGCGGTAGGCCGGCCAGCCGCCGGGAACCCACACCCCGGTTCCGGACACAAGCAGGATGTGCGGGCGATGGGTTCCCCCATTCCACCTGGCGCCGCTGGCGACCGGGAACTCTGGCTACGGGCGGGCGACGGCGACACCGCGGCGTTCGGCGAGTTGTTCGGTCGGCACGCCAGCGCGGTCTATAACCATTTGTTCCGGCGGGTCGCGGACTGGTCCGAGGCCGCCCGCCAGTAACTACGCGATCGCTCAGCGGCGGCGTGCTCACGCTCGGCTACACCTGCCGGTCCGATGACTGCGGCGTCGCCTATGACATCGAGGTTCCGCGCTCGCTCAGCGTCCGGGTCGACGCGGACACCGCGTCAATCTCGCTGACGTCGCTGGCTGGCCAGGTCCACGCCACGTCGGACGTCGGCTACATCCACGGCGAGAACCTCGCAGACACCGTCGCCGACTCACGTGATCCAGGCCAGAGCCGACGTCGGCTCTGTGACGGTGGCCAGGAACTGAGCCCCGGCGAAGGCGGGCGGTCAGTCCAGGTAGTCGCGCAGCACCTGGGAGCGGGACGGGTGCCGGAGCTTCGACATCGTCTTCGACTCGATCTGCCGGATCCGCTCCCTGGTCACCCCGTAAACCTTGCCGATCTCGTCGAGCGTCTTTGGCTGGCCGTCGGTCAGGCCGAACCGCATCGAGACCACGCCTGCCTCGCGCTCTGACAGCGTGTCGAGCACCGAGTGCAGTTGCTCCTGCAGCAGCGTGAAGCTGACCGCCTCGCCCGGCTGGATCGCCTCGGAGTCCTCGATCAGGTCACCGAACTCGCTGTCGCCGTCCTCGCCGAGCGGGGTGTGCAGGGAGATCGGCTCACGCCCGTACTTCTGCACCTCGATGACCTTTTCCGGGGTCATGTCCAGCTCGACGGCCAGTTCCTCGGGGGTCGGCTCCCGGCCCAGGTCCTGCAGCATCTGCCGCTGCACCCGGGCCAGCTTGTTGATGACCTCGACCATGTGCACCGGGATCCGGATCGTGCGGGCCTGGTCGGCCATCGCCCTTGTGATCGCCTGCCGGATCCACCAGGTCGCGTACGTGGAGAACTTGTAGCCCTTGGTGTAGTCGAACTTCTCGACCGCCCGGATCAGGCCGAGGTTGCCCTCCTGGATCAGGTCGAGGAAGAGCATGCCGCGGCCGGTGTACCGCTTGGCCAGCGAGACCACAAGGCGCAGGTTGGCCTCGAGCAGGTGATCCTTGGCCCGCCGACCGTCGTCGGCGATCCACGCCAGGTCGTCCCTGGCCTCCGGGCGTAGCGAGCCGCTCTCGGCCAGCTTCTCGTCGGCGAACAGGCCGGCCTCGATGCGCTTGGCCAGCTCGACTTCCTGCTCCGCGTTGAGCAGCGGCACCTTGCCGATCTGCTTCAGGTAGTCCTTGACCGGGTCGGAGGTGGCCCCGGCGACCGCCACCTGGGCAGCGGGCAGGTCCTCGTCGTCGTCGCCGTAGACAAACGCCTCGTCCTCGGCGTCTTCCCCGGCCGGCTTTACCGCCTGGAGCTGGCCTTCAGCGGCGGCGGGCTCGCCGGGCTTGCGGCCGGCGGGCTCCCGTTCCTGGCCCTCATCCTTGTCGGTGTCGGCGTCGTCATGATCATCGGCCTCCAGATCGACGACCACCTCGTCGGAGTCTTCCTCGTCTCCGCCAACCACGAGGTCTTCCAGGTCCGCCTCGACGTCCAGCTCGGCGACGGCCGCGAGGTCAGGCTCGCCGTCCAGCTCGGCGTCCTCCTCGACCTCTAGCTCTTCGCCAGCCGCAGCTGCGAAGTTCGCGTCCGCGTTCTCGTCGCCGTCGTGGCCGCCCGCTTCGGCGGGCCCGGCACCGTTGACCGTGCCGGAGCCCGGCTCCCGCACGGCCGTGGCCGAACCACCCGAGCGGCGGCCGCGCCCGCCCCGCCCCGAGGAATTCTGGCGCTTCCCTGCCGCAGCCTCACCGGAATTGCGCTGGTTCTCCGCCGCCTGATCGCCGTCAACCAGCGCGACCGCGGAATCGGCGCCTTTCCCTGCGCCGTCAGCAGTGGCCGATCCCGATGAATTCCGCCCCGAAGGAGCCTGGCCCGAAGGCCGTGACTGCCTCCGCGCTGCCGAGCTCGTAGCGCTTGCCAACGCGGTCACCCCTTCCCTTGCTGGATGGCTGCCGGGTGCGCTGGACGTGCAGGCGACCCCTGGCTGACCGAACTAGCAGGCGACACAGACACCTCTCCTGCAACCATATGGCGAGAAATGGACCTTACCGCGCGGATCCTGCTCCCAAGACCGTGCTGGAAGCCAAACGCCTGCCACGAACTGCCGCGGCCGGCACTGGCTTGTCTCCCGACAACCACCATAGGCGGAGCCGGCGGGTAGGTCGTACAACAGCGACCGCTGGCCGCGAGTTCCCTCCTGAAACGACTGCCCCGCGCGCAGGTATGGTACCCACTTCCGTCATGCCTTGCCCTTCCTCACAGCCTCCGTTGCGGCGACCCGCCTGGCCGGCGCCCCGGGCTCACGCAGCGGGCTGTGCACCACGAGCACGGTCACGTCGTCGTCCTGCTCGTAGCCGGTCAGCATCCGGTCAACCAGGTAGTCAAGGAGCAGCGCGGGATCTTCCACGGCCGCCGCCGGGGCCTCGGCCGCCACGGCGACCAGTTCGTCCAGGCCCGAGTCAAGGCCGCGCCTGCGATTCTCCACAAGTCCATCGGAATACAGCACCGCCGTGTTGCCCGGCGGCAGCGAGAACGCGTACTGCTGGCGCGGGCTGGCCCAGCCCAGCGGCGTCCCCGCCGCCGCCTTGTCCAGCCGGGGCGGCGCATCCGTCGACAGCAGCAACAGCGGCAGGTGGCCGGCGCTGCCCGCCATCCCCTCGCCGCTGGCCGGGTCGAGCACCAGGTAAGCGACGGTGGTCACCTGTTCTTCGAGTTCAGTGGCAATGAACAGCCGGTCCAGGCCCGCCAGCACCGCGGCCGGGCGGGGATCGGTCAGCGCGAGCGCGCGCAACGCGTTGCGGACCCGGCCCATCCCGGCCGCCGCGGTGAGCCCCTTGCCCATGACGTCGCCGGCGGCCACCGCCAGCTTGCCGTCGGGCAGGCGGAACGCGTCGTACCAGTCCCCGCCGATCTCCATGTTCCTGGTCACCGGGAGGTAACTGGCCTCCAGGATGATCCCGGGGACGGTCGGCAGGCGATCCGGCAGCAGGCTCCGCTGCAGGGTCTCGGCCGTGGTGTGCTCACGCTCGAACATCGACGCCCGCTCCAGCGCGAGCGCGCACTGCCCGGCCAGCGCCTCGAGGAACACCCGCTCCTCATCGGCGACCCTGCGCGGCCGGGTGAACGAGAACCGCAGCGCCCCCAGCGGTGCGCCGGAGGCCAGCAGCGGCAGCCCCACCCAGGACCGCTCGTCGGTGTGCTGCAGGAACATATCGACGCTGGCCTCGCCCTCGAAGTGCTTGCGCAGCGCGTCCGGGCTCTCCAGCAGAAGCGGCCTGCGGGCCAGGATGGCCGAGGTCATCACGCTCGGCAGGTCGAGCGGCATCTCCCCGGCCGGTGACCCGGGGGTATCCGGCAGCCCCGTGGGATTGACCGTGCGCAGCCGCAGCCGCTCCGGGTCGAGCATCGCCACCGCCGAGCGCTCGGCACCGATCGCCGACCGGCCGACCTCGGTCATCACCTCGACCACCTGCTCCACGGTGATCGCCTCGGCCAGCATCGACGTCGCCTGCTGCAGGCGCACGGTCCGCAGCGCCGCGGCCGAAAGCTGCTCGGTCAGGCGGCCGCGCATCTCCTCTGCCTCGCGCTGGCCGGTGACGTCACTGCTGGCACCCACCCACTCAACGATCTTCCCGTCGCGCTCGATCGGGACGGCGCGTACGTCGTAATGCCGATATGACCCCGATTTGGTGCGAACGCGGTAGCGGCCCTCGAAAACCTTGCCGGTATCGACGCAATCGAGCCATTCGTGCTCAACGCGCTCGCGATCCTCCGGGTGAATCGCGTCAAGCCAGCCGCTGCCCAGGTATTCATCGACCGTCTGGCCGGTGATCGAGCGCCATTCCGGGGAATCCTCAGCGATCTTGCCGGTCGGCGTGGTCACCCACACGACCTGCGCTCCGGCCTGCACCAGCGAGCGGTACCGCTCCTCGCTGCGGCGCAGCGCCTCTTCCGAGTTCCGGCGCCCGGTGATATCGGTGGCGATGAGGACAACCCCGGTGATTTCCCCGTCCGGATCACGCGACGGGAACCACGAGAAGGACCACCGCCGCACCTCCTCGCCAGCCGGAACTGCCTGGTCCGCCTCGAACACAGGCTCGCCGGCCGACAGCGCGCGGCGGGCGGCGGCCTCGGCGGAGGCACCCAGATCTTCCGGCCAGACCTGCGAGGGAAGCCGACCGATATAGTCACCCGAGCCGCCGCCGCGCAGCCCGGCCAGGGTCTCGTTGACCCTGCGGAAGCGGAGATCGCCGCCGAGGAAGGCGAACCCGATCGGCGCGTCGCTCAGCAGCGTCGCAAGCAGCGCAGAATCGGACACGTCCATGCCGGACACGCGGGGTTTAGGCACGGATGTCCCTGTGCTCACCGGGGACACCCCGTACCCGTGCGAGCGCGTGCCATGAACGGTTCCTTCCTGCTCACTGCGGACACAAGAAGGCTAGCGGCATCTGCGCGTACAAGAGAGCTAGCGGCGACAACTCGGTAACGAGAGCCGACAAGGCGTAGCGCTGGCCGGCATCCCGGCGCGACCGCAGATGGCCATGATCTCGCGCTGCGATGAGCAACAATGTCCTCAATACTCGGTTATTGGTTGATAAATGCGAACCATCCACCCGGGACCGCCCGTTACTGGGGAGAGAGGCCGGTGACCCGGGTGATGTCTGTGGTGGCACGAGTGATGTCGGCGATGGCTGGTGCGCCAGCCGCCGCGGGGGTCGGGAAACTCCGGCCCCGCGATGTGCGCCTTGTCCTCCATGGCCTCCGCTCCCCCCGGGCGGACCCACGTCACGGTCGCGTGTTGGCAACCCGACCTCATGCTCCATGGCACGATAGAGGCAGCCGTGCCTCACCGTCCACCTGGCTGACGCCGCGGGCGGAGCTGCGAGCGTGAGCTTGGTGCCGGAGTGCGTGGCCATCAGCGGTACCGGCCGAAGCGAGGGCATGGGATCGCGGGCCGAAGCAGAAAGGGGCGACGACACGGGCACAAACGGGCGCCGCGCCGCGCCGGGGCATGGCATCGGACGGCTTGCATCTGAAAGGCTAGCCCTGTGAACCCGCCGAGCCGACGCACCGATCCGCCAGGCCGGCCGGGGCATCACGGTCATTCCGGCCCGCCGCGGCAGCGGCCGGGCATGGCAAATTCCGCGTCGCCGCCGAATGCGCTGTTCGCCGAGATGCTGCGGGCCGCGCGGGAGCTGCTCGCCGTCCGCAGCCCGCTCGACGCCGAGCTGATGGTGAGCGAGTTGCTCGGCACCTGGTGGGGCCAGCAAGGTGGCAGCAGGCCCGGCGCCCGGCATCCCCGGCGCCGCCGGGCCGATATCGAGGAGCTCGTCGGCGAGGGGCTCGTTGCCTACGCCGCCCAGCAGGGCAGCCCGGCCGCGCTCGCACTGCTGTCCGGCATCGCGTGCCTGGGCACGTCCCGCCAGGCGGCCAGCGCGGAGCAGGCGGCCCTGGCGCTGATGGAGCGCGGCGTCGCCCGGCCGGGATGGGCCGAGCACGTCGGTGCCGTGGTCGCGGCCGAGTGCTACCTGAACTCCGACTCCTACGGTGACCGCGACGAAGTCGTGTGTGTGTTCAGCTACGCCGGCCAGGACCAGCATGCCCTCGTCGTCGTCGTTGACTACAACGCAGGTGGCCTGGCGCGGGACGGCTGGGTGACCTCTCAGGTGGCCAAGCTGCTCGACTACTGCAGCCAGTCGGCTTCCGCGTTCACGCAGGTCCAGGCTCCGCACGCGCGCCGGCTGCTGGAGTCGGCGCTGGCGGTCACCGAGCAGGCGGCCGACCCGCCGGTCAGCAGCTCGTTCCCGTCCTACCACGCGTTCATCAGGGCGCGGGTGCACACGCTGCCGCCTACCCAGTCGGGCCAGTCTGCCGCCCGCGCCGATCAGGCCGACACCGCCGGCCCGCCGGGCAGCACCTGGGCGGCCCGGCGCCAGACGTGGCGCAAGGACCGCAGGGCGATGCTGGTGGCCGAGTTCCTGGCCTCCGACGAGGCCGAGGACCTTTCCGATCGCGAGGCCGCCAGCCGCTCCGCCGACCACATCGTTGACTACGGCTGTGACCAGGACTTCGGCCGCCCGCTGCGGATGAGCCCGGCGAAGGCCGAGACCTTCCTGCTGGACTGGCTGCCGCGCAAGGTCATGCTGTCCCCGGCCGAGCAGCACGCGATGCCGCACGTGCTCGCGGCCTGGGTGCGCTGGGCCGGCGTCCGCGAACGCCGGGACCCCGAGGCGATCGGCACCACGCTGGACGCGGTGTTCGACTCGATGGGCACGTTCACCCGCGTCTACCACGACCCCGCCTCGTTCGGCCTGGAGCCGAGGCTGGTGGCCAGGCTGCTGCCCGACTCCGACCTCGAGGCGCTGCCGCGCCGGGTCTTCGCGTTCGGCGTGCTGCAGGGCAGCTACCGGGGCACGGACCTCGGCGCTCTCGACCCGGCCAAGCCGGCGCACCGGCGGATCCTGCTGGAAGCCGACCACGACAGCCCGATCGGTCAGTCCTCGGGCGAGGAGCACATCGACCGGCATCTGGCCCTGGCCGACCGGCTCTGGCGCGGCGACCCGCCGGAACTGTGGGAAGCGGCACAGCGCCTGCTCGACCTGGGCGAGGACCGGCACGCGGTGCTGCACACGCTGATGGACACGATCAGGGTGGCGGGCAGCGACGAGAAAGCCATCGCCGCCGCGCTCTACGAGCTTCCTCCAGAGGAGCCAGGGGGACTGCCGGGGTGACCACCGGGCCCGGCGTCATCGACCTGAACGCTGACCTCGGCGAGAGCTTCGGCGCGTGGCGGCTCGGCGACGATGAGGGCCTGCTTGCGCTCGTCACCAGCGCAAACATCGCCTGCGGGTTCCACGCGGGCGACCCGCTCACGATCCGGCGTGCCTGCGCGGGCGCCATCGCCCGAGGGGTGACGATCGGCGCCCAGGTCTCCTACCGCGACCTGGCCGGCTTCGGCCGCAGAGAGATGGCCGTGCCGCCGGACGAGCTGACCGCCGAGGTGCTGTACCAGATCGCCGCGCTCGACGGGATCGCCAGGGCCGAGGGCGGCCGGGTCAGCTATGTGAAGCCGCACGGCGCCCTGTACAACCGGTGCGTCAGGGACCCGGTCCAGTCGGCGGCGCTGGCCGCTGCGATCGGAGCCTACGACGCACGGCTGCCGCTGCTCACCCTGCCGGGCAGTGAAGCCGCCCGGGTGGCCGCCGAGGCGGGGCTCACCGTGGTCGCCGAGGCCTTCGCCGACCGGGCGTACCGCGCCGACGGCACCCTGGTCCCCCGCGGCCAGCCTGGCGCCGTGATCAACGATCGGGCCGCGGTCGCCGCGCGCGTGGCCACGATGGCCACCAGCCACGTTCTGGAGTCGGTGGACGGCCAGCAGATCCCGGCCCCGTTCCGTTCGGTGTGCGTGCACGGTGACACACCGGGAGCCGTCGCGCTCGCCGCCGCGGTCAGGGACGCACTGGAGCGCGCCGGGCTGAAAGTGGCGCCGTTCGCGTGAGGCGCTGGCGGCCGGCCGGCGATGCCGCACTGCTGCTGCAGGTGGAAGGCCTGGCCGCCCGGCTCGCGGTCGCCATTCTGACGGAACGTGTCGCGGGCGTGCTTGACGTCGTGCCGGCGGCCCGGACCGTCCTGGTGACAACCGAGCCGGGCAGCAACGACCTTGGCGAGCTGGCCGGGCGGCTGCTGAAGCTGCCGCTGCCGCCGGACCGCCCGGGCGAAGCGGCGCTGGCCGAGATCGCGGTGGTCTACGACGGCCCCGACCTGGCGGAGGTGGCCCAGCTGACCGGGCTGTCCCCCGGCGAGGTCGTGGCCAGGCACGCGGCGGGCGAGTACGCCGTGGGGTGGCTCGGGTTCTCCCCCGGCTTCGGCTACCTGACCGGACTGGACCCGGTGCTGGCTTCGGTGCCGCGGCTGGCCGAGCCGCGGCTGCGGGTGCCGGCGGGCTCGGTGGCGATCGCCGGGGGCCTCGCCGCGGTGTACCCGAGCAACTCGCCCGGCGGCTGGCGGCTGCTCGGCCGCACCTCGGCCGCGCTCTGGGACCCCGACCGCAACCCGCCCGCCCTGCTCGCCCCCGGAATGCGCGTCCGCTTCCGCAGGGTGGACGCGCTCGCGGACACCGCCGCCCGGCCCGGCCCCCGCTCCGCCACGCCAGCCACGAGCCAAGCCGGCGATTTTCATGATCGTGGTAGCTGGAGCCCTAATAGCGGGCGTTATCTACCACGATCATGGAAAAGCCGACCCGTCATAGAGGTGATGAAGCCGGGGCCGCTCGCGACCGTGCAGGATCTGGGGCGGCCGGGTTACGGGCACCTCGGGGTGCCGCGCTCAGGGGCCGCGGACGTGGCCAGCCTGCGGCTGGCGAACCGGCTGGTCGGGAACCCGGACGGCGCGGCCGGCATCGAGTTCACGCTCGGCCGCGCCGCGCTGGGCTTCCCTGCCGGGGCCCGGGTGGCCGTCACCGGCGCTCCCGTGCCGCTGACCGTCGAATCCGCGGCCGAAGAGGCGGCCAGGGACATGCCGCACGGGAGCGCGTTCGAGGTACCGGCGGGCAGTGTGTTGCGCGTGGGCGCGCCCACGGCCGGCGTGCGCAGCTACCTTGCCGTGCCCGGCGGCGTCGGCGTGCCGCCGGTTCTCGGCAGCCGGTCGGCTGATCTGCGGTCCGGGCTCGGGCCCGCCGCGCTTCGGCCCGGCGACGTGCTGCAGATGGGGGCGCCCGGACCGGCGTCGCTGATGGCAGCGGAAGCAACGGGCGTACAGCCGACGGTGATGCCGGTGGCGGGTGAGACCGCCGTGCTGCGTGTGGTTCCCGGGCCGCGCGACGACTGGTTCGCGCCGGACGCGCTGCGGGAGCTCTGCGCCGGGACGTACGTGGTCACGCCGGCCAGCGATCGGACCGGGCTGCGCCTTGACGGCCCTGCCCTGCCCTTCGCTGGCCGCGGCGAACTGCTCAGCGAGGGCGTGGTAACCGGGGCGCTGCAGGTCCCGCACGGCGGCAGGCCGATCCTGCTGCTGGCCGACCATCCGGTCACCGGCGGCTACCCGGTCATCGCGACGGTGCTGTCCGCGGACATCGGACTGGCCGCCCAGCTCCGGCCGGGCAGCAAGCTGCGGTTCACGCTCGCGGCCCGCGACGGCTGACGCGGACCTCGCGCCGTACCCGGGCGCTGCCCAGGGTGCACGAGCGATGGCCGGTGGTGGGGTCGGCCGGCCTGGCGCTGCTGGCCGGGCGCTGGTTCGGCATGCAGGTGTGCTACCTGCGCGACAGGGACCGGGTGTTCGAGACCTACTGGAGTTCGGGCCGGGCCGCGGAGGCTCTGGCACCCAGCTACGGGCTGCTCGACATGACGGTCTATGGGCGCCAGGAATTCTGGGAGGACTCGCCGGCGGACTGGCCCCAGCGGTTCGCCAACACCGGAGAGCAGTTCCGCACCAATGGGCGCCCGGCGGCGCAATGGTCACGCCTGGCCGCAGGCCGCTCGGACGACCTCACCGGGGGCTAGGAAGTCAACGGGGGTGGTTGTTTCATGGGTCATGCGCCGTTCATTCCACCGGTTCGCTGCTGACCTGCCACCTAGCGCCCGTTACGTGCGCGGTACTGGGTCAGGACCTAGGGGCCGGGGTTCAGCTCGCGGTAGGCGGCGAGCAGGTCTGCGGCCGCCACCGTGGTGAGGTCCTCGGGACTCGCCGCGTCGCCGAGCTGGGCCACCCTTACGTCTCTGGCCGCGCAAGCGCGCTCGAACAGCGACCGGGCGAACCGGCCGTTGCCCAGTTCGTCGATCTTCCCCTGCGCGCAGGCCGTGCCGAAGACCTGGTCGAGCACGGGCAGCGCGTCGGCGTCGAAGCTGTCCCCCGCCTGGCGCGCGATCGCACCAGCGATGCTGGTCAGCTCCTGTGGCGAGTAGCTGGGGAATGAGACCCGCACGCTGAACCGCGAGGCCAGGCCCGGATTGCTGCGCACGAACCGGTCCATGTCCGCGGTGTAGCCGGCCAGCACGATCACCAGCCGGTCCCTGTCATCCTCGGCGCGCTTGAGCAGCGTCGCGATCGCCTCGGAGCCGAACGCGTCGCCGCCCGAGTAGCCCTGGTTGTACAGGGAGTAAGCCTCGTCAATGAACAGCACCCCGCCGAGCGCCGAGTCGACGAGCTTGTTGGTCTTGATCGCGGTCGAGCCCAGGTGCTCGCCGACCAGGTCGGCCCGGTGCGCCTCGACCACGCTGGGCCTGACCAGCAGGCCGAGCGCGGCGAAGATCCGGCCGAGGATCCTGGCCACGGTCGTCTTCCCGGTGCCGGGCGGCCCGGTGAACACGAAGTGCCTGGCCGGCGGCTGGCTGGCCAGTCCGTGGGCGTCGCGCAGCCGCGCCACCCGCAGCTGCGCGGCGATCTCATGCACCTGGCGCTTGACTGGCTCGAGGCCGATCAGCGCGTCCAGTTCGGCCAGCGCGGCCTCCAGCGTCGGCGTCTCGCTGTAGCCGCGGAATCGCGTCGTCAGCTCGGCGAACGCGTGCTCCACGTCGCCGGCGCGCAGGGTCACCAGGTCCGCCGGTGACGGCTCGGCCTCCCCTGCCATCACCCGGACGTCCCTGGCCTGGCCCGCCTTCTCCAGCAGGCTGCGCACGAACCGGCCGTTGCCGAGCTCGTCGATGATCCGCCTGCGGCCGACGTCCTCGAACAGCCGCCACAGCACCGGCCTGGCGTCCGGGTCGAGCAGCTCGCTGCGCCGCTCGATCGCCAGGTCGGCCAGGGACAGCAGCTCGGCCGGGGTGTACCCGGGGAACTTCACCCGGATCGCGAACCGCGACGTCAGGCCGGGGTTGCTGCCGAGGAAGTTGTCCATCTGCCGTTCGTAGCCGGCCAGGATGATGATCAGGTTTTCGCGGTCGTCCTCGGCCCGGGTCAGCAGGGCCTGGACGGCCTCGCTGCCGAACCGGTCCGTCTGCCCGTCGCCTTCGTTCACCAGGCCGTACGCCTCGTCGATGAACAGCACCCCGCCGAGCGCCGAGTCGACCAGCTCGTTGGTCTTGATCGCGGTGGCACCCAGGTACTCCCCGACGAGGTCGGCCCGGTGCGCCTCGACCACCGACGGGGTGTCGAGCAGGCCGAACGCATAGAAGATCTTGGCGACAATGCGGGCGACCGCGGTCTTGCCAGTGCCCGGCGGGCCGAGGAACACCATGTGCTGCATGGGCTTGTCGGTCGAGTACCCGGCAACCGCGCGCCTGCGCGCCGCCTCGATCGATGCGGCGATCGACCGGATCTGCTCCTTGACCGCGTTCAGGCCGATCATGTTGTCCAGCTCGGCCATGGCCTCGTCGACCGTGATGTCCGGGGGCGCCGCCGCGGAGCGGTCATGGCCATCGCCGCCGGCCTGGGGCTGCTGGCTCTCGCCGCCGTGCTGGAGGCGCGCCGCCTCGGCCGCCCCGGCCCGGCCGCCGCCGCGCCCGGTCGTCCCCCCGGTCCCCGGGCGCGGGCGGGTCAGCGTTCCGGCCGCGCCGCCGTCGCCGGCCGGTGGCCAGCCGTAGGGTGCGGCCAGGGCGCCGCCACGTGCCTGCTGACGGCCGAACTCGCGCTCTTCCTGTGAGGCCTTGGCCAGCCGCCAGCCCAGCACCACGAACGCGATCAGCCACGCGACGGCCAGGCCCGCGAATGCCTCGCCCTTCGCGAGCCGCAGGATGATGATGCCGATGGGGAGCGCCCAGCCGAGCGTCCACGCGACCGTGCGGCACGGCACGAACCAGCGGCCGAGCGGGCCGACGTGCGCGAGGGCCACGACGGCGAACGGCAGCAGGAGCAGCAGCCCGAACCAGGACGAGTTCGCGCCGCCGGACAGGCCGGACACGAGGGCCAGGCCCCAGACCGCCACCGACAGCGACGCCACCAGGCCGCGATGCCCGGCCGACACCGCGAACGGTGCGTAGATGAGCCCGCCCACCAGCGCGATCGACAGCACCGCGGGGGACAGGAAGATAAGCGCGACGACCAGAAGGATCTTGACGATCAGGGGGGCTGCGGAGAACCACCGGCGAATGCGAGTGACCCCGCCCTGCACCATCCGCCAGCCGGGCAGGGAAGGGGACCGGTCTTCTGTCCGCATTGCACTCCCTCGCACTAGAGACCTGTATAGCGCATTAGCGAGCGCATACGAAGTCGCACATTCGGATGGCAGGCGAAAATTGCCGCAATTTTCGCCTGCGGGCATGCCGCGTTAGGTCGTGATCATGGCCGTGGCACCATTGCGCTGGAAATGGCCGGCGGACGGGGCCGGCCTCGCGCGCACCTGGCGGAGGGCCGATGGAGCGGATCACTGCGGAGCTGCTTATCCCCGGCAGCGGGCAACCCGTCCGGGATGGAGTGGTCCTGCTTGACGGCCCTGCGATCGGCTATGCCGGACCGGCGTCGGGGGCGCCGGACACGCCGGGAGCCGTCGTATACCGGGCGGCCACCGTGATGCCCGGGCTCTGGGACTGCCACGGCCACTTTCTCGGGCAGCGCACGTTTGACCTGGGCCAACTGCCGCTCGAGCCGGTGGCGCTGCGCGCGGCGCGGTCCGCCAGGGACCTGCGCGCCGCGCTCGAAGCCGGCGTGACCTCGGTGCGTGAGGTCGGCGGGCTCGGCGTCCACCTCGCCCGCGCCGTCAACGAAGGGGTCCTCGACGGGCCGACGATCTACGGGGCCGGCGCGATCCTGTCCATCACCGGCGGCCACGGCGACCTGCACGCGTACCCGCTGCCCCTGCTCGACGAGTTCGCCAGGCTGAGCGGGGAACTGCGGATGGCCGACGGGCCCGACGAGTGCGCCCGTGCGGTCAGGGAGCAGCTGCGCAGCAACGCCCGGCTGATCAAGGTCTGCGCCTCGGGCGGGGTGCTGTCCGAGGTCGATCACCCGGTGCACCAGCAGTTCACCTCCGCCGAGCTGCGGATGATCGTCGAGATCGCCGGCCTGGCCGACCGGGTGGTCGCGGCGCACTGTCACGGCAAGCCGGGGATCATGGCGGCGCTCGGGGCCGGGGTCCGCACGATCGAGCATGGCACCTACCTGGACGACGAGTGTTGCGCGGCGATGCGCGAGACCGGCGCGATCCTGGTGCCGACGCGCACGATCATCGAGGACATGCTGACGCACCTGGACACCGTGCCCGAGTACGCGGCGGTCAAGGTGCAGGCGATCGCCGCGATCCACGCGGAGGCGACGGCGCTGGCCATCTCCAGCGGTGTCACGGTCGCGATGGGCACCGACATCGGGCTGACCGGCCCGGACCGGCCCAACGCCTGGGGCCAGAACGGGGCCGAACTGCCGCACCTGGTCGCGCTCGGCATGACGCCGCTGCAGGCGATCGAGGCCGCCACCGCGACCGCGCCGCTGACGCTCGGGCCGCAGGCGCCGCGCAGCGGCAGGCTGGAGGCCGGCCACGACGCCGACGTGATCACGCTGGACGCCGACCCGCTGGCCGACATCGGCGTAATCGCCGACCCCGGCCACGTGACCGGGGTCTGGACCCGGGGGCGCCGGGTCAAGCCCGGCCCGGCTATCCGATAGCCATCGCGAAGATGTGCAGCGCCGCGTTGTAGCCGGCCACGCTGCCCAGCGACGGCAGCGTCACCGCCTCGACGGTCTTGCCGGCGGCCAGCGGCACCGACTGCTCGAACACGTACACCTCGTGGCCTGACGAGCCGGTCGGGTAGTTGGCGTAGTCCACGCCGGCGACCTGGACGTTGTCCGGGTTGCCGTCCTCGCCGCTCGGGTACCAGAAGTTCCCCACGTTCAGCGTGAACGACTGGGTGGTGCCGTCGGTGTAGTAGATCGTGCCGGTGCCCGACTCGGCCGAGTTGTTCGCCGAGGCCAGGAACCCCAGGCTGGCCCCGGATCCGGAGATCGCTATCGTCTGCCCCTCGGCCATCGTGTTATCCGGTTCGGCAACTGCCGCGTCCGGCCAGGTGAACGACAGGCCACCAGCGGTGACCGACGCGCCCGGGGTCAGGCCGTCGGCGGCCAGCCCCTCGGCGGAGAACGTTGTGCCCTCGCCGTCGAAGCCGATGAACCCGGATGACGGGTCCGGGTTGGCGTCGTCGGTGATGCCGTCGTTGTTGTACGTCGCCGCGAGGCTGGCGGCGGGCACCTGCACCTGCGCGGCGTTTTGCAGCGTCTGCCGCGCGCCCCCGGCCGCGCCCGAATAGCTCGCGGTCGCGAGCAGGTTGTCCGTACCCGCCGTCAGCCCGGACGACGGCGCGGTCACCGAGAACGTCTTTGACGCCGAGCCGCCGGGCGCGACGGTGCCGAGACTGACCTGGCCGGCCGGAGACAGCGTCCAGCCGGATGGCACGCTCATCGACACCGAGGCGGCGGACAGCGGCTGGCTGGTCGGGTTGCGGAGCGTCGCCCGGACCGTGAACGTGCCGTCGGCCAGCGTCGACGACGAGATCGCGGCCAGCGTCGGCTGCGGCGGCGTGGGCTGCCCGTACACCGCCGGCGAGTACCCGGGGCTGGCCACCGGCGCTACCGGCACCCCGCCCGCCTGGTTGCCGATCGCCACGAGGCTGACCTGGTCCAGCCCGCCGCCGGTGCCGTCCAGGCCCCAGACCGCGATCGCCAGGGTATTGGCGCCGTGGTCATTCAGGATTCCGGCGGGAACGTAGAACTGGTGCTGCGGCCCGACGTTGTTCACGTAGCGGCCGATCAGCCAGCCGTTCACGTAGATGAATGCCCGGTAATCGGCGGCTCCGGCGCCCGGTCCAGGGCCGCCGATCTGCACGTCGATGGGCACGTAGCTATGGCCCGGCAGGTTGAGCGAGAAGCTGGTCCGGTACCAGCCGATCCCGGGCGGGACGCCGCGGGCCGACCAGCTGTCCGGCAGGGTCACGCCCTGCCAGTCCTGGTCCGGGTAGCCGGGCAGGTCCCAGCCGTTGTCGGAGCCGTACAGCCCGGCCGGGTTCATCACGCCACGGACCGGGTCCTGCAGCGTGGTGCCACCCGGATCACCCATCAGCCGCCAGGTGATCGGGGCCGACGACCCGTTCAGGGCGGCCGAATAGAGGCCGACCTTCTCGCCGGACGGTCCCTCCGGATTGCCGGTGTTCTCGACCAGCACCGCGATCACGTTGTCCTTGCCCGGCCGGAGCGCTGCGGCCGGGAAGCTGAACGTGTCGGTAGCCGCGCCGGCCGCGGTGTCCGAGCCGAGGAACGCGCCGTTCAGCCAGACCGAGAAGGCACCGGTCGGCGCGATCCCGTCGGCGGTGAGAGTCACCCCGGTCTCGCTGCCGGTGGCCGTGAAGTGCCCGCGGTACCAGACGAACCCGTGGTCGTAGCCGTAGTCGGAGGCGTAGAGGACCGGCGTGGACGGCGAGCTGGCGTTGGACACCGGGTGGTCGGCGAGCGTCCAGGAGCTGTCGTCGAAGCCCGGCTGGGCCTCCGGCGTCTCCGAGCTGAACCTCCAGCTGGTCAGTGTGGGCAGCCTGACCGCGGCCGGGCCAGGAACGCTGCCCTGCAGCGAGCCGTCGCTGCCGGTGCCGGTCGCGACCGGCTGCCCGTTCCAGGTGACGCTGGTCACCCCGGCCGGGGTCCAGACCGTCAGCGGGCCAGCCTCGCTGGTGTCTCCGGTGAGCGCCAGCGTCCCGCCGCGGGTGACGGCGGTTCGCACCAGGTAGCCGCCCTCGACCAGGGCCGGGCCCGCCGAGGTCGACTCCGGCCAGAATTCCTCCGCGGCGGCCGTGTCGGCAAGCAGCAGCAACAGCGGCGGCCTGCCGCCGCCGGTCACCGCGACCTCGGCCAGGCCGCCGAGGGTGTAGTCGAGGCGAAGCTGGTCCGTGGAGGCGTCCCAGGTAGTCTGCACCGAACCCGACAGCACCTTGACCGTCGGCTGGCTGGCGTACTGCAGCACGGTCTCGCCGTCGGTGCCCGCCGGGTCGTAGAACAGGGCCACCGAGCGGCCGCCGATGCTGGCCTGCGTGTCCAGTTCGGAGGTCGAGTAGACCAGGTGCTGCCCGGCGAAGTCGTAGTTCGCGGTGAGCAGCCGGGAGTCGCGGCCGTCCAGCGTGATCGACGTGCCGGACTGCTGCGGTATCGCCGGGAAGTAGTCGGCCTGCTGCGAGGCGGTCGGCACGTTGATCGCGTCGATCACGACGGTGTCCGCCGACGAGGCCGTGTTCTCGGTGCCGGTGACCACGATCTCGAGGGTGTGGCTGCCCGCCGTGAGGCCGGTCTTGCTGAACAGCACCTGCTGGAACAGCTTGCCCGCCGGGCTGTAGGTGTCGACCGTGGCCGCCAGGCTGCCGTCGAGGTAGACGTCGGCGATGCCGCCGTTGGTGTTCTTCGGCCCGATCCACTGCACCGCGGTGCCGGTGAAGTCCACCGTCATGCTCGCGCCGGCCTGCGTGGACCAGGACTCGGTCTGCTCGTAGTCGCCGCCGGTGTAGCCGGAGCTCGTGCCCGCGTGCGTCCAGCCGCCGGAGTAGTCCAGCGCGGTGTTCGTGTCGTCGTAGGTGAAGCCCGCCGCCTCGTCCAGATTCACGTTGTTCAGGCTCGTGCTCACCGTGGCCGTGGAGGTGGCGTCGGCCTGGCGCAGGTAGAAGAACTCGGCGCCGTCGGACGGGTTGTACCTGGCCATCGCCGCGACCGCGGAGTTGGACGGGGTCGGCGCAGCGCCCGCCTGGGTCTGCGCTAGCGGGGCTGCCGAAGTCTCGAAGTCGTTGATCAGCTTGTTCTCGCCGTACTTGGAGCCAGCGATGTCATTCGGGTCCGACGGCGTGCCGATCTCGCCGGTCTCGCTGATCGCGGCGCCGTAGTCGTAGGACGTATAGACGTCCGGATCCGGCAGCCAGCCCCAGTTCGTCCCGCCCACCCCCATGTAGTTGCTCTGCATGGTGACGCCCTGGGCGATGTTGTTCTTGTAGTACACGTTCTCGAAGTCCGGGCCGGTCATCGCAGCGCAGTCGGCGTATCCGACGCCACCCCAGCCGTCGAACGAACCGCCCTGGAACTCGGGGATGTAGATCGGCTCGCCGGGGTAGCTCGGGTAGCCGTACGGCTGGCCGAAGCTGCTGGTGTCGGCGCAGTCGAAGCCGAGCGGGTAGTTGTCCTGCCCGCTGATGTTCACCGCGCCGGTGCCGGTGGTGAACGTGTCCGAGCCGCAGCACTGGTTGAACGTGAACGGCACGTCGATCCCGTCCGAGGTGGCCTGCTGCTCCAGGTCGGCCATGTACTTCAGGTCAGCCGATGACGTGCCGGTGTACTCGTTCTCGATCTGGTAGAGGATCACATCGCCGCCGTTGGTGATCTGGTGCGGCGCGATGACCGAGTCGATCTCGGAGAACCACTGCAGCGCGGCGGACAGGTACGGCTCGGTGTCGGTGCGGTAGCCGTTCGGGCTGGTGAGCACCCAGGACGGGATGCCGCCGCCGTCGGTCTCCGCGTTGATGTACGGGCCCGGCCGTGCGATCACGTAAAGGCCGACCTGCTGCGCCAGGTTCAGGAACTCGTTCATGTCGCGCACGCCGCCGAAGTCGTAGACACCCGGCGACGGCGAGGTGTAGTCCCAGTCGAAGTAGACGGTGACGGCGTTGTAGCCGTCCGCCTTCATCTTCTGCAGGTCGTCGAGCCACAGCGAGGGCGACGGGGTGCGCCACGGGTCGAATTCCCCCGCGGTGACGAAGACCCGGTTCCCGCCGATCTTCAGCGAGTACTGGTCGTAACTGACCTGCTCTGGCTTGCCGCGCAGCACGGTGCGCGGCTGCGTGATCGGCGCCGGCGTCACGCTGTTCGACGTCGCCGCGGGGCCGGAGGCACCGGCGGAGGTGTTGGCGGTCACGGTGAACGTGTAGCCGGTGCCGTTGGACAGGCCGTCCACGATCGCCCAGTCGTTCGGCACGGTGGCGGTGACCGTCTGGCCTCCGGAGGACGTGACCGTGTAGCTGACCACCTTGGCCGCGCCGGTGGCCGGGGGGCACCAGACCACAGTCGCCGAGGCCGCGCCGCCGATCGCGCGGACGTCGGCGGGGGCGCCCACGGTGGACGAGCCGGCGCCCGCCGTCGTCGCCGCCGGGCAGGACGCGTCGGTGCCGGACGGTGTTAAGTGCCCGGTGCCGGGGTCCTGGCTTGCCGCCGCGGCGGTGGCGCGGCCGGTCGCGGCCGGGCCCGCGGTGGCCGCGGTGGCCGCGGCCGCCGGCAGCGCCGCGATGGCCAGGGCAACCGGGACGGCCGCGCTCAGACCGGCCAGCCAGGGGTTCCAGCTCGCTGCCTGCCTGCGTGAGGACTTCATCATCATGATCACCTAAGTCGCAGAGCTACCGGTACGTCCCCCCAGCAACAGACATCAGACCTCTATGGCAACGTTGTCAAGAGCAATGACGTTATTTATCGAAAAGTCACGCACTGCACATGGGCGCCGACAGGACCATGCGCACGGCGAAGTTCCGGTATCCGGCCCGCTGGAACGCGGCGGCCATCGGCCGGTTCGCCAGGTCGGTGTCGGCCTGGATCCACCGCGCCCCCGCGGCCGCCAGCAGGTGGGTGATCTCGGCCAGCAGGTCGTCGATGTAGCCGTTGCCGCGCAGTTCCGGGACCACGCCGAGGTAGGCGACCACCGGGCCGTCGGCGTTGCGCGCCGGGATCGCCAGGCCGGCCAGGCCGCCCTCCGGCGTGTAGGCGAGCCGCCACCAGTCCCGTGGGCTCGGCATGCTCAGGTAGTAGCGCATCGCATCGCGTGCCTGGCGGTGCGCGCCGACAGCGGCCGCACCCTCGGTCGTGGTCGCATCAAGGCTCCCCTCGGCGACCCTCAGGAACGCCGCCAGGAACGCTTCGTCGTCGGGTTCGGGCCGGAATTCGAGGCGCCCCGGGCGCGCGGGCAGCCCGGCTGCCGGGGTCCACTGGTACCGCAGCCGCTCCAGTTCGCGGGTGAGACCCGCGCGCCGCGCCGCCTGCTGCCGCCACTGCAGCGCCGCCAGCACGTCCGGCTGGTCCCGCCAGCCGGTCGGCAGGAAGACGTGGTAGGCGGGCAGGACGGACATGCCGCCGTCAAGGAACTGCTCATGCGCCTCGCCGAGCAGGTGCACCGCCAGGCTCGCCCGGTCCGACACCGAACCGTCGACCAGCAGGCAGTCCAGTGCTCGCGGGTAGGCTCCGCCGGGAGGCTGCCACCAGACCGCGCGGGCCAGGATCTGGCCGCGGTCTTCGGCGATCCAGGTCAGGCCGGGCCGGTACTGCCCGTCGGCGAACCGCCGGCGCAGCAGTTCAGGGTCGATCACACCGACTGGGTCGTCGGTGGTGCAGGCGAGCACCCGCCCGAGATCTGCCTCGGTGATGGAACGCACCCGCATACTAGGAGGGCCAGCGGTCGCGCCAGGGCAGCGCCGCCTCGATCGCCGCGCACGCCGCCAGCACCAGCCCGTCGGCGTGGCGCGGGCCCACGACCTGCACGCCGATCGGCAGCCCGGCCGCCGAGAACCCGCACGGCACGGTCGCGGCCGGCTGGTGGCTCATGTTGAACGGGTAGGTGAACGGGGTCCAGCTGGTCCAGCGCGGCTGGGCCGACCCGTCCGGGACCTCGGCTCCCGCCGCAAACGCGACGATCGGCTCGGTCGGCAGCACCAGCAGGTCATACGTCTGGTGGAAGGCGCCCATCGCGATGCCGAGCTCGGAGCGCTCGCGCAGCGCCTGCAGGTAGCCGAGCGCCGAGTAGCGCCGGCCCTCCTCCGCTATCTCGGCTAGCCCCGGGTCGATCAGGTGCCTGCGGTCCTCGGGAATGTCGTCGACGATCTTTGCCGCTCCCGCGTACCAGAGCACGTCGAAGGCGGGCAGCGGGCTCACGAACTCGGGATCGGCTAGCGTGACCACCGCTCCCGCTTGCTCCAGCGCGGTGACCGCGCCCCGGACCGCCGCCGCGACCTCGGGATCGACCTTCGCGTAGCCGAGCGCCGGGCTGTAAGCCACGCGCAGGCCGCCGACGCCGGTGCTGCCGAGCTCAGCGCTGACCGGCGCCCGGCGGTCCAGCGCGAGCGGGTCCCGGTAGTCGGGCGATCCGAGCGCGTCGAGCAGCAGCGCCGCGTCGGCGACCGTGCGGGCCATCGGCCCGACGTGCGACAGCGTGCCGAACGTGCTCGGGGGGTAGACCGGAACCCGGCCATGGGTCGGCTTGAGCCCGACGATGCCGCAGAAGCTGGCCGGTATCCGGATCGAGCCGCCGCCGTCGGTGCCCAGGGCCAGCGGGCCCAGGCCCGATGCCACCGCTGCGGCGGCGCCGCCGCTGGATCCGCCCGCCGTCCGGCCCGGATCCCACGGATTGCGGGTCACCCCGGTCAGCGGGCTGTCGGTGACGCCCTTCCAGCCGAACTCGGGCGTGGTGGTCTTGCCGAGCAGCACGGCCCCGTGCTCGCGGAGCCGTGCGACCGCCGGGGCGTCAACGTTCCACGGGCCGGCCTTGTCGATGGTGAGTGAGCCCCGCAGCGTCGGCCAGCCGCTGGTCAGCAGCAGGTCCTTGACCGAGACGGGGACACCGTCCAGCAGCCCGGCTGGCTCCCCGGCGCGCCATCGCTGCTCCGACTGTTTCGCCGACGCCAGCGCCTCGTCATCCCGGACCAGGCAGTAGGCGTTGGTCGCGGCGTTGCGGCTGTCGATCCGCGCGAGCACCGCGCGCGTCGCCTCCACCGGCGACAGCTCGCGCCTCCGGTACAGCCCGACCAGCTCTGTGGCACTGAGCCTGGTGATGTCCGTGTCCGGCATGCGTGGCGACCCCCCATCTCCGGCAACTGCTGCGATCCGAACGTATCCCGTGGACGGAGGCTGTCAGCAAGGGTGCGCCCAGGCTCGTGGATGTACCGAAAGGCGGCCTCCAGCACGTCCTTTGGTACATCGACGGCGCTCCAGCCGCCTATACACTAAGCGAATACCGGTCAGCTCAATGTATAGACAGTGGGTATACACCCAGTGTAGAGTCGCGGCTGTGAGCGTTCCCCTTACCCTTCTTGGCCTGCTCGAGCGCGAGCCGAGCCACGGCTACGACCTCAAGCGCGAGTACGACGTCTACTTCGGCCGCGGCAAGCCGCTGCCCTTCGGACAGGTCTACGCGACGCTTAGCAGGCTGACCCGGGACGGCAAGGCGATAGCCGGCGAGGCCGAGCCCGGCGCCGGACCGGACCGGAAGCGCTACGCGATCACCGAGCTGGGCGCGGCCGACGTCGAAACCTGGCTCTCCGAACCCGTACAGCCCGAGCCGCACCTGCAGACGGTGCTGTTCTCCAAAGTCGTGCTGTCGCTGATGCTCGGCCGCTCCGCCGAGCAGTATCTCGACGTCCAGCGGCGCGCCCACATGCGGCGCATGCGGGAGCTGACCGAGATCAAGCGCACCGGAAGCCTGGTCGACGCGCTCCTCGCCGATCACGGCCTCTTCCACCTGGAAGCCGACCTGCGGTGGATCGACCTGACCGCAGCCCGGCTAAACGCCCTCGCAGAAATGGTTGGTACACAGTCATGAGCTCTGCCGAGCTGTCCCGTTCCCCCGGCTGCCTCATCGAGGCGCGGGACGTCGTCAAGTCGTTCGGCCAGACGCCGGCCCTCCGGGGTGCGAGCGTGTCCGCGGCCGCGGGCGAGATCATCGCGATCATGGGCCCGAGCGGCTCGGGCAAGTCAACGCTGCTGCACTGCATGGCCGGGATCTTCAAGCCGGACAGCGGTCAGGTGTGGTTCGACGGCACGCGGCTTGACGAGCTCGGCGAGACCAAGCGCACCGAGTTGCGGCGCACCGCCTTCGGCTTCGTCTTCCAGTTCGGCCAGCTGGTCCCCGAGCTGAGCACGGCCGACAACATCGCGCTGCCGCTGCTGCTGAACCGGGTCAAGCGCAAGACCGCGTACCAGACCGCGGAGTCGTGGCTGGTGCGGCTCGGGCTGGCCGAACTCGGAGCCAGGCGCACCGGTGAGCTCTCCGGCGGCCAGGCCCAGCGGGTGGCGCTGGCAAGGGCGCTGGCGCCGCGGCCCAAGGTCATCTTCGCCGACGAGCCGACCGGCTCACTCGACTCGCTGGCCAGCGAGAGCGTCATGGACCTGCTGGTGGGCATCGCCCGCGAAGAGGGCACGACGGTAGTGCTGGTGACCCACGACGCCCGTGTGGCCGCGTACGCGGACCGCGAGGCCATTGTCCGTGACGGCAAGGTCACCGCCCCGCTCGATCCGGTCGACCCGGCCGGCCGCCACGCCGGCGCCGAGGTGGCTGGGTGATGATCTGGCTCGGCCTGCGGCTGTCATTGCGGAGCGGCCGCGAAGCACTCATCCGCCTCATTCTGACCGCGCTGGCGGTCGGCATCGGTGCCGCGCTGCTGTTCTGCGTGCTGGCCGACTACAACGCCTTCCAGAGCAGCAACAACCGGCAGTGCTGGGAGTGCACCCAGGGGTCGCCATCGAACGGCACGGCCACGCCGACCCCGGGCGCGGAGCTGTGGCAGTCCAGCGCCGACTACTTTGACGGCCAGACGATCGAGCGGCTCGACCTGGCCCCCCTCGGCCCGCACGCACCGCTCCCTCCGGGCCTGTCCCGGCTGCCCGGCCCTGGCCAGTACTACGCCTCGCCCGCGCTGGCAGCGCTGCTGCGGACGGTGCCGCGGGACGAGCTGGGCGATCGTTATCCGGGCCGACTCGTCGGCGCAATCGGCGACAAGGCTCTGACCGGCCCGGATGAGCTGGTCATCTTCATCGGCCACAAGCCGGCGCAGCTGGCCGCGATGGGTGCACAGGTCGTAACCCATATCGCGACCGCCCCGCCGAAGCAGGTCTGGACGCCCTACTTCCGGTACGCGTTCGTGGTCGGCGTGCTCGCGGTGCTGTTCCCGATGCTGATCCTGGTCGGCACGGCCACCCGGCTGGCGGCCGCCCGGCGCGAGGAGCGCTACGCGGCGATGCGGCTGGTCGGGGCGACGCCGCGGCAGATCAGCGTCATCGCCTCGATCGACGCCATGGTGAGCGCGCTGCTCGGCGTGCTCCTCGGCATCGGCATCTTCGCGCTGGTGCAGCCGGCCCTGGCGAACGCGTCGCTGATCGGCACCCGCTATTTCGCCTTTGACGTCACGCCTACGGCAACTGACTACATCGGCATGCTCGTCGGCGTGCCGGTGGTGTCGGCCATCGCGGCGCTGCTGTCGCTGCGCCGGGTGCGGATCTCACCGCTGGGCGTGGCCCGCAGGGTCACCCCTCCGCCGCCAAGCATCTGGCGCGTGGTGCCGCTGCTCATCGGGATTGGCCTGTTCGTCGGGGGCCTGGCCATAACCAATAAGCAGTCCATCGGCGGACCCGCCTACCCCGGCCTGCTCGTCACGATGATCGGACTGGTGATCGCCGGGCCCTGGCTCACCGCGCAGGCGGCCCGCCTGTTCGCGCGGTTGGTCAAGGGACCGTCGCCGCTGCTGGCCGCGCGGCGGCTGGCCGACAATCCGAAGGTCGCGTTCCGGACCGTGGCCGGGCTCATGCTGGCGGTGTTCCTGGGCACGATCGTGGCCGGGCTGCTTCCCGCGGTCAACGCCACGACCGCAACGCCGAGCGCCAACGGCCTGAACAACGTGCTGCTCGACACGTTCGGCGGCGGCGCGGGCCCCTTCGGCCCGGCCGGCCTGTCCCCGCACACCAGCGCCACGCTGCTCCGCGAGTTGCAGGGCTTCAAGGGCGCCACGACCTACCCGGTTTACGCCCTGCCGCAGTCGCCGCGCAGGCGACCGAAGGTCAAGCCTCCGGGTGGCGGGCGCCATGGGGGTCACATCGTCGGCGGAGGCGCCCAGCAGGGACCCACGTACGACAGCATCGTCAGCTGCGCCAGCCTCAGGGGACTGGCCGTGCTCGGCCAGTGCGCTCCCGGCGCCCAGGCCGTCAAGGTCACCGCCTCGAGCCTGCTGTTCAGCGACAACCCGACGTTCAGCACCCAGCCGATCGCGAACGCCAGCAACCCGGCGGTCTCGGACAACTTCTCGCACCTCTACCTGGAGGCGGTCCTGGTCCGGGTCCGCAACTCCGCGACCCTGGAGCGCGTGCGGACCTTCCTCGACACCCACGCGCCACAATCCGGGTCGAACCCGCCGAAGACGTTCGGCGAAGCGGTGCAGATCAGGCTGGCCTACGCCGATATCTTGTCCCGGCTGGTGTACATCGCGGTGGCCCTGACGCTGCTCGTCGCGGGCTGCAGCCTCGCGGTGACCGTCGGCGGGAACCTGGTGGAGCGCAAGCGGCCGTTCACGCTGCTGCGGGTGAGCGGCACGCCGACCGCCACGCTCTACCGGGTCGTGCTGCTCGAGGCGATCCTCCCGCTCGCCGCGGCCACGGTGGTCGCTGCGGGCACCGCCTACGGCATATCGGTGCTGACGGTCGACCGGATGGCGCCGGCCGGCACGCCCACCCCCACGCTCGGCCACGTCTACTTCGCGACCATGGGGGTGGGCCTGCTCATTTCGCTGCTGGTCATCCTCGTGACGATGCCGGTGCTCGGACGCATGACCGCACCGAGCAACGTGCGTTTCGAGTAGGCCAGCCGGTTAGCGGGCGGCCTGCGTCAACTCGCAGGCCGCCCGTTCTAGCCGCGCTCGTACTGCAGGAGCACGGCGACCACGGCCGCGCCCGGGTTGTCGGAGGCGTGCGTGAAGCCCCCCGCCAGCAGCTGCGCCGTGCCCGGGATGTGGGCGACCGACTCGACGTTGATCTTCCTGGGCCCGGTCGGCAGCGGGGCTGCGGTGAGCCGGCCCGCGGCGTAATGGACGAGGTAGGACCGCTCGCCGCCGACGGCGGGCATGGGGAGCCACAGGCCGCCATGGCCGTCCGAGGCGACCTGCTGCAGCGGCGACGTGCCGACGCCGAAGGAGCCCTCCGCCACCTTGGCCCACGTGTGCCCGTTATAGTGCAGGATGACCGTCGGCCCGCCCTCGTCTTCGAGGTTCCCGCTGCCAATGGCGTAGACGCTGCTGGCCGACTGGGCGTCGATGCCCACCACCGCGGGATCGTTGAGTTCCTGCTTCGCGGGCAGCAGGGAGGCCACCGAGGTCCTCGCCCAGGTGTGGCCGTTCCAGTGCGCCACGTTGGTCCCGCCGAACGACCAGATGCTGCTGGCGGAAAGCGCGCTGCCACCCTCGAGGCCGCGACCCGACGGCACCTTGGCCCACGTGTGGCCGTTGTAGTGCCAGGTGCGGAGCCCGCTGCCGGGCGAGATGGGCTCGCCAAATACCCACACGTCGGTCGCGCTGACCACGACCGCTCCCCCGATCTGCTCGGCGAAGGACCGCTTGACCGACCAGTGGCTGCCGTTCCAGCGCAGCGCCGTGCCCGCGCTACCGCCGGCGGTGAACGCCCAGACGTTCGTCGCCGATGACGCCTCGGCCGCGACGACCTCCTCGCCACTTTGGCCCGGGAACGAGACCTGCGTCCATGACGCGCCGCTGCGCTTCCACGCGGTCGGCTTGGAGATGCCGTTGAAGGCCCAGCCGCCGGTCTTGCCGACCGCCACGACCGCGGTGAAGTCGCCGCCGCTGTGCAGGTGCTTGACGAAGTGCCAGGACAGGCCGGGCGAGGTCGCTGCCAGTGCCCATGCCGACGCCGCACCCGTGATGGCGAGAGCCGTCGTGATGCTCGCCGCAGCGGCAGTGGCCCTGCGGCCCCACCTTCGTGGCGGCCGCGCTATCTCGTCCCCGCGAGCCGGGATGCTGCGATCTGAAGTCTTGCGTGACATGGGCCCCTCCCCTGTAGTGGCGCACGGGTTCCGGGCGCCACTAATAGGACCCGTAAGCAGGAAAGTCGGATGAGGCACAATGATCACAGCTTGATAACCATTCCTGAGCATTGGGGCCGGGGCGCCTGAGTGTTAGGGCTCGAGAGCCTGAATGTTGGGGCTGGGGTACCTGAGTGTGGTGAGTCCGGAGCCCCTGAGCGTGGTGGGCCCGGGTGCGGTTCAGCCGAGGGCCCGCATCAGCGGGGCAAAGCACCGGGCCCGGTCGCCGGGCAGCGGTCGGCCGCCGAGCACCATCAGCGCTGCCGACGCTCCCGGCATGAGCCCACGGCCCACCGCCCACTCCCGAAGCTGCGGATGGCGGTCGCCGAGGTCGATTCGTACCGGCCCGGCGATCGAACCGGCGACGTCGGCGATCAGGGTTTTCGCATCGTCGACGGTCTCGGCGATCACCGGTCCGATGCAGGTGTAAGCGACGCCCCGGTACGCGCCGGCGTAGCCGGTGATGCCGCCGGGCCGCTCGGTGACGCGTAGCTGCTCGGTGAACCCGGGCAGCCGCCGCACCAGAAGCGCCCGGTCGGTGCCGTTGGCCCGGGCGTCGAGCCTGCGGATGGCCATCAGGTCCCCCGGCCCGGCCGGCCGTGATCCCCCTTCGGCGGCCACAACGGCCGCCGGGGCCGGGACCGCAGTGGCCGAGGCTGCCACGGCCGAGGCCGCAGTGGCCGAGGCCGCCGAGGCCGCCGGGGCCGCCCGGGCGGCCGGGGCGGCCGACCTGAACCCGCCCAGGTAGGTATGGCTGGCCCCGGCCGGCACGAAGCCGAGCTTCTCGTAGAGCGGCCGCCCGACCGGGGTGGCGTGCAGGAACACGATCGCGTCGCCCACGTCGGCCAGCGCGCGGTTCATCAGGGCGCGGCCCAGGCCGCGGCCGCCATAGCGGGTGGCGACGAGCATCATGCCGATCACCGCGAACTCCGTGCCGTAGCGCGTGAGAACCGCCACCCCGGCCAGCTCGCCGACCGGGTCCCGCACGCCGTACACGACGGCGAGGTCGAAGAGCAGCCGCCACTTGCGCTCCTCGGGCAGCCAGCCCCTGTCCCGGGCCAGCGCGAGGCAGCCGGGCAGGTCAGCTGAGGTCAGCGGCTGGATTTGGCCGAACATGCGTTGATCGTCACCCGCGGTTCCGCCCGCACGCCACCGAATTACCCGTCGGCGGCGTCCGGGATAGCGGCGCTGACCAGCGCGGCGGCCACCGCGCGGGCGGCGTCTTCGGCACTGGGGTCACGGTCCAGCCAGGCGCTGATCCCCGCGCCGTCGTAGAGCAGCACGAGCTGCTGGGCGAGGCCCTTGGGATCGGTCGCGCCCGCTTCCCGGGCGAGGCCGGCGAACAGGCCGTGGAGCCAGGCGCGGTACTCGTCGGCGACCTCGTCAACGGCGCCGCCGGGCCGGGCCTCTGCCTTGGCGCCCACGAACGCGCAGCCCCGGAACCCGGGGTCGGTGAACGACAGCCCCTGTACCTCGAAGACCCCGACAAGGCGCTCCCTCGCGGTCGGGTACCGAGCCTCGAGCACGTCACTCATGCGCTGCATCGTGGCGGCGTGACGCGCCAACAAGTAGGCGCGGACCAGCTCTTCTTTGCTGCCGAAGGCGCTGTAGAGCGTGGCCTTTGCCACCCCTGCGTGCTCGATGACCCGGTCGATCCCCACCGACTGCACGCCTTCGGCGTAAAACAGCTCGCTGGCGGCGGCCAGCAGCCTGGCGCGCGCCGCGGCGCTTCGCTCTTGCGGCGTGGAGCCCTTGGCTGCCTTCCCTGACATGTCGGGATGCCGCGCGGTCAGATCGCCGTGCGGCCGCCATCGGCCGCCAGCACCGCGCCGGTGATATAGCTGGCCCGCGACGAGACGAGGAAGCTGACCAGCCCGGCGATCTCCGCCGTGCTCCCGGCTCGGCCCAGCGGTGTGGTGGCACCGAGCGCGGTGGTCCGTTCGGCGGCCGCCCCGCCGGTGTAAACCGGTCCCGCGGCCACCGCGTTGACCCGCACGCCGCTCGGGCTGAACTCGGCCGCCCAGGCCCGGGTCAGGGACTCGAGCGCGCCCTTTGTCGCGCCGTAGGCGGCTGCCGCGGCGAGCCCGATCCGGCCGGCCATGCTGCTGATGTTGATGATGCTGCCGCTTCCACGGGCCGCCATTCCCGGTGCGAACGCCGCCACCAGGAAATATGGGGCCCGGACGTTGCTGGCGAACAGCGCGTCGAACCGGTCCGGCTCGAGGTCCGCCGTCGCGCCAAACCAGGAGAACCCGGCGTTGTTGACCAGCACGTCGATCTCACCGGCCGCGTCGGCGAGTCGTTTGATGGCCGCGGGATCTGCGAGGTCGGCCGCGGCAAAGCTTGCCTGGCCGCCCGCCGACTCGATCCCCTCTACCACCTGGGCACCGCGACCCGCGTCCCGCCCGTGCACGATCACGCGCAAGCCGTCGGCGGCGAGTTGCTGCGCGATCGCGCGGCCCATGCCCGACGTCGCGCCGGTTACCAGTGCCCGCTGGGGGCCGTCGTGGCTATCGCGCTGCTGATCCGGCATTTCGTCCTCCTCGGCGTCCGGGCGCGGGCCTTCACGTTACCAGACAGAGCGGTCTGTCTTATAGCAACCTGCGGTCGCGCGGCAGCGTGCCCGGGCTTCGTGGCGGACCTTTAGGTGACCAGCAGAGTCTTGGCGATCGCGGTGCGGGCCGCCAGCGCGGCGTGCGCGTCCGCCGCCCGTTCCAGCGGGAAGGTCTGCCCGATGACCGGCTCGATCCGGCCCGCAGCCGCGTCGGCCAGCGCCCTGGCCGCCAGCCGCCAGAGGTCGGCAGGCTCGTGCTGCGGGATGCCGTGCACCGTGATGCCGCGCCGGGCCGCATCCTCCGGGTCGATCGCGGCGAACCCGCCATCGGACACGCCGTGTGCGGAGAAGCGACCACCAGCGGCCGTGACCCCGAACGCGGCGCCGCCCAGCGCGCCGCCCGCGCCATCGAACACCACGTCCGCGCCGCTGCCCCCGGTGAACTCGTCCACCTGCTTGACCCAGCCGGGCTCGGAGTAGTCCAGCGCGAGCTCGGCGCCTGCCGCCCGGACCACCTCGAGCTTGCGCGCGCCACGCGCGGCTCCGATGACCCGTGCACCCGCCGCGCTGGCGAACTGGACCAGCAGCACGCCCATTCCTCCCGCCGCGGCGGTGACCAGGACCGACTCGCCCGACCGCACGGCGGCCCGTTCAAGGAGGCTCTCCCCAGTGGCGCCGTCGTGCAGCAACGCGCCCGCCTCGCGCAGGCCGAGGCCATCGGGCACGGGGATCAGGTCGCTGGCGGCGACCACGGCTTGCTCGACGTAGCCGCCCCAGCCGCCGTTCCCGCCCGTGCGCGCGACCACGGCGCGGCCTGCCCACGACGGATCGACGCCATCCCCGGTCGCGGTCACCAGCCCGGCCACCCCGTTGCCCGGGACGTACGGCGGGCGGACCGGGAAGAAGTCAGCGGCCAGACCGGACCGGATCAGCGTGTCGACGAACAGCACGTCGGCGGCCGCCACCCGCACAACGACCTGCCCAGCCCCGGGCGCCGGGTCGGGCACCTGCCGCGGCACGAGCACCTCAGGACCGCCGAATTTCCCGACCTCGACCACCAGCATGTCCCCGGCTCCTCCCGATCGCCCGTCCGTGTGCACCTGGTCGCACGCTACGGCCGCGCCGGGCGCGCCGGCATCGGCCACCGGCCGGATGGGCACCCGGCCAATGGTCCTAGGACTGCGCAGCGGGCGTGCCGGGCGCGACGGCGGTGATCGCGCGCAGCACGGCAACGAGTGTGTCCGGGCTCAGCCCGCCGCGCTGCTGCTGGTCAACCGGACATTCGACGTTCCCGAGCATGGCCTCGGCACGGGCGGCGGCTGAGCCTGGCGCGCAATCGAATTGCGGCCGCCGGGGCTACTTCCAGATTTCTGGAAAAAGCGCTGGCATCGCGCACAACGGGCTCGTCACAGTAACACCCGGGTAAGCTTCCCGATAGGTGGCCGACCAAGATAAATACTTGGCGATCGCGACCAGCCGTCTTTTTATGGGCAGCAGTGCTGACGGAGGTCCAAATGCACATCGGATCGGTGCTTCTCATCATCTGGCTGGCCATAGGCGGCGTCGCGGCCGGACAGCGCGGTGACTACAACGGGTCCATCGGAAATTGCAGCAGGGCCAGCACGATCGCGGTTACCGTCATCGCCGGCCCGCTCAACTACGTGGGCGTGAATCCAAACATCAGGTGCGCTACGCCGCAGCCCAGCAATTAGCTGTTAATGGCCGTTGCGGCCTTTGCTGAGTGCGGCGATGAGTTCGGGCAGCCGCCCGATTACCTTGGCACCCGCTATGGGATTGCTGTAATCACGAGAGTGCACGATCTGGCCGTCCCGGATCGTCAGCACCATGAGGAAGCGCAGTGAGAACGACTCAGCGGTCTGGGTGAACTCGCCGTGCAGTTCGTATTCGATGATGACCACGCCGGGGTCGGTGGTCTCGTGGATGACGACGTCGCCCAGGCTCTTGTATCTCCGGCTCGCCGTTCCCGCCCGGAAACGCTCGCGCAGTTCCTCGCGGGTGGTCTCGACCCTGGCGGGAATGAGCGGCGCGACGGCAAACGGCATCTCAATGACCACGCTGGGGGCGTAGCAGTCGGCCATGTCACCGGGGTCAGCGCCGATGGCGGCGCTCAGGAACCGTTCGGCGGTCTCGCGGGGGCTGGCGGTCGTTGCGGGCATGAGCTGCGGATCCTTCCTGAAAGCGCTGGATACGGGGCTCGGCTAGAATCGGAGACCGCGCCCCGGTTACGACCGTACCGGAGACAGCGCCCCGTTTCCACTCCGTCAGCCAGGGAGGCGTGCAGCGGATGACCGGTCCGAAGCCGCTGCGTTCCGACGCGCGCCGCAACAGGGAGCGGCTGCTCGAGGTGGCCAGGGCGGCGTTCGGCGCCGACGGGCTCTCCGTGTCCCTGGACGAGATCGCGCGCCGCGCCGGGGTCGGGCCGGGCACGCTCTACCGCCACTTCCCCGCCAAGGAGGCCTTGTTCGAGGCCGTGCTGCAGGACCGCCTGCAGCGCCTGGCGGACGAGGCCGGGGCGCTGCGCGATGCCCAGGACCCCGGCGCCGCCCTGCTCGGCTATGTCGACCGCCTCATCGCCGAGGCGGCGCTCAAACGCGACCTTGTTGACGCGCTGGCCAGCGCCGGAACCGAGCTCAGCGCCGGACTGGCTGAGACCGGCGCGCGGATACGCGGCGGGATCCAGCACCTGCTTGTCCGCGCTCAGGCTAGCGGCGCGATCCGGGATGACCTCGGCGTCGACGACCTCATGACGATCATCGCGAGCATGATGTTCGCCCTGCGCAGAGGCGGCGCTCAGGCCTCAGACCCGCAGCGGGCCGTCGCCGTGCTCAGCGACGGGCTGCTCGCCGCGCCGCGGGCCGCGGATGGAGGGCGTCGCGCCTCCGCCTGAGGCGGCGTTCGTTGTATGTCAGCGCTTACTAGTTTTAGACTTCGGGGTAATGAGTGAGATCAGCATCGTCGCGGTTCTTGACGACCCGGTCAGGCGCAGACTCTATGAGTACGTCGCGCTGCAGCCGCACGGGGTCAGCCGGAACGAGGCAGCGCAGGCCGTCGGCATCCAGCGCACGCTAGCCGCGTTCCACCTGGACCGGCTGGCCGAGGCCGGGCTGGTGAGCGTGAGCTTTCGCAGGCCGGACGGGCGAACCGGCCCCGGAGCCGGGCGCCCGGCCAAGCTCTACCAGCGGGCGACGACCGAACACCAGGTCAGCGTGCCGCCGAGGGATTACCGGCGCGCCGCCGAGCTGCTGGCCGAGGTCGTCGACGTCACCGGCGCCGAGCCGCAGTTGCAGCGGTCCGCCAGAAGCAGGGGTGCGGCGGCTGGCCGTGCGGCGAGGCGGCAGGTTCCCGGCGAGGCCGATGGCGAGCTGGTGGTGCGGGAGCTGGCCGACCAGGGCTACCAGCCCTACCGGGACGGCTGCGACATTCGCCTGCGCAACTGCCCGTTTCACGTGCTGGCCGACCGCTACCCGCCGCTGATCTGCGGCATGAACCTCGCCCTGCTGGAGGGGCTGCTGACCGGCGCCGCCGTTACGACGCTGGACGCCGCGCTGGATCCGCGCCCAGGCGACTGCTGTGTCGTGGTGCGCGAAACAGCCGGACCTTCTAAAACTAATTGATATTGACATTCCAGCGGCGCGGATGGTCTGATGGGCCGGTGGCCGGATACCACCTCGCGCAGCTCAACGTCGGCCTGGTGCGCGCGCCAACCGACTCACCGCAACTGGCGGACTTTATGGCCGGGATAGACCCGGTCAACGCGGCCGCCGACGCGACACCGGGCCTGGTATGGCGACTGCAGGACGGTGACGGGCCCGGTGCCACCGCGCTGCGTCCTCGCGGTCCCGACTTCATGGTGAACATGTCGGTCTGGGAGAGCTTCGAAGCCCTGCGGGACTTCGTGTACCGCAACGGCCCGCACCTGGACTTCATGCGCAGGCGCCGGGAGTGGTTCCACCGGATGGGCGAACAGCACCTCGTGCTGTGGTGGGTGCCGACCGGCCACGTTCCCGACCTGGACGAGGCGCTGTCCCGGCTCGACCTGATTCGCAGCGACGGCCCGACCCCGATGGCGTTCACCTTCCACGAGCCGTACTCAGCGCCCGCTGAGCCTGTCGTTCGCCGCGGCTGACGGCCGGAGGACGGGACGGAGGAAGTCCAGACCTGCCGCAGAGCCCGCCGCGTGCCCGGGGCATTGCGGCCCCGGGCACGCGGCAGCCCAGCGCTGGTCGTGATCAGGCGAGGTCGAACCGGTCCAGGTTCATCACCTTGGTCCACGCCCCGACGAAGTCACTTACGAACTTCTCCTTGGCGTCATCGCTCCCGTACACCTCCGCGAGCGCCCGCAGCTCGGAGTTCGCCCCGAAGACGAGGTCGACGCGGCTGCCGGTCCACTTGACGTCACCCGTGGCGGCGTCGCGGCCCTCGAACGCGGTCGCGTCCTCGGATGTCGGCTCCCACGTCGTTCCCATGTCGAGCAGGTTGACGAAGAAGTCGTTGGTAAGCGACCCGGGGGTGGCAGTGAACACACCATGCTTCGACCCGTCGTAGTTCGCGCCAAGGACGCGCAGCCCTCCGACGAGCACTGTCATCTCGGGCGCGCTGAGCGTGAGCAGGTTCGCCTTGTCGATCAGCAGGTACTCGGCAGGCAGCCGGGTGGCCTTGCCGAGGTAGTTGCGGAACCCGTCGGCCCTCGGCTCGATGACGGCGAACGACTCGGTGTCGGTCTGGTCCTGTGACGCGTCGGTGCGCCCCGGCGTGAACGGGACCTCGACGTCGAACCCGGCGTCCTTGGCCGCCCGCTCGACGGCCGCGCCGCCGGCGAGCACGATCAGGTCGGCGAGCGAGACCTTCTTCCCTCCGGCCTGAGCGGCGTTGAAGGAGTCCCGGATCCCTTCCAGGGTCCGCAGCACCGTCGCCAGCTGGTCGGGGTTGTTGACCTCCCAGCCGCTCTGCGGCTCGAGGCGGATGCGGCCGCCGTTGGCGCCGCCGCGCTTGTCGCTGCCGCGGAACGAAGACGCCGCCGCCCAGGCCGTCGAGACCAGCTGCGGTACCGACAGGCCCGAGGCGAGGACCTGCTCCTTGAGGGCGGCGACGTCCACGGCGTCCACGAGCTCGTGGTCGACCGCCGGAACGGGATCCTGCCAGACCAGCGTCTCGGACGGCACCTCGGGCCCGAGGTAGCGCACGACCGGGCCCATGTCGCGGTGGGTCAGCTTGAACCAGGCGCGGGCGAACGCGTCGGCCAACGCCTCTTGGTCCTCCATGAAGCGCCGCGAGATCGGCTCGTAGACCGGGTCGAACCGGAGCGAGAGGTCGGTCGTCAGCATCATCGGGGTGCGGCGCTTTGACGGGTCGTGGGGGTCGGGGACCGTACCCGCGGCCGCGCCGCCCTTTGGCTGCCACTGGTGCGCGCCCGCGGGGCTCTGGGTCAGCTCCCACTCATAACCAAACAGGATGCGGAAGAAGCTGTTGTCCCAGGTGATCGGCGTGTCGGTCCAGATGACCTCGAGGCCGCTGGTGATCGCGTCGTTGCCCACGCCGCTGCCGAAGGTGCTCTTCCAGCCGAGCCCCTGCTGCTCGAGCGGGGCGGCCTCGGGGTCGGGGCCGACGTTGTCGTCGGGCCCGGCGCCGTGGGTCTTGCCGAAGGTGTGGCCGCCGGCGATCAGCGCGACCGTCTCCTCGTCGTTCATCGCCATCCGGCGGAACGTCTCGCGGATGTCCCGGGCCGCGGCGAGCGGGTCCGGGTTGCCGTTCGGGCCCTGCGGGTTCACGTAGATCAGGCCCATCTGGACCGCGGCCAGCGGGTCCTCGAGCTCGCGGTCACCGGTGTAGCGCTCGTCGTCCAGCCAGGTGGTCTCGGGCCCCCAGTAGACGTCGTCGTCCGGCTCCCAGACATCCTCGCGGCCGCCGCCGAAGCCGAAGGTCGCCAGGCCCATCGACTCCAGGGCCACGTTGCCGGTGAGGACCATCAGGTCGCCCCACGAGATCTTCTGGCCGTACTTCTTCTTGACCGGCCACAGCAGCCGGCGGGCCTTGTCCAGGCTGACGTTGTCGGGCCAGCTGTTCAGCGGCGCGAAGCGCTGCTGGCCGGCCCCGGCACCGCCGCGGCCGTCGCTGATCCGGTACGTGCCCGCGAGGTGCCAGGCCATACGGATCATCAGCGGGCCGTAGTGGCCGAAGTCCGCCGGCCACCAGTCCTTGGAGTCCGTCAGCACCGCCGCGATGTCGCGCTTCACGGCGGCAAGATCGAGGGTCTTGAACGCGTCGGCGTAGTTGAACTCGTCGCCCAGTGGGTTGGCCACGGCGGGGTTCTTCGCGAGGATCTTCAGGTTGAGCCGGTTCGGCCACCACTGGCTGTTGGCGTCGCCCTTGGTGGGGTCCACCAGGCCGTGCACAACCGGGCATCCGTTGGTCTCGGTGGCCCCGGCCTCGGGAGTTGGGCCCTCGGTGACTGTTGGGTCGTGATTCTCGGACAAGGCGAATCCTTTCCGGGTTAGGCGGGTCGGTGATCAGGAACTTCTGGCAATGGAGCAATCGGGGCACAGGCCCCAGTAGACGACCTCGGCCTCGTCGATCGAGAAGCCATGGTCGTCAGAAGCTGTCAGGCAGGGCGCCTCGCCGGTCGCGCAGTCGACGTCCGCGACGGCTCCGCACGACCGGCACACCACGTGGTGGTGGTTGTCCATGACGCGACCCTCGTACCGGGTCGGGCTGCCGGCCGGCTCGATCCGGCGGATGAGCCCCGCCGCGGCGAGCGCGTGCAGGGCTTCATACACGGCTTGAAGCGAGACGTGACCCACGCGATCGCGTACCCCGGCGGCGATCGCCTCGGCGTCCAGGTGGTCGCCGCTGCGGACGGTCTCAAGCAGTGCGACGCGCGCCGCCGTCACCCGCAGGCCGGCGCCGCGCAGCTCCTCGGCGATGCTCGGCGACGCGGTCATGGCGCCAACCCTACAGCCCTAAACACGAACGATTCAAGAAAACGAACGATCCGGGTAAAACACCTCCTGACCACGGGCGAACTAGTCGCTGACCCGCCACGACGGCGAGCTGGCTGCATCAGCTTCCCGGACGTGGTCCCCCGAGCACGTCTTGCAGAACCTGGGGATTGGCGAAGTCGCGGAAGAGCACTATCTGGCCATCCCGGATGCGGAGGACCTGGATGGACGTCGCCGTGAACGACCGGTCAGTCGTGGTCACAGTTCCCTTCGCACGCATTTCCACGATCACCACCTCCGGGTCCTGGGTCTGGTAAAGCTCTGTCACCTCGTAGTCCTCCAGCCGCAGCGGCGACGCCACGACACGGCGCGAGTACTCGCGAATCGCCTCCCGGCCCGCCAGGCGCGAAGGCGCGCCCGGCGGCGCGAACGGCGCCTCGATCACCGCATCGGGCGCGTACAGGTCAGCCAGGGCGTCGGCATCCCCGCTCAGAGTCAGGCGGCGGCGCTGAGCCAGGACATCGGCGGGCGTGACGGATGGCATGCGGCTTTCCCTTCATTCAGGCGATTTCGTTCAACAGATGTTCATTGAACAATCGTAGAATGAATAGACGGCCTGGTCAACACCCGTAGAATGAATCAGTGACCACTCCCCGGCCCGGTTCGCGCGCCGAGCAGCGCCGCCGAACCGAGACGCGCATCCTCGACGCCGCGGCCCGGGTCTTCGCCGCCGCCGGGTACGAGCGGGCCACCATCCGCGCCGTGGCCTCAGCTGCAGGCGTGGATGCGGGCCTGGTCATGCACTATTTCGGGTCCAAGCAGGAGCTGTTCCGGCGAGTGATTGACGCCCCCGTCCCCGAGGTCAGCGGGGCGCCGGGGCAGGCGGCCGAGCAGATCCTCACCTCGCTCGCCGACCGGCTGGCGAGCGAGCCGGTAGCGTCTCTGGCCCTGTTGCGCTCGGCGCTGACCAGTCCCGAGGCCGCCAGTGCCCTCGGCGCGGGCGTGGCCCGATACCAGGCGCAGCTCGCGCAGGTCATTCCCGCCGACGACGCGAGCCTGCGGGCCGCGGTCATCAGCGCAATCATCCTCGGCGTACTGGTCTCCCGGTACCTCATCAAGCCCGACGAGCTCGCCGCCGCCGACCCGGCGCAGGTCATCAGCCTGCTGCGCCCCTGCGTACTCTCGCTGGCAGCCGCGCCCCCTCCCCCGCTCCTTTAGCCGCCCGGTCGGCGAGCTGCCGGATCTCGTCGGCGATGGTTGCCCAGAGGGGCGCAGGAAGATCGTGTCCGGCGCCAGGAAGGATCAGCAGGCGGGCTCCCTCGATCGCCTTGGCGGTGGCATGGGCGGCGCTGACGCGAAGAAGGGGATCCTGGTCGCCGTGCACGACGAGGACGGGCTTGCGCAGCTCTCGCAGCTTCGGCCCATGCCACGCTGCGCCGACCTGCCTGCTCTGCGCCCTGGTGTCGCGGGGGCCGCTGTCGATATCGCGCTCGATCCACTCTCGCGCAGCGTGCTCATCGAATGGGTAGACCGGAGAGGCCACCGCGCGGGCGAGCATCAGGGAAAGCTGCACGTCGCCTTCCCTGCCCTCGGGGACCTTGGCCCGCGCGAGCCTCGCCAACATGCCGAACCGCACGTACCGGCCCGCGGCCAAACCAGACACGTCGCTGGGCAGGCCAGCCACCGAGACCACGCTGAGCACCCGATCTGGATGCCGCAGGGCGATGCGCTGGGCGATTATGCCGCCGAGCGAAGCACCGACGATGTGCGCCTGCTTCCAGCCAAGCGCGTCGAGGACGGCGACCGCGTCGTCAGTCATGTCCTCCGACGTGTAGGCGCCGCGCTTGCGGGCGAGCGCCACGAACGGGTTGCTGCCTCCCGCGTCGGGCATCCGGGTCGACTGACCAGCATCGCGCTGATCATAACGGGCGATCTTGAATCCCCGGCCGGCAAGTTCCTGGCAGAGGCCGACCGGCCACCAGAATCTCGAGACGGCCAGGCCCATGACAAGGAGCAGAGGCTCACCTTCCGAACCGGCCAGCGTGTCGTAGGCGATCTCCACTTCCCCGTCGTGCGCGTATTGCGTCGGCGTCCAGGGACTGGCCCACGAGCCAGCCTCTTTTGCTGCCGTCATGCTCCGCTCCTCATCAACAACTGCGATCAATGTTCGCTATATCGTGAGCCTAGCTTACTGAGTACAGTGTTCGCAATGACCGAGAACAAGTCGGCTGGCCGCAGCATCTGGACCCGCCCAGAGCGCCCGGGCCGCGGGCCGATACCCGAGCACAGCCGGACCGAGATCGCCTCCACCGGCATCGCACTGGCTGACGCAGCCGGCCTCGGCACGGTGACCATGCGCAACGTCGCCGCGGCAATCGGGACTGGCCCCTCGTCGCTATACCGCTACGTCACCAACAGGGCCGAACTCCTGGAACTCATGGCGGACCAGGCACGTGGCGAGCTCACCTATGACGGGGCAGACTCTGGGGAACCGGCCGACCGGCTGCTCGCGATCGCCCGCGAGGGCCACGCCCTGTATCTGCGGCACCCGTGGCTCCTCGACATCCCGGCTGCCCCGATCCCGGGGCCGAACGCCATCGGGTTCATCGAGCACTGCCTCGCCGCCCTGTCGGGCGTGGACATGTCCGGTCGAGCCAAGCTGGAGACCATCGGGCTCTTCTCCGGGGCTGTCAGGCTAACCGCGCAGACCGAGATCGAGCAGCGGCAGGCCGGACAGGACGCCGCCCACTGGCAAAGCGAGCTGACGGCCTACCTCTCGCAGATCGCGGCCGCCGGCCAGCACCCGCACCTGGCGGCCGCCCTCGCCGGCACGCCTTCCGCGGACGCTGCCCGGCCGCAAGACGACTTGTTCGAGCGCGCGATGGCCAGGATCCTGGCCGACCTGCTTCCCCCCCATTAGTCCTCGCGTGCCGACGCAGAGCACCTACTAAACAACCTAATTCCAGCGTCGATTAGCACTTCTACGCTGCGGGCTGCCTCCCGATCTCCAGAATCCATCGCGACGAACGCGCCAGCATCCAGGATCAGCATCAAACCGTCGTCTGGCCGTGGCGCGGCGCGCGTTGGTCTCGCGGCTTCGGCTTGCCACGTACGACTACGGCCCGTCCGCGCGCACTGCGGGCGGCGTCCCGGATCTCATCGTCAGTGATCTCGACGTGCTCAGCTTCGTAGGCTGCCAGGAACTCGTCCACCGCCCGAAGACGCCGGTCATGGTCGGCCTTCAGCCGGAGCGCCTCATTAACCCATCCACTCACGTTCTCCGCCTGCCCCGCAGCCACTGCCTCCTGCGCCACTGCCACCAGCTCGGTGTCCACCGACGCCGACAGCCGCTGCTTGATGCTCATACGATCATGCTGCATTTATGCCACGAATTTGCGATGGCCGCGCGATCCAGCTATTGGTGTTTGGCTCCCAACCAGCCCGGACCGACACCCGCACGCCCAGGCTCCTGCAAGCCTGGGCGTGCGGCGCCTACAGACTTTCAGCTGCAGCCGCTGGTGGAGCCGCAGCCTTCGCAGACGTAGCAGCTTCCGGCGGGCCGCATCTTCGTGCCGCAGTTCAGGCACAGCGGCGCGTCGGCATGGCGCCCCTGCTGAGCCTCGATGAGCTCGGTTGAGCTGTGCGGCGCGAACGAGTCCCCCGTGGCGTCACGTTCCGGCCTCTGACGTTCCTGGTGTTGCGGCTGCTCCACCTGCACCGACTGGGCCAGTTCGTCGGGGTCGACCTCGTCCGCCGGGGCGGCCTGGTCCGCGCCGCTCAGCGCGGCTGAGCGCTCGGCCACCGACAGGATGCCCAGCTCCGAGCGCTGGTCATAGGACAGGTGATCGAGGGCCAGGCGGCGGAAGATGTAGTCCATCACCGAACTGGCCATCCGGATGTCCGGGTCGTCGGTGATCCCGGCGGGGTCGAACCGCATGTTCGTGAACTTCGCCACATACGACTCCAGCGGGATCCCATACTGCAGGCCAACCGAGATCGCTATCGAGAACGCGTCCATCACGCCGGCCAGCGTCGAGCCCTGCTTGCCGAGCTTAAGGAAGACCTCGCCGATCCCGTCGCCCGGATAGCTCGAGGCGGTCATGTAGCCCTCGGCGCCCGCCACCGAGAACCGGGTGACCATGGCCGTCCGCTGCTTGGGCAGCCGCCGCCGCACCGGGCGGACCTCGTGCGGCGCCGCGGTCGCCTCCACCTCGGCCGACTTCTTCTTCGCGATCGACAGCGGCTGGCCCACCTTGCAGTTGTCGCGGTAGATCGCCAGCGCCTTCAGGCCCAGCTTCCAGCCCTCGAAGTAGATCTGCTCGACGTCCTCTATTGTGGCGTTCTCCGGTAGATTGACTGTTTTTGAGATCGCGCCGCTCAGCGCGGGCTGGATCGCCGCCATCATGCGGACGTGGCCCATCGCGCTGATCGACCGCTCGCCCATCGCGCAGTCGAACACCTCGTAGTGCTCGGGCCGCAACCCGGGGGCGTCGACGACGTGGCCGTGCTCCGAGATGTACTCGATGATGGCCTCGGCCTGCTCGGGCTGGTAGCCGAGGTTCTTCAGGGCTCGCGGCACGGTCTGGTTGACGATCTGCATAGAGCCGCCGCCGACCAGCTTCTTGAACTTCACCAGCGCCAGGTCAGGCTCCACCCCGGTAGTGTCACAGTCCATCATAAGCCCAATTGTACCAGTTGGTGCCAAAAGACTGGCTTGGGCGTTTCTGTACCCATTTATGGCACCAAGGTCAAGGCATTCCCGCCAAGCCTTGTTGGCGGCGGCGAGTATCGGCTTCTCGATGCCACCCAGGGTCTGGATCTCGGCACTAGCCCCGGCGTGCTTGGTCATCACGCGCTTGTGCGCGGTCGCGTTGCGGGCGTAGCCGTCGTACGGCCCCACTACCGCGGCCAGTTCGGCCGAACGCCGGTAGGCGGTACCGGTCATCAGCGAGGTGATGGCCGCGGCGATGGCCCTGCCACCCTCGGAGTCGTAGGCGTGCCCGGTGGCCATCAGCAGCGCGCCGAGGTTTGCGTAGCCGATGCCGAGCTGCCGGTACGCCCGGGTGGTCGCGGTTATCTTCTCGGTCGGGAAGTCCGCGAAGCAGATCGAGATGTCCATCGCCGTGATGATCAGCTCGGTGATCTTCTCGAACCGCTCGACGTCGAACGTGTCGTCATCCCGCAGGAACTTCATCAGGTTGATGCTGGCCAGGTTGCACGACGAGTTGTCTAGATGCACATACTCGGAACAAGGATTACTAGCCGTGATCCGTCCGGATTCCGGGCAGGTGTGCCAGTCGTTGATCGTGCTGTCGTACTGAATCCCCGGGTCGGCGCAATCCCACGCCGCCTGTGCCATCTGCCGGAACAACTTCTTCGCCTCGACGGTCTGCACCACCTCGCCGCTGCGGCGGGCGGCAAGGCCGAACGTGCCGCCGTCCTCGACCGCACGCATGAACTCGTCGCTGACCCGCACCGAGTTGTTCGCGTTCTGGTACTGGACGCTGATGATGTCCTTGCCGCCGAGGTCCATGTCGAAGCCCGCGTCGCGCAGGACCCTGACCTTCTCCTCCTCGCGGGCCTTGGTGACGATGAAATCCTCGATGTCGGGATGGTCGACGTCGAGCACCACCATCTTGGCCGCGCGCCTGGTTGCGCCGCCCGACTTGATCGTGCCTGCCGAGGCGTCGGCGCCACGCATGAACGAGACCGGGCCGCTGGCGGTCCCGCCCGAGGAGAGCAGCTCCTTGCTCGACCGGATCCTGGACAGGTTGACCCCGGCGCCCGAGCCGCCCTTGAAGATGAGCCCCTCTTCCCGGTACCACTCGAGGATCGAGTCCATCGTGTCGTCCACGGCCAGGATGAAGCAGTTGTGCACGCGCAGGCTCGCGGTGCTGCCGGACAGGTACTCGCCGCTCTCGGTCTGGATGTCATAGACCTCCATCGGGCCCAGACGCTCGATCTTGCTGACCTTGACGAGCTGGCGGTCCGAGCCGCCGAAGTCGGGCGACACGTCCAGCAGATGATCGCCGACGCGGAGGAACCCGGCCACGGTGAACTCGCCGACGACAAGGTCGGTCGCGCGCCAGACCAGGTGGTCGGCGGTCACGTCGAGCGACTGGCCCTCGAAGGTATGCACCCGGAGCACGTCCTTGACCCCGTTGGCCTTGACCGCGACGACCCGGGTCGTGCCGTAGGCGTCGTGAACCTTGGTGCCAACCGCGTCGCCCTCAACCAGGCTGCCGATCGGCATCGGACCCTGCGGGGTGCTGACCAGCGCGTCGTACGGCTGGCAGGCCGACACCTGCTGCGGCGACGAGGTCCCGACGTTGAACCAGACCGGCGAGTTGAAGCTGAACACCTGGTGGATCAGCGCATAGGTGAGCTCGTGGTTGAAGATCTCGGCGTCGGCGTCGGTGGCGAAGTAGCCGTGCTCACGCCCGGCCGCCGTGTAGGTCCCGACCACCCGGTCGACGAGCTGCTTCAGGCTCCACTCACGCTGCGCCGTCCCCACGGCGCCGCGGAAGTACTTGGTGGTGACGATGTTGGCGGCGTTGACCGACCAGAAATCGGGGAACTCCACGCCCCTCTGCTCGAAGTTGACCGACCCGTCCCTCCAGTTGGTCATGACAACGTCGCGGCGCTCCCAGGTGATCTCGTCATAGGGATGAACGCTGTCGCGGGTGTTGATGCGGCTGATGGTCAGGCCCTTGCGCGCTCCGGTGCCGTCCTGAGCCGCCCCGCTAGCCGTTGTCTCGGTCATCTGCTCCCCCTTCAGGGCTCCGTCTGGTTTCGTCGTGGGCCTTACCAGCCCCCGTGGTTCCGCTGAGCTATGTTCTTGCAACCTCTGTGGTTGACGTCTGATGTTGATCGCTGGCCGCTTCACCGGGCGTCGGCACGCTGCCGGTCTGCGGGCTCCAGGCCATCGGATGGGCCTCGCCCCTCGGGCCGCGGCGGGTCCCCGTCCCCTGGCGAGAGCCTTGGCCCGTCATCGTCACCGGAGCGCCAGCCGCGATCGCGTTCGCGGCGCAGCCCGGCTATTTCTTCCTCGAAGTCAGCAAGTGACTCGAATCCCCGGTATACAGAGGCAAATCGCAGGTAGGCGACCTCGTCGAGGTCACGAAGCGGCCCCAGGATCGCGAGGCCCACCTCGTGCGACGGAACTTCCCCGCTGCCGCGGCTGCGGATCGCGTCCTCGACCCGCTGGGCCAGGATCGCGAGCTGATCCTCGCTGACCGGCCTGCCCTGGCAGGCACGCTGCACGCCCCGGACGATCTTGTCCCGGTTGAACGGCTCGGTCACGCCGCTGCGCTTCGCCACCATGAGGATGACCGTCTCCTGGGTGGTGAAGCGGCGGCCGCAGGCCGGGCAGGACCTCCGGCGGCGGATCGCGGCCCCGTCTTCGGCGGTCCTGCTGTCGATGACCCTGCTGTCCGGGTGCCGACAATACGGACAGTACACGCGATCCACCTCCCCTCAGGTGCTCTCGCTGTTCCTGCGCTCTAACACAAGCTATAGGAAAACTACAGTGTTGTAACTACTAGATATTGTGGTCTGTTCCGCGCCAAGATGCAAGCTCTCCCGGCACGCCACGCCGATTCGTTCGGTATGACGGCACCGGTCGGCCGGGCCGCCACGCGCCGGCCGCCGCCGATTGGCCGCGTCCGCCGGCGTGTCGCGACGCCGGGCGGCGCAGGGGGGAATGGGGAGGTGGGTGGGTCCGCGTCCGGTTTTGATCAGCTGCGCGGAACCCAGAGAAGCTGCCCCGCCTGAACATTAGCGCTGCTCAGGGCGTTCACGTTGATGATCTGCTGTACCACGGACCACAGGTTCCCCGACGGCTCGGCCGCCGTGGCGATCGACCATAGGGTCTGCCCGGGCCGGACCACGACCTGCGTCATGCCGCGGTAGGGCGACCCCGCCGCCGGGCCGTGGCTGGATGCCTGCACGCTCCCGGCAACGCTCATCCAGAGCACCGTCACCGCGACGATGATGACGCCGATCACGAGCCCGGCCACGACCCGCCGTCCCCGCCGGGTGAGCCGCACTGGTCCGGGCCGCTGCACCACCCGGGCCTGCCTCGTCACCCGGGCCTGCCTCGTCACCCGGGCCCGCCTCGTCACGCGGACCTGCTGGGCCACCCACGCCTGGCTCGCTGCATGCGCCTGGCCGGACACCGGCGCCTGAGTGGCCATCTGGGCCGGCGTCGCCATCTCTGCCCGTGCCCCCATCCTGGTCCTCGGCGCCGCTGCCCCTGCCCGCGCCGTGGTCCGGGGCTGCGGCACGATTCCTGGCCGGGTCTCCTCGGCTCGCAGCGTGCTAACCCTGACCTCGCGCACCATCCGGACCTGGGTGACTCGCAGCGCGCTCGCGCTGCGCTCGATAACGTCTGGCTCCGCGGACGTCTCGTCGCCGCAGCCCAGCCAGGCTCCGGCCGCGCCCAGATCGTCCTGGCTAGCCGCTGACCTGGCGATACGCAGTGGCTGCAACGGAACCTCCGGGCTAGCGCCAGCCGCCTGGCTAGCCTCTGCCGCGCTCATCACGCTCATTCCCGGCCTCCCTCGCCCGAATGACTGTTCGATCGTACTCTTGTTCTATCAAAATAGCGTTCGATCGAACGAAGCTACGGTACAGTCTTATCGCAGGGGTCCGACACTTTCGGCGCGTGTCGAACAGATGTTTGAGATCGGTGTTCGAAAACGCTAACGTCATCGATGACCCACACCAGCGAGCCGGAGGCCCGACGATGAGCAGTACTAATGAGGACGGGGGGGCGCTAGCGTCCTCGCCCGCCATTGGCGAGCGACCCAAGGGACGGCCGGGGCGGAAGCCGAAGGGCACCGTTCCCACCGTCGTGGCGGACCTGCCCGAAAAGCCCGACCCGGACCACGTGCTGACCTGGCGCCAGCGCAAGGTCCTGCAGGTCATCCGCGACTCGGTGCAGCGCCGCGGCTATCCGCCATCGATGCGGGAGATCGGCGAGGCGGTGGGGCTGACCAGCACCTCCAGCGTCTCCTACCAGCTCTCCACGCTGCAGCGGAAGGGATATCTGCGCCGCGACATCGGCCGGCCGCGCACGGTCGAGGTCCGGCTGCCCGGCCATCCGGCGATCCGCCCCGAGCAGGGCGCGCCCGATCAGGGCGTCACCGAGGAAGAGCCGCCGATGGACATCCCCTCGCAAGAGGCGGCCTACGTGCCGATGGTCGGCCGCATCGCAGCCGGTGGCCCGATCCTTGCCGAACAGGCAATCGAGGACATCTTTCCGCTGCCCAGGCAGATCGTCGGCGAGGGCACGCTGTTCCTGCTGCGGGTCGTGGGTGACTCGATGATCAACGCGGCAATCACCGACGGCGACTGGGTCGTGGTGCGCGAGCAGAAGGTGGCGGAGAACGGTGAGATCGTGGCCGCCATGCTCGACGGCGAGGCGACGGTCAAGACGTTCAAGCGCTCCAGCGATGGCAACCTCTGGCTGATGCCGCACAACCCGGCCTACACCCCGATCGCCGCCAACGACGTGACGATCCTCGGCAAGGTCGTGGCCGTGCTGCGCCGGATCTGAGGAGGCCCGGCTACCAGGCGACGATGCTGGTGCCGGTCTCCTCAGAGATTCCGCCGGAGGCCGGCATCCTGACAGGCACGGTGGAAATGGCTCGGGTGGCGAGCCTGATCCGGGCTACCTGCTGCAGCACCTCATTGCTGGGCCCGCCGAGGTGATGCACCGCGTACGGGACGAGCAGGAACCTTCCTGAGCTGTCCAGGGCCATGGACGAGCAGCTCACCTGGGGCCAGGTCCCCCGTGCGGTGAACGTCGCGATGTCCCCGCGCGGCTTCCCCGTGCTGGTGCCGTATGCCACGATCTCCGCGGTCGCCACGTTCCGGGTCGCGGACTGACGGCAGACGTAGACCGACGTTCCGCTGGGACTGAGGCTGGCCGCCGCTAGGCTGGAGCCCGATCTTGCTCCGGGTGCGGCCTGGCGGTATATGGCACGGCTGCGCCTCGCCACCGGGCCCGGCGCGGCATCGGTGGCCAGCACGCGCACGCTCTGCCCGGTGATCGGCCCGTATTGCTGGGACATCGCATCGGCCGCGAAGGCGAGCGACCGACCGTTGGCCGACATTGACAGCTGCCCCTGCAAGGCCAGGTTCCCGGAACTTATGCCGCCCAGGCTGATACCGCCCCACTCCCGCGTCCGGCCGCTGGGTACCTGCAGCACTCCGAGATAGCCGGGCGCGCCCTTCGAGCATCCGCTGATCGCGTAGCCGACGACCCGGCCACCGTCACTGGCGGCCAGCGACCACAGCAGGCCGGGCAGCGTGGGACCGAGCGGTGCCGGCGTTCCAGGCAGGCCGCGGGCGCTCAGCCGAACACTGTAGAGGCGCGTAGCGCAGGCGCCTACAGTCCGGGCGACCACGTAGCTGTCGGCGCCGGCCGCGGCCAGGCCGGTGAGGTCATCGAAACTGGTAGCGCCCTGCTCCTGCCATACCAGCGCGCCGGTGGCCGTTTGGCGGATCTCGAGCGGGCCGTTGCCGTCCCCGGAGCCCTGCGTGTCCGCGAAGAAGCGGGGCGCCGCGGCCGGGGCGATGGCCGGTGGCCGACTGCGATCCTGCCGCACCGTCACTACCTTGCCGGACGGGCTGCGGACTGCGGCCGCCACGCTTGCGGCCACCACGAGCAGGCTGGTCAGAACCAGCGCAAGCCGTATCCGGCGCCGCCGTGCGCGTGCGCGAGCTTCCTTGATCAGTACCTGCGCGTCGACATCGCCTTCGGCAGATGGATCCAGAGGCCTGACAGGCTTGATGGTGCTACTACGACTATCACCTTCCATGGTGCTATTCTGGGTATCACCATGCGACGTGTCAAGCTAGACCGCCAAGACTCACTGCCGCTCTATGAACAGGTCTGCGCAGAAATCCGCCGGGCCGTCGCCGAAGGCGAGATCGGCCCGGGCGAGCGGCTCCCGCCTGCCCGCGACCTTGCTGCTGTGCTGCACGTGAACAGCAACACGGTGCTGCGGGCGCTGCGGGTGCTGCGTGACGAGGGACTGGTCGAGTTCCGTCGCGGACGTGGAGTCACCGTCGTGGGACCCGCCCGGCGCAGCGCCGTTCTGGCCCGAGCGCGCGAGCTCGTGCAGTTCGCCAGGCATCACGGCTACGGCCGTGACGAGCTCATAAAGATGATCGAGGACATCGCGCCGGCGGCCGGGCCCCTGGCCTGAGGCACGTCAGCAACTCAGGCTGGCACGATGTTGACCAGCTTCGGCGCCCGCACGATCACGGTGCGCACGTCGCGTCCGGCCAGCGCCCGGCTCGCCCCGGGCGCTGCCAGTGCCAGCCCGCGCAGCTCGTCGTCGCCGATCCCTGGCGGAACCTCGAGGCGGTCCCGCACCTTGCCGCCGACCTGGACGACACACGTCACCAGGTCATGGACGAGCAGCGCCGGATCGGCGGTTGGCCAGCCCGCGGTCGCCACGGACGGCTGGTGGCCGAGCAGCTCCCAGCACTCCTCGGCGGTGTACGGCGCGAACAGCGACAGCAAGACGATCAGGGTCTCGGCCGCCTCGCGCACCGCCGGGTCGGCGGCACCCGGCCCGGAGTCAATCGCCCGGCGTGCGGCGCTGACCAGCTCCATCAGCCGCGCCACCGCCACGTTCAGCCTCCTGGCCTCGACCAGCCTGGTGACTTCGTCAATGGTCCGGTGCGTCACCCGGCGCAGCTCGAGGTCGCCGTCCTCCAGGGGGGTGGCCGGTGTCCCGGTCCCGACCTCGGCGGCTAGCCGCCAAACCCGGCCGAGGAACTTGACCGACGCCTCGGGCCGCACGTCGGCCCAGTCGATGTCGTCGGCGGGCGGGCTGGCGAAGATCATCGTCAGCCGGATCGCGTCGACCCCGTGCGCGGCGAGCTGCTCCCCCAGGTCGACGCCGTTGCCCAGGGACTTCGACATCGCCCGGCCCTGGTTGATCACCTGGCCCTGGTTGAGCAGCCGGGTGAACGGCTCGTCAAAGTCGACCATGCCCATGTCGTGCAGGACCTTGACGAAGAACCGGCTGTACATCAGGTGCAGGATCGCGTGCTCGCTGCCGCCCACGTACAGGTACACGGGGTTCCACCGGCGCACCGCTTCAACGTCGAACGGCCCGTGCTCGTAGGACGGCGAGCAGTACCGCAGGAAGTACCACGACGAGTCGACGAACGTGTCCATCGTGTCGGTGTCGCGCTTGGCCGGGCCACCGCACTTCGGGCACTCGGTGTTCACCCAGTCCTCGGCCGCCGCCAGCGGAGAGACACCCTTCGGCGCCAGGTCCTGGCCGCGCAGGTCGGGCAGGAGCACCGGAAGCTGGTCGTCCGGCACCGGCACCTCGCCGCACGACGTGCAGTACACGATCGGGATCGGCGTGCCCCAGAACCGCTGGCGCGACAGCAGCCAGTCGCGCAGCCGGTAGTTGACCGCAGGGCGGCCCAGGGCACGCTGGGCCAGCAGGTCGATGATCGCCGTGATCGCCTGGGCCTTGGGCAGCCCGTCGATCGGGCCCGAGTTGATCAGCTCTCCGTCGCCGGGGGTGGCGACCCCTGTCTCCGCCGGGTCGGGGGAATCGGTCTGCACCACCACGCGGACCGGCAGCCCGAACGCCCGGGCGAAGTCCAGGTCCCGCTGATCGTGCGCGGGCACGGCCATAATCGCCCCGGTGCCGTAGTCCGGCAGCACGTAGTCGGCGGCCCAGACCGGGATGTGCTCGCCGTTGACCGGGTTGATCGCGTACCTGCCCAGGAACACTCCGGTCTTTTCGCGCTCGGTGGCCTGGCGCTCGATGTCGGTCAGCTTGCGCACCTGGGTCAGGTACTCATCCAGCGCGGCGCGCTGTTCCGGCGCACAGACCTGGGCGGCCAGCGGCGAGTCGGCCGCGATCACGAAGAACGTCGCCCCGTACAGCGTGTCCGGGCGGGTCGTGAACACGGTGACCGGCTCGTCCCGGCCCTCGATCGTGAACTGCACCTCGGCGCCCTCGCTGCGCCCGATCCAGTTCCGCTGCATCATCAGGACCGGCTCGGGCCACAGCCCTTCCAGCTCCTTCATCCCCTCGAGCAGCCGGTCGGCGTACTCGGTGATCCTGAAGTACCACTGGGTCAGCACCCGCCGGACGACCTCGGCGCCGCAGCGCTCGCACCGGCCCGCGATCACCTGCTCGTTGGCGAGCACGGTCTGATCGACCGGGCACCAGTTGACGTAGCCGTCCTTGCGGTACGCGAGGCCGCGCTCGTAGAACCGCAGGAACAGCCACTGGTTCCAGCGGTAGTAGCTCGGGTCGCACGTGTACAGCCGCCGGGACCAGTCGAACGACACTGCGTACCGCCGGAACGAGGCAGCCTGCGTGTCGATGTTCTTGTAGGTCCAGTCGGCCGGGTGGGAGTTGTTCCGGATCGCGGCGTTCTCGGCGGGCAGCCCGAATGCATCCCAGCCAATCGGGTGCAGCACGTTGTGGCCGCGCTGGAAAAAGTAGCGCGCTACCGCGTCTCCGATCGCGTACGCCTCGGCGTGCCCCATGTGCAGGTCGCCGGACGGGTACGGGAACATGTCGAGCAGGTAGGTGCGGGGCCGTCCGTCCGAGGCGTCATCGCTGGCCCGGAACGGGTCGAGCGCCGCCCAGCGTTCCTGCCACTTCTCCTGCACCGTCCGCGGGTCGTAGGGCTCGCCCCGTGCAGCTTCGTGGCCCGGCGCCCGTTCCGCGGCGGCACGCCCGCCCTGTCCCGCGTCCTCAGCGGCCTTCATTGGTCCCTCGCGATTAGCTAGATCCGATCACGTTCCCGGGCTGACTCCCAGAGAGCCTGCTTCAAAAAAACTGCCCCCCGGTCACGAGGGGCAGCCGCGCCAACGATCACTCAGCTGGCGCGGCTAAGTAAGAAGCAGCCGTGCAGAACGCATGGGCCAAGGGTAGCGCAACGAAACGGCAGGGGGTGCCGCCAAGCAGGAGCAACCCCACCGATGCGAGTCCCAGCAGGGGCCGTCTGCCAGCTTTCCGTAAGGAGGCTGTCTACCTGGAGGCTTGCGCGGCGATCCATCACCGTGAGCTGCATCGCACTCTCCTCGTAGGCAGCCGTCGGATCGCTACACCAGCATTGAAGTGAATTGTTCCCCTATAGCGCCCCAAATTCTCCTCGATCATGGCACAAGTGGGGCCGCAGCCCAATTCTCGTGAAGGGCCCCATGCCTCATACGGCGCGTTCGCGTTTTCACCTTGACCGTCGAACGCGCCACCAATAATGTCGTCTCACCCATCCATGATGCTGTCCGCCGACGCCTTGGGGAGGGCGAGGGCGGCCGGGGAACCCGTCGGTGCCGGTTGACCGGTCGGCGGGTGCGCAGATGGCTGGGCAGGCCCACGGGGGATCAGGCCAGTTTTCGGGGGAAAAGGTAATAATGGATATTCGGTCGCGCGCGGAGTCCTTGCGCCCAGTTCGGTATTTTCTGAATCACAAACAACGTGATCAGGAACCGGAATTCACTGGGCCCCGAACCCGGCCGCAGGCATCGAATGGCGAGGCGGGCGACGGCGCCAGCGGCTCGCCGATCGCGATCATCGGCATGGGGTGCCGCTTCCCCGATGCCGACGACCCGGCTCAGCTGCTTGACCTGGTGCTGACCGGACGCCGGGCCTTCCGCAGACTGCCGCCGAGCCGGCTGGACCTCACCGACTACTACAGCGCTGATCGGGCAACCCCCGACGCCACCTACAGCGCCCGGGCCGCCGTGCTCGAGGGATGGCAGTTCGACCTGGCGGCGTTCGGTGTGCCCGCCGCCGTTTACCAGGCAGTCGACCCCGCCCAGTGGCTGGCGCTCGAGACGTCAGCGCGGGCGCTCGCCGGAGCGGGGTTCGCGTTAGGCCAGGGCCTAGCCAGCAGCCGAACCGGCGTGATCATCGGCAACACCCTGACCGGCGACTGGTCGCGCGCTGCCGCGCTGCGGCTGCGCTGGCCCTATGTCCGGCGGGTGCTCACCGAAGCGCTGGCCGCCGGTGACATCCCGAGGGAACGCGCCATCCCGGTGCTGGAGCACGCGGCACAGCGCTACCTGGCGCCGTTCCCCGCCGTGACCGACGAAACGCTCGCTGGCAGCACGCCCGCCGTCATCGCGTCCAGGATCTGCGGCTTCTTCGGGTTCCGGGGCGGCGGCTACGCGGTGGACGGGGCACAGGCCTCGGCGCTGCTCGCCGTGGCTTCCGCCTGCGCCGCGCTGGCCGACGGCGACCTCGACGTCGCGCTCGCGGGCGGCGTGGACCTCAGCCTCGACCCCCTGGAGCTGGTCGGGCTGGCCAAGACCGGTGCCCTCGCTCGCGGTGACGTTCGCATCTACGACGAGAACCCGACCGGGTTCCTGCCCGGAGAAGGCTGCGGCGTGCTCGTGCTGATGCGGTCGGCTGACGCCCGCACGGCCAAGCTGCCGGTCTACGCCGAGATCACGGGCTGGGGCACATCGTCGGCCGCTCAGGCCAGCACGTCCGTGCCCGACGCAGCCAGCCAGCTCCTCGCGCTGCGCCGGGCGTACCGGCGAGCCGGGATCGCACCCGCCGACGTCCAGCTCATCGAGGGGCACGGCGCTGGCACTCCTGCGGCCGACAGCACCGAACTGCACGCGCTGGCCGAGCTGCGCGCCGACGCGCACAGCGTCGCGGCGCTCGGTTCGATCAAGGCCAACATCGGGAACGCCAAGGCGGCCGCCGGCGCGGCGGGCCTGATCAAGACGGTGCTCGCGATGAGCACCGGCTATATCCCGCCGGCCACCGGCGTAACGAAGCCGCATCCGCTGCTGCGCAGCGCAGAAGCGGGTCTGCGGCTGCCGTCCGAGCCCGAGCCATGGCCGGACGGGCCGCGGATCGCCGGTGTCAGCGCGATGGGCTCCGGCATCGACGTCCACATCGTGCTGCGCAGCGAGCCGGTTCGCGGACGGCATGAACGCAAGCGCGGGTCACGATCCCGGCAAGCGGAGTCCGGGTCGGCCGCGGCCCCAATGCTGCCGCCCGACAGCACGACCAAGGCCACCGCATACCTGTTGCACGCCCCGGACCGCAATGCACTGGCCGCGATCCTGGCCCGGATCGCCCACGTGGCGCCGTGGCTGTCCGACGCAGAGCTCGGTGACCTCGCGGTCCAGCTCGCGAGCGACGCCGCGACCCAAGGACCGGTGCGGCTGGCGATCGTCGCCTCGAACCAGGAGCAGCTCGCCAGGCTGGCCAGCCAGGGCACGGCGATGCTGTCCGGCCTGGCCGATGGCCTGCTCTCGTCGCGGCCGGGAATCTACGCTGCCGACGACGCGGATGGCCGCGTCACGCTGCTGCTGTCCGACGCCGCCGCCAGCGCCGACGATGACGTGCCAGCCGATCAGGCCGGTGCCCTGTCCCGGCCGCTGGCCGCGCTTCGCTGGCTCGACAAGCTCGGAGTTCGCGCGAACGCCGCGGTCGGATACGGCTACGGCGAGATCGCCGGCCTGGTCTGGGCGGGCTGCCTCAGCGAGGCCGACGCCGTCGCGCTTGCCGCCACCCGCATGCAGATCCTGAAGGCCGACGCCGCACCTGATCCGTCTGCCGCGGCCGAAACCGATGCCAAGGCCACGGCGACCGGCGATCGCGCCAGCCGCCTCCGCGAGGCCGTTGGGCGACTCACGATCGCGGCGCCCCGGCACCGGCTGATCTCGGCGGCCATCGGGCGCGAGGTCGGCTCCGCCGACGACGTGGCAGATCTTCTCTGCGCCCAGCTCGACTGCTCACCCGGGCTTGCCGAGGCGCTGAGCGCCGGTGCCGTCGGGGCCAGCCTGCTCCTGGAGACCGGCCCGGGCGGGGCCCTGTCCAAGGCGGCATCCGTTCAGTGCGAGGTGCCCGCGGTCAGCCTGGGGTCCGGCGTCGGCGCCGAGGCCAGCGGCTCCGAGCAAATCCGCGCTGCGGCTGCGCTGTTCGCGACCGGTGCGTTGCCGCAGCCGGCGCTGCTGTTCGCCGGAAGGCCGTCCCGGCCGCTGGACATCTGGCGCGAGCAGACGTTCATCACCAACCCATGCCAGTCCCCGGTGGCGGCCATGCCACCGCGAACGCCGGACGAAGCGCCCGTGGTGGCGCCCGCCACGCTGGCCGAGGCGGCGGCTGCAGCACGGCGTGCGGCCGCGGCCGAGCGCGCTGCGGTCGCTCGGCCGACGCCAGACGTGCCGGGCTCGGTGACCCCGCCCAGGACACCAGCCAAGGCGACGGCACCCGCCAAGCCGACGGCACCCGCCAAGGCGACGGCACCAGCCGAGCCAACGGCACCAGCCAAGGCCGCTGCCGCACCGGCCGATCAGACCGAGCCTGCGGCACCCGCCAAGCCGGCCGCACCCGCCCAACCCGCCACGCCCGCAGCTCAAGCCACATCCGCCATGCCTGCCGCAGCGGCGGAGCAGGCTGCACCGGCAAAGCTGGCCACACCGGCAAAGCTGGCCGAGCAGAGCACGGTCGCCGAGCAGGGCAAGGTCGCGGCACCGGCGAGACCCGCGGCAGAAACAAAGCCGACGGCACCGGCCGCACCGGCCGCATCCGCCATACCGGCAGCAGCGCAGACCGAGACCACACTCGCCGGGGCGACGGCACCGGTCACGGCCGCCGCACCGGCCGAGCTAACGGCACCCGCCAAACCGGCAGCACCCGCCAAACCCGCCGTACCGGCCGAGCCGACGGCACCGGCCAAGCACGAGACGCCGGCCGCCCAAAGCACACCCGCCAAGCCGGCGGCAGCCGCCAAACCCGAGGCGCCAGCCGCCAAGAGCACACCCGCCAAGCCGGTCGCGCCCGCCAAGCACGAGGCACCGGCCAAGCCCGCGGCGCCAGCCGCGCAGAGCGCTGCAGTGATCAGCCCGGCGATCCGCGCGATAACCGCTCGCGGCACCACGCCGATCGAGCGCGCGATAGCGGCTCGCGGCGGTGCGGCCGCCACGGCCAGGCCCGCCCCAGGCCCGGCGGCGGCGCCCGATGGGCCGCAGACTGCCACGGTGGCCGGGGTGAGGTCCTGGGCCCGGTGCTTCACCGAGAAACTGCGGCCCATCGACCCGGCCGCCGTCGCGCTGCCGGCCGGCGACGACCGGCCGTGGCGCGTCCGGGCTGCCACCAAGCGTGCGTACGGGCCACTCGTCCGAGAGCTTTTCCCTGACGATTCCGCCGCCGATCGTGCGCTGGCCGTCGTCGATGAGCCGGGCAACCCGGACTCCTGTGCCGTGGCGCTCGCCGCGGCCCGGGACGGGATCAGCAGCGGCCGGCTCGTGCTGATCACGCACGGCCCGGGATTCACCGGCTTCTGCGCCAGCCTGCACGCTGAGCATCCCGAACTCGGCATCACTGTGCTGCGGGTGCCGGAAAGCGCCGAGGGCCTCCGCGCCGCGCAGCGGTTCGCCGCCACGGAGCCCGGCACGTTCCGTGAACTCGTCATCGACGACGCCGGCAACCCGAACGCGGTCGTGATGACGCCGACCGACACCCCCGGATCGACGGAATTCCCGCTGGGTCCGGGCGACGTGGTGCTGGTCAGCCGCGGCTCGGGCGGTGCGGGCCTGGCACTCGCCCAGGTACTTGCCTGCTGTGGCGCGCGTATCGCGGTGATCGGGCGGGAGGGCCCCGGCGAAACCGACGAGGTGGAAGCCGGCCTGGAGCGGCTCAGGGCCGCCGAGGTCCGGATGGCCATCGAGACCGTGGACGTGGCCAACCCGCCAGCCCTCAAGCGCGCGTTGCAGCGCATCGAGCGGCGGCTCGGCCCGGTGACCGCCGTCGCGCACGCGGTTGGCGTGGGCGGGCCGCGACGGGTCGTGGAGCTCACCGAGGACGAGCTCAGGGCTCAGGTCTCGGCGGAGACGATGAGCCTGGACCGCCTGGTCGGCGCGATCACGGCAAAGCGGCTTCGGCTGATCGTCACGTTCGGGTCGATCGCGCAGCCTTACGGGCTCGCCGGCGAGGGCCTGCTGGCGCTGGCCAGCGGCTCGCTCGCCGACCAGGCCCTGCGCATCGCCGACGATGTCCCCCGGTGCCGCGCCCTGCACGTCGACTGGCCGGCCTGGTCGGGATCGGGTCTCGGCCAGCGGGACAGCCTGGCCGAGGAGCTAGCGTCCTGCGGCGCGACGGCCATTCCGGTCACCGAGGGTGCGCGGCTGCTGCTGAAGACGCTGGGGACACCGGGCATGCCGAGCCGGGTCGCGGTGCACGGCCGGGTGGGTGTGCCGGCGCCGCCCGCGATCGCCGCGGGCGCCGCGCCGGACACCGAGAACCTGAAGCTCTGGCGCGGCCGCTTCCTGGAGAACGTCCGGGTGCATTACCCCGGAGTCGAGCTCGTCTGCGACGCCCGGCTGACCCTGCGGACCGATCCCTACCTGTCCGATCACCGGATCGACGGCATGTTGGTGCTTCCGGCCGCGATGGCGCTCGAAGCTATGGCCGAAGTGGTCGCGGCGCTGGCCGGGCGGCCGATGCGGCGGCTCACCGCCGTGTCGATGAACGCGCCGGTCGTGGTTCCGGCCGGCTCCGACGACGCGCACGCGCTGATCAGGATCTGCGCGCTCGTCACCGCCGGGACGGTCACGGCGGTGCTGCGGTGCGCGGAGAGTGGCTTCACCACCGATCACTTCCGGGCCACGTTCCACAGCGCGGACACCGCGCGCGCCACCCTGCGATCGCTGGCCGCACGCATGCCCGAGCTTGACGAGATGCCTGCCGACGACAGCGGGATCATCGACGGCACCCAGCTCTACGAAGAGATCTGCTTCCAGTCCGGGCAGTTCCGGCGGGCGGCGCTGCTGCCCGAGGTCACCTCGCGATCGTGCCGCGCGCTGGTGCGCGGCGGCGACCCGGAGGCCTGGTTCAGCTACCTGGATGGCGTGGCCGACGCGAGCCTGGTCCTCGGCAGCGCTGGCCTGAACGACGCGACCTGGCACGTGCTGCAGGCGTGCGTTCCGCACCGGCGGCTGCTGCCTTCCGGTTGCGACGCCGTCACATTCAGCGGGAGCGTCGCCGACGGCGCCGTGGAGATCCGGGCCGTGGAAACCGGCGCCGCGGGATCACGCGTTCCGGTGGTGCCCGAGCAGCGCTCGCCCGGCCTGGCGGGCGCGCCCCGGGCAGCCATCGCGGTCCCAGCTCAGGGCGGCTCCCCGGACGCGGACCGGCGGTCGCTGCAGACAGGCGAGTATGTCTGGGATGTCGAGGCGGTCAACGGCTCCGGCCAGTCGCTGGTGACCTGGCGCGGGCTGCGGCTCGCGGACGCCGGGCCGCTGCGTCGCGACGAGCCGTGGCCACCCTCCCTGCTGTCCGTGTACCTGGAGCGCTGCGCGGTGGCGATGGGACTGAACCCCGACCTGCACGTCGCGGTCCATCGCGCCGAGCCGGACGGTGCCGGCAAAACCGAGGGCACGCAGCAGCAGGGTGCACGATCGCCGAGCGCACCGCCGCAGGATGCCCAGCCGCGGGACGCACGGTCGCGGGGTGCGCACCGGGCAGCAGAGCCGGTGGCCGTCGTACCGCAGCCGTCGCCGTCCCCTGACGACCAGCCGGGCGCCGAGGCGGGCGGTCCTCCCGCCACGTGCACCGTCCGTGGCAGCGGCCCGCTGGAGAAGTTCGCGCTGACCGTCAGGGCACCCGAGGGCGCGGCGTGCGCCTGGGAGCCCGCGGTCCCGGGGCCGGCCGACGGCCCCGAACCGGGACCCGGCCTGGCGGACATCGAGGACCAGCTGCGCAGCGGCTGGGGCGAGCCCACGGCTTTGTTCGGCGCTCGGGTCAGGGCCATAGCAGCCTGCCTCGCGTCGGCGGGCACCCCCGCCGCCTCACCGGTCGTCGCCGACATCGCCGACGACGATGGCTGGCTGCTCTTGCGGATGGCCGGGGCCTCGATGGCCTGCACTGTCGTGGAGATCACCGGTGTGCCGTGCGCGGTAGCGATATCCATCATGACCCGCGACCCGAGTCCAGCCAGCGAGCCAGGCAGGCACGCGTGGCGGCCCGGTGCCGCCGAGGCCGGCGCGACGAGCGCAGCCAGCTCGGGCACCGGTGGCCCCAGGACCGGCTCGGGCAGGAGGACCACGACCCGGGGGCGCACCGCGATCCAATCCTGAGCGGCCAGCGATCAGCGATCAGCGCCGAGGCGGGGACGGACCTTTCCCGATATCTCCGGCGGTGCCACTATGGGGGACCGAACGGAGTTCTAGTCGGGAAGGCCGCCGCCGTGACCAGTCCACCCCCCGAGCCCATCAACCCCGAGCCCATCAGCGGTCCGCTCGATCTGTCGCAGAACGAGTTCTGGGGGCGGCCGCCCGCCGAACGCTATGCCGCATACGCGCAGCTGCGCGCCATGCCGCAGCCGCCGTACTTCGAGGCACCCGAGTCGCCGTTCGGCACGCCGGAGCGTGGTTACTACGCGCTGGTCAGGCACGCGGACGTGACCGAGGCGAGTCGCAACCCCGAGGTCTTCTCCTCGGCCGACGGGGCGACCAGCCTGATCGACCTGCCGACCGAGTTCAACGAGTACTTCGGCTCGATGATCAACATGGACGACCCCAGGCATGCCAGGCTGCGCCGGATCGTGTCCCGGGCATTTACCCCGAAGATGATCAAGAAGTTCGAGGAGGACGTGCAGCGCACGGCCGCCAGCATCGTGGACGAGCTGCAGCAGACCGGGCCCTGCGACTTCGTGCAGCACGTGTCGGCGAGGCTTCCCCTCAAGATCATCTGCGAGATGATGGGGGTCGGCGACGAGCACTACGCGATGGTGCTGAAGAACACCAACATCATCCTCTCCGGCGCGGACCCCGAGTTCATCAGCGAGGACATGAACGAGGCGATCACGCAGATCCTCACCGCCGGCCAGGAACTCGCCGATCTGGTCACCGGCCTGGCCGAGCGCAGCCAGGCGGAACCCGGCGACGACCTCGTGTCGGCCCTGGCCACGGCCAACATCGACCGAGAGCAGCTCACACCGGCCGAGCTGGCCTCGTTCTTCGTCTTGCTCGTGGTGGCCGGCAACGAGACCACCAGGAACGCGATCTCGCATTCGCTGAACCTGTTTACCCGGCACCCCGACCAGCGTGAGCTGCTGCTGGCCGACTTCGAGGGCCGGATCGGCCCCGCGGTCGAGGAGATCGTCCGTTACGTCACACCGGTGATCTGGATGCGGCGCACGGTGACCCGCGACGCGGTGATGAACGGGCACGCCTACCGCCAGGGCGACAAGGCCGCGCTCTTGTACCAGGCGGCCAACCGCGACGACACGGTCTTCGAGGACCCGGAACGCTTCGACATCGCCCGCTCACCCAACCCGCACGTGGGCTTCGGCTCGGCCGGCCCGCACTTCTGCCTCGGCGCTCACCTGGCCAGGCGCGAGATCACGGCCATGCTGCGGGAGCTGTTCAGCCGCGTCCCCGACATCCGGGCGGCCGGCGAGCCTGACTACCTGCTGTCCAGCTTCATCAACGGCATCAAGCACCTGCCGTGTGAGTTCGGCTGAGCAAGAGCCAGGCACGTCTGCCTTCAGCGGTCTAACCGGATGATCACTGTCGGCGAATGTCGGCAGCCCTAGGTACCGTCTGCACATGTCCCGGCTGGTGGCCACACGTATCCGGCTGTGCCTCGGCGGAACTTCACGTCGCCCGTGAATTTGGAAGCAGGTGGTCATGGACGGTGATCGGGTCAGACGAGCCACGCAGGCCGCCCGGCACCAGGCCGCCGGCAGCGTCGCTATCACGTGCCCGGGCTGTCAATTCGCCATCCGGGTGCGGCCTGCGACGGCCCGGCGTGCACAGGAGTGGGACGGTCTGCATTGCTCGCGCCGGGCCTGCAGCTATCAGCCGCCCCCGCCGCCGCCCGGACTGGTGACCGAGATCAGCCGGAATGCCGTCGGTTCGTTCCGCGGCTGGAGGCACGTCTTTCCTGACGATGAGCAGGTTGCATCGGTTGCGCACGCAGAAGACTTGGTAAGAGGCGCCCTTGCCATGCAGCCGGGAAGCGCCGCGCGGGCTCTCCTGCAGGCCTTGGTCGTCCCATCCGGACATGGTGACCATCTCGTGACCATCGGCAGTTGGAGCACGAGCGTCACCATCGCCTCGGACGGCGGCATTGAGATCGAGAACCCGGTGGTCTGCGTCCGCCTGCACCAGATGGTCACTGACGGCGAGGAGAGCGGGATCATCGTACGCAGTTTCACCAGCGAGGTGTCTCACACGCTTCCGAATGGCATCAGCATCCCAGTCAAGGAGGTGCGCGGCTGGCGCCTCAGCGATGGTGTGTTCTATCCGCTGGATGCGCAGGCCATCTGCGCCGCGAGCTGCACCGATGCCAGTACCGGCGTGCCCCTTGAGGCAGAGCGCGGCGTTCGGTATGCCGACGCCTATCCGGTGGTCGCCTGAGCTGCCGCCAGCGTACGCCTCAGACGTGGCTCGCCGAGAGCGCGGTCAGCACGGAGAGCAGGATCGCAACGGCGGCCGCCGTGCCGTGCAGCAGGACTAGGCGCGGCGGGAAGTGCCAGGCGCCCTTCAGGCGGTGCCTGGCCGCCCGCAGGTTGTGCGCCAGCCAGGTGAGCCCGATAGCGATCGCGACCATCAGGATGCCGAAGGAGATCCAGGCGAACGGCGTGTAGCGCACGAACACGTACATGAACCAGCAGGCCAGGCCGGTGACCGCGAGCGCCGGATGGCTGAACTCCAGCAGCGGGTGCTCACCGGGTGGAGCGACCACCTTGACCTTGGGACCAGGCGGCGGTTTTCCCTCGGCGGTGAGCGGTACCGCAGCGAGTCTCGCCTGGAGGCCCGGCGCCCGGATGGCCTCGGCAGCCGACGACGTGGCCTGCGCCGTCGCCAGCGTCGTCTCGGCGCCCGCGGCGGCTTCCTTCGTGCCCGCCGCCTCAGCCGCTTCCGCTTCGGCCCCACGGCGCCTGGCCGCACCGCCGGTGCCCAGTAGGGAAACGCCCGCTGCCGCGGTGATCACGTAGAGGACCAGCGCCACGATCGCCACGCTGCTGCCGCCTCCGTACTGTCGACTCCGTCCGTCGCCGATCAGGCTAGTCGACGGCGGGGCCACTCCCCGTACGCGGTCACGATGCGCGGCCCGCACCACCGCAACGAGCGGCGGGCCGGAACGGTCGGAGTCCGGGTTTCACTGCCGCAATCAGGCTCTGACCTGCCAATTCATCGCATGAGTGGACGCTCTGACGCTGCAGCGGTCCTCTAGCCAACCTGTTGTCATAACTAGCTGTAGTCGACTCAGTGCAGCGTGTATAACTAGAACCCCGCGCGGCACTCGGGGGCCAGGAGTCTAGGCCACTACCGGGTCAGCGAGGTCCGAGGCCCATCCGGCCATGACCCGTCAACCGGGTCATGAGCAGGCGACCCGGGCCACGGACCGGCACCGCGCGGGAACGGGGGAACCGCGAGTCGCGGAGGGGGACCGTCGTCCCGGCCGGGCGCGCACCGGCGCGATCGCCGGAGGCCGTCACGCGCTGAGCGTACGAGGGTCGCGACGAGCGGTGGGATCTTCGTCCTGTGGACGGCGCCACCCGGGGGCGTGGCGCCGTCCACAGGCGAAGGCAGCATTCGCACCGGCCCGGGCGGCGATGCCGCGGGCCGCACCCAGGGCGCCGGGAGCGCCGGCTCAGCTCAGCGCGTTGATCGCCCCGGCCAGGTCGAAGTCGGCGCCGGTGAGGCCCCCGGCCGAGTGCGTCGACAGCGTCAACGTCACCTTGTTCCATTCGATCAGGATGTCCGGGTGGTGGTTGGCCCGCTCGGCCACGTACGCCACTGCCCCGACAAAGAGCATCGCCTCCTTGAAGTCACTCTGCGTAACCGTCGTGACGATGCTGTCGCCCTGGCGTGTCCAGCCAGGCACCCCGGCCAGCCGGCCGGTGATCTCATCTTCGGTAAGCAGTCCCATGTCTCACGATTCTGGCCCGCGGCCTGACGGACTTCCAGCCGGCCCGTGGTCTTCAGCCCATCTCGTGGTCAGGTAGTCGAGAGTGCGTTCCAGCAGGCCGCTGGCCCTATGCAGGTCAGCGGAACCGGGGCGGCCGGCTCGGCCACCCGCGCCTGGAGCGGTGAAAAACGGCCGGGGCTGGCAGCCGCGGCGAGCCCGGCAGCGATCATAGTGGCGCTGCGGACCACGGCCGGGTCCACCGACCAGAGCGCTTCGAGGATCCGGTCGGCGTCCGGCTTGCCGTCCTGCCCGGGGCGTTCGCACCCGGTCACGCAGGCCGGCAGGTCGGGAGCGTCGCACAGCCGCGTTATCGGGATAGTCCCTTATCGGGGAGACTCGCTTATCGGGAAGACATGGGACGAAGCGGCCAGCAGGGTCGGCGGTCCGCCCGGTGATCGGTAGGCTGGCTCCAGCCGGGGCGCCACGGCTTGACCTTCGACCGCGCCGGCCGCCCGAACGGACGTTGTCGAGAGGTGCCACCCGGTCATGGAGCGCATATGACAGACCCGCATGCGCTGCTGCGCCGCACGCCGCTGACCAGCGTGCACGAGCGCCTCGGCGCGACGCTGACCGGATTCGCCGGGTGGCTGATGCCGCTGCGCTACGGCAGCGAGACGGCCGAGCACAACGCCGTCCGCACGGCGGCCGGGCTCTTCGACCTCTCGCACATGGGCGAGATCATGGTCACCGGGGCCGGCGCCGCCGCGGCGCTGGACTACGCGCTGGTCGGCCAGCCCTCCACGCTGGCGCCCGGCCGTGCCAGGTACACAATGATCTGCGCACCGGACGGCGGGATCCTCGACGACCTCATCGTCTACCGGCTTGCCGACGCCGAGTTCCTTGTCGTCGCCAACGCGGCCAACACCGACGTCGTCGCCAAGGCGCTGACCGAGCGGGCCGGCGCGGGTGCCCAGGTCGCGGACCGGACCGACGAGTATGCGCTGATCGCCATTCAGGGCCCGAACGCGACGTCGATCCTGACTCCGCTGACCAACGCCGATCTTGGTGCGGTGAAGTATTACGCCAGCTATCCGGCGACCGTCGCCGGCCGGGAGATCCTGCTGGCCCGGACCGGCTACACCGGCGAGGACGGCTTCGAGCTGTTCACCGCGCCGCAGGACGCCGAGCCGATCTGGGCGGCGCTGACCGAGGCCGGCGCGGGTCATGGGCTGCTCCCGGCCGGCCTGTCCGCACGGGACACGCTCCGGCTCGAGGCCGGGATGCCGCTCTACGGCAACGAGCTCGGGCCCGACCTCACCCCGTTCGACGCCGGGCTTGGCCGGGTGGTCAAGCTCGACAAGCCCGGCGACTTCGTCGGCCGCGCGGCGCTCGAGGAGCGCGCCGCGGCAACGCCGCAACGCGAGCTGGTCGGCCTCGTCAGCCGGTCCAGGCGAGTGCCGAGACACGGCTACAACGTGCTCTGGGACGCGATCGCGTGCGGGACAGTGACCAGCGGGGCCCCGTCGCCGACGCTCGGCAGGCCGATCGCGATGGCCTACGTCGAGCCCGGCGTCGCGCTCGAGGCACGACAGGCCGGGGACGGCGGCGGGGAGCCCAGCCGACTCGCCGTCGACATCAGGGGCAGCGCCGAGTCCGCCGACGTGGTGCCGTTGCCGTTCTACCGCCGCACACCCAAGTCTTAGCCGCACACCCAAGTCTTAAAGGAGAGAGGGCCACCATGACCGTTCCCGACGAGCTGCACTACACCCGTGAGCACGAGTGGGTGGCCGTCGAAGGATCCACGGCGACCGTGGGCATCACCGACCACGCGCAGCAGGCCCTCGGCGACGTCGTCTACGTGTCAGCGCCAACGCCGGGCAGCAAGGTGACGGCGGGCGAGCCGTGCGGCGAGGTCGAGTCCACCAAGTCGGTGAGCGACCTCTTCGCGCCGGTCGACGGCGAGGTGGCCGACGTCAACGCGGAGCTCGGGGAGAACCCAGGCGTGGTCAACGCCGACCCATACGGGGCCGGCTGGCTGTTCAAGGTCACCCTCCCCGGCGGCAGTGGCGAACTGCCGCCCGGCCTGCTGACCGCCGCCGAATACGAAGAGTTCATCGCCGGCGAGGAATGAGCGTGGCGGTAACACCGGGCGACTTGCTGCGGTACAACGCGGCGACCGCGCACCTCGAGCCGCCGTTCGCCGTGGTCGACCTGGCGGCCATGCGCGCCAATGCCGAGGCGATGCGGCTGCGCGCCGCGGGCAAGCCGATCCGGCTGGCCAGCAAGTCCGTGCGGTGCCGCGAGCTGATCGGCCAGGTGCTGCGGATGGATGGCTTCCGCGGCATCCTCGCGTTCACCCTGCCCGAGGCGCTGTGGCTGGCCGAGCAGGGCGTGAGCGATCAGATTCTGGTCGGCTACCCGACGGCGGACCGCGCAGCCCTGGCCCGGCTGGCCGGCGATCCGGCGGCGGCCGCCTCGATCGCCGTCATGGTGGACTGTCCCGAGCACCTTGACATGATCGAGAAAGCGGCCGCCAGCGCGGCCGAGCCGCACCAGGTCCGGGTGTGCATCGACATCGACGCCAGCTACATGGCGCTGAACGGGCTGCTGCGGGCCGGCGCGCGCCGGTCTCCGATCCGGACCCCCGGCGAGGCCGTCGCTCTTGCCGCAGCCGTCGCTGCCAGGCCCGGGCTGCGCCTTGTCGGCCTCATGGCCTATGAGGGGCAGATCGCCGGCGTCGGCGACCGCCCGGCCGGCCGGCCGCTCTACGGCCTGGCCGTCCGCTACATGCAGCGGCAGTCCGGGGCCGAGCTTGCCCGGCGCCGGGCCGCGATCGTCGCTGCCGTCCGGGACGTCGCTCCGCTTGAGTTCGTGAACGGCGGCGGCACCGGCTCGCTGGAGAAGACGGCGGCCGAGGCGGCGGTGACCGAGATCGGCGCCGGGTCCGGGCTCTACCAGCCCCGGCTGTTCGACAGCTACCGGGGTTTCCGTGGCACACCGGCGGCATTCTTCGTACTCCCGGTCGTGCGCAAGCCGGGCCGGCGGGTGGTGACAGCGCTCGGCGGCGGCTACCTGGCCTCCGGCCCAGCCGACCGGGCGCGGCTGCCGTCCCCTTACCTCCCAGCCGGGCTCCGGCTGGATCGCCAGGAGGGCGCGGGCGAGGTACAGACGCCGTTGCTGGGTGCCGCCGCAGACCGGCTGCAGATCGGCGACCGGGTGTGGATGCGCCACGCCAAGGCAGGCGAGCTGTGCGAGCGATTCAGCGAATTGCACCTGATCGAAGCAAATGCAGTGGTCGCGACCGTTCCTACGTATAGGGGTGAGGGTAAGACCTTCCTCTGAGACCATGATCGCTGCTCGCGAATGGGAGGCCGCCCATGACGCAGCAGGACGTCGCCACATGGGCGCCGCCGGCACAGTCGCGGAAGCGCCGCGCCAGCCGGACCCTGTTCTGGGTGCTGGTCGGGCTCGCCCTCGCGGTGCTCGCCACCAGCATCGCGATGCCGGTCTTCACTATCCAGCCCTATCTCGAGCAGTCCACGTCGATGCAGCCGACGATCGCGCCGGGCGACCAGATGCTGGCCGTCGAGGGATCATCCGGCATCCGCCGCGGCGACATCGTGGTGCTCCGGGTGCCGGCCAAGGTCTCCGGCACCGATGAACTGTTCGTAAAGCGGGTGATCGCCCTGCCCGGCGATCACGTGGCCTGCTGCAACGCCAAGGGCCAGGTCACGGTCAACGGCAAGGCTCTCAGCGAGAACTATCTGTATCCGGGAAACCCGCCGTCCCGGACCAGGTTCTCGGCCACCGTCCGCAATGGCGAGATCTGGGTGATGGGCGATCACCGCAACATCTCGGTCGACTCACGCAAGTGGGGCCAGGTGCCGCTGCGCGGCGTCGTTGGCCGGGTGATCCTCGTCGTCCACGGCTCCTCGTTCGCCACGGTGCGTACGCCGCTGGCGTTCGTCGCCAAGGGCCTGGCACCCGTGGACACCCGCCTGGACATATACATCCGCCTCGCGATCGCCGCGGCGGCGTCCGTCGTCTTGCTGCTGCTTCTCGCCATCTTCGGGATCACCCGCTTCGCAATCCGGCGCCGGCGCCGGCGCCGAAACCGCCGCACGCCGCCGACCGGGCCGGGCCCGCCGCCCATCTCCGCCCCGAGACCAGTGCTGCAGCCGCTGTACGGGGTTTACCGGGTTCCCCTAGACGACAGCGAGGAGAGGCCACACCCCGCGGAGACTCAGGAGAAGCCACCCCCACCGGAAACTGAGGAGAAGCCACCCCCACCGGAAACTGAGGACAAGTCACCCCCACCGGAGACTCAGGACCAGCCACCCCCACCAGAAACTGAGGACAAGCCACCCCCACCGGAAAGTGGGGAGAAGCCGCACCCGGCGGAGGCTACGGGAGGCTCCTGAACGTCCCGCTTTGATGCGATCGCCGACAAGCGCACCTGAGCCGCCCACCCGGCTTGGCCGACGCCCCGGTCCGTGGTCGCCGCGCGGTAGCGGGGAAACCTGTCGGAGTGGGTATCCCGTCAGTTAATACGACCAAGCCGCGTGCTCAAGGCGACGCTAAGCGATCAGCGACAGCAGCGAGGCGGGGTGGCCGGCGCCCCATGCGAGGCTGAGCCGTTTCGGGCCGTATCACTGGTCCCGCCAGCCCCAGGCGCACCCGTCAAGATCCGCTCGAGCGTTCGATTTCCGATGATCGTGGTGGATAACGACCAGATGAGCGTCTTTTTCCACCACGATCACGAAACAACCGCCCTTTCAGCCGTTCCGCCAGCCGCCAAGTCCTTAAGTACGGGGCATCGGTTACGGCTGGCGGGATACGCCAATAATCCGATCATGGCAATTTCCGCCGGTCGATCATGGAAATTGTGCCGGGGTGCCGGTGGTGCGGTCCGGTTCGCTGTGTAGCGCCCTAGCTTGACGGGCAGCTCGACGCGTAGATGTACGGCTTGACGCTGGCGCTGTTCATGTTGGCCGGCGTGACCGCGATCAGCGGGGTGGCGATGTTCTTGGTCACCGGCTTGCCGTCGAGCGCGTTCAGCGCCTGCTGCACGCCGTCCGATCCCTCGAGCGCTGGCTCTTGGGCGATCGCGAGCTGAATGGTGCCAGCGTGCATCATGGTCATCTGCGTCGCGTCCGCGTCGAACGTGGCCAGCTTCACCTTGCCGGTCTTGCCCGCGTGTGCGATGCCGGACGCCGCACCCTCGGCGGTGATCACGTTGGCGGCGAAGGCGCCGTTGAGGCTCGGGTTCGCGGCGATGTCACCCTCGATGAACGAGGTGGCGGTGCCCACGCTGTCGGCGTCGTCGTTCTGCTCGGCGAGCAGCTTGATGCCCGGGAACTTGGTCGCCATCTCCGCCTGGAAGCCGGCGATCCTGGCGTCGGTCGTGGACACCCCCTTGGCGACACTGATCACGGCGACGGTGCCCTTGCCGCCGAGCAGCTTGCCGAGGGTGTCAGCGGCGAGCTTGCCGCCGGCCTCGTTGTCCGACGAGATCCTGGACAGGCCGATCGCCGAGTCGGCGGATGAGGTGTCCACAAAGATGATCTTGGTTCCGGTACGCTGCACCCTCAGCAGGTCGGGGTCGAGCGCCGCGCTGTCGGTCGGCGCCACAATCAGCGCGTCCGGGCGGGTAACCGCCGCCGTATCGATGAGCGGCTTCTGCTCGGGGATGCTGAACGTTGCTGGGCCGGTGACGGTCAGCTTCACGCCGAGCTTCTTCGCCTCTGCCTCGGCTCCGCACTCCATCGTGACGTAGAAGTCGTCGCTCTTGGTTCCGACGATCAACTCCATCGTCTTCGGCGAGCTGCTGCCGCCTTTGCTGCTCGATGAACCGCAACCTGCCGCGGCCGCGGCAACGAGCGCGATGACGGCCACGCCGGTGACCGTGACGGTGAGTCTGCTCCGCATCGTTCCTCCTGTGCGATAGGTCCGAGAACCCTCGGCCGCTGTCATGCCGCCTCAGCCGCGCTGCCTGCCCAGCCGGAGCGCCGCCCAGCGCGCCCGGCCGCTGCCGCTCTGCCGGCGACGGAACTGATCGAGATACACGGCCGCCACCAGCGCCGCGCCGATGGCCACCTCCTGCCAGTACTCGTTGACCCCGATGATGACCAGGCCCTCGAGCAGCACCGTTGAGAACGCCAGGCCGATGAAGGAGCCGAGCATCGAGCCCCGGCCGCCGAACAGGCTGGCGCCGCCGAGCGCCACGGCCGTGATCACCTCGAGGTTGTCGAACGCGTGCCCGGCGATCGTCGTGGTGCCGAAGGAGGCCAGCGAGAGGATCCCGCCCACACCGGCCAGCAGGCCGGACAGCGCGTAGACCTTGATCAGGTGCCGGTCCACGCCGATCCCGGCCCGGCGCGAGGCCTCCGGGTTGGAGCCGATCGCGTACGTGTACCTGCCGAACCTGGTGAACGCGAGGACCAGCCCGCCCACGACCGCGACGACGAAGCTGATCGCGATCAGCCAGGGCACACCCAGGACGCTGCCCAGGCCGATGGTGGTGACCAGCCGGTTCGGCACGGTGCGGAAATCGCCGCCGCCGGTGATCAAGTACGCGACGCCCTCGCCCGCCGCGATGAACCCGGCGAGCGTCACGATCAGCGGCGGCACCTTGCCCTTGGCGATGAGGAACCCCTGCATCGCCCCCCAGGCACAGCCGGTCGCCAGGCCGACCAGGCAGCCGATCGCGATCACGGTCCAGCTGGCGTTCGCGCCCCCGTGGTGAATGCAGTACAGGTCGGTCATGACACCGGCCAGGACAAGCAGCGAGCCGACCGACAGGTCAATGCCGCCGGTGATGATGACGAACGTCTCACCGACGGCCATCACGAGCAGCCATGCCGCGTCCTGCCACATCAGCGAGAAGTCCGTCAGGGTGAAGAACTTTCCTGGCGCCTTCACGGTGAAGACGACGATCATGATGACCAGCGCCAGCAGCAGCCAGGACTCGCTCGCCGCGGCGATCCGGCCGGCGAACCGACGGCCGAGCCCGGGCCAGCCCGCCGTGGCCCGGGAGGGCTGGCCGCCAGGCGCCGGCCGCGGCGAGTCCTCGGGCACGGCCGGGACCTCGGCCGCGTGCGGCGATTCGGTCACTGCGTGCCCCCTTGGCCGTTGCCACTCAGCTCGAGCGCGCCGGTCATCGCGCCGACGAGTTCGTCCACCGAGGTCTGCGCCGCTGTGTAGGAAGCCACCCGCCGGCCCATCCTGAGCACCTCGATACGGTCGGCGACCGCGAGCACCTCGGGCATGTTGTGGCTGACGAGCACGACCGACACGCCGCGGTCGCGCACCCGGCGGATGACGTCGAGCACCCTCCCGCGCTGGACCACGCCAAGCGCCGCGGTCGGCTCGTCCATGAAGATGATCCGGCTGGCGAACAGGACCGCCCGGGCCACGGCGACCGACTGGCGCTGACCGCCGGACAGCATGCCAACGGGCGTGGTGACGTCGGGAAGCTCGATGCCCAGTTCGGCGAACGCGGTCACCGCCCGTTCCCGCATCGCGCGCCCGTTCAGCACGCGCACAAACGGGATCCGGTAGAGCTCCCTGCCGAGGTACAGGTTGGCGGCGGAGTCCAGATCGGGCGCTAAGGCCAGGTCCTGGTAGACCGCCTCGATGCCGAACCCGCGTGCGTCGAGCGGGCTGGCCAGCTGAACCGGCGCTCCGTCAACCAGGATCTCCCCCGCGTCCGGCCGAATGGCGCCGACAAGCGTCTTGACGAGCGTGCTCTTGCCCGCACCATTGTCCCCGATGAGCGCGACGACCTCGCCGGGGAACGCCACGAAGTCCGCGTCATCCAGCGCTAGGACGTGCCCGTAGTGCTTGGACACCTTGCGGGCTTCGAGCACAGGTTCTGTCATCCGGGGCAGTTCTCCCTGATAACGTTAACATCGCGTTGGCGATTCTTTAGCGCGCTGCGCTGCCTGTCAAGGGGGGCCGCCCGGTATGCCACTAAAACGGCATCAAGCCTTGACATTTGGGCACAATGAATCAGCTCAAACGGGGCATACGTGGCGGTACGCCAAGCCGCGCAGGAGGATCGGGCAGGCGCTGCGGACTGCCCAGCCGAGCGATCTTAGTGGTAACGATCTCACCACGCGTACCCCGCTGATCCGGGCGCTGGGATGACCCCGCGTATCGCGATCATCCGGGCGCTGGGATGACCCCGCGTACCCCGCTGATCCGGGCGCTGGGATGACCCCGCGTACCCCGCTGATCCGGGCGCTGGGATGACCCCGCGTACCCCGCTGATCCGGGCGCTGGGATGACCGCGCGCCCCACCATGCGGGACGTGGCACGCGCCGCAGGCGTCAGCCCGATGACCGTGTCGCGGGTGGTGAACGGCGAGGCGAGCGTGATGCCGGAGACCGCGGCCAAGGTGGAGCGGGCGATCCGCCGGCTCGGCTACCAGCGCAACGAGGCGGCACGGCGGCTCCGCCGCAAGGGCCAGCCGACGCAGACCATCGGCTTGCTCGTTGACGACCTTGCCAACCCGTTCTTCGCCGCGCTGGCAGCGGCGGTCGAGGATGCCGCGCGGCAGCACAACTACGTCGTGCTCATCGGCAGCTCCAACGACAGCCTGCGCAGGGAACGCGAGGTGGTCGCGGCGTTCTGCGCCAGGCAGGTGGACGGGCTGATCGTGGTGCCGGTCGCCGGGAGCCACCGCTTCCTGGCCGAGGAACTCGCCCGCGGCACGAAGGTGGTGTGCGTGGACCGTCCCGCGGACGGGCTGGCGGTCGACAAAGTACTCGTGGACAACCGCGCCGGGGCCCGCAGGGCCGTCAGGCACCTGCTGGACCAAGGGCACCGGCGCATCGGCTACCTTGGCGACCGCGAGGACATCTGGACCATCCAGGAACGCTACGCGGGCTTCCACGACGCCTTCGGCGACGTCGGCACGGAGCCAGATCCGCGGCTGGTGCGGCACGGCCCGCGCAGCCGGGAGGCGGCCGCTGAGCTGGCCTCGTCACTGCTCAGCCTCGCCGATCCCCCGACGGCGCTGTTCACTACCACCGATCTGATCACCATGGGCGCCATCGACGCCCTGCAGGGTGAGGCCGACCGGGTGGCCCTGATCGGATTCGACGAGTTCGCGCTCGCTGACAAGGTCAGCCCGCCGGTCACCGTCGTCGCCCAGGACCCGGTCGCGCTCGGGGCTACCGCGGCGCAGCTGCTGTTCTCCAGGATCGCAGGCGACACCTCGCCGCCCCGCGAGGTCATCCTGCTGACCCGGCTGGTGATCCGCGGCTCGGGCGAGATCCCGCCGCACGCCTGAATCTCGCGGCGGCGAGCGTACCCGCAGGTCGGCCATGCTCACCCTGCGGTGACATCGTTGTCACAGACGAAACGAGCCAGATCCCCGTCAACAGGGCCGATCGGCAATATGCCATGATTCCCTGCGTCGCAGGCCTTGACAGCGCTGCTGCGGGGGCGAAATATCAAAGGCGGTTTTGACATCGTTGTCAGTACGGCTGTCCACCACGCTTGCAAGCGGGGCTGACTGGTCGCCCCTGGGGGATGCGGAGCGGTGTTCGGCCGCGCGCATGGGAGGACGGCCAAATGACAGCGAAGCGCCCGGCGTGGCAGACCCGGTGGCCGACGGCGGTGACCCTCGCGGCGGCGGGGATCCTGACGATCGGCATGTCGGTCGGAAGCACGGCCCTCGGCAGCGCAGCCTTCGGAAGCACAACCCTCGGCAGCACAGCCCTCGGGGCCGACTCGGCCCCGCACCCCACGCCGAGCCTCAGCCCGCAGCCCGGCCCGAGCACGACCCCGCAGCCGGGCCGAAGCAGCGCGAGCGCCACCGGCCACGCGCCCACGCGGCAGCGCACGAGCTGCACGGAGGCGGCGGACGGCCACCTGGCCAACTGCCCGAGGCCGGTGTCGCGCAGCAAGCTTCCCGCGGGCGCGAAAAACAAGGCCACGGTGAGCCAGCCGGTGAGCGACCTCGCCACGCTGGTGGACACGCGGACCTGGACGTCGGGCGGCGGCAACACGTTCCCCGGGGCCGACGTGCCGTTCGGCATGGTCCAGTGGAGCCCGGACACCTCGCCCGACCGCAGCGACGGCGGCGGCTACAACTACGGTGACACGAGCCTGTCCGGCTACAGCCTGACCCATGTGTCCGGGCCGGGCTGCGGCGCCGCGGGCGACGTGCCGATCCTGCCGATGACCGGTGCGCTGCCCAGCGGCGACCCGAACAACGCCACCACCTCGTTCACGAACACCGGGGAGATCGCGCAAGCCGGCTACTACTCGGCCGACAGCAACATGCCCAGCACGATCACCTCAGAGTTCACCGCGACCCCGCACAGCTCCATGGGCCGGTTCACGTTCCCGAAGACCACCTCCGCCGACTTCCTGATCAAGCTGCAGGACAGCGAGAACGGCGACTATGGCGACAGCGCCCAGATCGTCGGCGACGACGAGGTCACCGGCACCGACACCAGCGGTTATTTCTGCGGTGAGACCGACAACGACGGGCAGACGCAGCTGTACACGGTGCACTTCGACATCGTGTTCAGCCAGCCATTCACCGCCTCGCAGGTGATCACCGAGTCCGGGCAGACGGACCCGTCAGCGGTGTTCCTCACGTTCAACACCACGTCCGACCCGGTGATCGACGCCAAGGTCGGGATCTCGTACGTGAGCACCGCCAACGCCCAGCTGAACCAGCAGACCGAAAACCCGGGCTGGAACTTTGACGCGGTCAAGGCCGCGGCGCAGCGGGACTGGAACAGCCTGCTGGGCCGAATCCGGGTCTCCGGCGGCAGCTACGCGCAGACCCAGGAGTTCTACAGCCTGCTATACAAGGACTTCCTGCAGCCCAACATCACCAGCGACGTCAACGGTCAGTTCATGGGCTCGGACATGCAGGTGCACACGCTCGCCTCGGGGCAGCGCGACCAGTACGGCATCTACTCCGGCTGGGACGTCTACCACTCGCTGGCGCAGCTGCAGGCCATGCTCGACCCCCAGGCCGCGTCGGATCAGGCGCAGTCCCTGGTCAACTACTACAGCGAGAACGGGATCCTGCAGCAGTGGGGATACCTGAACCTGGACAACTACGTGATGGTCGGCGACCCGGCCGACTCGATCATCTCCGACTACTACGCGTTCGGCGCCAGGAACTTCAACACCAGCCAGGCCCTGGCCGACATGCTCAAGCAGGCCACCACCGTCAACGACGTGCGGCCCGGGGAGGCGCTGGAGGCCAAGTACGGCTACCTGCCCACCGACGGCACGTACGGGTGCTGCAACCCCCACGGGACCGTGGCCACCCTGCTGGAAGACGACACCTCGGACCTGGCCTTGTCCCGGTTCGCGTCCGCGCTGGGTGACCAGAAGGACGTGCAGATGCTCGAGGAGCGCGCCAACAACTGGGAGAACCAGTTCGACCCGGGCAACGATCTGCTCAACCCGCGCGACGAGAATGGCGACTACATCGCGGGCATCACCCCGGCCTTCGACGACAGCAACGAGCTGTACTACGTGGAGGGCGATCCCTACGAGTACCTGTGGGACGTGCCCAACGACTACTCGGCGCTGTTCTCCCTGCTCGGCGGCGACGCCAAGGTCGCGCCGGAGCTGGCACAGTACTGGTCGCAGCCCAACGGATACGGCACGTACGCCGAGATCAGCAACGAGTTCAACCTCGGCGAGCAGGACGCGGCCGACTATGCCGGCGACCCAGCGGGCACCCAGCTCGCGATCAACACGATCGACAACACCGTGTACCTGCCCGGACCCGACGGCCTGGCCAACAACGACGACCTCGGCGCGGAGAGCTCCCAGTTCATCTGGCAGATGCTGGGCATGTACCCGGAGAACCCGGGCAGCGACACCGTGCTGCTGAACGGCCCCGGCTTCCCGCACGAGTCGGTCACGCTCGCGTCCGGCAGGACGATCACGATGAACGCCCCTGGTGCCTCGCCCACCGAGTTCTACGTCCGCTCGCTGGCCATCGACGGCCGGCCTGACAGCAAGCTGTCCGTCCCGTTCTCCGCCCTGGCCAGGGGCGCGACGATGGACTGGACCCTCGGCACCAGCGCGAGCTCGTGGGGCAGCGCGCCGCAGGACGCCCCGCCGTCCTACACCGCGGGCCTGCGGCCGGTCGTGGGCTACACCTCGAGCCAGCAGGTGGACGTGGCCCCGGGCGGGACGAGCACGGTCCAGCTCAGCGCGCGGAACGCGACCGACCGCCCGCAGACCGTTCAGGCCAGCGTGACCGCTCCGTCCGGGCTGACCATCACGCCGGCCAGCGGGACCATCAGGGTGCCGGCGGACGGCAGCGGATCGCTGACGCTGACCGTGCGGGCCAGCTCGTCGGCGGCGCAGACGTTCTACTCCATCCCCGTCACCCTCACCGACGGCGGGACGACGCTGCCCTCGGTGACCCTGACGGTGCTGGTCGCGCCTCCCGGCAGCCTGCTGACCGCGTTCAACAACGCGGGGATCTCCAACGACTCCGACGTGTCGGCGGCGGACTTCGACGCCGACGGGAACAGCTACTCCGCGCAGGCCCTGGCCGCGGACGGGCTGACCGCGGGCCAGCCGGTCACGGTCAGCGGCACGACGTTCACCTGGCCGCTTCCCGCGCCCGGCTACCCCGACAACGCGATCGCCGACGGCCAGCAGGTCACGGTCAGCGCCCCGGCGGGCACCCAGTCGCTCGGGTTCCTTGGCTCGGCCACCGACGGCCCGAGCCAGGGGGTCGCCACGCTGCACTACTCGGACGGCACCGTCGCGCGGTACTGGCTGGGCCTGAGCGACTGGACGCTCAACGCGGGCACGTCCACGCCGTCCTACGGCAACCAGGTCGCCGCCAGCATGACGTACCGCAACTGCGCGGGCTGCTCGCCGGCGCAGCAAGCGGTCGGCACCGACGTGCTCTACGCGGCGCTGCCGGTCGACCCGGATAAGACGCTCACCAGCGTGACCCTGCCGTCCGGGGCCACCCAGGGCCAGCTGCACATCTTCGCAATCGCCGCGTCGGCCCAGCCGCCGGGCGCGCCGGTGGCCGCGTCGGTCAGCCCGGCGACCGCAGCGGCCGGCCAGCAGGTGACGATCACCGGCTCCGGCTTCGGCGCCACCCAGGGATCGGGATACGTCGCGTTCTCTGACAACGGCACCAACTGGGGAGCCCCGGGCAACACCGCCACGCTCCAGATCGACAGCTGGAGCGACACGGCGATCACGTTCACCGTGCCCACGCCGAGCGGGACGGGCGGCGAGTGGCACGTGTGGCCAGGGACGGACGCCTCGGTGACGGTCGTGAACAACTCCGGCGACGTTTCCGACAGCCCCGTGCTCGCGATAACCCCGACGGACAACCCGGCCGACTACTACGACAATACCGGGATCTCGCCAGACGACGACCAGACGTGTGCCAACTACGACGGCGACGGCTACAGCTATTCGGCCACCGCGCTGGCGGGCGCGGGCCTGACCCCGGGCACCGCGGTGACCGCCGGCGGCCTGAGCTTCACCTGGCCCAATGTGGCCGCCTGCGCGCCGGACAACATCCTGGCCTCCGGGCAGACCATGCTGGTGAACGGCACGGCCGGGGCCAGCACACTCGGTCTGCTGGGGTCGTCGACCAACGGGTCGTCGCAGGGCACGATCACGATTAACTACACCGACGGCACGTCCTCGACCCAGACCGTGTCGTTCAACGACTGGGCCTCGTCGCCGGGCGACGGGGACACCGCGGTGGCCACGATGGCCTACCGCAACTCGACCGGCGGCGCATCCCAGTCCATCACCATGTACGTCTTCGCCACCACCGTTCCCGTGGACCCGTCGAAGACCGTGGCGTCGATCACCTTCCCCGATGTCAGCAGCCAGATCGGGTCGAGCACCACGGCGATGCATGTCTTCGCCGTGAGCCTCGGCTCCTGAGGCGATCCCGGAGCGAACTGGAACCACCGGCGCGGTCCCCGCCGTCAAAGTAGGCAGTCAGCGGTGCCCCAGGCTTGTGACAACGCTGTCTATACTCTGCGTGGCGCGGGCGGGCCAATGGCCTGGCTGCGCCGGAACGGGGGGACGGGATGACCGCTGGCGACCAGACCGGGCCGCAGCGCGTCGGCAGGCCGGTGGCGGGCACCCGCAGCCGGCCGACGATGGGCGACGTGGCCGCGTACGCGGGCGTGGCGCTGAAGACCGTCTCGCGGGTGGTCAACGGGGAGCCCGGGGTGACGCCGGCGATGGCCGAGCGGGTCCGCGCCGCCATCGACCAGCTCGGCTTCCGGCGCAACGACGGGGCCCGCATGCTGCGCAAGGGGCAGACCGCATCGATCGGCCTGATCACCGAAGACATCGCGGACCCCTTCTACTCGGTGCTCTCCCGCGCGGTGGAGGACGTGGCCCGCGCCGAGGGGCACCTCCTGCTCACCGGGTCCAGCGACGAGGACCCGGTGCGTGAGCGCGAGCTAGCGCTGGCGTTCTGTGCCCGCCGGGTCGACGGGCTGATCGTGATCCCGGCATCAGACGACCACACGTATCTGCTGCCGGAGATCTCGGCGGGTCTGGCCACGGTCTTCGTCGACCGGCCGGCCGGCCTGATCGAAGCCGACACGGTGCTCAGCGGCAACGTCGAGGGCGCCGGGGAGGGCGTGACCCACCTGATCCGCCATGGGCACCGGCGGATCGGCTACATCGGCGACGCCCCGCGCATCTACACGTCGATGCTCCGCCACCGCGGGTACCGGGAGGCCATGGCGCAGGCTGGGCTGCGGGTGGACGACTCGTGGGTCGCCATGTCCTCCCCGAGCCAGGACAGCATCCGTCTATCGCTGCACCGGATGCTCGCCGGCCCAGCCCCGGTCACGGCGCTGTTCTTTGGCAACAACCGCATCTCGGTGGCCGCGGTGCGCGAGCTGCGGGCGCTGGCCGGGACGCACGAGCTCGGGCGCGGCCCGGCGTTCGCCGGCTTCGACGACTTCGAGCTCGCCGACATGCTCAGCCCGGGGGTTACCGTGGTGGCGCAGGACGTCGTCAGGCTCGGGCGGGTCGCGGCGCAGCTGCTCTTCAGGCGGCTGGCCGGGGACCGGGGACCGGCCGAGCGAATCGAGATCGCCACGCAGCTCATCGAGCGTGGCTCCGGGGAGATTCCGCCGAGCTAATAACTACTTGCGGCGTTTGCCCCATATCCTCAGGATCGTCACGCTGACCACCGCCAGGCCCACGGCCGCGGCCGCGAGGCGCACCTCGGGCCGCGAAGCCTGCTCCAGCACGCGTTCGCGCAGCTTACGGATGTTGGTGGCCGGGCTGACCCGGTCCGCGAGCGTGTCGATGGTCTGCGCCAGGCTCTCCCTGGTGCGCTCGATCTGCGCGACAATCGCGTCCGGATCGGTCCCGTTCACGGCTCCGCGCGCGGCGACCGTGCCGTGCACTTCAACAGCGCTGCCCGGATCGGCCATCGCTAGTGTCCCTCCTCTGCCGCGCCCCCAAGGCGAATCCCGCGTTCCGGCTAGTCTCCCAGGCTGGCGCCGGGCCCGCGCGGCCGGCCCGCCGTGCGGGCGTGTCGCCGTGCCTCACCGCATCTGGGACTGCGCCCCCATGGACCGGTCCCGCTGGGCGGCGATCGCGAACAGCAGCGCGTCGACGAGCGCGAGGAACTTCATCGCGTGGTCCTTGGTCACCCGGGTCGGGTCCGCGGCGACGGAGTTGCGCAGGGTGACCAGGCCGTCGACGGCCCGCACGATCGACTCGGGCACGAGCGCCTGGTCCCGCGCGAAGCGGGCGATGGCCGTGGGGTCGCCGCTGCCGACGGGCACCAGCTTGCCGGCGGAACCGAGAAGATCCCGCAACGCCGCCTCCACCGCTCCGTAGGCCTGAGCGATTGCGGCCGGAGGGTCGTCTTCGGTTGCCGCGGCGAATCTGAGCAACACCGGGAGCGATGCCGGTGCGCCGGCCGACACCGTGGCCGTCAGCTCGGCCTTGACCTGGCTGGCGGTGCGGTCGAACTCCGCGTCGGACTGGCCGGAGCGCAGCCGCCGCAGGCCGGACGCCAGCTGCATCAGGATGTCCACGATCGGACGGCGGAGGAATACCACTATCACCACGATCGCGATCGGCCAGGCAAGCGCGCCGACAAAGTCAACGACGAATTGCATCCCGGACATACAAGTACGGTAGCGGAATGGCGGTCAAAGCGGTGATCTTCGATACTGCCATATGACCACTCCCCCGGCCGGGCCGCGTGGCTGGCGCAATCTGGGATCGCCGCTCCCGGCGCTGACCTGGCCGCCACCGCGGCGCGGCAGGCGCTGGCCGAGTCCGGCTGGGAGGCGATCGCGCCGCGGCCGCTGCTCACGCTGCAGCAGAACAGCGGCCTGACCGACTCCGCGGTACAGTTTTCGTCACCCGCCGGGCGATACGCCGCGGGCCGCCGGAGGCCGATTTCGAGGCCGAGCGGATCGAGTGGATTCCGCTCACCGACGCGCCGGCGCTCATTTCCGGTGGCCAGGTCAAGGACGCCAGCACGGCCGCGGCCCTGCTGTGGCTGCACGCGAGCATGCCTAGGATCGAGCCGTGACGGTGGAAGCAGTGATCTTCGACTGGGGCGGCACGCTGACCCCATGGCACACGGTTGATCATGAGACCCTGTGGCGCGAGGTCTGTGCGCTGCACTTCGCCGAAGAACTGGCGGAACGCAGCGCCGCGGCGATCCGGGTCGCCGAATGGGAGCTCTGGCGGGTGGCCGAACGCGATCACCGCAGCGCCACAATGGACCACGTGTTCGAGCGCGCGGGGGTTGCACCAACCGCCGCGTTCCTGGCCAGCTACGCGCTGGCCTGGGAGCCGCACACGCTGACCGACCCGGACGTGCCCGAGTTGTTCCGGTGGCTGCGCGCCGCGGGCGTCAAGATCGGCGTGCTGTCGAACACGATGTGGCCGCGGAGCATGCACGAGCAGGTTTTCATCAGGGACGGCGTGCTCGAGCTGATCGACGGCGCCGTCTACAGCAGCGAGATCGAATGGACCAAGCCGCACCCGGAGGCGTTCCGTGCCGCGATGGCAGCCGTCGGGGTGACCGACCCGGCGGCTTGCGTGTTCGTCGGCGACCGGCCCTACGACGACGTGTTCGGCGCTAAGCGGGCCGGCATGCGCGCGGTCCTGGTGCCGAACAGCGACGTGCCCGCGTGGCCCGAGGCCGAGCCGGACGCGGTCATCGGCAGGCTCGCCGACCTGGCGCCGCTGATCGACGCGTGGCGGCGCGGCTGACCGGGACGGCCCGGCCGTCCCGGAGCGCGGTCAGCCGAAGAAGGCCACCCGGAGCCCGAGCACCAGCGCGACCAGGGCGATGGACAGCAGGGCCTTGACGGCCAGGCCCCGCTCGTATTCGACGGCATCCTCGATCTCGTCGGCGAACGACGGCGCCGACGGCGGCGCCCCGGGGTAGGCCGCCCGCTCCCCGGACGGCTGTGGCTGCTGGCCGTTGCTGGTCACGTCGGCGCCGCCACCTTTCCGGTCTTCTCCGTCTTGTCCCATTTCTGCTCCGCCCCGCGGAGCTCCTTCACGTAGGCGGCGGTGGTGATCGCGCAGAGCAGCGGGCCGTAGCCGCCTATGTACACGAACAGCGGGCTGAGGAACCTGCCGAGCCGGCGCGGCTCCGCGACCTTGCCCAGGTACGCGACGCCCATGCAGGCCGCGAGCCAGATGTAGGTGAACAGCTCGATGCCGCGGACCCAGCCGAAGGTCGGCGTGAATCCAGCCGCGCGAACGATCTCGCGGGATAGCCAGGCCAGGGGCCCGGGCAGGACCGCGGCCAGCAGGATCAGTACATTGACGGCCCCGGGGAAGATGAGCGCCTGGCGCCAGGTGTGCTTCCCGACGGCGGGGTCGATGAGCAGGGCGAAGGACGTGATGAAGACATAGGTGATCACGTTCGTCAGCCAGAGGATGTGGAAGGCGGTCCAGGCGCGCTGGTAGTTGATGAAGTACAGCGCGACCAGCGACCCCGAGGCAAGGACCATAAAGACCGGCAGCAGCAGCAGGCAGAACCAGAGCAGGCCGAAGCTGATGCTGCCGAGCCGGTTGCCCGGCTGATGCCGGAACCAGACATCCCGGAACATCTTGGTGACCTGGACGTTGCCGCGAGCCCAGCGCACCCGCTGCTTCCAGAGCCCGACGATGCTCCCCGGCTCCTCGGCCCAGACGGTCGCGTGTGGCTCGAAGACGACCTTCCGCCCCGCACGCTGGGTCCTGAACGTCGTGACGGTGTCCTCGGCGAGCGTGGTGTCGTCGATCCGGCCACCGACCGCCTCGATGTTCTCCCGCGAATGCAACTGCGCGCCGCCGGCCAGGCACGCGATCACGCCGAGCACCTCCTGGCTGCGGCGGGCGGCGGCCTGGGCGGTGATGTACTCGTAGCCGATGAACCTGGTCATGTAGTTACCGGGCCGGCTGCCTTCCTTGATGTAGCCCATGACCGAGCCGACCTTGGGATCGGCCAGGTGCCTGCTCATCTTGCGAAGGGAGCTGGCCTCGTAGATGACATCCGCGTCCATGATCAGGACCGCCTGCATCCAGTCGTCACCCAGGATGATGCCAAGCCCGTGATTGAGGGTCGCGGCCTTTCCCTCGCCGCCCTTCTCCCGGCGCAGGTGGAAGACGTTACCCGGATACTCGGCGGCCTTGGCCTGGATCACCTGCGGCGTGGCGTCGGTGCTCGCGTCGTCCACCACGAAAATCCGCAGGCGTTCGAGCGGGTACTCCAGCCGCATGAGGCGGTCGATCGACGCGCCGATGACCGCTTGCTCGTTCCACGCCGGGATCAGGATCGCCGTCCGCGGGAACCATGGCTGGCATTTCCGGTAATGCAATCGGCGGAAGTGCAGCCCCACCAGGAGGAACTGGTAGTTGGCAACCAGCAGTGGGACGGCCCCGATGATCACGAACGCCACGAGCAGCCACTCGAGCGCGAGCAGGACCTCCGCCATTACGGGACCGCGCCGGAGAACGCGCCGTCGGCAATGCGGCGGACCCACGAATAGGCCCCGATGTCCCGGCAGTCGTGGCTGTCGGTGCTTGCCACCAGGTCGACGCCTGCCTCGGCGAATGCCCGGACCGCCCGGGGCGAGGGGCAGGCCCACTTCTCGTTCACCTCGAGCCGCGCGCCAGCGGCGCGTGCCTGCCGCGCGAGCTGGCCGATCGCCCGGTCGGAGACGGCTTCCTCGTCAAGCCCCATCTTGGGCACGACGCTGAACAGGTGCGCCAGCTGCGGCCGCTGATCAAGCTGCGTGGCCGTCATCAGCGCTCCTGCGGTCGCGTCGATCAGGCAGTCGATCACCTCCCCCGCGGTGACGAGACCGCTGGCGATCGCGTCGCGCATCGCACGCGGATGAACCGGCCCGAGATCGCCGGGAAACTGGTGGTCGGCGATCAGCACGACATCGGTGCCGCCGATGCATTCCGGCAGGTCGAGCCGCCCGGTCCGGTCCAGGATCTTGACCTCGACCCCGGCCAGCACGTCGAGCCCGGGCACCGGGCGCAGCGCGTCCACGGCGGACACGAAGTCCGGCACCCACGCCGAGTCGTGGCGCACGTGGTCGGCGAGGCAGAGCGTGCGCAGCCCGCGCTCGCGCGCGGCCGCCACGTTCTCCGCCACGGTGCTCACCGCGTCGCGGGAGAACGTGGAGTGGACGTGGTGATCCTGGTCGAGCGCGAAGCCGCTGGTCATGCGGCCACCCGCTGCACCTCGCCCAGCTCGACGAACCGCTCCTCGAGGTAGCGGACCATCGCCGTTTCCCGGAAGTCGGCATGCTCCGGCAGCGGCCTGCCGCGCAGCGAGTCCAGGGCCATCAGCGGCATGTCGACGCCGCTCGCGACCGTCAGCGGCATCGCCCCGGGGAAGCGCGGGTTCACCTCGAGCAGGGCTGGCCTGCCCGCCGCGTCCCGCCGGAACTGCACGTTCGCGACGTAGGTCAGGCCGGTGGCCCTCGCCACATCGGCGCCCAGCCGCTCGAGCTCGCCGTCGTGTACCGTGCGGCCGGCCACCGAGACCCCGGAGTCGACCCGCTCGCGGACCCGCGGCACGGCGGCGACCACATGGCCGGTGGTGTCGGCAATGACGTCGACGGAGTACTCGGCGCCGGGGAGGTAGTCCTGGACCAGGAAGTCGGGCGACGGGTCGAGCCGCATGAGCTCCTGGCTGGACGCCACGACGGAGATGCCGCGCGACCCGCTTCCGGTCCGTGGCTTGATCATGACCGGGTAGGTCCAGGACTCGGGGTCGGCGACCTTGTCCATGCGCTCGGTCCTCGGCACCGGAAGGTGCCCGGCGCAGCGCTCGGCGAGGGCGAGCTTGTCGAGGCAGACCTCGAGCGCCGGATCGGGCGCGAGCAGCAGCTCGATCCCGGCCCGGCGGAACTCGTCCCTGGCCTTGCCCAGCGGGCGCAGCTCCGCGTCGCACGTCGGGATCAGCACGTCCACCCCCATCGCGGCGCAGCGGGCCAGCGTCGCGTCGGCGAAGTGGGGATCCGCGCCGGCCGGGACCAGCGTGCGCGCCCCGGGCGGCACCAGGTACAGGCCCGCCGCCCATGGATCCATGTCCGCGGCCACCAGGCTCACCGACGCATCCACGGTCAGCGATTTGATGACCGAGACCGCGGCGGGGCCGCCGGCCCCGGTGACCATGACTCGGACGCTGCGCAGCGGGACGTTAGCGTGTGGCATGCGGCACCTCCGGGTGAGCGTGGGCTGCACGGGCGGACTCGGGCGGTCCGGCGGCCGGGCGCGTGACGCCGTCCGGTGCGCCGGTTGCTTCGCTGTCCGGCGAGGCTGCGGCCATGCCGGGAGCCGGGCCGGCGGGCTGGCCCTCGGTGGCGGCCTCGCGGATCACCTCGAACGCCTCGGCGTAGCGGCCGTCGCCAAAGCGCGACCAGTAGCGCGCGGTCGACTCGATCAGGTCGGGCTCCAGGTAGCGCCGGATCTCCACCTGGGAGGCGAAGGCCTGGATGGCCTGCAGCTTGCCCTCGATCTGGTCGTCGATGGAGACGAAGCGGGTCGGCCGGAAGTCGACGGTGGCCGAGGGCGACTGGAAGCAGTAGACGCGGTTGACTCGCCGGGCCGCCACCATCGCGGCCCGGTGGGTGTTGCGGTGATCCTGGTGCACGTCGTGCGGTGAGTGGGTGTAGATCACCGTCGGCCGCACCGACTCGACCACCCGGCTTATCGCGCCGATCGTCGGGTCACCTTCACTGATCTGGGTGTCCTTCAGGTCATCCAGGAACAGCGCGGCGTCAAGGGCACGCGCCGCGAGCTCCGATTCCCCCACCCTGGTGGCCTGGCTGCCGCCCCGGGCACCGCGGCTGAGCGTCAGGATCGACACCTCGTGCCCCATGCTGCGGTGCACCAGCAGCGCGCCGGCGGCGCCGATCTCCACGTCGTCGGGATGCGCGCCGATCGCGAGCACGGCCTGCCGGGCAGCGAGCCGGGCGGCCCGGCCCTTGGCCACAACCGCGCTGACAGTGGAGAGCAGCAGGTCCTTGGGCATCGACTTCTGCAAGAACTCGTCGGCGTGATCGCGCAGGGCCGACACGGCATAATCGAGTGTCGCGTGACCGGTGAACACGACGACCGGCAGGTCGGGCGCGGCCCGGCGCAGCGCCTGCAGCAGCTCCAGGCCGCTCATTCCCGGCATCTCCACGTCGGTCAGGACCAGGTCCCAGGTTTCCGTGCTGGCCCGCTGCAATGCGCTGGCCGGGTCGGTCGTGCAGGCGACGTCGAAGCCCCCCCGGTCGCCGAGAAGCTGGGTGAGGAAGCGGCCGGTGACCCGGTCGTCGTCGACAACGAGGATCCGGCCGGGCATGTCATGATCGCTGGCGTGCACTCTTGCTGCCCCCGAGGCTGTACGCAGTGACCGTTGTTTTGTTGCAATGCGCTACGTAGTGACTACTATACGTGATTTACCTCGGCCCGGCTACCCCCGGGTGGCCGCCGCGCTCCGGGAGAGCCGCACCCGGCATGCCGCTGTTATGTCGCCGATGTCGACCTGCTGGAGCATCTGCCGGTGCCGGTCATCCGCTGGATCCAGGGTTCGCAGCGCAAGCTGGTAGGAACGTCGCGCAGCCAGCGTGTCACCAAGCTCGTCGTAGGCGCGGCCGAGGCTGAAGGCGGCGAGCCCGAAGCTGGGGTCGGCGAACAGCGCCCGGCGAAGCGCTGCCGCTGCCTCCGCTGGACGGCCGGCTCCCAGCCCAACCAGCCCGTCGACGAAATGCGCGTCCGCATCCAGCGCATTCTCGCCGAGCAGCGATCTCACCTGGGCGAGGGCGGCCTCGCGGTCACCGTTGCCCGCCGCGTCCAGCGCCGCCGCCAGCCGCTGCTCGCGGGTCGGCGACGGCGGCTGGCCTGCCGGCGGCTGGCCCAGTGGCCGCCGCAACGGCCTGGCCGGCTGGCGTCCGGGTACGGGTCGGGGCGCCCTCGCCGTGCGGTGCAGCGCATCGGCGGCGCCCAGCACGAGCACACCGTCAGGCCGCAGCGATCGCTCCAGCCACTCGATTACCTGGGCAATGGTTCGCGCGTCGAAGTAGATGAGCACGTTCCTGCAGACGACCAGGTCGAAGTGGGATTCGCCGGACGGCGGCACCGGATCGGCCACGAGATTGTGCCGGCGGAAGCGCACCAGCCCTCGCAGGAGGTGGCCGACCAGGTAGCTGCCGTCGGCCTGCCGGTCAAGGTAGCGCTGGCGCAGCGCGGGCTCGAGGCCGCGCACCGCCCGCTCCTGGTACCGGCCAGTCATGGCCGCCGCCACGGCGGCTCCGGATACGTCCGTCCCCAGAACGTCGACCGGCGGCGGCCTGGGGGCGAATGCCTCGGCAGCGAGCAGGGCCAGCGTGTACGCCTCTTCGCCGGTCGCGCATCCGGCGCTCCATACCCGGATGGTCCGCGACCCTGCGGCCAGGGCGGCCTGCAGCAGCCCGTGCCACGCGATCTCGTCGAACTGGGCCCTGTCCCTGACGAAGCCGGTCTCCTGGACCGTTACCTCGTCGGTCAGCCGCCGCACCAGGCCGCGGTCGCCCTGGGGGCCCGACACCGCCTGCACGAACGCGGCCGGATCGAGCCCAGGCGCTGCACGGCGTACGGCGGCGATGGTGGCCGCCTCCCTGGCGGCCGGCAGCACGATCCCGGTCTCCCGGTGGACGAGGTCCGCAATGTCGGCGGCGACCGTCAACGTGATGCTCCGGGAAGCTGCTCGGGCCGCAGCCCCAGCAGGCAGGCCGCGATCTGGCTGGGCGAGAGCACGACGCCGACGCCGAGATCGATGGCTGCCTTCGGCATACCGAAGACCGCCGAGGAGTCCTCGTCCTGCGCGATTGCGAGACCGCCGCTGCGGTGCACGGCGGCCGCACCGACGGCGCCGTCACTGCCGATCCCGCTGAGCACGACCGCGACGCCCGTCCGCCCGGCGGCCTCGGCGATGCTGCCGAGCAGCACGTCGCCGGATGGGCGGTGGCGCCCGGCAACGGTGTGCCGGTCGAGGGCAAGCCGTCCGGTTCCGGTGAGGGTGAGATGCGCGCCATCCGGTGCGAGCCAGGCACCGGGGCCCGCCGCTGGCATGCCGGGTTCCGCAAGACGCACGGATATCGCGGCAGTCTGGTCGAGCCACCGGGCCAGCCCTTCGGTGAACCCGGCGGCGATGTGCTGCACGATGAGGATCGGAATCGGGTAATCGGCTGGCAGTGCCTTGAGCAGGAACATCAGCAGCTGGGGGCCACCGAGCGACGCGCACACGCCGACCACAGACGCGCGGCGTCCCTGGACCCCGGTACCGGCCTTGGCGGTAAGCCTGGCGCGCGGATGCCGGATCACCCGGGCCTGGCCGAGCGCCTTGACCCGGTGCCGGAACGCAGCGCCCGCCGTGCCCGCCGGATCGCGCAGGTCGAGATCGTCCTTGGCGAGGACGTCGAGCGCCCCGGCGGCGAGCGCTGCCGCCGTCTTCTCGCTGGCATGGCCGACGTAGCCGGACAGCACCAGAATCGGCACTGGCCGGGAGCCCATGATCTCACCGACCGCCTCGAGCCCGTCCATGCCGGGCAACTCGACGTCCATGGTCACCAGGTCCGGCTGAACGCGAGGCAATGCGGCGATCGCCTCCTCCGCGGTGCCGCAGACCGCCAGGACCTCGATGTCGCCGTCGTACTCAAGCGTCCGATTCAGCGCGGCGGCATAGGCACGGGAGTCCTCGCACACCAGCACCCGCAGCGCCGCCATGGTCACCTGCCCACGAGCCGGGCGACGATCGCGAGCAGGGTCTGCTGGTCGAAGCCGCTCTTGGCCATGTACGCGTCGGCGCCCGCCTCGATCCCACGGCGTTTGTCGTCGTCGGAGCCACGCGAGGTGACGATGACGACCGGCAGCGACGAGCGTGCGGCGCTGGCCCGAATTGCCTGCGTCAGCCCGATCCCGTCCAGCCCGGGCATCTCGATGTCCGTGACCACCAGCGCAATCTGGTTGTCGCGATCGAGGACGGTCAGCGCGTCACGGCCGTCGCGTGCGGTCACGACTGGATAGCCGGCCGTTTCCAGGATGCTCCGCTGCAGCTCGCGGACGCTGAACGAGTCCTCGACCACGAGGATCTTGGGCGCGGTGGCCGGGCCGGGCGCCGTCTCGGGCTCGGACAGCCCGGCGGCAGGCGGAGCCTGGATGGTCAGCGTCGCCACCGCCACGAGCAGCGCGATCCGGCCGTCGCCGAGGACGGCCGCGCCGATGTAGTCCGCCAGGTCCGCCAGCACCGGGCCAAGCGGCTTGACCATGACCTCCCCGGTCCCGAGCAGCGAGTCGCAGGTCGTGGCCGTCCGGCGGTCGCCAGCAGCGACGACGATCGCGGGCGGGCGGTCACCGAGCGGCGGCGCCGCGATCCCGAGGGCCGCGGCGACATCGGTGACCGGCAGCGATCTCCCGCGGACCTCCAGGGCCCGCCTGCCCTGTAGCGTGAGCGTCTTCGCCACCATCACCACCTCTTCGACCGCCGACAGCGGCACGCCGTACACGTCGCCGCCGCGTTCGAACAGCAGCACCTCGGAGATGGCCAGGCCGAGCGGGAGCAGCAGGACGACTTCCATCCCGTGACCGGGCTGACTCCGGATTCTGAGGTTTCCGCCGAGCGCGTTCACGTACGCCCTGACCGCATCGAGGCCGACGCCGCGCCCGGCGAGTTCGGTCACCTCGCCGGCTGTGGAATACCCCGGCCTGGCCAGCAGGCCCGCCAGCGACTCCTCGCGGCCAGCCGCTTCGATCACCTCGCCGGAAACGCCACGGCCGTCGTCAGCGATCACGATCTCGACCATGCTGCCGCGGGGCACCGCGCGCAGCTCCACCCGTCCGCGGGCCGGCTTGGCGGCGCGCTCGCGCTCGGGCGGGGTCTCGATGCCGTGCACGATCGCGTTCCTTAGCAGGTGCGTGACCGGTTCCGACAGACCCTCCAGGATGACCCGGTCGAGCTCGGTGTCGGCTCCGGTGACGACGAACTCGACCTCTTTGCCCGTGGCACGCGCAAGGTCGCGGACGGCCCGCGGCAGCGGGCCGGTTATCGCCGAGATCGGGAGCATCCGCATCGAGAACGCCGTGTCCCTGAGCTCGCCCAGCAAGCGCCCGCCGGCTCCGAGCGTGTCGGTGACGTCCTGAGACATCGACTGCTCCTGGCCAAGCGTGTGTGTCAGGCGGCTCCGGTACTCCATGACCTCGGCGGTGACGTCGAGCAAATGGTCGAGCTTGGCTGCAGGCACCCGCAGCGTATGCTCCGCTCCGGCCGTCGCGTCCGTCGTAGGGCCCTCTGTCTGGGGCACCCGCGCAGCACCCGCTGGCTCGGGCGGGCTCGCCTTCTCGGGTGCGCTCTCCTCGGGGTCGGCCGCTGCGAGGGCGCCGGCCTGGCCGTCGGCAAGCGTCGCCCGGCACGCGGCGAGGTCGGAAAGGAGGTCGCCGATCGGCCCTGCCGAGCCGGTGACCATCGCCCGCAGCGCCGCGGTCGCGCGCAGCAGCGGTGCCGCCAGGTCTGGCGGGAAGACACCCGTCTCGCGGACCTGAGCCAGGATGTCCTCGGCGGCGTGCGCCAGCGCACGGATGTCGTCGAAGCCGAGCATGCTGGCCACGCCCTTGATGGTGTGAGCATGCCGGAACAGCGAGCCGACGGACTCGGCGTCCGCCTCTCCGGACTCGATCGCGAGCAGCTCCGTGTCCATCTGATCGAGTCGCTGCATCGCCTCGTCACGGAATATGTCCGCGAGCTCGGCCTCGGCCGCGGCCTCGCTCACCGTCGTGTCCCATCGAGCGATTCGAACACCCGCGGCACGTCCACGACGCCGACGAGCTCGCCGTCGCTCAGAGTGGCGCCGGCCAGCAGGCCGGACCCGGCGCCCGGGGCCGGCTCGGTCAGCTCGTCGGGCTCTTCCAGGCCGCCGATGCCGGTCACCTCGTCGATCGCGAAGCCGACGCGGAACCCACGTGCCTCGGCCACGAGCAGCCGGACCGGCGGCGCCGCCCGGTGCACCCCGAGCAGCCGCGCAAGGTCGACCACCGGCAGGATCTGGCCGCGCACGCTCTTGATGCCAAGCAACTCGGGCCGCGCGCCGGGAACGGCCCGCACCTGGCCGAGCTCGGCCACCTCGAGCACGTGGTCGACGGGCACCGCGTAGGCCTCGCCGGCTGCCTTTACCCGGACGTAGGTGCCCATGGGCGGGTCCCATTGTCGGTTTGCAGGGTGCGGTCGAGGTCATCCACCAGCGCCTCGAGCCGCCCGGCGGTGGCGGCCCACTGGGACTGCTCGGCCG
>Ga0209333_1000001_pt1 | contig 182442 bp, 184 predicted proteins | sample BlaSpr_A8_OM2_O3_FD_187982 | JGI IMG/M metagenome (GOLD analysis project Ga0209333, IMG submission 187982) | Forest soil microbial communities from Thunder Bay, Ontario, Canada - Black Spruce, Ontario site 2_A8_OM2_O3 (SPAdes) (version 2) | ecosystem: Environmental > Terrestrial > Soil >... | reverse complement strand
CGGGTCGGCCGCACACCCGGGCGACTTGGTACGAGCCGCTTGAACAGCAGGACGACATCGACCTCTCCGTGTGGTGGGCGATGAGCCGGCCCGGGGTATTCCTCTGCAGCGTGGGCGACCTCGACTTGCTCCCGAAAGTCCTTGACGCGGCCAGCCGGTTTGCCGGAGTGCCGGACGACGCGGCGATGAGCGCGCTGGCAGACCGGACGGCCGCCGAGCCGCTGTTCGTCTGACCGGGTCGCACTGCGCAAGCTCACCGGGCGGGAACTCGAACCCGATGGTGTTGACGCAGGCGTTGCCCTGCCGCCCGGGGATTCGTTCGTGCCCGTTACGTGCCCGCCGGCCGCATGCAAGTCGGTTCAGTCGGGTAAGTCGAACGCGACCACCAGCGAGGTCGCTGCCCAGGAGGAGAGCTGCTCGCCCTCCCGCCAGCCCTCGTACTTCCCGGCCAGTAGGCGCCGAGCCAGGAGGTCCTCGGCCGGATCGAACACGAACCGGGCCGTCACGGCGACCGTCCCCGGCAGATCGGCGCGCAGCTCACGAGAACCGCCGAGGCGCAGCTGGGCGCTCGGATCGCCGCGCAGGTTTCGTATCCAGTCGGCGCGGTCGCCACCGCCGGAGAGCATGTACCGGACGCCTTGGTGCTCCGCATACCAGATCTCGATTGTGTGCAGACGACCGCTGCGTCGGCCAGTGGTGGTCAGGTAGGCGAAGTCGTTCGGAGGCACCCGGCGAGCTTATCGAGCAGTGCGCCGACGGGTAATCGCACGAACTGTGCGATCTCGGCACGCGAGCGCTGGCGTGAGGCTGAGGAGTGTCCTAAAGCACCCGGGGAGCCAGCCTTGGTCTTTGCAGCGATACTCGCCAGATGACCTTCGCTGGGTGCACCGGAATTGACCCGGCTGGGGACGACCGTGGAAGGAGCCAGATATGCGTGCATTTGCCGTCCGGGCTTTCGGTGAAGTTCCGGCGATTCATGACCTGCCGGTCCCCGGCACGGACGAGGATTTCCTCATAAGCTTGCGGTACGCCGGGGTCAATCCGCACGACAGCATCGTCCTGGGACGCCTGACGGCCACCTCGAGATATCCATTTGTCATGGGCGCCGATTTCGCGGGTGTCGTCGAGCGAGTTCCGGACGGAGGAGCCGACTTGCGAGTCGGCGATCGCGTGTTCGGCATGGCGGGGAGCCACGGTGCATACGCCGAGTACACGGCAGTCGCACCAGGTGCAAAGGCAGAACCGCTGGCACGTATCCCCGACGGCGTCACTGATAAGCAGGCAGCAGCGCTGCCCACTGCGGCGGTAACTGCGCTGAGGACGCTCCAGCTGCTCGGCGTCGGAGCAGACCAGCGCCTCGTCGTCATAGGCGCAGCCGGCGGGGTGGGCGGCTACGCGGTGCAGATGGCACGTTCACTGGGTACACACGTCATCGCGATCGTCCGCGGTAACGCCGACGAGGCCCGGAGCCTCGGCGCCGACGAGGTCTACGACACCGATAGCGGCGATCCGATCGACGCGGTGCACGCGGCCCACCCGGACGGTGTCGACGCAGCCTTGGATCTCGTCAGCCGCCCAGACGTCATCCGCCGCGACGCTGAGATCCTCAAGCCCGGAGGAAGCCTTGTCTCGACGACCTTCGCGGCAGACGAGAAGTGGTTCGCTCAGCGCCAGGTCGCGGCCCACAACAGTGCGTCAAGCTCCAACCCCCTGATCTCGCCAGAAGGCCTGACCACGGTGGCGCGCATGCTCGCCGAAGGCACCATCACCACGCGCATCCGCGCCACAGCTGAGCTCGGTGACGCAGGCCAGCTCCTCGACAAGCTTCGAACCGGCCACCTCCACGGCAAGGCCGTCATCCACGTGCAAGGCTAATGAGGTGGATCAGCGCGAACGAGCTGGTCGCCCACCAGGGCTGTTTGTCGCAAAGCCGAACTGCTACAAGCACTACGGCGGCCTCGGTTATGACTGATGGTCGCAGGCCCGGGCACGTCTGTCGCTAGACGAGCGTGCTGATGGCCTTGTGCACTGAGGCGATCGCGCTGGCGCCCTCGCCGGTGGCTGCGGCGACGCGCTTCATCGAGCCGGAGTGGACGTCGCCGACCGCGAACACGCCCGGGATGTTGGTCTCGAACGGAAGCGGCCGGCGTCCCAGCATGGCCCAGGCTGGCCCGAGGTCATCGTCGTTCAGCTGGACGTCGGTCCGGATGAACCCATCGTCCCCGGTAGCGATCCCGGTCAGCCAGCTTGTGGCCGGCTCGGCGCCGATGAAGCAGAACAAGCCCGAGCACGGCTGGGCTTGGGTGCTATCCGCCGTCCGGTCGGTGATACTGACTTCTTCGAGGAAGTCGCCGCCATCCAGCCGGGTAACCTCGCTCCGGCACCGCACCGACACCCGCGGATGGGCCTGCAGCCGGTCGACGAGATAGGCCGACATCTCGGCCGTGATATCCGGGCCGCGGACGACCAGCGACACATCACTACCTCGCCCGGCGAGGTACAGCGCCGCCTGACCCGCGGAGTTCGCGCCGCCGATCACTGTGACCGGGCTGCCCGTGCATCCCCGGGCTTCCAGTTCGGTGGCCGCGTAGTAGATACCGGCGCCCTCGAAGTCAGGCCAGCGCTCCAGCGGTAGCGCCCGGTAGCGGGCGCCGGTCGCGATGACGACGGCTTTGCTGTCAACGACTTCCCCACCCTGCAGGTGCAGGCGGAGCAGGTCGCCGCTCCGGTCGGTGTCGAGCTTTACCGCCTGGCAGGGGCTGGCCAGCTGGGCACCGAACTTCAGAGCCTGGAGCACACCGAGGCCGGTCAGATCGTTGCCGGACAGGCCGAACGGGAATCCGATGTAGTTCTCGATCCGGGAGCTGGCCGCGGCCTGCCCGCCGGTGCCGACCGCGTCCAGCAGTACGGTGTCCAGGCCCTCGGACGCCCCGTAGACCGCAGCCGCCAGGCCGGCCGGGCCAGCGCCGACGATCGTGACGTCAGCCGGCTTGGTGGAAGAACGGCGGTAGCTGAGGCCCAGCGTCTCGGCTAGGACACCCGGCGTGGCCTGTCTCAACGTGGTACCGGACATGACGACGGCGGGCAAGTCGTCCTCGGTCAGGCTGGAGGACTCCATCATCGCCCGGCCCGCCGGGGTGTCGGCATCGAACCAAAGGTGGATAAGACGCTGCCGGGCGGCATAGGTCCGCAGCGCCAGCGCCGCCCCGGACCTGGCGCCGCCGACGATCTCCACTGCCAGGGCGGCGGTGCTGCGCTGCAGCAGCTCGCGGCGGGCGATCAGCGCCTTGAACACAATGTCGGACAGTTCGACGTCGGTGGCCATGAGCTGCCGCAGGCGCTCCGGCGACACCCGGTAGACCGTCCCGCTCTCCCGGACCCGGCACAAGAGGTAGACGTTCTGCCCGGTCAGCAGGTTCAGCTCCCCGACAAAGCCGCCCGCATCCACGACCGCGACGGTCGCGGCGGGCACGTCAGCGGTCGCCGTCCGGACAACCTCCACCGAACCCCGGGCGACCACGATCAGATCGGCATCTTCGTCGCCCGGACTGAACAGGACATCGCCCCGACGAACCTCCTGGTGGGTGCCGAAGGCCAGAAGCCGGGCGAATAGGGCATCCCCCAGCCGCGGCGATGCGACGCTGGTCGGCACCAGCGGTTTGCCCGGCCGTCCGCGTGCGTGGCTGGCGCGCAGCCGACCCAGATCCTGCGGTGTGGCCCAGGCCACTGGCCGGGCCAGGCCAGGCTGGCTGAACATAGAGCCGCGCGCAGCCGAGGGCGGGGCGACGGCCCGAGACGGTTCATTCATCGCTGTCACGCTTTCAGCTCTCCTGCCATCTGGTCAAACGTCTAACAGCCGACGCAACCCTCAGCACCGCCGGCACCAGGTCCTTAAGGGCTTATGGTGAGGGTCCGACCTTCTCTTATGCAGGAAGGTGCCTGCAGTGCGGTGGCCTTTTGATGCTCGCATCGACAAGCTGGTCGCCTCGACCATTGTCGGTGCCGGCTTGGCCATCGGCGGGATCATAATCGGCGCCTACGCCGCGAACCACGGCCACCATTACCGGTGGTGGTGGCCGAGTGGCTGGATGTTCATACCTTGCGTGATGACCGCCATCGGGGTGGTCACCTTTGTCGTTCCGCTGCGACGGAGCGATCGGGAGCAAGCGCGTCAACTATCGAGGACTATTCTCAGTCGCCGCGTCCACGACCTGTCGGCTACGAAGGCTGGGGTACACCTGGCCGGCATCTGGACGACTGCCTCGCCCGGTCAGAACCAGCCAGAAAAAATTAGCTCATCTGAGAAGTCTGAAGTTGCTTCGTACGTGCCACGCGCCCACGACGACGAGCTGCAGCGTGCGATAGCGCTCGTGCTGGCCCGCGGAAAAGGTCTGGTGTGGCTGCAGGGCCGGTCCTGCACGGGCAAGACCCGGTCGGCATGGCAAGCACTGGCCCGCGACTTTGGCGACTGGGCATTCGCCGACTGTAGCCATCCGGACCTCCTGTCCAGCATGGCCAATGCGCCGGGGATAACCCGGGACGTCGTTCTCTGGCTGGATGACGTCCAGCGCCTAGCCGAAACGCCCGGCGCCGCCGCCAGACTTCGGATGATTCTCGGCCAACCCGGCCGATCGAAAGTGCTCGCCGTGGCCACCTCGTTGACCTCTGACGACGAGGACAACCGCCAGTCAGGCGGAGTTCCTGAGCCGAGCAGTTGGCGGGCAGAATTCGAGGCGCTGCGGAAGCTGGCTACGGCGCGACCCATAACCGTCCGTGAGACTTGGGATCCCGCCGAGATTGGAAAGGCCCGGCAGATCGCCGTCGAGGACCCGCTCGTGGCCTCCGCACTTCGGTACCCCCAGTTCAGTCCGCCTCAGGTGCTGGCCGGCGTGCAGTGGGCCATAGAGAAGTGGAAGGACGCGGACCACCGGGAGACGGAGGCTCTGCTGACTGCGGCCATCGACCTGTCGCGGATCCTGGGCCGCGATCAGTCGGAGGCGCCGATTCTGACCGAGGTGCTGCTCAAAGAGTGCGCCCCCTGTTATTTCGAGAGACCGTCAGATCCAGGGTGGTTCGAGCCGAGCCTTCGTGAGGCCACAACAGCGTGTCACGATGCCGTTTGGGCGCTCATTCCCGAGAGTGATGGGTGCCACCGACTCTGGCAGCCGCTGCTTGAGTACGGCCAACGCGAACTGGCATGGGAGCCGGTTCGGCAGGGAGTTTGGGAGGCCTTGGCCCGAGCTCCGCTGGACCGGTGGGCTCTGTCCCGGCTGGCCAACCGCGCCGGCAACAGGATGCTCTATACCCTGCAAGCCAAGTTTGAGGAGGCGGCGGCGAAGGCCGCGGAACCCCCAGCTCAGCCACGGCCTGAGGCGCCTCACCTAATCGGACTCCAGGCAGCTGTGACGAACGGCCCCCGCGGCGTATCGTCCAGTGTCGGCTCGGCTTTGACGGCCGCCGCCGCGCAGCGCCGACGCGCCGACCAGTTGCTGGAAGCTGACGATGCTGTCGGCCTTCGTGCTCTGGCGGAACCATCAAACGATCCCTACGTCCGCCGGCGACTAGCGGGGCTCTACGCCCGGCGCCATGACGTCCAGACCCTCAAAGATCTGGGGACCTTTAGCAAAGCTGCCTGCAAGGCACTAGCGCAGCTGCTGGCTGATGACGGTGCTATAGAAGAGCTATGCCGCCAGGTGGTCTGCGGGAACGGCTTCGCCAGACATATTCTCGAAAGCCGGTCCATAGTCGGCTTGGCCGACGATGAGCGCGCCCACATCCTGAAGTTCGGTCTCAGCCCGAACGGCACCACCGTAAGTGAGCGCCATGTCAGTTGATGACAGGTTGGCGGACCGCTGGCGCGGGCACCTACGGGCGGCGCCCCACCCGGCGGCCGAAGACGAACTTCTCGGTGGGCTGCGTCGGCAGCGTGGTGGTGCCGTCGTGCGCGGATCCTGCCTCGTTGGTCACCGCCGGGATCGCGAAGTACTGGAACGTTATCGTGGTCTCCCCAGGACGTCGGCCAGAATCGACATCGAAGATCGAGTAGCCGTAGGCGTCGGTCGGGTTGATGGCGGCGGACCAGGGCGCGTCCTCGACCGAGTCGGCGCCGTTCTTCGAGAACCCGGCCGCTTCCGAGCCAACGACGGCGTTCCGCGTGGTGATGACCTTGGCCTGGGGCTTGTCGTCGGCGGTGTCCGTGCCGTAGGTGTTGGTCGGCCCGTTGGTGCCACCACCGCCGAGCACCAGGTACACGGTGCCCTCGGCGGTGTTCCACGCCGGTGTGCCTTCGAACACGTACGGCTCGGTGCTGACCACCGAAGGGCGCCGGGTGTCGACGGCCGCCCCCCTGGTCTGGCCGGGGTTGGGCGCGACCACGGTGCCGAACTCGCCGGCATCGTAGCCGCGGACCGGATAGGTGCGCTCATAGTCGTGCTCGTGGCCAGACAGCACCAGGTCGACCTCGTACTTGTCGAACAGAGGCAGCCAGGCCTGGCGGATGCCGAGGTCGGAGCCGTTGCCGGGCACCGAGGTCGACATCGCGCACTGGTGCATGAACACGACGATCATGTCCACGGACGGATCGCGGCGGCCCTCTGCAAGCGTCTGCTCCAGCCACATCGTCTGCAGGTTGGGCTGGCCGCTCCGGTAGTCGGGGACCAGTGAGTCGTTCTGCGCGTCTGCCTTCAGGCCGCCGGTGTAGAAGCGGGTATAGGTCGTCGTCCCGTTGGGAATCTCGGCGCCTGTGGTGGTAGTCTCCGGCGCCGTGTTCGCGGTGTCTATCACGTAGTTGGCAGCGCCGTCCTGGTAGATGACGTCGTCGGCGTCAAGGGAGATGAACTTCACGGTACCGACCTGGAAGGTGTAGAAGTTCCCGCGCAGCCGGTTGCCGTCCCAGTTGGTCAGGCCATTGTCCGGCAGCAGGAACCGGCTCAGGTAGTGGCCGAAGCCGTACGGGCCGTTCCAGTGGTTCCCCGCCGCGCCCTGCGCCGCGATCCCGCCGGGCGCGTTACCCGGGTGGCCGGATCTCGTGTCGACACCAAACTCGCACTCGTGGTTGCCCAGGGCAGGCATCCAAGGCCGGTTCGCCGCGCTGCGAGCGACGTTGTTGCCGAAGTCCCGCCACACGCCCGGCGCGTTGTCGACGTCCAGGTTGGCGTAGCACAGGTCGCCGTTGAGCAAGTGGAAGAGCGGCGCGCCCTTCCCGTCGCCCGGGTTCTCGATCGCGGTGACCGCATACCAGGAGTTGTCGCAGGACTCGTGCCAGATGTTCCCCGAGGTGTTCAGGTCCCAGGAGGGAGTCGCCAGGTCGCCGAAGCTGGAGAACCGGAACTTCGCCCGGCCCGACGGTGCGGTCAAGAACGAGGCAGCTGTGGTGGACGGCGTGGCCGCCCCATCGCTGACCTTGTAGTAATACCGCGTCCCTGGATCAAGATTGGTGAGCTGGACGTGGTAGAAGTACGTGGTCTGCCCATTCAGCCCGTCGGTGAAGCTGACCGACGCGGCCTCCTCGTACTTCTGCGTCACGTCGAGCGGCTTCGGGTCAGGCAGCTTGATCAGCCAGCCGGGGTTGCCTGCTCTGATCGGCTCGCTCGACACCGCCAGGGTCGGCGCAGGCTGGGGCACTGTGCCGGGGGCGCTCCAGGACACCGTGACCTCCCGAGCCGGGTCGCTGCCCCAGGTCAGCAGCAGCTGTTCTGGCTCGGTGGTGGTGGGCAGCGGAAGCGTGGTGGTCGGTGGCCCGCTCGGTGGGCCGCCGGCAACGGCGCGCGGTGCGCGGACGACCGTCCCGCCCAGCGCTGCCACCGCACTCACCCCGGCGGCCCCGATGATGAACCTGCGCCGGGTAAATTCAACTTTGCCGTATGACCCCGTGCCTGATTCGCTCATGGCGCGAACGTAGAGACCTCAGGTGAACGGGATGTGGCTGCACGGGACTGGCCAGGCTACCGGTGCGACAAATCCGGGGCGCCCCCGCGCAGGCCGAAGCCAAGTCTGGGAATTGCGCCAGCCACGCAGGCCGGCTGGGGGAGTGGCCATGTGGCAGCGACGACCCTACCGTTCTTGCCGGAAGTATCTGGCCGGGGTGACGCCGGTCTCCTTGCGGAACGCCGCGACGAACGCGCTGGCTGACTCGTAGCCCACGTGCCGAGCGACGTTTGCCACCGGCTCACCGGCGGCCAGCGCGGGCAGCGCCGCCTGCAGCCGCAGCCGCGCCCGCCAGCGGCCGAACGGGAGCCCGGCGCTGGCGACGAAGCCGCGAGCCAGGGTCCGGCTGCTGGCGCCAACCTCGCGGCCCCACTCCGCCATGCTCCGGTTATCGGCCGGGTTATCGGCGAGCGCCTGAGCGACCTGCCTGGCCGGGTTCTCCGCGGGCATGCGCACCTCGATGGTGGTCATCGGCACTGGCTGCAGCAGGTCGACGAGCAGGGTCTCGGCGTGCGCGCGCTGGTCCGGGCCGAGGCCGCGCTGCTCCAGGTAGCCGATCAGCTCGGCCAGCAGCGGGCTGGCCGCTATCGGCGTGCAGTCCGGCCAGTTGACCGGGCACAGGGCCGGCCGGACGTACAGGGTCCGCATCACAGCGGTGCCCGCCGACAGCGTCTCGTGCCGGACCCCGGCGGGAATCCACAGGGCGCGGGTGGGCGGCAGCGCCCAGGCGGCCGCGGCGGTGCGGACGGTCAGTACACCGCTGGCCGCCCAGGCCAGCTGGTGTTCGGCATGGGTGTGCCAGTCAAAGACCATGCCAGCGGGCATCGGGAAGGTTACGGCGATGACGGCCGCCGCAGGGTCCGCCTCGTCCACGGCACATCGTCCGTCCTGCGACACAGGATGGCAGCCTACGCTCTTGGGCTCGGCCAGGCCCGGCCGTAACGTCGGGACCATGAACGAGAACCACGCGGAGCTGTGCCCGAGCCCGGAGTGGGCGGCAGTCATCCAGAATGAGGTCCTGCCGTCCCTGACCCAGTACGCCGACCTCGGCGAGGACATGCTCGAGATAGGCCCAGGTCCGGGCGCCGCGACCGAGTGGCTGCGGCAGAAGGTCAAGCGCCTGAACGCGGTCGAGGTCGACGCTGCCGCCGCCGGGAAGCTGGCCGACCGGTTCGCTGGCAGCAACGTCGAGGTCGTCGTGGGCAGCGCTGCGGAGCTGAGCTGCCCGGACGAGTCCTTCGACTCGGTCGGCTGCTTCACCATGCTGCATCATGTCCCGACGCTGGCCCTGCAGAACAAGATCCTGGCCGAGGCGTTCCGGGTGCTGCGGCCGGGCGGCGTGCTCCTCTGCTCGGACAGCCTGGCCAGCAACGACCTGCATCATTTTCACGAGGGCGACACCTACAACCCGGTCGAGCCAGCATCAGTGCTCGCCCGCCTGCAAACCCTGGGCTTCGAGAACATCACCGTCGTGGTGGACGGCATCCTGAAGTTCATCGCGCACAGGCCGGCCAGGCAGCAACCGGCTTGACGGTTCACGAGCACAGGAGGCTGACAGGTGACAGTGACCCAGACAACCGGCGAGGCAGGCAGGCTCACGAGCCCGTTCGGATGGGAGCAGCATTGCTGCCTGCCAGTGCAGGCTGAGTGTGACATCACCCCGCTGCGCCGCTACCTCGACGCGGGCGTCAGCTACCTGTCGGTCAACGTCGGGTTCGCGCCGCACGACATCGACGCCACAATGCGCGTCCTCAGCTCCTGGCGACGCCAGGTCCTGCTCAGCAGCGAGCCGTTCGCCCAGGTATCAACTGTCGACGACGTGCTGGCCGCTCAGCAGCAAGGCCGGCTGGTGGTGGGCTTTGATCTGGAGGACACCAACCCGCTCGGCGGCGAGATCGGCATGATCCAGGCCTATTACGACCTTGGCGTGCGGTCGATGCTGATGACCTACAACGGTCAGAACCTGGCCGGGTTCGGCTGCCACGCGCCGGACGACACCGGACTGACAAGCTTCGGCCGCGCCGTGGTCGAGGAGATGAACCGGGTCGGCATGGTGGTCGACGTCTCCCACTGCGGCTACCGGACCTCCATGGACGCGCTGGAACGTACCGCTCGCCCGGCCATCTTCAGCCACTCGAACATGCGCTCGGTGTGGGACCACGAGCGAAACATCCTCGACGACCAGGCCCGCGCTTGCGCCGCCACCGGCGGCGTCATCGGGATCAACGGCGTCGGCATCTTCCTCGGCGACAACGACATCAGCGTGCAGGCGATGGCACGGCACATCGACTACGCCGTGGAGCTAGTCGGTTCGCAACACGTCGGCATCGGCACCGACTACGTCTTCGACACCGATGACCTCAACCTCGAGCTGGAGAACGCGCAGATCTTCCCGGGCAGCTACCGCGGCAGACAGGTGGACTTCTTCCCACCCGAGCAGCTCGCGCCGCTCGAAGCCGAGCTCGCCGGCCGCGGCTACCCAGCCGCCGATATTGCCGCGATCATGGGCGGCAATTTCCTGCGCGTCGCGCGCCAGGTATGGAACCCAGCTGTCGAGGGCAGGCAGCCCGGCTGATCAATGACCTGACCGCTGCGATCGACCGGGCCATAGACCTCGCCAGTGACCGCAATTCTTAGGCATCCCGGCCGCTTTTGCCACGCCACCACCATGGGGCGAAAGAGCCCGTGCGCTGCTTGCGCCATACGGCGAGCCCGACCGCCAAAAGCACTAGGACTATTACGATGATTAGCTCGATACTCATGCCAATACCTCCTGGCGCGGAACTGCTGGCCCGGCCGCGACGGGGAGGGACGGGCCCGCTGACGTTCCCAGACAGTGCTATCCGGCGGTTCCTTGGGCGGCTCGATGGCGGATCGCCTCGGCGGGCTGATACTGCCCGAAGGAAACTCAGCGCCGAGACCCAGAACCCCTGGGTCCGGAGGTCCAGCCCTTTCTGCCAGCCGACTCTGGCAACAAGTAACCGGCAATAGAATTCTGGAATAATCATGAGAGTAACTTCGTGACCCGACGAGCGTCGGCGGATCCGGGCCTTGCCTCGCGGGTAGCAGCACCCAGTACCTGGCTGATGTGAGGCCCGGGCGCGGGGCATCAGCGGAAGGCTGGCCGCCCTGCGCCCGGGTGTGCGGTCAGCTCACTGGTTCGGTGGCCTCGAACGCCCCCGGGGTGGTGTTCCACACGAGCGTCGCCTGCCCTGGGGCGATATTGAGGTTGAAGTTGTCGAGGAGGGTGACGGGGAAGCTGGCAGTGGCCCCGAAGCCGGAGCCCGGCGGGCTGGTGACCACATCCACCGCCTCAACCCCCATGTCGTTCACGGTGGTGAGGTCGGTCCAGGCGGCGACGAAGGTCCCGGCCGCATCGGCGACCACGCTCTCGCTGCTGACAGTGTCGCTGGTCAAGACAGCTGGGGTGCTCCAGGTGCTGCCCCCGGCTGGGAGCCGGGTGGCCTCCAGCGTGGTGACTGCCTCGCCTTCGGCGTTGGTGGTGCTGCCCTCGCACAGGACCGCGATATTACCCGCGCCGTCGATCGCGGTGCCGCCGGCAAAGCCGCAGGGCAGCGCTGCCGCTCCGGCCCACGTACCGCTCGCCGAACGGGTGGCCGCCATGCCGGTACCGCTCTGGGGTGTATAGGCCACCACGGCCTGGCCCGCGTTGTTCAGCGCGGCAAAGGGAACGCGCGGGAGGTCATGGTAGCCAAGGGCCGGGCCGATGTTCACCGGCGCGGCGAAGCCGCCCAGGATCGTGCCGGAATCCGCGATGATTTCGTTCTCGGTGGCCCAGGCGGCGATCGCTGATCCGGTGGAGTTGACCACCAGGCGCAGCACGCTGCCGCCGCCCGTGGCCAGGGTTTTCACCGCTGTCCAGGTGCCGCCGGCCGGGAGGCTTGCGGTGAAGATCGAGCCGAGCGTCTTCGCGCTGGTGGCGCCCGTCCAGGCGACGACCGCGTTGCCTGACCCGTCAATGCCGACCAGCGGGGCTTGGGCGCCGACGTTGAGAGCCCCGATCGTGACCGGGGCGCTCCAGGCCCCGCCCGGCGTCGCCTCGGTACTGGCCTGGAGCACCGGCGCGGCGGCCGTGCCTCCATGCCACACCACGACAGCCCGGCCGTTCGCGGCGAGCGCCACGGCGGCGTCGGTGCCGCCCGCGGCGACGGTGACCGGTGCGGACCAGGTGTGCCCATTGGTACTGGAACTGACCTGGGGGCCAGTCCCGGTGACGGCGATCTGCGCACCGGACGCGTTCTCAGCGAAGCTTGCGCTGCCCACGCCGGCCGGCAACGCGACGGGCGCCGACCACGTGCTGGCCGCCTGGGCAGGCAATGCCACCGCTGCGCTGGTGCCACACGCAATCACTAAAGCTGGCAGCGCGACCGCGCCACGGCGAATCAATCGAGACATGCGAAAGTCCCTCTCTACGGGTTCTGCGGGGTCACGGATTCTCTTGTGACACACCCGCGCACTGGACCCGCCAGGGCTGACATACGGGCGTAAAGGACTGGGCCGGCGCCGCCGTCGCCCGATCCCCCTCGCCGTGTCTGGCTCAAGCCGGCGCCGCAACTGCAGAGCACCCCATGGCGCCCAGACGGGCGGGCATCCCGGCACTCCAAACAAGGGGCTCTCAATCAGACCCCCCTCTCAAATGCACGTCTAAGACGGCGAGACGGTTCAGCGCATCCGTCGCAGGAATTCTGGATCGCTGGGTGCCCCGGGTGGGTTCCCACGTGGAGATGGCGCGAGCCAGGGTGAGCAGATCGGGCCAAGTTCGAAGAGCCTCCAATCCAGCAAGGGCACGTCCAAAACTCGGCATTATTCACGCGCCAGCGCCGGCGAAGTACGGGGGCGCCGACGGCCGTAGGCGTGGCGTTGTGACGGGACATGACCGGTCCAATAGCGTGGGCGCGCCGAATCCGCCGCCTTATTGCTCTGCGCGATGACAATTGACCAGGATCGACAGGGGGACCGCATATATCGGGTGATTTGTGGCTGGACGGATTTCGTCATCCCATCCAGCCGGTGAACCGCAGCCGTCCCGGCTCCGTGTCAGGTGATAAGGACCGGTCTGCTGGCTGGGCGGGCGCTCTCACCAAAGCATGCCAGCCCCAGGGCTTCGGCGCCGACGGCGGGGCCCGCCCTACACCTGGTCGGTGGCCTCCGGATCGCTGCCGCCCGGGCTGGCGCTCACGAGTCCCTACGCCGGCAGCGATAACAACAGCCAGCTGTCCGGCACGCCTACCACCGCAGGAACCTTCACCTTCACCATGCGGGTCAGCGACTACGACGGCCAGCAGGCCAACCAGCAATTCAGCCTCACCGTCGATCCGCCGCTGCAGATCAGCACCACCCCGCTCGCCACCGGAACCGTTGGCGTGCCGTACAGCCGCGACCTCCCCGCCCAAGGCGGCGCACCCCCCGTACACCTGGTCCGTCGTCACCAACATCAATGAGCTCCCGCCCGGCCTCACCCTCAGTACGACTGCTCCAAACTTCAACAACGTCCTGACCGGAACGCCAACCAAGGCTGGCACCTACAGCTTCCCCATGCAGGAGTAGGACTCACAGGACAACACGGCGACCGGAACGGTGACTATCACCATCGATCCGTAGAGCCGAGCGACGGCCTGGGCGTGTAGCTAAAATAATGCTCGGTGCTCTGGGTCTGAAATCAGCAGGCCCATTTTCGAAGGAGCGGGTCCGATGAGTGAGCCCGAAAACGTCTCTATCAACCCTTTCGAAAGGACAGGGTGGTGGTATCAGGAGTTCCTGGCCGCTGGAGGGCAGAAAGCTACGCCTACGACGGGAATCGACGCAGCGCAAACGTGGCTAGATGCCAACATCACACCGGCCGCTGGGGCGGTCTTCGGCAATGTCGACAGCGGTGGGACGGTGCGCTTGTTCTGGTACGGCACTAAGTTCACCGGAGTTGTCGAGCATCCATAACCCCTGATGCTGCCCGGCTTGCCTATCATCCGGATTACCAGGCTGGCGCCAGGCATTAAGGCCAGTCCGGCGATGGTGCTCGGTCCTGTGCGGCCTGACTCTCGACGTGGACAGCCAGCAGTTCCCCGGCGTGCTCGATGTGCCTGGTCATGGCCGCGCGCGCAGCCCTCGGTGAGCCTTTCAGGAACGCCTCGAGCACTTCCCTGTGATCTTGGACTGTGGCGGATGGCCAGCCGTCGATCGTGGGGTGGAACCGGGCCGGCACGTAGCACAGCGATACGCCGAGGAGCCACGCGAGCTTGCGAGAGCCGGCGAGCATGTTCACGGCCCGGTGGAACCGGAAATTGAGCTCTTCGAGCTCATCATGGTCGCCGCGCTCCGCAGCCGCCTCAAGATCCATGTGCAGTTGCTCGAGTCTGCCTACTGCTTCCGCGTCGCTGTGCTTGACAGCACGGGCAGCAAGTTCCCCGGCGAGCAGAGCCTGGCCGACGAACACGTCACGGATGTCGTCCCCGGTCAGCGGGACGACGACGAAGCCGCGGCGGGGCTCAAGCCGCACCAGGCCCTGCGAACGCAATTCCAGCAGGCCCTCGCGCACCGGAGTGGCGCTGATACCCAGGTTCTGCGCAACCGCCTCGGCCCGAATAAAATCCCCGCCGTGCAGTTTGCCGGAGACGATGAGGTCGCGTATGTACGACGCGGCCTCGGCGCCCAGCTGAGGACGATGGCGGCTGTACTTCCGCGGCCCGTCCGCGAGCTGCTCGGCCGGCTCGGTCACGGACCTAGCGTGCCGGGTGATGGCCTATCCACCGCCTTGCGGAGACTTGCGGGTCATGGATGTCATGAGAAGGGCCTCTCCGGACGGGCATGGGCGGCCGCCGGTCATCCAGCAGCGGATAAGTGGCAGGGTCATCGGATGCCCGCAGCTGCGATACCCAGTCGAGATCAAGGTCAGCGCTGACCAGGCCTACCGTGTTCCCCATCTCAACAAGGGTATTTCCCAGCGGATCGATGATCCTGCTGCCGCCATGGAACTGGGTCAGGCCCATCGTACCCGTCTGATTGACGCAGACCACATATGCGACGTTCTCGACGGCGCGGGCCGCAGCGATGCTCTCGAAGACGAACGCGCGCCGGGTCTCCCACGCCATCGGGAAGATCAGCACCCGGGCCCCAGCGTCGGCGAGGCCCGCGCAGAATCCGGGGAAGGCCAGGTCGTAGCAGCAGCCCAGGGCGAGGACGCCGTCTGCTGTCAGGACGAGATGGTTTCCTGACGTGAAAACGATGCGTTCTGCCCGCACCATGTGGGTCTTCGCGTACCGGGTGCGGGCGCGGCCGGGACCGGTGATCACGACCACATTGCGCAGCGCGCCTGCGCTGGCCTCTGCGGTGCCGTAGACAATCCGCACCTGCCGCTCGCGAGCCGTCTGCTCAAGCGTTTCAGCCGCCCGGGCGAGATCCGCCAGGAACCCGGCGGTGTACGCCGCGGGCTCGAGCAGGTACCCGGGAAGGCAGAGCTCGGGAAAGCAGACCAGGTCCGCGTGCCGGCAAGCTCCGGTCCTCAGGAGCGCCTGCATCTGCGACAGGTTGCCGTCGACGTCGCCAGCCAACGGGGTGAACTGAGCCAGCGCCATACGCATCGGACTCGGGTCTCCTCCGCGGTTGTGTCAGGTCAGCAACGGCATGCCGATGGGCCTGATCGGCGAGCCCGTCCCGCCGCGCAGCTTGACCGGCATGCCGATAAAGGCGATCTCGAAGATCTCGGAGTGGCTAAGTTCCTGGAGGTTGAGAACCTCGATCACCGGGGTGCCCGCGGTCGCGAACAGGTAGCAGTGCACGGGCACGAACGTGTCCGCCTCGACATGCGGGTCGACGTCGATGCTGATCGCGTCGGTGCCCAGGCACATGGCGCCGACCTCCTCGCAGAGGTACCTGGCAGCCGCCATGCCGATGCCGGGCGTGGACCGCAGGTAGCCGTCGACATCTGGCCAGAGCGACATGCGGCCGGTCCGGATCATGACGATGTCGCCGTCCCGCAGTGCCGTCCGCTGAATGCGGGCCGCTTCCGTGAGATCGTCCGGCTCGATGCAATAGCCGTCGGGCAGGCACGTAACCCCTTTAAGCCTGGCGATATCGAGCATGACGCCCCGGCCTATGATGGGCGGGCATTCGCCGGCGCCGCCCCGCAGCCATTGGCGGCTGCCAAGGTCCTTTCCCGCGGTGCGGCCATTCCAGAAATGGCCGTAGTGCCCAATATGATTCAGCATGTCGATGTGCGTTCCGGTGTGGGTGTACATGCTGATCGAGTCGCCGCAGTAGCTGTACTTCTCATGCACCTCTGGCGCGGCGCCAGAGGAGCCGTCGTTAATGGAGCCGGCCGGGGTGTGGGTCATCCACATCTGGTACGTGGGATCGCCGGCTGCAGCCCAGGATGGCATTCCGAGGAAATACTCCACGGCGAGGTCGTAAATGCGGCTGCCGTCGGCACGGGACAGTACAGCCTGCCGTGACTGCGCGGTCATAAGGTTCAGCCGGCCGATGTTGTCGCCTGGGCCCCAGGGGCTCCGTGACACGGTGACGCCATCGCGCTCGAATAGCGGCTCGAACGGGGATGTGCCCATGGCTCTGCGTCTCGCCCGGTCAGGACTTCAGCGCGGCAGACGCGGGGTGCTGCTCGGCGAACTCCCGCGCGATGTCGATACGGCGCTTGAACGCGACGTCGGGGAACTGCTGTGCGTAGTCGATGAACCGGGCCAGGGCGTCCGAACGCGCCGGGTTGCCGCTGACCCGGGGGTGCGTTCCGATCGACATCATGCGTCCCAGGTCGTCGCCGTCCGCCCGGAGCCGGTCCAGGGTCGCCTTGGCGGTCAGGAAGAAGTCGTCCGGGTTTCCGTACCCCGTGCCGACGATGTACCGCGCGTCGTTGACGACGAGCGAGTAGGGAACGACGAGGTGCGGCCGGCCCACGATCCGGGTCCAATAAGGCAGGTCGTCGTTGTAGCAGTCGGAGTCGTACTCGAACCCGCCTTCCTCGACCACGAGCTCGCGGGTGTTCGTGGACATCTCGCGGCAGTACCAGCCGACGGGCCGGGTGCCCGTCGTCGACTCGATCGACGTGACCGCGCGCTTGATTGCCTCTTGCTCCTGGTCGCGCGTCATCTCGAAGTGGTTGCTCCACCGGTAGCCATGGCCAGCGGGCTCGTCACCCCGGCTGGCGAGCTTGGCCGCGACCTCGGGGTTGCGCTCCAGCGCGACGGCGGCGGCGAAGAAGGTGACCGGGATACCGGCGTTGTCAAAAATCCGGAACAGCCGCCAGATGCCCGCCCGCGAGCCGTACTCGTACATGGACTCGACGGCGAGGTCGCGCTGGCCTTCGAGCGCGAACGGCAGCTCGTAGAGGATGTCATTGACGTTGTCGCCCATCGCGAAGGTCTTCTCCGAGCCCTCTTCGTAGTTGACGACGAGCTGGATCGCGACCTTCGCCGCACCGTTCGTGCCGTTCGCTCCCCGCCACCGGACGCGCGGGGGATGCTCGCCGTAACCGGCGATTTCCCGCGGCGGACCTGCCACCTCGGAGTCGGTGCGGCGGAAGAACGGGTCATCAGGCATCGCGGTCTCCTCAGATCCTGGCTTCATGCTTCATCCGGGATGTTCAGCCGGTGCCGTGCGGCTGCGGTCAGGCGGTCGGCGCCGGCCCTGATGTCACCGAGGGAGGGGAAACTGAACGAGAGGCGCGCCGCGTTCTGGCCGCCTCTGCCGTCGAAGAAACAGTCGGCCCCCGGCACGAACGTCACCCCGGCGCGCTCGCAGTCCTTGAGCAAGTCCGCGGAACCCAGCCGCTCGGGCAGCTCGAGCCACAGGAAGTAGCCGCCATCGGGGACGGACCAGCGGGCATGCCCGGACAGGCCAGCGTCGAGCCTGCCGACTAGGGTGTCGCGGCGCTGGCGGAGCATCTCGCGGGCCCGGGCCAGGTTCGTGGGCAGGAACCCGGCCGCTAGGAACTCATAGGCCACGGCCTGCGGCCACATCGGAGGGGACACGTACGCTTCCGCCGCCGCGCCCGTGACCGGCTCGGCGAGGTGCTCAGGCAGCACCCCGTACCCGACCCGCAGCCCGGGCGCAATGATCTTCGAGAACGAGGACGCGAACACGGTCAGGTGGCCTGCACCGCGTGCCGTGAGCAGGCTGTGCAGGGATGCGGGCGACTCGCCGTCGAACCTGAGCTGGCCGTATGGGTCGTCTTCGACGAGGAGCAGTTCGTGGCGTATGGCCAGGTCCGCCAGCCGCTCACGGTCCGGCACCGGCATCGTCGTCCCGGTCGGATTGTGAAAGCTTGGCATGACGTACAGGAAGGCTGGCCGATCCGTCCGCCCGGCGGTCTCCAGGTATTTCTCCAGTGCCCCGAGGTCGATGCCGTCGCCGCTGCGTCCGATGGGGACGATCTGGGCGCCGGCGCGCCGCAGCATACTGATCATCCGGTCGTATGTCGGCGCCTCGACCAGGACCGGGCCGGACGTGACCAGCACCCGGGCCAGCAGCGCCAGGAATGTATAGGACCCCGGCGTGATCACGATCCGGCCGGGCGCCACGGCGTACAGGTCGCCGAGCCACTCCTGCAGCGGCCGGAACCCGGCGGGCGGCCCGTAGTTCAGCGCGACGGCGCTGTGCTTCTGGAATGCCAGACGGGACGCCTCTTCGAGTTCCCGCACTGGGAACAACTCCGGTGACGGCACGCCCCGAGCGAATGAAATGATCCCGGACCCCGGCAGCACGGACATCGCTAGTCCAGCCCGGCGAGATGCCGTGCGCCGTCGACGACGATCAGCTGCCCGCTCACGTATGACGCCTCCTTGCTGGCCAGGTACTGGAACAGGTACGCGATGTCCTCCGGCACGCCGACCCGGCCAGAGGGAACCTTCGGCGCTACCGCCCGGACCCCGGCGGGGCCGAGGGAGTTCACCGGGTCATTGGCCTGCGGTGTGTCGATCACCCCCGGGGCTACGGCGTTAGCGGTGATGCCGTCCGGGCCGTAGTCGACGGCCAGTGTCCTGATCAGCCCCACCAGCCCGGCCTTTGCGGCCGTGTAGTGCGGGTGGGCCGGCCACGCCTGCACGCCACCGGCGATCGACGAGGTCGCCAGCAGCCGGCCATAGCCTGCCCGGCGCATGTGCGGCAGCGCGGCCCGGAAGCTGCGCCACGCTCCGTTCAGGTCGACGTCGAGCACGGTATTCCAGGCCTCGTCGTCCAGATCTTCGAGCGCTGTCTTGCGCGCGATGCCTGCGTTGGCCACCACGATGTCGATGCTTCCGAACTCTGACACCGCGCGGGCGACAGCCGCGTCGACGTCACCGGTCCTGCGCACGTCGACCTCGGCCACCAGGCATCGCCCACCGCCGCCGGTGATGGCCTTCTCGACCAGGCCGACGTCGTGCCCATCCGGCGGGTACCACGCGAGCACGACGCTGGCGCCCGCGTTCGCGAAGACGCGCGCGGTGGCGGCGCCGATTCCGGAGGCGGCGCCCGTGATGAGCGCCACCCGGCCGTCAAGGTCGAACATGCAGGCTCCCCCTCTTAGAGCATCACGTCTCCGCCGTTGGGGCAGAGCGTCTGGCCGACGTAGTAGGAAGAGTCATCGGAGGCCAGGAACACGGCCGTGGGCGCGACCTCGTGCGCCTCGCCGAATCGCTCCATCGGCAGTTCGGCGAGCTTGCGGGCGGCCCACTCCTCGGTTTCCTCTGCCATCATGTCGGTCAGGATCGGGCCCGGCGCGATCGCGTTGACGTGGATCCCCTGTGCCGATACCTCGCGCGCGAGCGCCTTGGTGAGGCCGATCACCCCGGCCTTGCTGGCGCTGTAGTGCACCATCTCGATGCCGCCGATCTGGCCGAGCTGCGACGCGATGTTGATGATCTTGCCGGACTTGCGCTCCAGCATGCCGGGCAGCACGAACCGGGTGCACAGGAAGACGCCGCGCAGGTTGACGGAGATCACGCGGTCCCACTCGGCGACGTCGAGGTCGACGAAGTTGTGTTGGCTGAATATGCCCGCGTCGTTGACCAGGATGTCCACGCGGCCGAACTCGGCAAGGGCGGCCTCGACCATGGCCCGTACCTGCTGCTCGTCCGAGACGTCGGTTCGCACCAGCAGGTGACGGCGGCCGGATCCCGCGATCGACGAGAGCACGGGGGCGGCCGTGTCTGCGTCCAGCACGTCGGCGATCACCACGTCCGCGCCCTCGGCGGCGAACACGGTCGCGATCTGGCCGCCGATTCCCCGCGCACCGCCAGTGACGATGGCGATCTTGCCGTCCAGCTTCCCAGCCACCAGGCCTCCCTCGATTCAGCGGTTCCGGGCCGGCCAGTGCTTGCGGATGTCCTCCGAGGTGGCCAGGTCAAAGCGGTGAGCCATGAGATACATCGAGGCGTCGTGCTGCCTCCGGTCATCACTCCCGACAGCGTCGGTGGCCAGCACGACGTAGTAGTCGCTGAACATCGCGTCCCTGGCCGTCGACTCGACGCAGCCCTCGGTCGTGCAGCCGCTGACCACGACGGACTTGATGCCGTTGCTTCGCAGCAGCAGCGCGAGGTTGGTACCCCAGAAGCCGCTTGACCGGTACTTCTTGACGACCAGCTCACCTTCCTGCGGTTCCAGGCCCGGCACGAACTTCTGGCCCTCGGACCCGTCGACGGTGTAGGCAAGCGGCTCCGCCTGCCCGTGGTGGCCGTCGTGCAGCCGCAGGTTGAACCTGATCTGCGCCGGCGACTCGCTCGCCCGGTTGGGCAGCACGGTCATCTGGATGAAGACCGGCAGGACCCCCGACTGGCGCGCGGCATCGAGCAGTTCGCCGATCCGGTCGATGACCGGCGGGTACATCGACAGGTCCACGCCCAGGCGGTCGAAGCTGCCGCCGGCGCAGCAGAAGTCGCGCTGCATGTCGATGATCAGCAGCGCCGTGTGCGTGGGGTCGACGATCTCGGACAGGTCGGTGAAGACCTGCTTGCCCGCGACCTCGATCATGAGACGTCCGGCTCGGGGAGCTCCGACCCCGACGAGAGGCTGGGCGAGTGCTGCTCGGCGAAGTCGATCTCGTCGGTGGCCATCGTGGCGCCCAGCGCCGCCAGCTTCTCCGGCGACCTTCGCTTCAGGTAGGCGTAGAGGGCGTAGCCGATGATGATCCAGGCCAGCACGATGTAGGCCACGAAGTTGTACGGGAACGGCTGGCCGGGCTTGGCCACCTCGTAGAGCGGGTAGAGCAGCACGGCCGTGCCGATGACCGGCGCGATCAGGTGCTTGAGCACGCTGAAGTCGGGCTGCCCCCAGTAGAACTTGATCAGGCCGATGTTGGCCAGGCCGTAGACCAGGATGACCGCGATCGTGCCGATCGACCCGGTCCAGCCGTACACGGCGGTCAGCCCGGAGCCGAGCCAGGCCGACAGGATGATGCCGACCGCGACCGAGAATCCCACCACCCCGTAAATGGCCACGAATGGTGACCTGAAGCGCGGGTGTACTGCCGACAGGCTCCCGTGGATGATGTGCTCCCGGGCCATCGCGTAGACGACCCGCACGGTGGTGTTCAGCACGGCGAGCATGCAGGAGAACAGCCCGGCGATGGCGGCCAGGTCGACGGGCTGCTTGAGCCAGGGCGCGTACGTCTGCGCGAGCGTGGTGAACTGGGCAGGGCTGGCCAGGAACGCCTTGAGCCCGGCGGCGGTGTTGAGGTGGAACCCGGCGGCGAGCCCGTAGACGACGAACACGAAGAAAACACCCACCCCGACGACCGCGAAGCGGACCGCGAGCGGCACATTCCGCTTGGGGTTGGCGGTTTCCTCGCCGAGGGTGGCCGCCGCCTCGAAGCCGATGAACGACAGCAGGCCGAACACCACGGCCAGGGCGACGCCGGAGAAGCCGCTCGGTCCCGAGGACGGCTTGAAGTAGGTCAGGCTGTTGCCGTGCCCGGCCCGGGCGATCGCGATGATCGCCAGCAACGAGAAGATGATCATCTCGGCGGCGAGCAGGATCAGGTCGAGGCGGACCGACGTCCTGATGCTGCGGACCGAGAAGGTCATCGCGATCGCGACCAAGATGATGCCCAGGACCCACCACGGGACGTTCCAGCTGAACGTGCTCTGCAGGTAGGTGTGCAGGAACGCGCCGTTGGCGGTGACCAGGCCGATCATGAGCACCACGTACGCGCCCGCGTAGAGCCAGCCGCTGAAGAACCCGGACTGGGCGCCCAAGGAGTGGCTGAGGAACGAGTAGAACGACCCCGCTGACGACAGTTTCTTGGCGAACTCGATGACGGTGTTGCCTATGAACAGGGCGGCGATGAACGCGATCAGGAAGGCGAGCGGCAGGGCCGCGCCCGCGTCCGCGCCTCCCGCGGGGGCGTTCAGGATCACCGCGAGGACCGGTGCCATAAGGGCGGCGGACAGCGCCAGGCAGTTCGGCAGGCTCAGGATGTTCCTGGCGAGTCGGGGATTGCTGTCGCCGGCTGGCGGGGCGGTGGGCTCTGTGGCGGCCATCTGTCGGATCCTCCCTGGCGAACCCGGGCTGCGGCGTACCGCGGGACAACTCGGTCGCGGCTGCCGCCGCGACGGTGGCACCGGCCGTGGCAGCACACTCCTGGCGGTCTGCCCTGGCGGCACCGGAAGGCTCGAACACCCGTAGTAGAGCCTCAGGGAGAACGGCTGTCAAGAGATTCAATACGATATTTAGTATTTGATCTTGCTAATCCGTCCGAGGCTACGTCCCGGCGACATCCGGGCAGCCGGGCGACGCGCCTTACAAGCGAGGGGCCGGTGATTCGAACCCACCTGCGCCAACGGATTGCCGTGTGAGCGAATCCCGGTGGGAACGGGCGGGGGGTTATGATCCGGACACGGCGTCCCCGTTGAGCCCAAGGCAGTGAGGTTAATCGTGCGCGTGTTCGATGCTAACTGGATGCAGGTCGAGGAGTACCTGCGGCGCGACGACCGGGTCGTGCTGCCAACGGGCTCGACCGAGCAGCATGGGTACCTCTCGCTGGGGACGGACGCGATCCTGGCCGAGCGGGTGGCGGTCGAGGCCGCCGAGCCGCTGGGCGTGCCGGTGCTCCCGGCGCTGCCGTTCGGCATGGCACCCCACTGGGCCGCGTTCCCCGGCAGCATGAGCCTGCGCCTGTCGACCTACGTCGAGGTGCTCAGGGACCTGCTCGATGGCCTGGAGTCGCAGGGTTTCCGCCGCATCGCGATCATCAACGGCCACGGCGGCAACATGCCGGCGGCCGGGTTCATCCGCGAGTGGCTCTGCCAGCCACGCCCGCAGCCTGTGCAGGTGATCTACCACACCTGGTGCTACGGGCCGCAGGTGACGGCGGCTTCGAACCAGTTTGATCGCGAGCAGGCGCATGCGAACTGGGGGGAGAACTTCCCGTGGAACCGGCTGCCCGGCGTCGACCTGCCGACCGAGCCCCGGCCTGTTGTGCCCATGGAGGTGATCACCCAGCTCGACGCGAGGCGGATCCGGGCGGCGCTGCCCGAAGGCATGATGGGCGGTGCGTACGCCCGCCCCGACGAGGACATGAAGGTGATCTGGGACGCCGGAGTGGCCGAGGTCCGCGAGCTGATCGAGACCGGCTGGGCGGCATGAGCATGCCGGGATCGGGGCCATGCCAGCTATCTGGGTGAAGGTGAGTGCCTGATTGCGGCTGCAGAGGCTCCGAGGTCGACGTCCGCAGGGGCACGTCGGCTGTGGGCAGGGCGGTGGTGGCCGACGCGCTGCGGCAGGTCGACCCGGCCGGGGCACTGGATGCGGAGCAAGACACCAACTGGAGCACTTTCGCCGACTCGGCGAAGCAGGGGTGGCGTCGAAGGACGCGGCGGCGGCCGCGTACGCCGGCGCGTACCGGTTCGGCGTCGAGGTCTTCGAACCCGCCACCTGCAAGGTCCTCATGGCAGCGCTGCTCGTTCATGACCTGCAAACCGGCGGCGGCCCCGCGTACGCCCATCCCTGGCAAGATGAGGCGCACGCGGCCGCATGGCGGGCTGTGGCGCATCGCATACGCCTCCGGCGTTGACCTCGAGCTCACCGCAGCCCTCGGCTACGCTGCAGCCAGGAGATGACATACCGCTCGTCCCCGCACTGCCCAGCTCAGCCGGACGAAATGACCAGCGTGCCGCGCAAGCTTTCCGCATATGTCGGCACAGGATGGCCGTCTGATGCCCGTTCCCCGGTGTGTCCGTCAATGTGTTACCACTGGCTGATGGCGGACGAGCTGGACAGCGAGCAGGGTCGTGAGCCCTTTCTTGCCGGGGCGGGTGCCGGTCGGCCGCATGACCTGCTCAGATCGGTTCCGGGATCGGAAGGTCCCGGCGGGTCAGAGAGTGTCACAACGGTCCTGGTCGCGTTCGGTGTCAATGTTGCGGTGGCAGCAGCTAAGTCGGCCGCTGCAGTTGTCACCGGGTCGGCGTCGCTTCTGGCTGAGGCGGCGCATTCCTGGGCAGACGCTGGTAACGAGATCTTCCTGATGATCGCCAACCGGCGCTCCCGGCGCCCGCCCGACCTTGCGCATCCGTTCGGGCATGGCCGGGAGGCATACGTCTGGTCGCTGTTCGCCGCGCTCGGGCTGTTCGTCGCCGGCGCCACAGTGTCGGTCACGCACGGCATCCAAGAGCTCCTCAAGCCCGAGCCGGCTGGCCACTTCGTGAGCGGCTATATCGTGCTGGCAGTCTCCTTCGTTCTGGAGGGAATCTCCTTCCTGCAGTCGGTCCGGCAGGCCGGGCCCGAGGCCGAGTCGATGCAACGGGACCTGCTCGAGCACGTCTTGGCCACATCCGACCCCACCCTGCGCGCGGTGTTCGCGGAAGACTCCGCCGCCCTGGCCGGTCTGCTCATCGCGGCCGCTGGCCTGGGCGCCCACCAGCTGACCGGTTCCCCCATCCCGGATGCCGTCGGCTCAATCGTGATCGGGGTGCTGCTCGCTGTCACAGCGATGGTCCTGATCAACCGGAACCGGCAGTTCCTGGTCGGCCAGGAGGCGGACCCGCGCGTTCGCGCGGCCGCCATCCAGGCCTTGCTGGACGCACCGGAGGTCGCCCGGGTCACCTATCTGCGGCTGGAGATCGTCGGGCCGCGGATGGTCTCGGTAGTCGGCGACGTCGATCTCACCGGCGATGACACCGAGTCCCACCTCGCCGTCCGCCTGCGGGCGCTGGAGGCGAGGATCAGCGCGTCACCCGCGGTAGCCGGCGCCGTGCTCAGTCTCTCCGCGCCCGATGAGCCAACGCTCGCGGTCTAAATTTCCGCGACCGGCAAGGCAAGCGCCGACGGGCTGGCAGGCATCGGCACGAGCCAGGATCTGCGCCCGACCCGCGCCCTCTCGGACCGTTCTGATCGCCGGTGGTTAGCCGCTGGTATCGGGCGGCGGCGCCCTGTACGCGCGAGCCCGCGCGGGGTAGATTGAGGGTGTTGCTCCAGACCCCGGTGGCTGGTGCGTCCGCGGGATACCGCGGCTGCGCTGCGAGGGTCCGGAGCTTTTTCATGCGCCGACCCCCAGACACGAGCAGAGGTCGGCCGGTGATGCCTAGACGGTGATGTGCCGCATCCGGCCGGACCTGGCTGGCCACAAGATCGCCGCATTGCCAGGGCGCTGAGCAGTACGCGGCCGGTAACGGGCAGCGCCGCTGGCTTGAGACGAAAGGGGTCGGCCATGAGCCTGGGCAAGAAGGCCAAGGACAGGGTCAAAATAATGAAGGGCAAGGCCAGGAAACACGTCGGCAAGGCCACGGAAACAAGCGGCTCAGAGCCAAAGGAAAAGCCGGCGAGGTAGTCGGCAAGCTCAAGCTCAAAGGACACAAAGCAAAGGACGCTCTCAAACGCTGACTAGGCTTGCCTGGCCGGCGGCCGGACCCGTATCCGTCCGTGTTCGGTTATCACGAAATCTTCCACGCATATGTTGCGCCGGGGCAGCCTGCCAATTTCCAGCGATAGCGCTGTTCATCAGCTGATCTCCGGGAGGCACGCGCCGTCAGATACACCACCCCTAATGAACGAGATCCCCGGAGGCAGCAATGACGAGATCGAGCGAATACCTGGACTCATCGGCTCAGACGGAACCGGCGGGCATGAATTTGCAGACTAACGAGGCGAAGGCTATGGCTGCGGGGATAACGGTCGAAAATGCCGCCCTTGAAGAGGCTTCTCAGTCCGCGGGGGAGCAGGCTGAGGCGACCACTGACCAGGCGAACCGGATGGCACAGGCGACGCAGGATGTGCTGGAGGAGCTTCAGGAAATGGAGGAAGGAGCCGAACAGGCGTGACCTGGGTCAGGCCCGGTGGATGGCTGCCGCCGGCCCGGGAGCGCAGGACAACCGGGGATCAAGGAGCCGCGATGAGCATGGTCAGCCGGGCCGATGCCTACCAGCGGCGGCACCGCTGGGCGGGGCTACCGCTGGCGGTGCTGTACAAGTTCGCCGACGATCAGGGAACCTACCTCGCCGCGCAGATCACCTACTACGGCTTCGTGGCGCTGTTCCCGCTGCTGCTGCTGCTGGCCACGATCCTGGGCTATGCGCTGCACGGTAACCCGCACCTGCAGCGGCAGGTGCTGGATTCCGCGCTTGCCCAGTTCCCCGTTATCGGCGATCAGATTGTCACGAATATCCGGTCCTTCCACGGCAGCATCGCCGGCTTGGTCATCGGGATGCTGGGCTGTGTCTACGGCGGTCTGGGCATCGTCCAGGCCGCCCAGACCATGCTGAACAAGGTGTGGGGCGTGCCGCGCAACTCCCGCCCGAACCCGGTCCGGGCCCGGCTGCGGAGCCTGCTGCTGCTGGCCTTCGGCGGCGTCAGCGTCATCGTCACCACGGTGCTGTCGGCGCTGGGCGCTGCCGCCGGCAGTTACGGCGCCAGCCTGGGCGGCAGCGTGCGGGCGCTGGTGACCGTCGCGGCCATCGCGCTGAACGTGACGCTGTTCATCGTGGCATTCAAGGTATTGACCGCCCGCCCCCTCACCATCCGGCAGACCCGCGCCGGCGCGATCGCCGCCGCGGTGATCTGGCAGGCCCTGCAGCTGGCCGGGGCGCTGCTGCTGGGGCACAAACTCAGGGGCGCGACCGCCACCTACGGCCTGTTCGCGCTCGTCCTGGGCCTGCTGGCCTGGATCTACCTCGGCGCCATCACCACGGTGATCTGCGCGGAATACAACGCGGTGCACGCCAGGCAGCTATGGCCGCGCAGCCTGCTCGCGCCTTTCGCCGACAACACGGACCTCACGCCCGCAGACCAGCGTGCCTACACCTCCTACGCCAGGACCGAACAGCATAAGAGCTTCGAGGACATCGACGTCAGTTTCGGCAAGCCACCGCACCCGGACCCGCGAAACCACGATCCTGAACGGCGTCCATCCAGCCGGTGACGGACCGCCGCGAGACCCGCCTGGGAGCGCGAAGGGCTTGCCATGGCCTGGCTCACGTCTTCGTGGCCCCGGCCACGGGCTGACCGGCCAGGGGGGCGTCCGAAGCGCCGGGGCCCGGACCAGGACCGTACCCGGAACTGGACGCTGGGTCGTCGCGGGTCCGCCAGATGAGGCGGTGCACGGGGACGAGTCGGGGGATGTCGCGCAGTCCGGGGATGAAGGGGACCAGCAGGAGCAGGATGGTGGCCAGGCCGGTCATGTAGATGGCGATCATGTCGATGTTGGCCGAATTGGTCCAGCCGGGGACTTGGTACCAGAGCGTGTAGAGCCACAGCCACGGCTGGCCGGGGTAGCTGCCGGTCTCGTTCATCACGCCCCACTGGCTGCCGGTCAGGCCCATCGCGGTGGCTTTGTTCACGAAGTAGGCGCCGTCCTCGATGAACAGCAGAGGTTTGGTGAAGTACGTGCCGTAGAACGGCTGCTGGGCGAGCAGGTCGGTGTCCAGCGCGCCGCTGCGCGCGAGGGTGAGCTCGCTGGCCAGCAGCGCCGGGACCGGCCCGTCGCCAGCGGCGGGCACGACCGGGCTGCCGCTGGTGAACTTCACCTTCGTCACCGCGGTCGCGTAGGCGTTGGCCCACTTCAGCTGCTGGGCGGCGGAGGCCGCTTTGTAGACGGCGAGTGGTGTAGCGACCGCCGGGTCGGTTCGCACGAGCGCCGACAGCGGCCCGATGACGAAGTCCTGGGCCGCGTTGACCGGCTGTGTCACGCCGGGGAGGGTCTGCGGGGAGAAAAGGAGCTTCTGGACGCTGCCGCTCTGGTTGTTGTACGGCGGGCCGGGGTGTAAACGAAGCGATGCCTTCATGTCGTGCTCCCAAAGTCAGGTAGTCAGGACGTCACGTCGCAGCGCGGCGTGTGGTCATTCCGCCGGGGCGGACGCGTCGGCGGGAACATCACCGGCAGGGACATCGGAGGCGGCCTGGCCGTTTGCCGCAGGTGCGGGCGGCGCGGCAGCCTGGGGGGAGGCGGCCCGGCGCCCGAATGGGTGCCGCATGCTGCGCGGGCCGCCGCCGTCTTCGCCGGCGTGGCGGCCGCCGCCAGTGGCGCCGCTACCCGGCGTGCTGGAGGTGTAGGCGCGGGCTGCCTCGCGCTGGCTGATGAGGTCGTCGCGGTCCTGACTGACGGCGGCGGTCTCGCGGCGGGACTCCCGCAGGCCGCGGCGGGCCGCGCTGCCGCGCCGGGAGGTCCGGCGCGCGCCGGCCAGCAGCACGCTCAGCCCGAACAGGCCCAGTGCCCCGACCACGATGCCATACAGGAACAAAGTGCCGGTCGAGCCGGTCACGTGATAGCCGAACACCGCGAAATGGGTGACCGCATGCCCGCTGCCGCCGTTGCCGAGGACGCCGGCCACTCCGGCGACCACCGCCGCGACCAGGATGACGAGCCCGATAATTATGATCATGACGCACTCCGGGAATCTGAATGGTGAGTTGCGGTCTTGCATGGGAAGACCGCGGCGTCTTGCCGACGTAGCCTGAGTGCAAGCAAAAAGCTCCGGCCTTGCTGCCGCATCCGCAGCTATTGCGGTTGTGCGGCTGCCGGGGTCCGGAGCAACACTTTGATTCTACGCGTCCCTGACCGGCACGCATAGAGCATTCCGCAGCCAGCAGCAGGCCCACCGGGCCTGAGCACCAGGACAGGGGTTCGGCCTCATGCCCGAGAGCCTGGGGGTGCCCGGAACTGGAGGCCCCGGTCCTGGGCGCCGCAGCTGCCAGCCCACGCTCGCGGTGATGTGGCTGTGGTCACGACCAGGGCCCGATGCTTGCTGCAGGCTGATCCCGCCCGATGGACACGAGTGCCGTGACCGGGGTAAAATAAATTAATTGCTTCGGACCCCGGCAGCTGCACCCGAATTCGGGGAGCAGTGCAGGACCCGGAGTTTTTTTGGTGTTCGGGGCCGGTGCCAGAAATGGCGCAGCGGCCCAGAAATGGCCAAGAGCCCGCGGGAGATCATTTCTCCCACCGCGACCTGTCGCGCCGGACCGGCTACCCCGTACGTCAATTTCGTCACTGACTGAGGAGTCGGTTATGGGCATCATCGCATGGATCGTTCTCGGCCTCGTCGCAGGCCTGCTGGCCAATATGCTGATCCCCGGCAGGAGATCGCAAGGCCTGATCCTGACCTGCCTGATCGGGATAGCCGGGGCGCTGGGCGGCGGCTGGCTGGCCACCAAGCTGTTCCACATCCACACCCTGCACGGGTTCTTCAACCTCTCCACCTGGCTGACCGCCATCGCCGGCGCGGCAGTCCTGCTGCTGGCCTACCACCTGCTCAGCAGCCGCGGGAACACCGGCCGCAGCCGGCGGCGGTCCAGCTGGGCGCACCGGTGAACAACCCGGCCCAGCCCCCCGGCGGCCGGGGGATGGTGAGCATCGGCGCCGCCGTCACGCTGATCGCGGCCGGGGGGATCTTGCGGTTCACCGTCGCCACGACCTCCACCCACGGCCTGAACGTGCACGTTGTGGGCCTCATCCTGATCCTGGCCGGGCTCCTCGGGCTGGTGCTGTCCCTGCTCATATGGGTCCTGCTGAACCGCCGCCGCAACCGCCCCGCCGGCGACGGCCGCGCAGCGCCAACGCTCACCCCCCAGCGCTTCCCCCAGGACCAGCCGCCGGCTACCGACGACCGGCGGGTCTACCAGGACCAGCCGCCAGGATGAGACCAGCCGCCACGCCGCCCGCTGCCTGTGCCGCGTCCTGTGACGGAACGGCGCCGTTCCCCGGCGGGGGCGCGGTCCTAGGGGGTGTCTTCGCCGCCGACGTGGCGAGCGGCGTGGTTCGCCTTGCGAGCCGTGCTGCCCTTCAGGCCGTCGCGCATCTCGCGTACCAGGCTGTCCACGACCGCCCATAGGTCGCCGCCCGCTCGAGCGGCCACCGTCCGCTGCCGCTGGTAGCTAGCTCCGGCGGCCATGAGGTCAGCTACCGACACTAGTCCGGCCGAGCACCCCAGCCGGGCCGCGACCGGCTCGAGCCGGTTGAGCAGGTCGTGGAGGTCGTCGGTAACGAGGCGCTCTCGGTTCTTCGCGTCGAGGACAATCTCCGCGTCCAGCCCGTACCGGGCCGCACGCCACTTGTTTTCCTGGACATGCCAGGGCGGCAGCGCGGGCAGCGTCTCGCCGGCTTCCAGCCGACGGTCGAGGTCCACGACCAGGCAATGTGTCAGCGCGCTGATAGCGGCCACCTCGTCGAGCGTCGGCAGCCCGTCGCAGACGCGGACCTCGATGGTGCCCAGCTCCGGAGAGGGACGGATATCCCAGCGGATCTCCTTGAACTCGCTAATCACGCCGGTAGCGAGCATGTCGCCGACGTACGCCTCGAATTGCGGCCAGGTGCTGAACTGGAACGGCAGTCCGGCCGTCGGCAGCTGCTGGAACATCAGGGCACGGTTGCTGGCGTACCCGGTATCGGCCCCGCCCCAGAACGGCGAGGACGCCGACAGCGCCTGCAGGTGCGGGAACCAGCGCAGCAGCCCGTTGAGGATCGGCAGCACCTTGCCGACCGAGTCCACGCCGACATGCACGTGCACCCCGAAGATGAGCATGTGCCGCCCCCACCACTGAGTGCGCTCGATGAGGGTGGCGTACCGCTCGCCCTCGCTGACCTCCTGGTCGTACCAGCGGGCGAACGGGTGCGTGCCGGCGCTGAAGATCTCCAGGCCTCGCTGCCGGGCCACGCGCCGGACGGCATCGCGGCTCTCGCGCAGGTCGTCAACGGCCTGCGGCACGGACTCGCAGATCCCGGTGACCAGCTCGACGGTGTTGCGAAGCAACTCCCGGTGGACTCGGGACTCGCCTTCCGGTATCGCGCCCCGAGCCTCCTCGACGACCTCCGCTGCCGCCGAGACGAGATCGCCGGTGCGGGCGTCGACGAGGCCGACTTCCCATTCGACGCCCAGCGTCGGCTGGCGTGAGGGCCGGAACTCGATGACCATGCCGGTCAGGTCACCTCGTAGAGCCGGGCGGCCGCGACGCCGAATACCGGCATGTCCCGGAACTGTGTGGCCGGCGGGACTGTCGCATCGGTACTCGCCATGGGCGTCTCCACTCGCTAGTTGGGGGCTCGGCCGGGTGAGAGGCAAGCATGATCGGTCATCCTTGCAGCTTTCCTGCCTCCGATTGAGCCCATAGTGCGACCAGGCCACGGAAGTCCGCGATGAACCGCTCGTGTTCGCGAGCGGGATATGTGGATTCACCTGGGCCTGCGTTGCCCACGAATTAGTGGTGCAGGAGGTGACCGAGACGTCTGGGCAGGCGTTGGCGTAGCCAATGGGAAAAACGTCAGGAAATGCCCAGTGTGCAGAAAGCGATCAAGTGGAGTAATGTAGTAAGCGTTGCTCCGGACCCAGGCATCTGCCACGCTCGATATTCGCGGTGGCAGAGCAGGGGTCCGGATTTATTTTCGTGCACGGAACGGTGCCGGCAAAGACGCTACAGGCCAGGGATGGTGAGAATCCGCGGGAGAAGTCCTCTACCGCTGCGATCTGTCCAGCATGACTGACTACCGGGTGCGTCACCTCGTCACTGGCTAAAGGAATCGGTTATGGGCATCATCGCAACATCACCGTGGAGTTCCCCGCCTCGCTGATGACCACCATTGCCGAGCTCGGCTCCTTCCTCACCCGGGGAAAGGTGGCCGCCAGCTCGGCCCCGTCGCCCGCCGCAAACAACCGCGCTCAGCGGCCGTGAACGGCGTACCCGAACCCAGGTCGCACCCGGCGACCGGGCACGCTGTGCCCGGCCGCCGAACCTTGAAGAGCCTTACCTCCACGTCTTCCTTGGGAGAACCGTTATGAGACGCCGAACCTTCGATGTACTGGTCAGCGTCGCTGGCCTGTTTCTGGCCGTCACGCTGATCGTGTCCGGCCTGCTGCTGACCTGGGCCCACAACTTCATCGGCAACGAGGTGCGCACCCAGCTCGCCGCGCAGCAGATCGTCTTCCCGGCCAATAACAGCCCGGCCATCAAGGCCCCGGAGTTCGCCGCGATGCACCAGTACGCCGGGCAGCTGATGACCACCGGCGCCCAGGCCGAGGTCTACGCGGATCATTTCATCGCCAACCACCTCAAGGTGATCGGCGGCGGCCTGACCTATTCCCAGCTGTCGGCCAAGGCCATAGCGCAGCCTAACAACGCCAAGCTGGCTGCCCAGGTCCAGCTGATGTTCCGCGGCACCACGCTGCGCAGCATGCTGCTGAACGCCTACGCCTTCGGCACCATGGGCATGATCGCCGGTATCGCCGCGATCGCCGCGTTCATCGCCGCCGCGGTCATGCTGATCCTCGGCGGCCTCGGCCTGATGCACTCCCGCCGCGTATCCCCAGCAGCCGACATCCTCGCCCCCCGTCCGGCGAACGCACCGACTCCGGGCACCGTAACACCGCAGGCCACCCACCCCAGTAGTCAGCTGCCCAGCGGCGACGTCCTTGCCGCAGCCGAAGCTGGCAGCGCAGACCGTTCCGCATGAGCCTCTCCGCCGGCCGGTGCCATGCCGACCGGCGGAGGGCACCACGCCGGCCGGCGCACAGCCACCTTTCGTGAGGAGGACCGATTGAGTATTTACTCCATGACCCCTGTGCCCAAGCTGGCAGGCAACGCGGATGGCGGATGAGATCCGGCGGATACCAGCACCCAGCCAACCAGCGCCGCCACGATCACCGGACCAGGAGCGAGATCCTGGCCGACCGGGTGACCGCCGTGTTCGGATCGTGGGCCTTCATCATCGTGCAGACCATGATCGTCGTTTTGTGGATCGGGCTGAACCTGCTCGCGGCGGTGCATCACTGGGATCCCTATCCGTTCATCCTGCTGAACCTGGTTTTCTCCACTCAGGCGGCCTACGCTGCACCGCTGATCCTGCTCAGCCAGAACCGTCAGGCCGACACCGACCGGATCAAGGCCGAGCACGACTACCTGATCAATCAGAAAGCGCTGCAATATCTGATGATCTTGCACAACGACGCGCACGGCCAAGACTGCGATTGCGCCGAGCGCGCTACGCCAGGTGACGGGGGAGTACAGGCTCAGCGATCACTCAGCCGAAACGAATGACCTCGGCCGGCACCGGCCCGGTGCCGCGTGGGCGGCTGAGCGGGTTGTCATACTAGGGATCGTAGGGCCACAGGGACTCGTCGTAGGTTCGCGGCGGCCCGTACCACTCCTCGAACCCCTTGTCCGTCGGCCACCGGCGCGGTCCCTCCCCGACATGCCACTTGCCGTACACCGCGCAGCCGTACCCGGCCCCCGACAGCAGATCACCCAGGGTCCTCAGCTCCCCGAAACCCGGGTTGTCCGCGTGGAAGAACAAGATGTTCGGCCGCTCAGCCATGCCTGTCCCGCGCCCTCCTCCAAGCCGGTCGGACTACGATCTCGCGCAACCGGCTAGACACGCCTACGGGAGCGGGGCGGTCGGCTCCCGCAGCAGAACAATGCCCCGTCTCCCGATCAAATCGCACGGGGCTACGGCAACAGCCTCTCGCCAGCCCGGACGCTGCCGCCGGCCCGCGCTGTCCGCCGCGCGCCGCAGGCCATGACAGCGCGGCGGGCCGCGTTCGATCTGCCGCCTGCCGCGAAGACCACCAGGAAGGCAAGGGAAGCTATCGGCCAGAGCAGCAAGTGCCAGCCAAGGACCGGCGACCTGCGCAGCTGCTCCCACATGGGCATCGCCTCGCCCGCGTTGAGCCGAGAGAAGATCGACAGCATCGAGGCCAGATCAGGATCGGACCGGCGAGGCTCATGATCGATACGCCGCAGCCGCCGCCCGCGCGGAACGCGCTTCTGCGCATCGCTCATGAAAGCTCCGCCTCTCGGATCCGGCCGGAATGAGCGGCAAGTGAGGCGGCGAGGTGCCCGGGACCTTAGCCGCGCGCGGTCAAAGCGGTCAAGATTTGTGCCAAGCTCATCTCCGTCATCAGCCTGCTGCAGCAGACAGCACGTCTTCCGGCGACGCGGTCGGCACCCGAGCGGCCGAGCCTCCGAGGAGCGCCGACCTGGCCCTTACTGACGGGCCATGGCCATGCGCATCTCGGCTTCGGTGTCGGTGATGAGGTCTCCGGACAGATCCACGGTGACGGTGTGCAGGGTGCCGGTGAAGCGGAACGGAGCCCGGTAATCGGGCGTGACCGACGTTCCCGGGTTGGCGCCGCAGGTCAGGCCCCCCGGGTTGAAGGCCACGGGGGTCGTGACCGGGAACTCAGCCTGCGCGACGAGGTGGCCGTCGACGTAGAGCTGCGCCCGGCCGGGGGAGCCCTTGCCGTCTGCGAAGTCGGGTTTCCCGGTGGGCTCGAACTCGAACCGCAGCTGATGCCGTCCGGCCGGCACGGCGTCCGGCGACGACACGTTGTAGACGGCGCGGCGGACATAGTTGTGGGCGTAATGCAGTCTGCCGTCGGCGACGTAGAACGACCAGCCGCCGACGCCGGTGCCTTGGCTGAGCAGGACGCCTTCCGCGCCACCCTCGGGGATGTCCACGTCCGCGGTGACCGCGTGCGGCCGGTTCGGGATCCTAGGCCCGACCGCGGCCGGAACGGTCTGGGTGCCGGGCCGGAACGTGTAGCTCGTTCGTGGCTCTGCGATCTGCGGGCGCTCGGTGATCAGCCGCTCCAGGGCGCTCGCGTCGAGCGGCAGCACGTTGTACTTGCCGGCCTCGACATACCACTGCGCGATCATCTCGATGAGCTTGTCCTGGTGTTTCCCGGCGAGGTTGTGGTTCTCGGCGGGATCGGCAGTCACGTCGTAGAGCTCCCAGTGATGGGTGTCGAGGTCGGTAAGCGCCTTGGCGCTGATCGCCGCGCCGAAGGCCTGGCCTGCCTCGGCGAACGAGGGCCCGGGCCACGGGCAGACGGCCCGCCAGCCGTCATGATCGATGGCCCGGTGCCCGAACATCTCGAAGTACTGGGTGTGATGCCGGCTCGCGGCGGCCGGGTCGTCGAAGGTATGGGCGAAGCTGACGCCATGGATGGGCGACTGGGTCACTCCCCTGATCGCGGCGGGCGGCTCAGCGCCGAGTGCCTCAAGGACGGTCGGGACCATGTCAATGATGTGCGCGTACTGGGCGCGGATCTCGCCGCGTGCCTTGATGCCCTTCGGCCAGGACACCACGAACGGATCGCAGGCACCGCCCCGGTAGGTCTCGCGCTTCCACCGCCGGAACGGGGTGTTGCCCGCCCAGGTCCAGCCCCACGGGTAATGGTTGAAGGTTGCCGGGCCGCCGAGTTCGTCGATCGCCCGGAGGCTGTCCTCGAGTGGCTCCGGGGCGTTGTTGAAGAACTGCAGCTCGTTGGTGGTGCCTCCGGGGCCGCCCTCGGCACTGGCCCCGTTGTCGGAGACCAGCATGACCAGGGTGTTTTCGAACTCGCCGGTCTCCTTCAGGAAGTCGAGCAGCCTTCCGACCTGATGGTCGGTGTGCGACAGGAACCCGGCGAACACCTCCATCATCCGGGCGGCGAGCCGGCGGGCCTCGGGTGACAGCGATTCCCAGTCCGGGACGTCAGGGTCGTGCCGCGACAGCTCCGCGTCGGCGGGCATGACGCCCAGTTCCTTCTGCCGGGCGAACACCCGCTGCCGGTAGGCATCCCAGCCGTCATCAAACTGCCCGGCATACCGGTCCGCCCATTCCCGCGGAACATGGTGCGGCGCGTGCGTGGCACCGGTGCAGAAATGCAGGTAAAACGGTTTGTCCGGGGCGACCTGCTTCGCGTCGGCGACGAACTCGATGGCCTTATCCGCGAGATCCTCGGTCAGGTGGTAGCCCTCGTCGGGCGTGCGCGGCGGCTCGACCTGGTGATTGTCATAGACCAGGTCCGGATGCCACTGGCTGGTGTCGCCACCGAGGAACCCGTAGAACCGCTCGAAGCCTCGCCCCAGCGGCCAGCGGTCGAACGGGCCCGCCGCCGACTCGAATTCCGAGGGCAGCAGATGGTACTTGCCGACCATATAGGTGCTGTAGCCGCGCTGCAGCAGCATCTCCGACAGGAAGCCGTTCTCGAACGGGATGCTTCCGTTGTAGCCGGGATAGCCGGTCGCCAGCTCGTTGATCGCGGCCGTCGCGTTGGCGTGGTGGTTGCGCCCGGTGATGATGCACGAGCGCGACGGCGAGCACAGGGCCGTGGTGTGCATGTTCGTGTAGAGCAGGCCGCCAGCGGCCAGCGCGTCGAAATTTGGCGTGGTGATCGGGCTGCCGTAGCAGCCGAGCTGCCCGAACCCGGTGTCGTCCAGCACGATGAACAGCACATTCGGCGAGCCTGGCCCCGCTCGCAGCGGCCGCGGCCACGCCGGGCTCGACTCATCCGTCGTCCGCCCGATCACCCCTGGGAACGCTCTCCCCGACTCGTACTCCGTCAAGGCCATTGCCGCAACCTCCGGTCCCATGCCTGCCGTGTGTCCAGGTCCAGTGAATGCCCGCCACCGATACCCGGCCTCCACCCGCCGCGGGTGAGCTGCCCTGAGCGCCGCGGTGCCGCCGCCGTGCCCGGGTGGCGCCGACACGGCAATCGGGCCTGTGCATCTGATCGTTTTGGGGTTCAACCACTGCGCAGCTGAGGATGCCCGTGACGTCCCGCAGTCGCGCTGCCGGGTCATGCGCGAGGCGCGGCATCACGGGCGTGGCTGGTCACAAACCCGCCTCACTGTGCAAATAACCTACACATAGTTTCTCGAAAAATATTGCTAGTTTTAGATTGCAGGCGTAGGCTCAGTGACTGGTACCCGGGGGACTGGCCGCCGACGGCGGCCCCGCGGCCCCGCCGCCCCTGTGGTGCGGGAGATGGTTGACATGAGCGATGGGAACGGAAACAAGGTCCTGCGGTCATGAAACCTGAACGGCAGCACGCGGCGACGGGGGCGAGGTGACCCTGGAGTCGAAGGCAGCGGGCTCGATGCGCGCGATCGTGCAGAACGGCTACGGCCCCACCGACGTGCTGCGGCTCACCCGGATGGCCCGACCCGAGATCGCCGACAGCGAGGTGCTGCTGCGGGTGCACGCGGCAGGCCTGGACCGGGGCACGTGGCATCTGATGACGGGCCGGCCGTATCTGCTGCGCCTGGTTTGTGGCCTCCGCCGGCCGAGGCAGCCGGTAGTCGGGTTCGATGTGGCGGGCACGGTCGTCGCGGCCGGCCCGGGAGTGACCCGGTTCCGCGTAGGGGATGAGGCGTTCGGGTTCGGCCGGGGCACCTTCGCTGAGTACGCCACGGCCCGCGAAGACCGGCTTGCCCGCATGCCGGCCAACCTCACTTTCGAGCAGGCCGCGGTAGTCCCGGTATCCGCCGTGACGGCCCTGAACGCCCTGACCGTCGCCGGTCATGTCAAGACCGGGCAGAAGGTGCTGGTCACCGGCGCGTCCGGTGGTGTCGGCAGCTACGCCGTGCAGCTGACCAGGGCGCTGGGCGCGGAGGTCACCGGCGTGTGCAGCACCGCGAAAACCGGCCTGGTGCGATCCCTGGGTGCAGCCCATGTCATCGACTACACCCAGGACGACTTCGCCGACGGCGCCCACCGCTACGACCTGATCATCGACATCGGCGGGAACCCCGCCCGGCCACGGCTCCGGCGCGCGCTCGCACCCGCCGGGACCGCCGTGCTCACCGGCGGCGAGGACGGCGGCAACGTGACCGGCATGGGCCGGCAGTTCCGGGCTCTGGCCCTGTCACCGTTCCTGCACCAGCGGCTGACCATGCTCACCCCCCGGCAGCGCGCGGCCGACCTCGAACGGGTCACCGAGTTCCTGGAGGCAGGCACAGTAACCCCGAGCATCAGCGCGACCTACCCGCTGGACCAGGTCCGGCAGGCCATGTGCCAGCTCGCAGCCGGGCAAGCACGCGGGAAGATCGCCATGACCGTCTAACTGGATGCAGATCCAGGAGGATCTCCGGCAGGCGCATACTGGTAGTGATGAAAACAGCCCGCGTCGTAACCCGGCGCTACCTGCCTACCAGCCCTTTCGGCCCGCCAGCCGCCGCTCCGCCTGTCGAGCAGTTTGCCGTGCGGGATCAGGTGACCCACGATAAGTACGGCCTCGGCCGGGTCATTGACGTCGAGGCTGACGCCACCCTGATCGTGGACTTCGGTTCGTGCCGTGTGCGGATCCTGACGCCGTACGCCAAGCTGACCAAACTCTGATATTGCGGGCGGTCCCACGCAACGGGGCTTATCGCCAGCCGAGCGCGGGGGCCACCTGGGTGAGGATGCTGTCGATGATGTGGGCGTTGTAGTCGACACCGAGCTGGTTTGGCACGGTGACGAGCAGCGTGTCAGCGGCCGCGATCGCCTCGTCCTCTTTGAGCTGGCCGATCAGCACGTCCGGCTCGGCCGCGTACGTGCGGCCGAAGATCGCCTGCGTCTGCGGGTCGATGAACCCGACCTCGTCGGTGTCCTGGCTCCGGCGGCCGAAATACGCCCGGTCCCGGTCGTCCACGAGCGGGAGGATGCTCCGGCTCACCGACACCCGCGGCTCGCGCTCGTGGCCAGCCTCTTGCCATGCATCACGGAAGGCCTCGATCTGCTCAGCCTGCTGCAGGTGAAAGGGCTTGTCCGACTCGTTGCTGATCAGCGTGGAGCTCTGCAGGTTCATGCCCAGCTCGGCCGCCCACGCCGCGGTGCGCTGTGACCCTGCGCCCCACCAGATGCGCTCCCGCAGCCCTTCTGAGTACGGCTCGACCCTCAGCAGCCCAGGCGGGTTCGGAAACATCGGCCGGGGACTGGGCTGCGCGAAGCCCTTGCCACTCAGCACGCCGAGCAGCACCTCAGCGTGCTGGCGGGCCACGTCGGCGTCTGTCTGGCCGTCCTGGGGCTGGTAGCCAAAGTAGCGCCAGCCGTCGATCACCTGCTCCGGCGAGCCGCGGCTGATCCCGAGCTGGAGTCGGCCGCCGGCTATGAGGTCGGCCGCGCCGGCGTCCTCGGCCATGTACAGCGGGTTCTCGTACCGCATGTCGATGACTGCCGTGCCGATCTCGATGCGGCTGGTCCGCGCGCCGACGGCGGCCAGCAGCGGGAAAGGGGAACCCAGTTGCCGGGCGAAGTGGTGCACGCGGAAGTACGCACCGTCGGCGCCGAGCTCCTGGGCGGCGACCGCAAGGTCGATCGACTGCAGCAGAGCGTCAGACCCGGACCGCGTCTGTGAGCCGGGTGATGCCGACCAGTGCCCGAACGACAGGAAGCCAATCTTCTTCACCAGCCCGTCAACGCGGGCCGCCCGGGAGGCATTCCTCTCCCTGGCTCCGCACCTGGCCTCCACCACGCCATGTGGAGTCAGGCGGCTGACGCGGGCGCCACCTCGCTGTGTCGCTGCCGGTGCCGTCGCCAGTTGAGCGCCAGCCTGGTCATTTGGATTACCACCAGGACGGCGGCGCCTTCGATCAGCAGGCTGATGGCGATGGCGATGACGGCTGTGCCGTCGCTGTCGATCAGCGCCAGGCCAAGCCCCCACCTCCACACCGGTTCGCGGATCTTGAAGGGCTTGCCCAGCGGTACCACGTTCTGCCAGCTTGCGCTGATGCCGGCGCCGCCGGTCTCCAGGGTGCCGTCGGTGACCGTCTGGCAGCTGTACCGGTCGCAGTTTGTCTGGTGCGAGGTCGGGTCGAAGGTGACCGTTTTTTCGAGACCAGTCAGGTACGCCGTCCCGTCCACCACGGCTGGCACGGTGACCACCGCCACGAACAGGATCACCACCATCCCGATCCAGCGCAGCACCCACGTGACCAGGTGCCGGGGCGGGTAGTGATGACTGTGCGGGCCGTGCGGGTGGCGTGCGGCGAGGGGGGCGGCCTCGGTCAGGACCGCCAGCGGCGTGCGCCGCAGCCGTAGGTGATACGCCACCACCGCGATCATGCTCACGACAATCAGCGCGGCCAGCGCGATGGTCAGGTCGACGAACCACGGTGGAGCGGCCGCTCCCTCGTTATTGCCGTTAACGATGCAGCCGTAGCCAAGGCCGAACGCCGCCAGACTCGTGCCAGCCGTCAGGCTCCAGCCATGGCGGCGGTGCATCAGGCGCACGGCGGCGGCCACTTCCGGGCTGGCGACGTTGGCACCCGGCGCAGACGTTGATCTCACACGGGAAGAGTAAGGCCGGAATGGAGGCAGTATCCAGGTTTGACTCAGCAAGGCACACTCCTGGTTAGCATCACCGGGAGACGACGACAAGGAGCTGACCCGATGGCAGCCCAGATCCCAGCCGAGGCATTGCAACTGCAGTCTCTGGTCCGTTCCGACCAGACGCTTGAGCTGTCCCTGGCCACCGTCGCGGTACCGGCGCCGGGCCCGAACGAGGTGCTGGTGCGGATCGAGGCGGCCCCGGTCAATCCGTCCGACCTGGGTCTGCTGCTGGCCGGAGCCGACGTGACCACAGCGACCTCGGCGGGCACGCCGGACCGGCCCGTGGTCACGGCGGTGATCCCGGACGCGGCCATGCGGGGGCTGACCGCCCGGGTCGGCACGCCGATGCCGGTCGGCAACGAGGGGGCAGGGACCGTGGTGGCGGCAGGCGCCTCCGACGCGGCGCAGCGGCTGCTCGGCAAGAAGGTCGCCGCCGCAGGCGGCGGAATGTACGCGCAGTACCGCGCCGTGGACACCGCCTTCTGCCTGGAACTGCCGCCAGGCGCGACGGCCACCGATGGCGCGTCCTCGTTCGTGAACCCGCTGACTGCGCTCGGCATGATCGAGACGATGCAGATGGAGGGCCACGTCGCGCTGGTGCACACAGCGGCGGCCTCCAACCTCGGCCAGATGCTGAACCGGCTTTGCCGGGAAGAGCAGATCCCGCTGGTGAACATCGTGCGCAAGCCCGAGCAGGAGGAACTGCTGCGCGCTGCGGGCGCCGCCTTCGTCTGCGACTCCAGCAAGCCGGAGTTCATGGACGAGCTGACTGCCGCCCTCAAACAGACCGGCGCGACGCTGGGCTTCGACGCCATCGGCGGTGGCAAGCTCGCCAGCCAGATCCTGTCCTGCATGGAGGCGGCAGCGAACGCGACGGCCAGCGGCTACAGCCGGTACGGATCGACGGTACACAAGCAGGTCTACATCTACGGTTCGCTCGACAAGAGCCCGACCGAGCTGACCCGCAACTACGGCACGGCCTGGGGCATCGGCGGCTGGCTGCTCACCCCGTTCCTGGGCAAGATCGGGCTGGAAGCCATGATCCGGCTTCGCGAGCGGGTGGCGGCCGGGCTCAAGACCACGTTCGCCAGCACATACGCTGCGGAGGTCTCGTTGTCAGGGGCGCTGGCCCTGGACAGCCTCGCCGCTTACGCGCAGCAGACCACCGGACAGAAGTACCTGATCCGGCCGGACCTGGACCACTAGCCGCGAAGGCGGTATCCGCACCAGGGTGCTGGCCAGGGCTTCCCACTGGCGCGACCCGCGCTCAGGAAGACGACGGTCGACGGTAAAGGGTGCGAGGCTGGTCACCGGGTGGCCAGCAAGGAATCACCGAGGAGGCGAACGCAATGATCACGCCGGTATGCGAGATGCTCGGGATCGAGCAACCAATCGTCCAGGCAGCCATGATGGACATTCCCCAGGCGGCCGCGGCGGTCTCGAACGCCGGCGCGCTCGGCATGCTGACGCTGACCTGGTCCGGGGACGTCGGGGCTGTCGTCCGGGAGACGGCGGCGCTGACCACGCGGCCGTTCGGCGGCAACCTCGTCCTCACCGACGATCGTCACCGTCGCCTTGACCAGGCCCTTGACGCCGGCTTGCGGATCGTCTCGCTTTTCTTGGGAGATCCCGGCGGCTACGTCGAGGCGGTGCACGACGCCGGGGGCATTGTCATGCACACGGTCGGCAGTGCAGAGGAGGCACGACGGGCAGTCGAGTCCGGCGTGGACGTGATCGTCGCGCAGGGCTGGGAGGCCGGCGGGCACGTGGGGAGTACCGTCGCGACGCTGCCGCTGGTGCCAGCCGTGGTGGACGCGGTGGCACCGGTGCCGGTGATCGCAGCCGGAGGAATCGCTGACGCTCGCGGAGTCGCCGCGGTGTTTGCCTTGGGCGCCCAGGCCGCGTGGGTGGGCACGCGGTTCCTGCTGGCGGAAGAGATGCCGATCCACGAGGACTACCGGCGCGCGCTGATCGCCGCGGCCGAGACTGACCCGCAGTGGTACCCCAACCTGTATGACGTCGGGTGGCCCGACTCTCCCCACCGCGCCCTCCGCAACTCAACGGCCAAGGCCTGGGAAGCCGCGGGCTGCCCACCAGACGACCAGCGGCCAGGAATAGGCGACGTGATCGCCCACCTCGCCTCCGGCGAAGCAATCGTTCGTTACGAGGGAGCGCCGCCGATGGTCGGGACGACCGGCGACATCGAAGCGCTCTCGATGTGGGCCGGACAGGGCGTCGCCCTCGCGAAGCAGCGGCAGTCTTCGGCGGACATCGTGGCCGAGCTCACCTCCCGCCTGTAGCCCGGGTCGGCGGGTCTCAGGAACTCGGGTCCGTCTGCCGCGGCGCCGGGCCGGGATCGTTCGGGTGCGGCGACAGCGGCATCACCTCGTCGGTGCGCCATACTCGCAGCGGCATCGAGGCGAGCACCTGCTCCAGCTCGCTGTCGTCGGCCGCAGCGAACAGCCCGAGCGTGCGCCATTCACCCGGCTGCAGCGGCGGGCGCCACAGCCGCAGCAGGTGGCCCTGCGCCGCGAGCTCGCGCGACCGTGCCGCCTCGCGGCTGCGGACGTCATCGACCGTCTGCTCCGGAGTCTCGGGCGGGACGTGGGTGGTCATGGTGACCAGGTATTCCATGATCAGCGCCTCCTTGTGGGCTGCGGCACGCCTATCCGGCGACGAACTGCGCACCGCCGTCGATGTCGTAGGTCGCGCCGGTAACCGCGGTGTTGGTCATCAGGTGCACGGCCAGCGCGGCCACGTCGTCCGGCCCGACCACCCGCCCGATGGGCGGCGTGGCGCGGAGCTGGCGGCGCCGTTCTTCGAGATCATCGCCCAGCAGCCGGGCGGGCAACGGCGTGTCGACGAACCCGGCCGCGATGAGGTTGACCCGGACCGGGGCGATCTCGACGGCCAGGTTGGCGGCGATGGCCGGGACCGCGGCGGAGGCGATGCCCGCGATGGCCATGCCGGGACCCCTGCGGCGGCCGCCCGTGCCGGTCATGAAGATCAGCGTGCCGCCGGGCCGGACCCGTCCCGCGGCGTCCCGGCCGATCTGCAGTGGCAGCAGCAGATGCTCGTCCAGGTTGCGGCGGGCCGCCGCGAAGTCGATCTCGGCCAGCGGGGCGTAGTACTGGCTGCCGGCCGTGATCATCACGTGGTCAATCTGCCCGGGCAGGCCGGTGAAGAACCGCTGCAGCGCGGCGGGGTCGGTGGCGTCGAAGGCCGAGGTGCTGAGCGCGCCGAGTTCGGCGGCGGCGTGCTCGAGCCGCTCGGGATCGCGGCCGGTGAGGATGATGTCGGCTCCTTCGTCACGGGCCAGGTGCGCGGTCTGCCGCCCGATGCCCGAACTGCCGCCGATCACCGCGACAATCTGTCCCGTTAATGCGGGTGAGGTGAACATGTCTCCTCCATCGGTTACCCGGCCCGGGTGCTCCCGGCCGGCTGGCTGGCGGGCGCGATCTGGCCGCGCAGTGCCTTCAGTGCGGCGGCGTAGGCGTGGGTGTAGGTGGCCATCTTGGCCACCTCCGAGACGGGCACGGTCGCGGTGAACCGGGCCTCGGTCGCGCCGACCGAGGCGGCCTGCGGATCGGTGTGGACCACGTCAGGCACGGCCTCGTAGTGCGCCTCGCGTGGCTCGCCGAGGATGTTAGCGGCCACGACCTCGCCCTGGTACTTTCCGACGTGGGTCAGCAGCCGGATGCCGGTCACGTCGCCGATGGCCCACAGCCGGTCGGCCGCGCGCAGGTGCGAGTCGACCTCGATGCCGTGCGGGGCCGCGGTGACGCCGACCGTGTCCAGCCCGGCAGGCAGCCGTGGCCGCCGGCCGGTGGCGACGAGCAGCCGGTCGCCGCGCACTTCCCGGCCGCCCGCGAGGGTCAGCACGTAGTCCGGGCCGTCGCGCCGCGCGGCGGTGGCCTGGGTGCCGAGGATGAGCTCGATGCCGTCGCGGCGCAGTTCCGCGCCGAGCGCCTCGCCGAGGGGGACGGGTTCGCGGGCCAGCACGTGGCTGGCCCCTTCCACCAGGATGACCTCGCCACCCAGGCGGTGGACGGCCTGGGCCATCTCGGCGCCGACTGGGCCGCCGCCGAGGATCAGCAGCCGGCGCGGGACGGCCTTCATGGCCGTCACCTCGCGGTTGGTCCACACCCCGTCGAGCTCGCGCAGGCCGGGGACGGGCGGTATCACCGGGTCCGAGCCGGTCGCCACCACCACCTGCCGGGCGGTGTGGCGGACGCCGCCGACCTCGACCACGCCGGGGCCGGCCAGCTTCCCGGTGCCCCGGATCAGGTCGATGCCCTTGCTCGCCAGCCATTTCACCTGCCCGGCGTCGGTGTGGTCGGAGACCATGTAGTCCCGGTAGGCCAGCGCGGCAGCCACGTCGACCTCCGCCGCTGCCGCCGCGTTCCGGGCATGGTGCACCGCCTCGCCGGGGCGCAGCAGGGTCTTGGACGGGATGCAGGCCCAGTACGAGCATTCGCCTCCGGCCAGTTCCCGTTCCACCACCGCGACGCGCAGGCCGCCGTCGGCCAGTTCGCCCGCGCAGTGCTCACCGGGTGACCCGGCCCCCAGCACGATGACGTCGTAGTCGTAGCCGTTCATCAGTTACCGTCCTGTGCGTCCGAGTCGGTGACCATGGCCTTCATGGTCGTCGCTGAGGACGGCCGGTCGCGCCCGTAGACATGCGGGTCGCTGCCCTGGTCCCGGCATCGCCCCCGGGGCCAGGGCGGGAAACCAGGCGCCGTCACGGGCGCGAGCGGCTCGCCCAGGCGCGACCGCGAGCGGAGTACTGGGCTACAACTCGGGGTGGTGCCGTTGAGCTGGCCGGCTGCGTGCGAAGGTGAACAGGTGGCGACTTCGGGGGAGCGGGCCGGCGCTCTGCTGTCGGTCAATGTGGGGATGCCGAAGGACGTGACCTGGCACGGCAGGACGGTGCACACGGCGGTGTGGAAGAAGCCGGTCGCCGGGCCGCGGATGGTGCGGCGGCTCAACATCGACGGTGACGGGCAGGGTGATCTGGCCGGGCACGGCGGCGAGCAGCGGGCGGTGTTCGTCTACCAGATCGAGTCCTACCGGTACTGGCAGAAGGAGCTGGGCCGGGATGATTTCGAGTACGGGCAGTTCGGCGAGAACTTCACCGTGCAGGGACTGGCCGACGATCAGGTATGCATCGGCGACCGGTACCAGATCGGCGGCGCGGTTTTCGAGGTAACCCAGCCGCGGGTCACCTGCTTCCGGGTGGGGATCCGGATGGATGATCCCCGGATGCCGGCGCTGCTGGTTTCCCGTCACCGGCCCGGGTTCTATTTCCGCGTGCTGACCGAGGGTCCGGTGGAGGCCGGTCAGGAGATCATCAAGCTTGCCTCCGGCCCGGAGGCCATGACGGTCGCGGACACGGACGGCCTGCTGTACCTGCCCGGGCATTCCCGGCAGCAGTTGCTGCGCGCGCTGTGTATCCCGGCTCTCAGCGGCGGGTGGAAGACCTCGTTCCAGGAGATGCTCGACCAGCCGGGGCAGGCCGCCGGCAACGCGGGCCTGGCCGACGAGAGCCCGCCGCCGGCGTGGCCCGGGTTCCGGCAGCTCGCCGTGACCGCAATCGGGCGGGAGAGCGACACAGTCATCTCGCTGCACCTGGCCGATCCCGGGGGCGGGAGCGTGCCGGCCGCCCTGCCCGGGCAGTTCCTGACCCTGCGCCTGCACCCTGACCCCGCCGGGCGGCCGCTGCTGCGCAGCTACTCCCTGTCGGGGCCCCCGGGTGCCCGCGACTACCGCATCAGTGTCAAGCGGGAGGAGCACGGGGCGGCCAGCCAGTTCCTGCACACCCGGGTGCGGGCGGGTGACCTGCTGGAGGCAGCCGCGCCGCGCGGCACCTTCACCCTGCGCCCGGGTGAGGCGCCGGTCGTGCTGGTCAGCGCCGGCGTCGGCGCGACACCGGTGCTGGCGATGCTGCACGCGCTGGCCGCCGCCCGGTCCAGCCGGGATATCTGGTGGCTGCACGGCGCGCGCCGCCGCGCCGATGAGCCGTTCGCAGCCGAATCCCGGGCCCTGCTGGCCGCGCTTCCCAGCGCGCACCGGAACATCTGCTACAGCAGCCCGGGCCCGGATGACGTTCAGGGCCGCGACTATGACACGGCGGGACGCCTGTCGTCGCCGGTCCTTGCCGCCCTCGACCTGCCCAGCGACGCCGATGCCTACCTCTGCGGGCCCCCCGCGTTCATGGCGGATATGTCCGCTGCCCTGGCGGTGGCCGGCATCCAGGCTGCCCGTATCCGCACCGAGGTCTTCGGTGCCGGGCCCGCGCAGACGCCGGGCATCGCAGCCGCGCCCGCCCGAAAGCCCCATCCGCCCGCCGGCCAGCCAGGCAGCGGCCCTGTGGTTTCGTTCGCGCGCAGCGACCTGGCCGCGCCCTGGGGCCCCGGCTACGCCAGCCTGCTCGAGTTCGCCGAGGCCTGCGACGTGCCGGTGCGCTGGTCGTGCCGCACCGGGGTGTGCCACACCTGCGAGACAGCCGTCATGTCCGGGACTGTCGGCTATGCCCCCGACCCGGTCGATGACCCCGCCGAAGGCGACGTACTGATCTGCTGCTCGCAGCCACGCGACGACCTGGTCCTCGACCTGTGACCGCCCGCTAGCCAGCGGTCTGCCGGCAGGCCGGGCGAGGGCCTTGTCAGGCGGACATGGCCGGCCGTCGGGTGCCAGGCGGTGCCCCGCGCAGCTGCCTGCGCGAGGTGATGCCGAGCTTGGCAAAGACCTTGCGCAGGTGCCACTCGACGGTGCGCGGGCTCAGGAACAGCTGGGTGCTGATCTCCTGATTCGACAGCCCGTCACCGGCGAGCCGGGCGATCTGCGCCTCCTGCGCGGTGAGATCGCCCGTCGTCTCGGCCCTCCGCTTGCGTACGTTCTCCCCGGTGGCCAGCAGCTCGCGGCGGGCGCGCTCGGCGAACCCTCCGACCCCCATGACGGTCAGCATCTCGTAGGCCTCGCGGAGCTGCTCGCGTGCGTCCGTGCGCCGGCCAGCGCGGCGCAGCCACTCGCCCTAGAGCAGATGAGCCGGGCGAGCTCCGGGCGGAACTGGGTATGGCCGAGCCGGTCGATTGCCTCGCGATAGAGACCTTCGGCGGCCGTGCCCTCGCTCACCAGCGCGCGTGAGCGCGCCTCAATGCCCAGGCCGAGTTCCCGGCCGAGGTGGCCGTCACCCGCGCTGGCCTGCCCGGAGAGGCGGCCTTCACCGCCTACGTGCGGGACATCACCGACCGCCAGCGTGCCGAGCAGGAGCTGATGGCGTCGCGGGCGCGCCTGGTCACCGCGTCCGACGCCGCGCGTCAGCGCGTAACCAGGGACCTGCACGACGGCGCCCAGCAGCATCTGGTCGCCACTCTTATGAACCTCCAGCTTGCCGAGCAGCGCTGGGAGTCGGCTCCGCATCGGGCCAGGGAGCTTGTCGGCCAGGCCCTCGAGGACACCAGGCGCGGGATCGATGACCTGCGCGAGCTCGCTGCGGGCCTGCATCCAGCGGTCCTCACCCGGCATGGCCTGGCACCGGCCGTCCGCGCGCTCGCCGACCGGGCCGCTATTCCCGCCGAGATCGACGTGCCTGACATCAGGCTGCCGGCATCCATCGAGGCCAGCCTCTACTTCGTCTGCGCCGAAGCGCTGACGAACATCGTCAAGCACGCGCAGGCTACATGCGCCTGGGTACGGCTGGACGTCGTGGCTGACCGGTGCGTCCTCGAGGTCCGGGACGACGGGATCGGCGGGGCGCATTCCCAGCCGGAAACCAGCGGCCTCATCGGGCTGAGCGACCGGGTAGGGGCGATCGGCGGCACGCTGGACATCGCCAGCGCGGACTCCGGCGGAACGGTGGTCCGGGTATCCATCCCCATCCCGCAAGGCACCGCGCCGCGAGAGGGCCTTCAGCCGTTATCCGAGCGTCCCTGCTGACATGGCTCACTTGTTCCGCGGGTCGTCTTCCGGGTCCAGGTACTCGAGGCTGATCGGCCCGATCGCCGTCACCTGGGTGACGTACTCGCCGGATTTGGCCCAGTGGAAATGAGGGGTGCCGGAAGGCAGGACGATGACCGCACCCGGCGGGTAGGCCTGCAGTTTTCCGTCGTCGAACTCCTCGCCCAGGCCGATGTAGAACACGCCGGACATGACCGTGTAGACGCGGTCCTCGTGGTGTCTGTGCGGCATCAGCTTGACGCCGGACGGCAGCTTCACCCGGACCACGTACGGAGCGGGCTGTGATGGATCGCCCACAACGACGGCGAGACGGGCCGACGGCGGGAACGCGGGGAACGGCTCCCAGTCGATGTCCTCGGGCAGGGTCTGCCTGAAGACGGCCTGATCCGGTAGATGGGTGCTCATTGTCATGAACCTCCCGGGTTGCGCCCGTGGGAACCCAGGGTATTCCCCTGGGGTGATGCAGCGGCTCAGACCGTAGCGTCATCCCTGACACAACCTTGGGAGGCGGTTATGAGCACAGCCGAGGCTCCCGGCAAGGAGGATGGCTTATGTCCAGCGAAACCGAGATCCGTCCCTTCCGCGTTGGCATGCCCGAAGAAGCAATCGCCGACCTTCGGCGGCGCATCGCCGCGACCAGGTGGCCTGACGGCGAGACGGTCGCCGACGACTCGCAGGGCGTGCGGCTGGCGATGATGCAGGAACTCGCGCGTTACTGGGCGACAGACTACGACTGGCGCAAGTGCGAGGCGAGACTGAACGACCTGCCGAACTTCATGACCGAGATCGACGGGCTTGACATCCACTTCATCCACGTCCGCTCCCAGCACGAGGATGCGCTGCCGCTGATCGTCACGCACGGGTGGCCTGGCTCGATCATCGAGCAGCTGAAGATCATCGAACCGCTCACCAATCCCACGGCGTACGGCGCTAGCGCGGACGACGCGTTCCACCTGGTGATTCCCTCGCTGCCGGGATACGGGTTCTCCGCCAAGCCGGCTACCACCGGGTGGGATCCGGCCCGGACCGCCCGGGCCTGGACCGAGCTGATGAAGCGGCTCGGATACACCCGATTCGTCGCCCAGGGCGGCGACTGGGGGGCCGCTGTCACCCAGACGATGGGCATCCAGGCCCCGCCGGAGCTGGCCGGCATCCACTCCAACATGCCCGGGACCGCCCCCGCCGCCATCAACACGGCGGTCAAGCGCGGCGACCCGCCGCCACCAGACCTCTCCGCCGAAGAGCAACGCGCATTTGAGCAGCTGAGCACCTTCTACGCCAATCACGTGGCCTACGCGCTGATCATGACCACGCGCCCGCAAACGCTGTACGGCCTGGCGGACTCACCGGCCGACCTGGCGTCGTTCATGCTGGACCACGGCGACGGCACCGGCCAGCCCGGGCTGGTGGAACAGGTCCTGCAGGGAACCCTGAACAGCGCCCTGACCCGAGACGACCTCCTGGACAACATCTCGCTGTACTGGCTGACGAACACCGGGATTTCCTCGGCCCGGCTGTACTGGGAGAACAAGGCGGACTTCTTTGACGCCAAGCCGATCACGATCCCGTTCGCCATCAGCGTCTTCCCTGACGAGCTCTACGAAGCACCGCGAAGCTGGGCAGAGCGCGCCTATCCCCATAACCTGATCCACTACAACAGGCTCGACCGAGGCGGCCACTTCGCCGCCTGGGAGCAGCCCGACCTGTTCGCAGCTGAGATGCGCAGTTCGTTCAAGTCACTCCGCTGAACAGGCATCCAAAGCTCCCGCGGGCTTGACCAGTGGAGGAGCACGAGGTGGCGGATCGGCATAAGAAGAAAAGCAGTGTGGTGATCGTCGGGGCGGGTTTCGCCGGCTTTAACGCCGCGCGGGAGCTGTCCCGGCTGATCGGCGCCACGACCGAGATCGTGGTGATCAACTCGACCGACTACTTCCTCTACCTGCCACTGATGCCGCAGGTGACCGGCGGGCTGGTGGACTCGGCGCACATCCGGGTCTCGCTGCTCCGCCGGCTGCGCAAAACCCGGTTCGTGCTCGGCACGGTGAACCATGTCGATCCCGGGCGCAAGACGGTCGGCTGGGCAGGCCCGGAGGGCACATCAGGCGAGGTCGGCTACGACCGCCTCATCCTGACCGCCGGCAGCGTGAACAAGCTGCTGCCGATCCCGGGTATCACCGACTACGCGCACGGGTTCCGCACCATCAGCGAAGCCGCCTACCTCGGCGACCAGATCATCCGCCAGCTCGAGCTGGCGGCCGTCGCCGCCGACCCTGCAGAGCGGGCCGCGCGCTGCACGTTCGTGGTGGTCGGCGCCGGCTATACGGGCACCGAAGTCGCCGCGCACGGCCAGCTGCTGACCACCCGGCTGGCCCGGTCGCTGCCTGGCCTGGCCGGACAGGAGATCCGGTGGATGCTGCTGGATACCGCGCCCCGGCTGCTGCCCGAACTGGATCCGCGCCTGTCCAGGACCGCCGAGCGGGTCCTGCGGCGGCGCGGCGTCGAGGTGCGGACCGGGGAGTCGATCGCCCAGGCAGGCGACGGGTACGTGAAGCTGACGACCGGGGTCACGGTAGCCACCCGGTCGCTGATCTGGTGCGTGGGCGTCCGCCCCGATCCGCTGGTCGACGGCCTGCACCTGGCCACCAACCGGGGACGGCTGCAGGTCGACGAGTACATGGCCGTGCCCGGCACCCCGGACATCTACGCCTGCGGGGACTGCGCAGCGGTCCCCGACCTTACCCGCCCGGGCCAGATCTGCGGCATGACCGCCCAGCACGCGCAGCGGCAGGGCAAGCTCGTGGCCAGGAACGTCGCCGCCTCCCTCGGCAAGGGCGCCGCGCGGCCGTACCAGCACCACGATCTGGGCTTCCTGGTCGACCTCGGTGGCCTGGCTGCCGCCGCCAACCCGCTGCACATCCCGCTGTCCGGGCCGGCCGCCAACGCCGTCACCCGCGGATATCACCTGTTCGCCATGTCCGGCAACCGGCTGCGGGTGCTGACCGACTGGACCCTGAACGCGATCACCTCTCCCGAACCGACGTCCCTCGCGGTGATCAGCGCGGAGTCCGTCCCGCTCGACGTGAACCAGCCACAGCCCTGACCGGCCAGGCGCCCGCTATGGGGACACGGTGGTGCCGGCCTCGCGGCGGAGCAGTGCCGTAGCGGCGTCGAGCCGGCCGATCGCCGCCATCTTGCCGGTCGCCTCCACGAACCGGCAGGCCGCCTCCACCTTCGGGCCCATCGAGCCGGCCGGAAACGAGAGGGCCCGTAGTTCCGCAGGTGTGGCATGAGAGATAGGGCGCGCGTGCGGGGTGCCGAAGCCGTCGATGACGGCGTCGACGTCGGTCAGCAGCAGCAAGGCGTCGGCGTTCACGGCGCACGCCAGCAGCGCTGCGGTCAGGTCCTTGTCCACGACGGCTTCGACGCCGCGCAGCGCGCCCGAGGCGTCCGCCACGACGGGGATGCCGCCCCCGCCTGCGCACACCACCAGCGCGCCGCTGTCCACCAGCTGCCGGATGAGCGGCAGCTCCACCAGCTCGAGCGGCTCGGGGGACGGCACGACCCGGCGCCACGCCTCGCCGTCGCGGGCCACCACCCAGCCGCGCTCGGCGGCCAGGTCCCGCGCCTGCTTCTCCTCGTACACCGGGCCGACGAACTTGGTGGGGTGGGCGAACGCGGGATCGTCCGGGTCGACCCTGGTCTGGCTGACCAGGGATGCGGCGTGCTTGCCGGGCGCGGCGCCGCGCAGCGCCCGGGCCAGCCAGTACCCGATCATCCCCTGGGTCTGCGCGCCGAGCACGTCCAGCGAATACGGGCGGGTCAGCGCGGGATCGCTCGCGCTTTCCAGGGCCAGCATGCCGACCTGCGGCCCGTTGCCGTGCGTCACGACCAGGTCCTCGGAACGGGCCAGCGGCGCGAGCGCCGTCACGGCCTGCTGGACGTGGTGCTCCTGGATGTCCTCGTCGGGTTTCTCGCCCCGCTCCAGCAGCGCGTTGCCGCCCAGCGCCGCGACGATTCTCATGACCGCGGGCCGAGCGTGGCGATCATGAGGGCCTTGATCGTGGGCATCCGGTTCGCCGCTTCATCGAACACCACGGAGGCGGGCGACTCGAAGACGTCGTCGGTGACTTCCAGCGCGTCCAGCCCGCGCTTGGCGTAGATCTGCTGCCCGATCTCGGTGTCGCGGTTGTGCAGGGCGGGCAGGCAGTGCATGAACTTCACGTCCGGGTTGCCGCTGGCCTTCAGCACGGCGGAATTCACCTGGTACGGGAGAAGCTGGTCGATCCGGGAGCCCCACTCGTCCTCCGGTTCGCCCAGGGACAGCCATACGTCGGTGTAGACGAAGTCCACGCCGGCGACGCCCGCGTTAACCTCGTCGGTTACCACGAGCCTGGCGCCTGACCTGGCGGCCAGGCCCGCCGCGATGCCGCGCACCTCCGCCGACGGCTGCAGCGTTGCCGGGGCGCAGATGCGCGCGTCCATGCCGAGCGTGGCCCCGGTCACCAGCAGCGAGTTGGCCGTGTTGTTCCGGCCATCGCCCAGGTAGCAGAACGACATCTCCGCCAGCGGCTTGCTGCAATGGTCGGTCATGGTCAGGATGTCGGCGAGCATCTGGGTCGGGTGCCAGGTGTCGGTGAGCCCGTTCCAGACCGGTACCCCGGCGAACTCCCCGAGGATGTCCATGGATTCCTGGGTGAACCCGCGGTATTCGATGCCGTCGAACATTCGGCCGAGCACGCGGGCGGTGTCCTTCACCGATTCCTTGTGGCCGAGCTGGGATTCTCCCGGGCCGAGGTAGGTGGCGTGCCCGCCCTCATCGTGGGCGGCGACCTCGAACGCGGACAGGGTCCGCGTGGAGGTCTTCTCGAAGATCAGGGCGATGTTGCGGCCCGCGAGCCGCTGCCCGGTCACCCCGTCGCGCTTTTCCGCCCGCACTTGTCTGGCCAGGTCGACGAGGAAGAGGAACTCGTCAGCGTTCAGGTCGGTTTCCTTCAACAGGCTGCGCCCGCGCAGGTCCATCAGACTCTCCTTGTATTCGCTAGGCCGGATCGCGCTCGATCGGGCAGGTCATGCACCGGGGGGCCGCCGCGCCCGCGGCCGAGTTCGCTGCCGGGTACCTCGATCACCTCGATGCCATGCTTGCGCAGCATGGTGTTGGTGGCGTCGTTGCGGTCGTAGCCGAGGATCACGCCCGGGGCTACCGCCAGGTAGTTGGTCCCGTCATCCCACTGCCCCCGCTCGGCGGCCCGGATGTCCTCGTCGGTGACCAGCACGGTGACCAGCACGGTGACCGCGTCCACGCCGATCGCCTCGGCCAGAGCGTCCCACAGGCTGCGGTTGTGCGTGACCTTCAGGCCTTCCCCGGCGGGCGTGATTGTCCATGAGCGGAAGTGGCGGTCTATGTAGGGGTACAGCACGAACGTCGCGCGGTCGATCATGGTCATCAGCGTGTCGAGGTGCATCGTCGCGTGCGACTTGGGAATCTCCGTGCCGATCACGGTGCTGGCCTGGCCGCTGGCGAACAGGGCGCGGGAGAGGATCTCCACCGCCATCGGCGTGGTGCGCTCACCCATGCCGATCAGCACCGTGCCGTGGCCCAGGACGTGCACGTCGCCGCCCTCGACGCTGGCCGGCAGGTGATTGGCGTCGTCATCGCCGTAGTAGGTGACGAAGCCGGCGCCGGCGAAGAGGGGGTGATAGTTGTACACGGCGCGGATGTGCAAGTTCTCGCGCTGCCGGGCGGGCTCGGCCATCGGGTTCATCGAGACCCCGCCGTAGGCCCAGGCGGAGTTGTCCAGGCAGAGGAGATGGTTCGGCAGCGGGGGCAGCACGAAGTCCCGGCCCTCGGGCAGCTCCATCACCTCGGCCAGCAGCTGCCCGAAGTAGTGCACCTGCACGCCATGATCGCGGAGGATCTCGGCGAAGACGTCGTGTTCCTCCTTGGCCTTATTCGCCCACAGCACGTCGTCGAACAGCAGGTCGCCGATGTTCTGCGGGGTGAGCCGGGACAGCTCCAGGCCCGGCCGGTGAATGATGGCCTGCCGCAGCCGGCCCGCCTCTGATTGCACGCTGAAGGTCATGACTGTCCCTCCGGGTTCTCGCCGCGGGTCACCGCGGCCGCCAGGTCGGCGATTGCGTCACGGGTGGCCCTTTCGCCCCGGCGAAAGACCCTGGTCTTGGGGGTGGACCGGGGTGTCGGCACGGGTCTTCACGGGTGTGGTGGCACGGCTCCATGCGCGACCGCGGATGGTGCAAGCGATACGGATGGCGGGCAGGCAACTCGGAATCACCCAGACCGTGTGATCCCAGTTCACCCTGCCGCGCACGACACTGCATTAGATATGAGGTGCGGGGGAGACGAAAGGCGTACAGAAGTGACAAATATGCATGAAATCCGCGGAGGGAGCGGCGCGCCTGCCACGCTCTTGCTGCGCCGTGCCAGGGACGCGATGGACACAGCCCTGGCCCACATCGGCGACACGCCCCTGGGCTCGCAGGTGCGGGACGAGGTGCTGGAGGAGACCGCGGCTCTCGTCGTCCGGCTGGAAAGGCTGCAGATCCTGCTGTGCCGGGAGGGGTATCTGAGGGCCACGCCGACCAGCAATCCGGTTGGGTGCTGACCGTGGAAGCCATCCTGCTTACTGGGGGCGCGAGCCAGCCGCGGGCGACCGGCCTACCGCGTGGGGAAGACTGGCGGTCAGCGGCGGCGTGCCAGGACACCGACCCGGACCTGTTCTTCCCGGTGTCGGGCTCCGGCAAGTCGCTGGAGCAGGTCGACCGCGCCAAGGCCATCTGTGCGGCCTGCCCGGTCCGGCGGGACTGCCTGGCCTTCGCGTTGCGAATCGGCCAGGCGGACGGGATCTGGGGCGGCCTCACCGAAGAGGAGCGCCGGAAGCCCGCGCCGGTGGGCCCGGGGGAGCGGCCGGCCCGAACACCGGACAGGCCTGCCCCGCTGGCCAGCGCGGCCTGGCCGGGTGAGCTGATCGAGAGCCAGGTCAGAGTGGCCCGGAGCGCTTTCGACCGAATGACAGCTGCGGCACTGCAAAATCTGAGCGACAGTGTCGAAGAAGCGTCCCGGATGCCGTCCCAGCCGGGATGGGCGCGCAAGGCCGCGGCATACGCGGGAACTTTCCGCCTGCTGGCCGAGGTGACCGGCGACCGGGCACCGGACGGCGCCGCCGGATTTGTGCGTGACCTGATGACCGCCGTCGGGCCAGGGGCGAACGGGATGATCGTTAGCGCACAACGCCGTCTGCTGGCGCACCTGCAAACCGGCAACGCCGACCATGCAGCGCGCGAACTGGCCAACCACCTGAGCGCTCTGCACTACATGTCACGCCTCAGCGGGGCACAGCGCACGAAGGCGGGGCTGTATCAGCAGATATCATCCTGAATTTTCTGTGTGGCACTGCTCGCCTCCGTCCCCAACGCCTGCGCGCCACGCGCGGGGGCCCGCAGCGTGCGACTCGCTGCGGGCCCGGGTTGAGCTGCTTCGGCGATCAGCCGGTCTTGAACGAGACCAGCTTGTTCTCGGCGGCGACGTGAGTGGTGCCGCCCTCGTGCAGGATCACCTCGCTTTGCACCGGCCCGACGCCGGGTGCGAGCCAGGTCCTTACCACGCTGCTCACCGAGATGCCTTCGATGGTTTCCGCCATCGTCATGTTCACTACGTCGGCGTTGTAGGTGCCAGCAGGAACCGTGACGCTCTGGGTGCCGCCGCCGCGCACGGTCACGTGCGCCGTGACATTCTGTGTCGTGCCGTCTTCACTGAACTCGATCTTCAGTACGTCGTGGTAGGCCTTGCCAGACGAAAGCTGGTCAGCCGGCGGCCAGAAGATGCTGCCCGAGATGAGCTTGACCGAAGCCCCCGAGCTGCTGGTGTCAAACTGGCTGAACGGCAGCGAGATCGAGCCATCCGAGTTGACCACGTAGTAGGCGGTGTCGTGCGTGGTCGAACCCAGGTTGGTGATGGCGCTGCGCATCGTCACCTGCTGGCCGCCGGATGCTGGCGTCACCGCGATGATCCTGTTGACCGTCCTGCCATCGGTGGTCCTGTACCGCCAGGTGTCGCCGACCCCGACCGGGAACGGCACTGTGGCCGTGGTAACTGCCGACGTCGAGCCGTTCGAGCCGGTGCTGTGAGAGGCGGCGGGTGACTTGCTGGCAGCGTTGCCTCCGGCTGCCGCGCCCGAACTGGATGACCCCCCGCACCCGGCTACGGCCAATCCCGCCGCGATCGCGACCACGGCGGCTGTGCCCGCTAGACCACGCGGGCTGACTGCGTTACGGCTCATGTTCCTGGTTTCCCTCGCTCTTGGCTTGACTGCGTAAGTGGGTCGCGGACTGCAAACGGGCGGCGCGGACCGGCGAGCAGCGGCATCGACTGCAGCCACACGGTTCCGGGACCGGACAGCACGGCCAGGCCCTGGGCGATCGTGCCCGGAGGACTGGCGGCTGGCCGGACAAGCTCGGCCATCTGCACAGTGACGGACGCATCCGACATGCCGATGTGCCACGGGTGCGTGCGCAGCGACGTGCCCGCCGCGAGATCGCGCCTGATGACATCGCCAGACAGCTCAACCCATGCGCGGCCGCGGCCGCCGATGTGCCGCAAGATGAACTTGTCGGCGGTTGTTTCCGTGGCTTCCAGCGGCTGCTGGAAGCCGATGGTGACCTCTATCCCTGGCGTCCCGGCCAGGAACCCGTTGCGGTGCACCAGGTACTCGCGGCCTGGCGCTACTTCGATGTGCAGGATGCTGCCGGGCAGCCTGGATGCGAAGGCGATGGTGCCTGCCTGGCCCTTCGCCGTGTAGTCACTCAGGCCAGCTGGCGTGGTTGTCAGCTGAATCGAGTCGGTCATCCAGGCGAATTCGCCCGCCTCGGCAACGATGCTCTCGCCTGGCTGAAGTGAGATGGACAGCACTGGCTGCGTCGAGCCGAGCAGCTGATCGTGCACTGGCATCTCCCTGCCCCTGTCCCGGCGTCGGCGAACTACTGCACATTTCTAGCGGCGCGGGCACGCTCGCCGAATCACGGCAATCATGTAATTCCGCTGGCAGGGCGAAAGGGGCATTACGCGCATTTGGGGAAAGGCGTGGGCCCGCGCCCGGTTATTCGCCCGGCCGGCCGCGATAGCGCTATAACAAGGCGCGCCGCTATGACACCGGGGCGCGATCCGCGATGCCGTGGTTAATCGCGAACCTGGCTGCCTCGACCCGGCCGGCCAGGCCGAGATTGCGGTAGATCGTGGCCAGGTGCCGCTCCACGGTCGCGGCGCTGATGAACAGCTCGGCCGCGATCTGCTTGTTGCTGAGCCCGGCCGCCAGCAGCCGCAGCACCTCAGCCTGGCGGCCAGTTAGGTTGCCTGGCTGGGGTGCCGCTTCATGCAGGCCCGGGTCACGCCTGCGGCCGGCCGGCCTGCCCGCTAGCTCCGCAATCGCCGCCTCGGCCTCCGCCGCCCGCTGCACGTTCCCGGTCTCAGCGGCGAGAGCCTGCGCGGCCCGCAGCTGGCGGAGTGCCTCGTCATGGTCACCCGCCTGATGGCACGCCCGGCCCAGCCCGATCATGGCCTCGGCCAGGCTGTGCGGGTGGCCGCCCGCCTGCAGCGCCTCGATGGCGGCCCGGAAATACCCGGCGGCCTCGGCCCAATTCTGCCGGCGTGCCGCGGCCGCGCCCTGGTTGCAGCGGATCGTGCCGATGAGCTGCTGATCGTCGACCGCTATCGCGGCCGCCTCGCGCAGCGCGTCGTCGGCCGCTTCCCACTGGCTGGTCCTGATCAGGACGTCGGCCAGGTTGGCGAGGCTGATCGCTATCGACCGCTGCTCGCCGAACTCGCGCTTGATCGCCAGTGCCTGCTCGAACAGCTCCCTGGCCGGGCCGAAGTTGCCGTCGTCCAGTTCGAGCAGGGCCATGTTGTTGATCGCGACGGACATGCCGCGGCGGTCGCCGAGCTCGGCGCGCAGGTCCATGGCCAGCTGGAAGCCGTGCCGGGCCGGCTCGTGGTTGCCGAGGTAGCGGTGCGCCGACCCGAGCACGGTGGCCGCCAGCGTCATCCGCAGCTTCAGGCCGAGGGTGCCGAAGATGGCCAGCGCCCGCTCGGCGCTCTCTATCGCCCCGGCGTAGTCGCCGTTCTCGGCGGCCAGCACCGCGGCCGAGCACAGCGCCCGGCCGGCCAGCTCGTCCTCGCGCGGCCCGGCCAGGGCCAGGAACCTGGCCAGCCAGTTCCGGCCGACGGCGAGCCGGCCACTGACCAGCCACCAGCGCCACAGGGCAGCGCTGATGTCCAGGCCGAGGTCGACGTCGGCGTGCTCGTCAGCCCAGCGCAGCGCCGCGTGCAGGTCGGCCACGGCCGCCTTGAGCCGGCTGGCCCAGTCGGCCGCGTCCGGCCCGGCCAGTCCCTGCTCGCTCCCGGTCGCGATCGCGGCGAAGTGCAGCGCATGCCGCCGCCTGGCCGCTGGTCCGTCGCCGTTCTGCTCGAGCAGCAGTGCAGTGAACGTCCGGATCGTCTCCAGCATGCTGAACAGGTTCTGCTCACTGCCGCGGGTGACCACCAGCCAGGACGAGTCGACCAGCAACCGGGTGGTGGCAACCGCGGCCGGCGCGTCCAGGTCGAGTACCGCCTGCACGTCGCCGATCCGGAACGATCCGGCCAGCACGCTCAGCGCCGCGAGCCTGCGCTGCTGCTCCGGCGTGAGCAGGTCGTAACTGACCTGGAGGACGTCGGCAAGCCGCCGTCCGGAATGCTGGCCGAGCTGGGCCGGCTCGGAGTCGAGCAGCACCGCCCGCTGCTGCAGTATCTCCCTGATGGACAGCGTGCCGACCCAGCCGGCGATCAGCTCGATGGCCAGCGGGAGGCCGTCCAGCCTGCGGCAGAGTTCAGCGATCGCGTGCGGCGCTACGTCGGCCGCGCGGAAGTCGGGCAGCCGCTCGGTGGCCCTGGTGATGAACAGCTGCACCGCATCGGAGGCGGCGATGTCCGACGCGCCCGCCGCCACCGACGGGCAATCCAGCGGCGGCACCGCCCAGCAGACTTCGCCGGGAATGCCGAGCACCACCCTGCTGGTGACCACGAGCCGGACCTCGGGCCCGGCCGCGAGCAGGTCGCCGGCCAGCTCGGCTACCTGGGCGGTGATCCGCTCGGCCCCGTCGAGCAGCAGCACCTTCGGCGCCGCGGCCAGCGCCGAGCGGAGCGACTCCAGCAGCGGTTTGCCGTGCTGATCTGGCACTTGCAGCTGGGAGGCCAGCGCCGACGCCAGCGATCTGGGGTAGCTGACCTGCTCCAGCGGCACGAAGACGATGTCGGCATGAGGCACGTTGCGGCTGAGCACCTCGGCGGCCAGCCGGGTCTTGCCGGCGCCGCCGGGCCCGATGAGTGTGACCAGCCGGGACTGCCCGATCAGCCGGGTCAGCTCGGCCAGCTCACGGGACCGGCCAACGAAGCTGGACTGCGCCACCGGCAGCGGGTCCGCCCCGCCGGTGCGGCCGCCGCCCGCCGCGAGCTCCGCCTCGAGCTCGGCCAGCGCGGCCGCCGCCTTGGCCGACAGCCCGGTCCGGCCTGACTCCCAGCGGTTCACCGAGGCGAAGGACACGCCAAGACGACGGGCCAGCTGCTCCTGGCTGAGCCCGAGAGTACCGCGCAGCCATCGCAGCCGCGCGGCAACCGAATCCGCGTCGCGCGGCTCGCTCACGCACGCAGCCTACGGTCTTTTACGTGCTAGGGCACGCCAACGGCCAGCGTGACGTTGCCCGGCCGGCGTCCACTTCCTCCGGCCGGTTGAGGTTCTCGTGCCACGCCGTCACAGGATCGTCGGGTCGAAGTCGGCGTCCATGGTCTTGAACGCGTCATCCATCGCCATCATGCTCGACGACTTGCGCTTCTCGATCCACCACATGACCCCGACGCCGATGATCATCCAGGCCACCACGATGTAGGGGACCAGGTTGAACGGGTAGGCGGGCAGCGGATCGAACGTCACCCAGAGCACCGGGAGCAGGAGGAGCGTGCCGACCAGCGGGATGAGCCCGTGCCGCCACCACTGGAAGTGCTCGGCCTGCTCCCGGCGCATGTAGAAGTACAGCGCGACGTTCGCCAGCCCGTACATGATGACGATGGCCACGGTGATGATGTCGCCGAGGAACCCATAGATATCGGCCGAGCCGACCCACAGGCCGGTCGCGATGATCAGCACTGCGGACACCCCGATCTGCAGGTGAATGGCGTTGCTGGGGGTCTTGTACTTGGGCTGGATCTTCGCCAGGTCCTTGGACAGCACCCCCACCGATCCCATGCCGTACCACACCCGGGTGACCGCGTTGCTGGCTGCGATGGAGATCGCGACCACGCTGTTGATGATGGCGACGAAGACGAAGATCCAGCCCAGCCCCCAGACCCGCCGGGCCATCACGTAGTACGGGTTCGCGTTGGTGGCGAAGTCTTTCGCCTGGTCGACGCCCCATCCGGCGATGCCGGCGTAGCCCGCGAAGATGAAGAATACCCCGACCAGGAGGATCGATCCGAAGATCGCCCGCGGCAGCAGGCGCCTGGGGTCGCGCGTCTCGCGGGCCAGCGGCGCCACGGACTCGAACCCGCTCAGGGCCAGGATGGAGAACACGATGCCGTACAAGATGCCGTGAATGCCCTGGAGGGAGTTGGACACGTTAAACGGCGCGGTCCAGTTGTAGCTGTGCGCGGGGGAGACCAACAGGCTGATCGAGAGCGCCACCATGATCAGCAGTTCCAGCGATCCGAGCAGGACCGCCGTCTTCGTCGAGATCGCGATGCCGCGGTAGATCAGCACCCAGGTCAGTGCCAGCCCGGCCAGGGCGAACACCCACCACGGGATGTCCACTCCGGTGCCGGATTTCAGCACATTCTCGGCCAGGTAACCCATGAACCCGAGAACGGCGGGGGGTCCCAGCGGATCATAGGCGAAGTAGCTCCACCCGGTGAGGAACCCCCACCGCGGGCCGAGCCCGCGCCGGACGAACGAGTAGTAGCCGCCCGTGGACGGCATGTACTTGCTGAACTCCGACACCGTGTTGGCGATGAACAGCATGATGATCACGGCGCCGATCAGCGCGATGGGGGCGGCTGCACCCGCGTAGGAGACGATGAACGGCAGCGTGAATATGACGCTCACCGCCGGGCCGATGTGCGTGATGCCCTGGAACAGGACGTCGCCGAGGCCAAGTTTGCCCTTGGCCAGGCCCACATTCGATTGGCCGGAATCGACGACGGGCCGTTGCGCTGAGTCAGTCATGAGGAGTCCTTCAGGTCTGCGGGACGGCTGGGAAAAAGGCTGGCGACGGTCCTACTGCACGACGCCATTCAGCGATATCTGGCCGCCGTCGACGACGAGAACGCTGCCGGTGATGTAGTCCGCGTCGGGGGAGGCGAGGAAGGCGATCGGGCCTGCGAGATCCTCCGGGTCTCCCCACCGGCGGGCGGGCGGGAACGCGTACAGCGGGCTCCCGCCCTCGGGCAACGACTGGACATCGGCATTGATGTTGGTGCGGATGGTTCCCGGCGCAATCGCGTTGACCCGGATTCGGGCCTCCGCTAGGTCCACCGCCATGGATTTCACGAGCATCACCACGCCGCCCTTGGACGCGTTGTAAGCGGCGCTGTCCGGCTCGGCCAGGAAGCTGTTCGTGGAGGCGGTCACGATGATCGAGCCGCCGGTCCCGGCCGCCGCCATCGCCCTGGCGAACCCGCGGCAGACGAGGAAGGTTCCTCTGAGATTGACGCCGAGGACCTCGTCCCATTCCTCGTCGGTGACGTCAAGGAACGGACTGCCCCGCCAGATGCCCGCGTTGGACACCACGACGTCGACGCGGCTGAACCGGTCCAGGGTCGCGCTCACCAGCCCCGAGACGGACGCGGGATCGGCCACGTCCGCCGCGACCGTCAGGACCGATTCGGACGCCGCGACTCGGCTGAGCCGGTCGGCGTCCCGGTCCGCGTAGACCACCCGGGCGCCCTCGGCCACGAACCGGTCGGCGGCCGCCGCGCCGATGCCGCTGCCCGCCCCGGTGACCACGACGACCTTGCCGGCGAACCGGCCCGGCCCCGCAGTCATTCCGCCTGCCCCATCAGCCCAACCAGCGCGAAGTTGGGCTGCGCCGTGTCCAGCCGGCCATAGGAGACGAAGACCCCGACGTCGCTCTCGAGCTTGATGGCGTACTGCGTGCGGTACGGGATCGAGACGCCCTCGAGCCGGTCGATGCGGATGCAGCGCACGCGTTCGCCCTCGACGACCAGGCCGTGCACCGACGTCGGCGGCTTGTCCTCCCAGTAGAAGACGAGCGAGACCGTTGCCGGCTCGGCGTTGGGGTTCAGGACCATGAGCGACTCATGGCTGGTGAACCGGTCGCCGGCCACCGGCTCGGGCAGGTCGCCGTCCGGGAACCACCAGGTCGTCTTGCCGTTCATCGTCCCCTCCCACTGGCGCTCCGTGACGCCGGGCTCTGTTGTGGCGCGCTGAAGGCCGGCCCGTCCAGCGAGGTGACAGAGGCGAGCCGGTGCAGATAGCTGTCGTACAGCGGCCGGTAAGCCTGGTGCCGCTCTGGGTCGGGCAGCCAGCCCTGGCTCGTCTCCGACATGGCCGCGGCCGCCGCGGCGAGGCTCGGGTGCGCGCCGGCGCCGACAGCGGCGCACATGGCCGCACCGAGAGTGACTGGCTGCTCGGCCGCCAGGCGCAGCAGCGGGCGGCCGAGCACGTCGGCGTGGATCTGCATCCACAAGTTGCTGCGCGCGGCGCCACCGGTGACCACCAGCTCACGGCCGTCCACGCCCGCCTCCTCGAGGGTCTCCAGCACGGCGCGGCCGCCGAACGCCACGGACTCCAGCACCGCCCGGAACAAGTGCGCCCGCGTATGTGCGAGCGTCAGGCCGCCCCACATGCCTCGTGCCGCAGGGTCGCGGTGCGGGGTACGGCAGCCCTGCCAGGTGTCGACGGCCCACAAGCCGTCGGCCCCGGGCCCGATGGCCGCGGCCTCGGCGTCGAGGACGGCCAGGGGCACGCCGGGCGCGAGCTGGCAGGAGAACCACTCGGCCACCGCGGCCGCGGAGGTCTGACCGCCCTGCTGCACGACCGTGCCCGCGCCGAGCGCCTCGGGCACCGGACCGAGCAGGCGCGGGTCGGGCGCCAGATGCCGGGACAGCCCGAGGTAGGACGAGGAGGTCCCGATCGACATCACGACCCGGCTCGGTCGAAAGACGTCGGCCGCCAGCGCGGCCGCGTAGCTGTCCATCAGCCCCTGGACGACCGGCAGGCCCGCCGGGAGCCCGGTGCTCGCGGCGGCCTGCGGGGTCAGCTGGCCAGCCACGGCGCCCGGCGGCAGCCTCGGTACCTCCCAGCCGGACAGCAGGCCGGGCATGCCCAGGCTGTCTAGCAGGTCGGCGGGCCAGCCACCGGCCAGTGGGTCGTAGGACCATTCCGCCGCGATCGTGGCCAGCGCCAGGCTCCAGTCCCCGGTGAGGCGGAGCATCACCCAGTCGTGGACGTCGACGATCCGCCGGGCCGCCGCGTACCGCGACGGATCGTGGCGGGCCAGCCAGAGCGCCTTGGGCAGCATCCATTCCGGCGAGACCTGGCAGCCGGTGTACCGCAGCACCGGGTGCCGGGTGCGGGTGATCTCCGCCGCCTCGTCGGCGGCTCGGGTATCCATCCACAGCAGCGAGGGCCCGACCGGAACGTCGTAGTCCCCGATCGCGACGGCGCTGACCGCGGTCGAAGCTACACAGAGCGCCGCGGGCGGCGGCGACCCGGCGGCCACGGCGGCCACGGCCCGGTACAGCGCGTCCAGCACCTGGGCGGGAGACTGCTCGGCCCATCCGGGGCGCGGATGTGCCGTGATCACGCTCTCCTCGTGCGCCGCCAGCAGGGCGCCGGCCTGGGTGTAGAGCCCGGCGCGCACGCTGCCGGTGCCGAGGTCAACCCCGAGCACCGTCGCCTCACCGCTCGTCCGCGGGGTCATGGGTGGCTTCCCCCGACTACTTCGGTGATCGTCTTGATCAGAGTGGCCACGTCGTCGTCGCTGATCTGGCGGTGGGTGACGAACCGGATGGTCGCTGGTGGCCGCGACGACGCGTTGATACCGTGCCGCCGCAGGCCGGCGACCACGTCGTCGGCGGTCCGGCCGGACGGGGCGACGTCGACCAGCACGAAACTGGTGGCCGGACGAGGGGTGAGTACGCGCAGCCCACCGACCAGCCGCAGGCCGTCGGCGAGATTCTGGGCTCGCCGGTGATCCTCGGCGAGACGGTCGATGCCGGTCTGCAGTGCGACGATGCCGGCTGCGGCCACGACTCCGGCCTGCCGCATCGAGCCGCCGAGCAGCTTGCGCGCCCTGCGAGCCCTGGTCACGAACTCCGCGCTCCCGGCGAGCAGCCCGCCGACCGGCGCGCTGAGTCCCTTGCTCAGGCAGACCGAGACCGAGTCAGCCGGGCCGGACAGCGCGGCTACGCTGACGCCCAGCGCGACCGCGGCATTGAAGATCCGCGCCCCGTCCACGTGCAGGTGCAGTCCGCGCTCATCACACAGCGCCCGCAGCCCTGCCATCGTGGCGACGTCGGTCACCGTGCCGCCGGCCCGGTTGTGCGTGTTCTCGACACACAGCATGGAGGTCGGCGGGTAGTGCTGATCGGGCTTGCGCAGGTACGGCCTGACCCGCTCGGCGGTCAGCACGCCGTCGTCGGTTGGGATGGTCCGGGGCATCACCCCGGCGAGTACCGCTACGCCTCCCGCCTCGTAGTACACGATGTGGGAGTTGGCCTCGGCGATGGCCTCGGTGCCCCGCTCGGCGGCGGCCAGCACCGCGCTCAGGTTGGACATGGTGCCGGTCGGCATGAAGACCGCGTCCTCATGGCCGAGGATGCCTGCGCCGACCCGTTCGAGCTCGTTGACGGTCGGGTCCGTATGGTAGACGTCGTCGCCGAGTTCGGCGTGCGCCATCGCCTCGATCATCGCCTGCGTCGGCTCGGTCGACGTGTCGTAGAAGTTCAGCACCCCGTCACCGCTCCCCGGCCATGATCGCGGTTGCGATCTGGCTGTCGGTGATGAGGATGTTGACCAGGCCGGAGGCTACTGCGGCGCGGACGGCCCGGCTCTTGCGCCAGCCGCTGGCAACCCCGATCCGGTGCGGTGTTCGCCGCAAGTCGTCCAGGCCGATTGAGATCGTGCGGTCCTCGAGACCGGAGCTGAGCACCTGCCCGCTGTCGTTTAGCACGTAGGACAGCACGTCGGCGACGGCACCCTGGCGGAGCAGGTCGGCGTGCAGGGCGTCGTCGATCACGCCGTCGTAGCGCAGCCGGGAGGTGGTGGGGTCGGTCAGCGACCCAACGCCGAGCACGGCGATGTCGAGCCGGCCGAACATGTCGAACGTGGCGCGCAGGTCATCGTGTGTGAGCAGCACCTGGCGCTGGGCCGTGTCCACGACGGCCGGGGCGAATAGCAGATGGGGCTCGGTGCCGAACCGGCGGGCCAGGTCGATCGCCAGCGTGATCGAGGACACCTCGGCTGCCACGCGGCCCCGGCCGCCGATCAGCTGGACGACCTGTGCCTTGCCGGGCACCCGCGCGGGGAGCGACGCGACCAGGCGCTTGATGGTCTCACCGAGCGAGATGCCGATGACCGCGCCATCCAGATTCTGTTCCAGCAGGTACCGCCCGGCCGCGTCGCCGACCCGAGACTGCAGCTCGGACTCCTCAACGTCCTCGCCGTCGACGATGAACACCGCTTTCAGACCGAGGCGCTCCTCGAGCTGTGCCTCCAGGCCGGAATGCCAGCGCTCCGGCTCGAGGATGTTCACGCTGATGTAGCCCGCGTCGTGGGCGGCGCGCAGCAGGCGGGCGACCTGGAACCGGCTAATGCCCAGGTTGGCGGCGATCTCCTTGTGGGACAGGTGACGCCGGTAGGCCTGGTAACAGACCTTCAGCATCATCCGCTGGCTGTCCGATCCGCCTGCCATGATCCGCCTCTCTGGCGCTCATATGAGCAAACGCGCTTAAATGAGCATGGTGAACCAGACCGCCCACAACGTCAAGAGCAGCGCAAATGGCCTGGAGGGAACGGACATGGACAGCACCGACGCAACCTGGTGGACCGAACTGCGCGCCGAGTTCCCCTACCTCGAGAACCACGTGTTCGCCTGGTCCGGCGGCCAGGCGCCGATCGCCACGAGTGTCCGGGCGGCAATCGACCGGGTAATGGCGGCCTGGGATGCCGACCCTGTCACGCTTTCGCAGCGAGAATGGGCGGTGTTCGACGGGGCGCGCCAGGAAGTGGCGGTCCTCTTCGGCTGCCCGCCCGAGCGGGTCGCCGTGAGCGAGAGCACGTCACACGCCATGTCCGTCGCGACGGCGATGGTGCTGGCCCGCTGGCAGCGGGCGGGTACGCGCCAGGCCAACGTGGTCTTGCACTGGGACTGCCATCCGGCAAGCAGTTACCAATGGCTGGTCGCGGGCCAGCAGCATCCGTCGCTGACCGTCCGCTGGGCATCCCGCGGTGACCACGAGGATCCGGTCGAGGCACTGCTCGCCCACGCGGACGAGGAGACGATCGCCGTGGTTGCGACGCACGTGGCCTGGCGAAGCGGCGCCGTGATCGACCTGGCTGCCCTGGGCAGCCGCCGCCGGGATGCGAGCTGGGCACTGCTGGTCGACGCCGCTCAGTCGGCAGGCGCAGTGCCGCTCGCCCCGTACGCGGGCGACATCGACTTCATCGGCTTCCCCGGCTATAAGTGGCTGCTGGGGCCGCCCGGCACCGGCTACCTGGTGATCGGGGCGGGGTGGCTGGACGAGCCGAGCCCGATCAGCGGCTGGGCTGCGGTCAAGGACTTTCCGGTCGACGTGACCGAGTTCAAGCCGCTACCCGGCGGTGCCGGTGTGCGCTACGGCATGCCGAGCTTCATTCCGCTGGCAGGATCCCAGGCGGCACTGCAGCTCATCAACCGGGCGGGGATCGAACGGATCGCCGCCCGGGTCGACAGCCTCATGGGCTCGCTGCTGAAGGGGCTCGAGGACCACGGCTTCGACCCGGTCACTCCGCGCCCCGCGAACGAGCGGGCCGGCGTGTGCTCGGTAGAGGTCCCCAACCTGCCGGCAGCGGTTGCCGCTCTCGCCGAGCACCGCATCGCGACCATGCCCGAGCTGCAGTACATCCGGCTGGACCTGCACGCCTTCAACACCGAGGAGGATGTGGACCGCATCCTCGACTGCTTCGCGGGCCTGCATAGCTGAGCCAGCCCAGATACAGCCCGTCTGACGCTGCCGGCTTCGGCAAGATGGGGTGGTGCCCGGGACCCGCCGCCCGACCGTGGGTGTTGATGCGCTGGCCGATTGGTGCACGCGCTGGCTCGGAGCGCCGCCCGCGGCGGAACTGTTCGGGGCCGGCAACCTATCCACCGTGAAGGGGCTTCGGCTCGCGGACGGCCGGGAGGTGGTCGTCAAGGTGCGGCCCAGCATGCCGCGGCTGGCCGGATGCGCGATCGTGCACCGGGCATTGTGGAGGGCCGGCTTTCCGTGCCCCGAGCCGTTGGTGGACCTGCAGCCGCTGGACGGCTATGCCGCCTCCGCCGAGGCGCTTGTCCCGGACGTCGACCAGCCGCCGGACGGCGGGCTGGATGCGCTGTCGGCGGCTGGGCTGGCCCGCCTGGTGGAGCTGGCGCCGGGCCCCCCATCGGTGCCGAGCCTGACGCCGTCCCCGTCGTGGGTCGGCTGGGATCACACTGAGCCAGGGCTGTGGCCCAGGTCCGACGACGTCGACGCTGACCTTAACGCCTACCCGGAACCGCGGTGGCTGGACCGGGTCGCAGCGGCCGTCCGCGACAGCCTGCGCGCCTCCGCCGGTGACCCGGTTATCGGGCACGGCGACTGGCACCCGGACAACTTGCGCTGGCAGGGCCCGAAACTGATCGCCGTGCACGACTGGGACAGCGTCATCAGCCAGCCCGAACCGGCAATCGCCGGATTCGCCGCGGTCAGCTTCCTCGGCATCGAGCCCCCGGGGCCGCTGGCCAGTGTCGAGGACAGCGCTGCCTTCCTCGACGCCTACCAGCAGGCCCGCGGCTGCCGCTGGACGTCCGAGGACTGCGCGGCATTCTGGGCCGCAGGATTGTGGCAGCGCGCACTCGACGCCAAAACTCATTCCCTCGACGGCGATCCCGAGCAGATCCTCACCCGGCACGAAGCACGCGCCCGCCTGTACCGGGCGGGACTGAATCCCGACCTGGTTCCCGAAGGGCATGAGTCCTGACAGACGGCTGCGGGTCTGGCCATCAGCTGCGGTCGCGCTCGTCCAGCGCGCGCAGGGCCTCGGTGAACGGCCGCTCGAGCCAGGACAGGTGGTCGGCCTCGCCGTGATGGTGCGTCGTGAGCTGGTCGGACCGCCGGACCGCGGTGTGCCGTACGTATTCGCGGGCACCCTCGACAAGCGTCCGCATGTAGCGGATGCCGTCGGGGTCGGTCATCGCCCAGTCGCCGCCGCAGGCAACGTAGACCGGCGAGGTGTGGGCGAAAACCTGGCGACCCCATTCATCGAGGTGGTAATCAACGCCGAACGCCCGGCAGGCTATCCACGAGTTGCCATCGATCCGAAGTTCCTCGCTGATTTCTGCCTGCCGCCCGCCGTTGGCTTCTGCCCTCGCAACGACCTCGCCGTTGCGCACGAGCTCGAGTGAACGGAGCGGGAAAATGCTGCGCACCGTGGCATGCACGCTGACCGTTCCGGGCCCGGACAGCTGCACGGTGTCGCCCGGCTCGCACCCGTCGACCGAGAGCGTCACCAGTGGCCCGCCGGAAAGGAACGTACGGCCCGACCGCACCGCCTGGCACCAGGCCTCATAGCTGAACTCCTCGTCCAGCCGTGCGTACGTGCGGTACAGGCCGACCGGAACGGCACTCGACATCTTGTCCGTGCCGCCGACGAGAGGCAGGCGATACCCGCTGTTCAGATACCGGTAGTACTCGAGCATCGAGTCGTCGGAATGGGCCAGCATCTCGACGGCGTCGGCCCGGCCTGTTGCGACGAGAACGGCGGGCTCGCCGTTCGGATGCGGGAAGTGAGCGGCGACGACGGTGCCGCCCTGGGCGTGCGTCCGGTCGGCCCAGTCGCTCAGCGTCGCGTCCAGCGCGCCGCCGAGCTCGGCCTCGTCGGGCCCGTCGCTGCACCACGGCATGACCGGTTCCTTCAGGCCCCACAGGACCATGTGGCCGAGCATGTGCTGCCGGTTTTCCTGGCCGACATACGTGATGTAGCCGCCGCCATCGACGACGCTGGGGCGGCCCGAAAAATCCTCGGTGTTGGTGAACAGCGCGCCCCACTGCGTCTGCAGCAAATTGACGACACGCAGATCCTCGCCCCTCTGCTCGAGCTGAGCGCCCGGGGTGGAGAGGAAGTGGACGTGCGAGTCGCCGGACCACCATCCTTCCGAGGCCAGGTCAGCCACGCGCGCGATCCGCAGCGTCAGGTCTCGCTGGCCCGGCTCGATCCGCACGGTCTGCCGGAGCGGCTCGTATTCGAACCCGCGCGCAACATCCACGACGACGTCGCCTCGCGGCAGCCATCCCTGGCAGGTGCCGTCGATATATGCGTAGGTGCGCTGACCCAGACGGGTGTCACCGCCAACGTCGTAATGCCAGCTGTCGAGATTTTGCGTGACGTGATTGTGGTGGCCATGCGGCTGGTAGGGAACGCCCTCGGCCGAGCGGAAATGAACCCGGCACGGCACCGGCCGCCCGGTCGCGTCGTCGACGACGCTGACATGCACCCAGTTGCGGCCGCCTTCGACGATTTCCAGCGAGACCTGGCCGGGGTTCGCCTGCCCGTCACGTTCCACGTCGCCCCAGCGCACTTGACCCAGCTCGCTGTCGCCCTGACGGACCGTGACGGTGGCCGACGGCAGCGCGGCGATCGACGTGTACGCGGGCGTTCCTTCGGTCGCTCCCCACCCGGCCCGGTCGTCCTCACCGGGCAGCGGCTGCGGATAGGTCGCGACGCCCCGGTCCACGGCGACATCGAGGACACCGTTCCGCTCGTTCTTCGCCACGATCCGAACCGGGCGCCCCGGCTCGCGGACGAACGGGTGCTCATCAACGTCGCTGGTCGTGACGCCGGCCACGATGAACCGCGTGCCGCGCGGGATGAACTCGATCCGTTCGACCGCTCGTTCCGGGTGAGGATTCTCCCAGCACCACAGGAAGTATCCGGCGGGCCAGCCCATGTCGTGTTCCACCAGACGAGCCCCGGCGTCGCCCCATTTGCCTTCGAACCGCGGCATGCTGTGGTCGCTGGTGTCGGTGACGGCGAGGAACGGCAGACGGCCCCACCCCGGCGGCACCACCTGGATTTCGAACCGCTCCCGGATGGGTGCGACCACGAGCTCGCCGCCGGCCAGGTGGAACGCATACTCCGCGACCGTCTGCCCGACGGCGTGACCGGCTGGCGCGCCCGGCTCGAGCAGCCGATGCGCGACGATCACCCGCGGTGCTAGCCGGCCGATCCCAACCGACGTCGGCGCGGCGGGCAGCACGAAGCACCGCTCCGCAGACTCCGGCTCGGATCCGATCAGGAACGGCAGGCCACGCAGGACCACTCTCCCGAGCGGAACATCACCCGGCTCATCGCCAAGAATCTCCACACCGGCATTGCAGGCAGCGGACAGGTCTACTGGCTCATAGCTCGGCATGCGCCCGATCGTAGGCAAAACGGCCAGTCGATCCCAGTCGATTTCGGCCGCCGCCCCGGTCAGGGCGTAGCAGCTACGGTAGAAGTGCCGCACATCAGCGCCGGTCGGCCAAGGCCCGGCCTCCAGGCCAGAAGGGACTCGGCAATGACCACGGTGTCCGGGCGCTTCCCGCGCCGGGCCAGACGCTGAGACCGGCAAGGGACCGCCAGATGGCCGAAGCGCTCCGGCCAATGCAGCTAGCCCCCGAGGAGCCAGAAGCGGGGCCGTGGCGCGCCGAACTGCTGAGCACACTCGTCAAGACGATGGCCAGGCGCGAACCGGGCAATGCCGCGCCCAGCCGCCCGGTCGTCCTGGCCGTAGACGGACGCAGTAACGCTGGCAAGACGACGCTGGCGGCGCGGATCTGCCGGGTTGTCCCCGGATCGACTGTCGTTCACACCGACGACATCGCGTGGAAGCACTCCCGTTTCGGCTGGGCCGACTTGCTCATCGAAGGAATCCTCGAGCCCGTGCACCAAGGCCGGGCGGTCAGCTACCGCCCGCCGCGGTGGGCCGAGCACGGTCATCGAAGGGGACGGTGCCGGGCGAAAAGAAGTGGCTCACCTGCTCGACGCCCTGATCTGGGTGCAATCCGACGAGCGCGAGGCCGAACGGCGGGTGCTTGCCCGCATCGGAAAGCCGAACGAGGCACCAACTCTCCGGCACCATCGCGAGTGGCTGGCCGAGGAGAGACCGTTCAACGTCGCCCAGCGAACCTGGGAACGCGCCGACGTCATTGTCTGCGGCTCCCCGCAGATCCCTTACGACCACGTCACCGAGGTCGTTCTCGCACCCCCGCTGGCCCCAGTCGGCTGACAGGAAACAAGACGCCGCGTTCGAGGATGTCGTCGCTTTATGCCCGGCCGGGCTAGCCACCGCCGGCGAGGTGGCGGTCGCGCTGCTCGATTCCCAGCTGACCGTATGGATAGTCAGTGGGCTGCGGATCGCTCGCAGCGTCTAGCGCGGCGGTTTCGGCTGAGCTGAGATGCAGGTCAGCAGCGCGAAGGTTGCTGTCGAGCTGCTCGGTCGTGCGGGCGCCGAGGATTGTTGCCGCCACTGCTGGCCGATCGCTCACCCATGCCAGCGCGATGTCGGCCATGGACACCCCGCGCTGGTCGGCGATCTTCTGCACCGCGTCAATGACGTCCCAGGTGCGCGGCGTGCCCCGCCGGTCGTAGGCCTCCATGCCGCGGTTGGGGTCCTCGCCCAGGCGGGTGGCGCCGGACGGCCGCTGGCCGCGCTGGTACTTGCCCGACAGCCAGCCGCCGCCAAGCGGACTCCAGGGCAGCAGCCCGAGACCCGCGTCCATCGCCGCAGGCACGATCTCCCACTCGACCTCTCGCACCAGCAGGCTGTACTGCGGCTGAAGCGTCACCGGGCCGGCCGCATCCAGCGCGCGGGCCAGGTGCACCGTCTTCGTCAACTGCCAGCCGGTAAAGTTCGACAGCCCCCAGTAGCGGATCTTGCCAGCGCGGGCAAACCCATCCAGGGTGCGCACTGTTTCCTCCAGCGGCGTCCACGGATCAAACGCGTGAACCTGATACAGGTCAATCGCCTCGACGCCCAGCCGACGCAGCGACGCGTCAAGCGCCCTGGTCAGATGCCGAGCGGACAGCCCGGCACCGTTGGGAGAATCATCCAGCGGGAAGCGACCTTTCGTGGCCAGTACCACTGGCTCGGTAATCTCGGCCGGCCGGCTGGCCAGCCAGCGGCCGATGATCTCCTCCGACCTCCCGTCGCCGTACACATCGGCCGTGTCGACCAATGTGCCGCCTGCCTCGACGAAATGGTCGAGTTGCTCATGGCCGCCCGGCTCGTCAGTCTCCACGCCGAAGGTCATGGTCCCCAGGCCGAAGGCCGACACCGCGCAGCCGCTATGCCCCAACGTGCGATAGTCCATGCTTCAACCTAAGCCCGGCGCGATGCGGCAGCGGTGGCAATCCTGTCGTCCGGAGCAGCTGGTTCGTGGCGCACAGCAGTTGCGCGCCGTCCAGCATCGTCACAAATCCGGGCAGCCATCACTGCGCCTTTCGCGTTCAGCGCGCGACGCGGACGGCTCATCGGGCTGACCGGGTGCGTATGCCTGGGCGACGGTTGCCCGGTTGAAGACCCGCCAGGTGGTGGCCGACACGAGGACTGCGACCACGAACCCGGCCCAGTAGGGGGCGGTGATCCCGAACTTGGCCGCGATCACGCCGCCGAGCACGGCGCCGAGGCAGTTCCCTCCGGCCGCGATGAACAGGCTCGTGCTGGCGACCCGGCCGAGCATCTCCGGTGGCGTCAGCCGCTGCCGCAGCGAGCTTCCCACGATCGTCCACAACGCGCCGTGCACGCCGAACGCGAACAGCATGAAGCCGACGAAGTATGCGCTGCGTGAGGTTGCCAGGGTGAGGTGCAGCCCTGCCTCGATCAGCAGCCCGACCCGGATCGTCCAGGTTGCCGTGACCCGCCTGATGAGCCAGCCGCCGCACGCAGACCCGAGGAGGCCACCGGCGGCCTCGCACGTGAACAGCGTGCCGTAGCCGACGGCGCCAAGGTGAAGCCGCTCCTTCACCAGCAACACCAGCACGGCGGTCGCCGCGGTTAGCGTGAGATTCAGCAGCCCGATCAAGAGCGTCATCGTGCGCAGCACCCGCTGGTGTGCCAGCCAGTAGAACCCTTCGGCAAGCTCGGCCCGGATCGAGTGTTGCTGCCGCGCTCCGCGATCGCCGCCTGCGCCGGTGCGCGACGACGCCCGGTAGGTCCCCGCGACCAGGCCGACAAGGACAGCGCTCGCCGCGTACGTTCCCGCGTTGACAAAGAACGGGACGCACGCTGCCAGCACGAACAGGAATCCGCCGAGCGGACCAGCGATCATCTGCTGCATCAGCGTGGTCCCGCCGACAAGCCAGCCATTCGCCCGCTCGAGCCGCGCATGTGGCACGACGGAGGAGACCATCGCCTGGCTCGCTGAACGGAAGACGACCTCGCCCGCGTTGATGACGAATAGCACGGCGTCCAGCAGTGCGATGCTGGACGACCCGGCCAGCAGTGCGGTGGCCAAGACGCTCATCGCAGCCACCCGCGCCCAGTCGATCGTGACCATCAGCCGCCGCCGGTCGACCCGGTCGACAAGCACGCCGCCGGGCAGGGCGAACAGCAGCCATGGCAGCCACGCCACGCCAAACGTGGCAGACACGATCAGCGGGCTCCTGGTATGCGCCGCGACGAACAGCGGCGCCGCGATCGTGGCCAGACCGCTGCCCAGAGCCGACGTCGTGCTGGCCGTCCACAGCTTGGCGAACCGCCAGCCAAGTGCCTGCGCCACGTCGAGCGACGCTACCCGAGCCGCAGCGGGCCAGGACAAAATGGCGGGTAACGATTTCCGCCCCGCCCGCGCTCTGAACAGGTCCGTTCGCAGATCCCTCCAGGAAACTCATGGGGTCGGATAGACCCAGTTCGGGGTTACTGTTACAGGGAGACGCATAGCGATCACGGCCGGTCGAGAGCGTCTGCCGACAGAGTTGGCGGGTCAGATGCACGAATCTGGTGGAAGCAGCACAGCGCACGATCGCGAGACAACAGGCCGAGCCAAGGACTATCCGGTCAGCAAAGGGCGCAGCCCGCTGCCGCCGCCGTTGACTGACCACATCAAGGGCCGGAGCCCGCTGCCGCCGCCGTTGACTGACCACGCCAAGGGCCGGAGCCCGGTGCCGCCGCCGTTGACCGATCACATCAAGGGCCGGAGCCTGGTAGCGCCGCCGCTAACCGACCACACCGAAGGCCGCAGCCTGGTAGCGCCGCCGTTGACCGATCACATCAAGGGCCGGAGCCCGGTAGCGCCGCCGCTAACCGACCACACCGAAGGCCGGAGATCTGGCTGACCCCTCCGGACGGTGCACGGGAGGAGGGGAGCAGGTTGCGATGGCAAACCGGATGCAGCGGCGCTGCGGTTGACGGCCGCCGCTGATCACACCACGATGATGACGACAGTCACCTCAAGGGGAGCGGTTGCATGATCCTGATCAACATCACGATGCCGATCCGGCCGGACAAGATGGACGAGTGGCTGGCACTGGCAGATTCGTACGCCAAGGACGTCAACTCCGAGGATGGCTGCCTGTTCTTCCAGTTCGCCCGGAGCCTCGCCAACGAGAACGAGTTCGTCTGCATCGAGGGCTTCAAGGACGCCGAGGCGGGAGCTACCCACGTCAAACAGCCGTACGTAAAGAGGTTCTTCGACACCGCGCCGGACCTCGTGTCCGCGCAGCCGCAGATCATCTACATCGACACGCCGCATGACGGCTTCGGTCCGATGGGCGAGATCCAGCCTCGCTGACCGTCAACGCCAAAGTGCCGGAGCCTGACCACAAGCTGCAGCCGTCGATCAAGTACCACTATCAATCGGAAGCCGCTGGGCTCCTGATGCATCTGTAGCAGAGCTCCCTCGGTTCTTCTAACGGCCGGGGGCGTTTTGGTCTGGCTGCCGGGCTTGCCGCGTCAGCTCGTCGGCGTGGCTGATCTCCCGCTGGATCTCCTCCAGCAGGTCGGCAAGATCTTCTCCAACGACCACCGGCACCGGTGGCTTCGCGTTTGTGAGCCGGGCTCGCCAGCGGAGATCGGTTCCCTGGTACACCGTCCAGTCCGGGTACGCCCGCCGGACATCCGCGGCGGTCGGCTCGTCAGTCATCCTTCAGCCGTCCAGTCCCCGTAGTCCGCGTTGATCAGCTCGGCCAGCTCGTCGCCGGTCGCGGCGGTCAGGACGGCCAGCGCGTCGGTGTCGCGGATCGCGCGCCGGGTGCCCTCGGTCAGGCTGACGTGGTAGCGCCCGTCCCATCGCAGTTTGAGCTGGTAGAGCCGGACGGCGTCTGCCGTGCTGATGGTGGGCACCACCACGCCCTGGTCGGTCACGCTGCCTCCCTGACGGCCAGCGCCCCGGCGCCCGCCAGAGCGCTGGCCCAGGCCGAGTCTACGTGACGTTACAGACGTACGTCTTGTATGTCTCGTAGCGTCCGTGAGGCTGGAGACGGACGTGGGTAATGATCATGTCGTGCCCGTCAATCATCGCGACCCGACGCCGCTGTATGTCCAGCTAGCGGCCGAATTGCGGGCAGACATCACGAGCGGGAAACTGGCGCCGCATGACCCGGTCCCCAGCGAGTCCTACCTGGAACAGCAGCACGAGGTCTCGCGGCAGACGGTGCGCCGGGCCATGGCCCAGCTCCGCGAAGAGGGACTGATCTACACGTTGCCGCAGCGGGGCAGCTTCGTCGCCGAGCGCCCGTAAGGCTACGAGCTGATCATCGTCGACGGCATGCCGAAGCCGAAGAGGTCGCCGAGCCCGTGCAGCGCCCGGTCAGGATGGCCTGAACCACGCAGGGCGGCACCGTGTCGCTGATGCCCGTGCTTATCAGCCCTCGCGATCCTTGCCGTCGCCCCCGGCCGCCCGGGCCAGGGACGCGGCACCGCACTGCTGAACGCGAGCCACCACGACCTCGATCACGACGGCATGCCCGCCTACCTGGAAGCCTCCAGCTCGCGCCCGCGACCTCTACGCACGTCACGGCTACACAATGCGCCCCGACGCCCGTTCCGGCTCCCTGGCGGCGGGCCACCGCTGTGGCCATGTGGCGCGACGGCCCGCACTAGTTGTCCGGGAGCTGTGAAATCCGGTGCCGGTAGGGTCTGGCTGTGCGCCCGCCGCCACAACTCGTCCGGGTCGCCGGCCGCGAGGTTGCGGTCGAGGACGCGGGACCGGCATCGGGATTCCCCGTCATCGTTCATCACGGGGGAACCCGGCACCTGTTCCCGCCGCAGTGCGTGACGCCCGGGCCCACGGGCTGCGGCTGATCAGCTACGACCGCCCCGGCCAGGGGATGTCGACCCCGCGGCCGGGCCGGGTGGTCGCGGACTGCGCTGAAGACGTGCAGGCAATCCTCGCCTAGCTGGGCATGTCGCGGGCCGCGGTCTGGGGGTCATCGGTCGGGGGCGCGTACGCCCTGGCGACCGCCGCGTTGCTGCCCGAGGCGATCGCCTCGGTGTGCGTGTTTGCCCCGCTGGGCCCCTACGGGGCGCCCGGCCTGGACTTCACCGAAGGCATGTCAGATGGCTTCCGGGAAGAGATCCGAGTCTTTTTGGACGATCCCGGCCGGGCACGGGCCGAGTTCCAGGCCCGGTCAGCGGAGTTCGCACGGCTGTCGTCATCGCCCGCCTGGTGGATGGACCGGCGGGCAGACCGCGCCGGCAAAGATGCCGCCCACAGCCAGGAGAAGGCCGACTACCTGGCCCTGGTGAACCGGGACGGGTACGCGGGCGGCGACGAAGGCTGGTGGGAAGACTGGAGCGCATCATTCCTGCCATGGGGTTTCGACCCGGCCGCCATCCAGGCGCCGGTCTCCCTGTGGCACGGGCTGCGCGACACCGCAGCCCCGCCAGCCCATTCCCGCTGGCTCGCCACCCACATCCCGCATGCCACCGCGCATTTCCCCGCCGATGAGGACCACACCAACATCGAGGAGAACAACCGCAGCGCAGCCATCGCCTGGGTGCGCAGTCACATGTAGCGCACCGTAAGGGGTCTACAACCCGTCAGCTAGTTGCCGACCTGTTGTCCTGTTGATTACGATTGTGGCTGATCTGCGGGGATCAGAGCGAGATACGGGGTAAGCGAAGATGCGTCGGCGTCGGGTATTTGCACGTCTCGGGGTGGCCGCAGCCTTGTCGGCCAGCGTGGCTTTAGCAGCCACTTCGTTAGCAGCAACGACAGCGTCAGCAGCCGGAACCGCGGATGCTGGCGTCTATCTCGACTCGCTGCAGATGACATCCGCGAATACCGGGTGGGCGCTGCGGTGGACTTCCAACCCCGGGGCCACCAGCGGACCGGCACCGTACTTAATACCCGCCCGCACTGCTGATGGCGCGCGCAGGTGGACGACGATCGCGCCGCGTGGCTCGCGCGCGCTCTTGTCCACCCCGTTCGCGACGGTGGTGCTGCACGCGCTGAACGGGCAGCGAGCCTGGCTGGCCGTGACCGCGGCGTCGTCGGCCAACCAGTTTCCCGGTGACGTGCACCGGACCCGGGTGTATGTGACCGGCAACGGCGGGCGTACCTGGACCAGGTCAGCGGCGCTGAACGTGCCCGGCTTCGCGGAGTTCCTGAGCTTCCCGGACGCCACGCACGGATGGCTCCTGGAGGACCTCGGCTCGGAGGACGTGCTGCTGGGCGCGGACTACGCCGACGTGTACCGGACCGCTGACGGTGGCCTGCACTGGTCAGAGGTGGCGCACACACCCCCGCCGCCGAGCACCGCGGTCAGCAAGAGCGGCCTGCCGGTGATGTGCGACAAGGCGGGGCTCGCCTTTGCCACGCCGTCGGCCGGGTGGCTGGCGGGCGCGTGCAACAACTTGTCCTACGCGATGCTGGTCACCCGCGACGGCGGCAGCCGCTGGTCGGCGCAGGCGCTGCCGATCCCGGCCGACACGTGCAGCACAGACGGGTGTGAGGTCTTCGGCCCGCAGTTCTTCGGGCGGACCGGCTTCTTGTCCCTGGCTCGCGCGCCGGCGGCGCCGTACTTCCTGGTCAGCCAGAACCTCGGCAGGACGTGGCGAGCAAGGGCTCTGCCGTCGGGCAGCGGGCTGGACCCGCGGATCACGTTCTTCAGCGCGCGGGACGGCGTGCTGGTCTCGGCGGGCTCGCAGGGCAGCATCGGCACGGTCTTCTACACCACCGCGAACGCCGGCCGGAGCTGGACGGCCGTCCCGCAGGGCACTGCCTTCACCCAGCTGGGCGTTGGCTTCGACTTCGTCAGCACCCGCATCGGCTACGCCTGGGTGCTGGGCACGGACGCGACCGGCTCCACGGCACCGCAGATGTACCGGACAGGCAACAGCGGCCGCACCTGGACGCCGTTCACTCCCGTCGCCGCAGGCTGACGCCGTCGTGTCAAGCTGGATATCACTGGCGAGGCAGGTATCAGGAGTTAAAGATGAAGCCTATGACTACCCCGACGGGTGGACCTGCCATACGTAGTGAGCGGCCGCGTCTCTACTCGATCGGGCACTCAAACGTCGCCCTTGAAGATCTTTTGTGCCTCCTCAAGAGTCACCGCATCGAAGTCGTCGCTGATGTACGCAGCTCGCCACGGTCTCGCTATGTCCCACACTTCGATGCACGATCGCTCCAGGGCGCACTCGCCCAACAGGAGATCAAATACGTCTCGCTTGGCAGCCAGCTCGGTGGCCGGCCAGATGGTGATGAGTTTTACGATGAGCAGGATCATGTCCGCTACGACCAGGTGGCTCGCAGCCAGACATTCCAAGCGGGGATTGACCGGGTACTCAAAGGTGCTAGGAACTACCGCATTGCACTGCTCTGCAGCGAAGAAGATCCGTTGAAATGCCACCGTCACCTCCTCATCGGGCGAGTGCTGCGAGACCGCGGAGTCGCGGTGCTTCACATCAGAGGCGACGGCCGCATCCAGGCCGAAGATGATCTTGATTGCGCGTCAGCAGACACAAGCCCGCAGGCAGAGCTTTTTGAAGCCAATCCGGAGGATCGGCGGTGGAGATCTGCACAATCGGTTTCACGAAGAAGAGCGCCGCTCAATTCTTCGGAACATTGAAGAACGCTGACGTCAAGTAGCTAAAGATTTTTAATAGTGGGGGTTACACGCTCGTAACGGTTGGCGCATCCTCCGCTATGCCAGATGCATGAGGGATCCCGATGGTGGTGGGCTACCGCGGAGGAACGGGGCCGCCGGCGCTGGTCTCGAAGGGGCTACCTGCAAGAACGCCAGCCCGCGCTGGACTACCGGAGTCTGGACAACCCTCGCCCAGCAGCGCGGGCGGACTCCTGGGCTGGCCTGGAGGGCTATCACCGTGGTATCGACAGCCTGAGCCTGCCGCCGGAGGTCGCCACTGCACGGAAGCAGCGGCTCAGCTTGCATCGAGCTCTTCCGCGGCGGTCCGGCCGGCGTCGGCGGTGCGGCGCAGGAAGCCGGCGATGAGCTCAAGTTCGTCGTCCTGATAGCCCGCGCAGATCTGCGCCATCTCCGCGTTCATCCCGGACGCGAGGCGGAGCACCTCTGCGCGCCGGCTGCGCACCGGCTGGACGAGGACGCCGCGGCGGTCGGCCGGGTCACGCTCGCGGACGATCCAGCCGTCGCGTTCGAGCCGGTCGAGGATGCCGGTCATGGTGGCGGGGTGCAAGCCGGCCCGCCGGGCCAGCGCGCTGGGGCTGAGCGGGCCGTAACGGTCGATGAGATCCAGGCACTCCAAGTCGGTCCCCTTGAGGTCGAGGTGGCCGCCGATGCGGTTGCTGAGCAGGGACATCTGAATGCTCAGGTCGCGTAGTGACTCCCTCACCGCCTGGTTCAGCTGTCCCCGGCGCGGCACCGCGCCCGGGTCAACAGATGATGTCTCGTTCATATGATATGATCTCCATATTGTATGAGAAAGAAATAATGTTACCTCAGAAATCGACGGGTGAGGACTTCTTATGGCTCGCAAGTGGTGGACGCTGACGGTGGTGCTGGCTGGCATGTTCATGCTGGGCTTCGTGTCGTTCAGCACGGCGCTCGCCGCGCTGGTCTACGGGCTGATCTCGGCCGGCGGCGGCTGGGGCTCGGCCAAGGTCATCGCCAGCCTGGGCGCCGCGGCAGGGCTGCTCGCCGCCTTCGTGCTCATCGAGGCGGCCCAGCAGCGGCCGATGCTGGAGTTGTCGCTGTTCCGGGTGCCGACCTTCACCGGCGGGCTGCTCGCCGCGTTCGGGATCTCGGCCTCGCTGTTCTCGCTGCTCACCTACATCATCTTGTACCTGCAGGCCGATCTCGGGTTCTCCCCGCTGGGCACCGGCCTGCGCGTCTTGTTCCTGACCGTCCCGGTGTTCGTGGCCGTCGGCATCGCCGGGCGGCTCACCGCCGTGGTGCCGGTCCGGCCGATGACCGCGCTCGGGGCGATCTTCGCCGGGCAGCTCCTGAGCACTGTCACCCGCCGGCTGGCGGCACGCCGCTGTCCGCCCACACCCACGCGATCGCCGCCGCCCCCGGCAGCGACGCCGACGCTGACCGCAGCCAGCTGACCGTCGCTGCGACCGTGACGTCATGATCCCCGCCCGCACAGATCACAAGGAGTCCCGATGACCACCAATGACACCCGCCGCCGTCCGCTCCAGGGCAAGGTCGACTTCACGCTCATGTACGCCGTGCACGACGCCTTCCACCGGGACCTGCGGTACCTCATCGCCGCCGTCGAGGCGGGCCAGACCGCCGATCCCGCCGTAAGGACCGGCTGGGCGACCTTCAAAAACCAGTTGCACGTCCACCACACCGCCGAGGACACCTCACTGTGGCCGCCTCTGCGGCAGAAGGTCACCCGGCCGGACCAGATGGCCGTGCTGGATGCGATGGAAGCCGAGCACGCCCGCATCGACCCGCTGCTTGCCCAGGTCGACACCTCCCTCGCCGCCCCCGGCCGTGCTGGCCTGGCGGACAACGCCGCCGCGCTGGCCCAGACGCTCGCCGCCCACATGACACATGAGGAAGACCAGGCACTGCCCCTCGTCGAGGCGCACCTGGGACCAGCGGGCTGGGCCGCGTTCCGGAAGGAGACCGGGAAGATCCAGGGCGTGCGAGGAGGCGCCGAGTTCTTCCCCTGGATGCTCGACGGCGCCTCAGCCGACACCAGCAAGCGAGTGCTCAGGACGCTCCCGCCGCCCGCCCGGCTCCTCTACCGGGCGGTATGGCGCCCGCGCTATGCCCGCACCCCCCGCTGGAACACCACCACAACCCGAACCACCACAGAAAGGCCAGGACCATGAAACTCACCATCTTCGGCGCAACAGGCGGTACCGGAACATGCCTCAGCACGCAGGCGCTCGCAGCCGGCCATCGGGTCACAGCGGTCGTCCGCGACCCGGCCCGCCTGGCCGTCCCCGCCCACCCGCGGCTGGAGGTCGTCACGGCCGACGTCCTGGACCCAGCCTCGATCACCCCGGCGGTGGACGGCGCGGACGCCGTACTGACCGCCGTGGCCCCGCCGGGTACCGGCCCGTCCACGCTCCGCCAGGACAGCACCCGCAGCATCATCCAGGTCATGCAGAAAACCGGCGCCCGTCGGCTACTCGCGGTCAGCGGCTCCGTCGTCGCCGATCAAGGCGAAAGCCCCTACCTGCGCTACCTGCTCAAGCCCCTGGTCCGGCGCACGTTCCTCCGCCACGTCTGCGCCGACTTCCACGGCGCCGAGGACGAGATCCACGCCAGCGACCTTGACTGGACAATCTTCCGCCCGCCCTCGCTCACCGGCAAGCCCGCCAGGGGAACCTACCGCACCGCGACCGACCGCAACCTGCCACACTGCTTCAGCATCTCCCGCGCCGACCTCGCCACCTGCATGCTCACGCTGCTCGACGATCCGGCGGCCGTTCACACGCACGTCTGCATCGCCAACTGACACGGGCGGTGACCAGTCCGTGCAGTAACGGCGGTGGGTCACGACCGGTCCGCTGTGGACGCGCCGGGCTGTCGTAGGGTCTCGGCATACTTGGCGGGCCCGTCCGGCGACGCCGCGGCCTGACTTGAGGAGACCCATGGCTGTCCGATACCAGCTCGTCATCAATTGCGTCGGCCACCCGGAGCCGCTGGCCCGCTTTTGGGCCGAGGCCCTGGCCTACGTGCTGGAGCCGCCGCCGGCCGGCTTCGCCACCTGGGACGACTGGCGGCGCGACGTCGGGCTGCCCGAGTCCTGGCTCGGCCGGGGGACGGACTGCATCATCGATCCGGATGGCGCCGGACCCCGCATCTGGATCCAGGTCGTGCCCGACCGCAAGACCACTAGCAATCGGCTCCACATCGACATCCACGCCAGCGGCGGACGAGACCTCCCGATCGAGACCCGCAAGAAGCGCGTGGACGCCGAGGCCCTGCGGCTGCGTGATCTCGGCGCCACGCTGCTCAGCGACCTGAGCGAGGAACTCGAGGAGGGCGTGGACCACTACGCGGTCGCGCTGAAGGACCCCGAGGGCAACGAGTTCGACATCAACTGACTCCCTATGGGGGATCGTCTGCCAAGCGGCCCGGTCGGTAACTGGTCAGGTCTGCCACTGACCGTTTGCCGAGGTGATCGGCCCATTGCAGGGATTGTTCTATGACTGGGCGGGTGAGTCCTTCGGCTGGGTCGATGCCGATGAGCAGGGCTGGTATGCGTCGTTTGGCAGCCCACGCGTGCGCCTGGGGTGAGAGCGCGTCGTCGATCCAGATCAGCGGGTGCTGCCCGGCGTATCTGATGACGGGGGGAGCTTGTCGCTGGGATGGAAGGGGACCGGCGGGAAGTCGATCACGGGCAGGTCAGGGATCTGGAGCAGGGGGGAGAGGAGCCGGTTGGCGTCGGCGCCCCATGCGGTAGCCCACACGATCTGGAACCGGGTAGCGAGTTCCTGCAGCCATGGCCCGTGCGCCGAGCACAGCCGTACTGGTTCTTCGCCGGGGAAGAACTCGTGTTCGGTGTAGCCGGGCGGGCAGGCCGGTGCTGCGAACGGGTTCAGGACTCCGTCCACGTCGAGCAGGAGCAGAGGGAGGCTGGAGGTCATTGTCCGTTGATCGTGCCCTCAGCAAGCCGGGCTGGCAAGAGTCCAGTCGGCCGGAGGTGGGCTTGGCACCCGGTCACCGCGAACAGCTCGTCGCCCAGGTGCGCGGTGATGGTCGGATACCCGCCCCGCACGGCACGATAATGCTTGGCTGGCTCGGGCGTCAGGGTGCTACGTTCCCGGTCATGCCCGCAGCGGAGGTCATGAAGGACACTCGCCCGGTGACGCGGTCCGACCTGGCCAGGGATCTGCGCGGGCTGGGCGTCCGGCCGGGCGGCGTGCTGATGGTGCATACCCGTATGAGCGCCATCGGCTGGGTGGTCGGAGGCGCGCAGACTGTGGTGACGGCACTGCTGGATGTGTTGGGCCTGGCCGGTGGATGTGTTGGGCCCGGCCGGGACGCTGATGGCGTACGTGGGCTGGAATGACAGCACCGGTGGCATGATCAGGTGGCCGCGCGAGTGGCAGGAGGCATACCGTGCCGAGTGCCCGCCCTTCGACCCGCAGTTCTCGGAGACCGACCGTCAGATGGGCCGTGTCCCGGAACGCATCCGCACGTGGCCGGGCGCGAAGGTCAGCGGCAGCCATTTCCGGCGGATGGCGGCGATCGGCGCTGCGGCAGGCTGGCTGACCGAAGATCAGCCGTGGCATCACGGCTTCGGGCCGGGCTCACCCCTGGGGAAGCTCGTCGAGGCAGACGGACAAGTCCTGCTGCTCGGTGCGGCGCTGGACCGGCTGACGATTCTGCACCATGCCGAATCCCTGGTGGATAGCCCGCAGACGCGGATGGCGCGGCATGTGATCCCCGTCCGGGAGGGCGGCGAGGTCGTCTGGCGGGACGTCTTTGACCACGACACGTCCACGGCGCTCGGCGCCTTTCCGTATGAGCGGGCGGTCGGCGACCAGGATCCGTTCGCGGTCATCGGCCAGCTGGCGCTCGATGCGGGCTGCGGGGTCAGCGGCCTGGTCGGAAAGGCGGTAAGTCACCTGTTCCCGGCCGGACCGCTGGTGAGCTTCGGCATCGAATGGCTGAGCAATGAATTCGGACCCGAGCGCAGTCCAGAGCAAGAATGACTATGAGCAATGGACAGCCAGGCGCGATTCGAGTAGACCTTCACCGGCCCTGCCTCGGCGGCTCGGGCGCGCATCTGGCGGCAGGTATACGGGCCGGAGTACCCCGCCTGGGCCGACCCTCAGCCAGCTCACCGCCCTGGTCAAGACCCGGCTCAAGCGGATGCAGTACCGGCCCGGCCTCCTGGGCGGCTTCCTCGCCAGCACCGGCCTCGACCTCACGCCCTTTCTGCAACCCCCACAATTAGGGATTTCTTCGCCCGCTTGATGCCCATTGACGGAAGCGGGCCTTATGGTCAGCTCGTGCCAATGATCGCGCGTCGCCGGCCGGGGCAGCATCCATGGACCTGATCGCGTGACCACCTTCCCTGCCCTCCCTGCCATTCCTGCCCGCCCCGCTGCCTACATCCGGGACGCCGACGCCACCACCGCCGACGACCCCGACATGACCGCGCAACGCAACATGGTGATCAGCCTGGCCCAGGACCTGGGCTGGCCGGTGCCCGCCGTATACGCCGACGTCGGCCAGGCCGGCCAGCCCGGCAGCCGGTACGCCGCGCTGGTCGAGGCGATCGCCGCCGGCCGCCACGATGCCGTGATCGTGGACCACCCGCGCGTGATCGGGCACGACCTAGGCCAGATCGAGGCGTTCGACAAGCACTGCCGCCAGTACGGCGCGCGCCTGTGCGGGCGGTACGGCTGGCCGGTGTTCGGTGACACCCGCGCGCTGTTCGACGTGATCCATCACGTCAGGGACTTCACGGTCACTGACGAGCATCTGCGGCTGCTCCGGCGCACCTATATCTTCTGGGACGAGGCCGAGTTCGGCTCACCGTCGATCGACCCCAAGCGTCCGTACGGCAACTCAAACGTCTACGGCGATATCGCGGAGATCCTGGGCGTGCCCGACAGCGAGCGAGCCGACGAGTACCTGAACCCGTCCCTGGATGCCAGGTGGCGCTTCCTGCGGCTACACGTCGAGACCGCGATCGCGCTCCAGATCGCCCTAGCCACCGGCGAGTTCCGCACCGGCCGCTACATACGCGACGACAAATGGGACAGCCGCCGCTGGAAACGCGACGAGACCTGATCCAGCAAGTACGTTCGCTCAAACCTGACGGAGCGCTTCACGCATGGCCGGAACGATCTCCTGTCCCCACCTGCCAACCGTCACGCCGGCCGGTGCCCGGCCTCCTCGACGGTTTCCTCGCCAGCACCCGGCTCGACCTCACACCGTTCTGTAACCCCCACGATTGAGAATCTTTTAGCTGCGGACAGTTGTGTGGTTACCTAATTTATTGGTGGCAGCTGTATGCTTCAGCCGGTTGAGTTGGCTTTGATCCGGAGCAGAATGAAGTTAGGTAGAACGACGCTCCGGAAAGGTCGGCGCGCGTAACGTTTAAACCGCCTAAGACTGCGCCGCCAAGGTAGGAGTCGGAGAGGTCTGCACCTTGGAGGTTGGCCTCGCTTAGGTCTGCGTCAGTGAAGTCCGCATCTACAAGGTAAGCATTGGCAAGGTCGATGCCTGCGAGGTTCGCATTTGTGAGATCGGAGTCCTCAAGGTTAATTACGGTGTTTCCGTCATGGGATGGATTCCTGGACTTCAGCACATTCAGCGCGTCCTGAACCTTTGGCGTTACTGGCCTGTCATTATTGCCCGCAGGTGACCGTTTGCGAATGAACGCGGATAATGCGCTTATTGCTGTTGGCTGGTCACTCGGGATCTTATCTATTGTGTTCTGCAGCGCACTGATGCCGCTGATTTGAGTGTTCGTGTTGCTTGAGTTTAGCTCGGTGATGGCGTTTTGAAGTGTTTGGTTTTGCGATGGCAAGATGGACTCGGCCGGTTTTAGCAGTAAGGCAACGAGCAGCGCGATCACCGCTACCAATGCGGCGGCGCCCGAGACGCCAATGGCTACCAGAACTCTGCTTGTTCGCCTGTGCCCCATGGGCTCCACGGATAGTTTTTCAAATCTGACGTTGCGAAGAGAAGTCGCCGGCGAGCTGAGCTCTGGCCGCGGCCCGTCAGCCAGGAGGGTGAACTTAATGGTCTGGCGCCGACCGATGTTACCAGGCCCAACCTTGAGTATGTCATCTGCGAATCTGACTGCGCTAAAAGTCCCGGTTTCAGGGCTGCAGGTGGTCCGTAAGAGGGCGAGTATTTGAGCGCCCACCTTGAAATCTAGCGGCTGGCTATCGAAGTCCCCGCCGGCAATGTCCTGACGGCCCCGGCTAGAAAGTGTCACCTCTAGTATGTGAGGTTCTTTCACCGGTTTGCCGTCATATGTGACCTGGAGCTTGGCGGGCATGCTTTGTGCTGCCTCTTGCAAAAGGGGTGCGGTCGACATGCCGTACCGCAGGCTTCTGATCGGGTTACCCTGAAGCCATATTACGAGTATCGATGTTATTCCTATGGCTACGGCGGCGATCGTGCCGGACGCAGCCCAGAAGGTTCCTGAAGAATAGAATTGGCTTGCTAATAGCATATAGTGCTCCCGATGTACTCTGAGAACTGACGTGTATCATGAATTTAAACGGGCTGAGTGCGTGTTGCCTGTGTCCTGTAACTTGGTAGACGTTTATGATGGGCAAATGGGTTACCGGCGCCTGATTGCGGACTGGTCTCGATGTCACCCTGTTGGCACTTTTATAGCGTATTGAGCGCAATTCGAGTAGTTGCACACGCACCGCTGCACGCCCTGGGATCGTTGCCTTCCTGATGCCCCGCGATTACGTCGGCCCACGCACGGCGATGAGTTGCCGGTGGCCGCCACGTCATAGTTCGCAGACGGAACGTGACGAGAGACACCACAGGAGCGTGAGATGGCGAAGTTCGTAACCATCGGCTACGGCGACCAGGCGGGCTACGACCGAACCGACCCAGCCGTCCGGGACGAGGCGCATGCCCATGACGCCGGCCTTTACGAGCGGGGGTTTGACATGGGCATCGCCGGACGGCCCGTCCAGGTGCGCAACCCTGACGCGGCTGGCATGACCACGCAGGACGGGCCCTTCATGTCGTCGTCCCTTCCCGTAGCCGGGTTCGCAGTTATCGAGGCGGCGACGCTGGCGGAGGCAGCCGAGATCGTCTCGCGGACTCCCTGTGCGGTCGCTCATGGGGTGGTCGAGGTGTGGCCGTTGCGGGAGTCGCCGTAGGGCTACCCGCCTTCGGCGATCCGGATGATCGTCTTCCCGGGGGTGCGCCGGTCGGGGGCAAACGCAGCAGGCGCTTCGGCGAGCGGCCGTACCGCCCCGACGATGGGCTTGAGCCGTCCGTCCCTGAGCCGCTGGGCGAGCTCCGCGAGCCGGGAGCGGTCGGGTTCGACGAGGAAGAACACGGCGTGTCCGTCCTTGGGCTGGACCGTGGGCATCCTGGCGGTGCTGACAAGCGTGCCGCCGGCGCGCACCAGTGCCGCCGACCGGTCGAGAATCTCACCACCGATCACGTCGAACACCACGTCAACCTCGCCGGCGTCTTCCAGCTTGTCGGCCTGCAGGTCCAAGAAGGCATTCATCCCCAGACCGAGGGCTGTGTCGCGGTCTGCGGCGCGGCCGGTGCCGATCACCAGGGCTCAGCCAGGGAGCCGTTGCGAGACCAGTCGGTCAGCCCGAACACCCGCTGGCCGATGGTGAGGCCCGTGGTTCCGTACCCAGCTCAACGACGACATCCGACAGCTCATGGCCGGGCACGCTCGGCGTCCGGTCGCGCCCAGCGCGGTCAGCCCACGTTGTCGGCCAGTCCGGCTCGCCGGGGGTGAACCCCCCGGCATGGACCCGCACGATGACGTCATTCTGGGCGGCGTGCGGGTAGGGCATGTTCGTCAGGGACAGTCCACCGACGCCGGCACCGCGGTCTCGAACGGTGATGGTTTTCATGACATCGGCCTTCTGACTCATGGCCACCTATCACACCACTACGCCCAGGCCCTGGAGGGTCGGGGGCTGTCGCCGCGGAGGCTCTAGAGTGTCGGGGGCTGTCGCCGTGGAGGCCCTGGAGGGTCGGGGTTGTCGTCGACAAGATCCTGGAGCGCCGGGGTTGTCGCTGCAGCGGCTAAAATCGCCGGGATGCCGGGGCCGAGCGCAGGAAGTGCCATATCCGCGGGCAGAGGACGCACGCTTGCTCAGGTGTACCGGCGCTTCGGTGAGGCCGACGCCGCCGGAACGTCGCCGCTGTACGAGCGCGTCGCCGTTGCGCTGAGTGAGTCCAGCGAGGCACTGCGCGCCATCGAGGCGGCGCCGGTGCGCAAGCGGCACCCCACGGTGATCCTCGCCGCGCTGCACGCCCTCGCCCTCGCCGGACGCGCCCCGGCGCTTGCCGCGGCCTACGCCGCCGCGGACGGCGACGCTGCCGTTGGCGCGGCGATCGACACGCTGCTGTGCATGACCGACTCGGTCGTGGCCATCGCCGCGCGGCGGCAGACGCGGGCCAGCGAGACCGGACGCTGCGCCGTGCTGTATCCGGCCATTGCCGAGGCGGCGCGACGGGCAGGCGCGCATGGGGTCGGGCTGATCGACGTGGGCTGCGGCGCTGGGCTCAATCTCAATGTTGATCGCGTTGGCATCACCTACAGCAACGGGCAATCGCTGGGCGACCCGTCATCTCCCGTTCAGATATCGTCTTCGATCGCGGGAGACCGGCCCCCGCCGGGCCGGGCGATGCCCGAGGTCGTCGCCAGGATCGGCGTCGACCGCGATCCGGTCGACGTGACCGACGCGGATGACGCACGGTGGCTGCGCGCCGGTATGTGGCCGGATCAGCCGGAACGGGCCGCCAGGCTCGAAGCGGAGATGGCGCTCGCGGCGACGGTGCCTCCGCTGCTGCTGCAAGGCGACGCCGTCGAGGTGCTGCCCGACGCCTTCGCCCGTGTGCCCGCGGACGCGCTGCCCGTCGTCATCACGACGTGGGCGCTGTCGCACTTCCCGCTCGACAGCCGGCTGCGCTTCCTGCACCGCCTCGACGAAGCGGCGGCCGGCCGGGCGGTGGCGTGGGTGTCGGCGGAGGGGGTCGGAGTCGCGCCGGCGATACCGACCCTTGGCGACCGCCGCGCCTCTGGCCACAGCATCGTCGGCCTGGCGGTGTTCGGCGGCCCGGTTCTGCACGCCGAGGCCATCGGCCGATGCTGGTCGCGGGGCAGTTTCCTGGCGTGGCTGGCTGACTCCTAGGACGTGCGGGTGGGCCAAGGCCGCCGTTATAGGTCCTTGCGGGCGTCGTGCCCGGCTTGATATCGATTCCGCACCATCGCAGGCGTTTCTCTTGAGGGGCTCCCGGCCAGCGGCCTATGTTCGGACAAGACAAACGTTTTTCTAATGTGCTTGCTGGCGGCCCGGGCCGACGGCAAGACCCGAAGCGGTGCGGCTGCCATGCGGCGTCAGCGCCGCCCCCGATGAGACGGCGCGAGACCGAGGACACCAGACCGCTGGGCCACCGCGCTCGTCAGTGGTCAGCTTGTCTTGCGCGTGGCCGGCTGGTGGTTCGCCGGGCTAAGGAGATGCGACGATGAAGGCGTCCCCGCAACAGAGCAGGTCCCGGTTCAGGCAGCGTGGCAGGATGCTCGTGGCGGGTCTGGGCGCGCTAGCGCTGGCCCTGGTCGCGGGGGCTTGCAGCAGTTCCGGCAGCACCGGGTCGTCCGGCACGGCGACGAAAGGCGGCACGGCCGTGATGGCGGAGTTTCCGTCGAGCCCGCCGAACTACGTCTTCCCGTTCATGAACAGCACCTACGCCAGCAACTCCAACATCTTCGACCTGCAGTGGCTGATGTACCGGCCGCTGTACTGGTTCGGCACCGGTGCGAAGCCCACGCTGAACACGTCGCTGAGCCTGGCCTACCCGGCGACGTTCAACGGGACCACGGTCACGGTCAAACTGAAGCACTACATGTGGTCCAACGGCACCCAGGTGACCGCCCAGGATGTCGTGTTCTGGCTGAACATGCTGCAAGCCGTGCCGCAGGACTGGGGACTGGGGACCGGGTTCCCGCAGGACGTGCATGACATCACGGTGGTCAGCCCGACCGAGCTGACGATGGTGATGAACAAGGCGTACTCGCCGACCTGGTTCCAGTACAACGAGCTGAGCCAGATCACGCCGATACCCGCCGCGTGGGATCGGACCGCCTCCGGGCCCAGCAACTGCGACACCACGGTCAGCGACTGCGCCGCCGTCTACAACTACCTGAACAAGCAGGCCCAGGACATGGCCGGGTACGCGACGTCACCGATCTGGCAGATCGTGGACGGACCCTGGCACCTGAGCGCGTTCAGTTCCGACGGGCACATGACGTTCGTGCCGAACAAGAAGTACTCCGGCCCGGTCAAGCCGAAGCTGGCGGCGTTCGAGGAGGTGCCGTTCACCACCGACTCCGCCGAGTACGACGTGCTCCAGTCGCCGTCCTCCAGCACCAAGGTGGACTACGGCTACCTTCCGCCGGAGGACGCCCCGGACAAGCCGGCCGGAGCGACGACCGGCTCCAACCCGCTGCACGGCTACACGCTGTCGCCGCTGTACGCGTTCGGGATCGACTACTACTCGATCAACGAGCAAGCCAGCACCGGCAACGCCCCGATCCTGAAGCAGCTGTACTTCCGGCAGGCGATGGCCTACCTCACGAACCAGAAAGCGGTGATCGACGGCCCGCTGCGCGGCTACGGTGTGCCAACGGTCGGGCCGGTCGGCAGCACCCCGACAACCCCGTTCCTGTCGTCAGAAGGCAAGGCGCAGGAGGCCTCGGGCGTCGGCCCGTTCCCGTTCAGCATCGCCAAGGCCAAGGCCCTGCTGACCAGCCACGGCTGGAAGGTCGTCCCCGGGGGGACCAGTACCTGTGTCGACCCGGCCAAGTGCGGGCCCGGGATCGCCGCCGGTAAGCCCCTGAGTTTCGTCTTCCCGTACGCGAGCGGGGTCGCCTGGATCACGTCGATGATGACGCAGCTGCAGTCGAACGCGGCGCAGGTCGGCATCAAGCTGAACGTGGAGCCGAAGCCGGCCAGCGAGGTCGGCGCGGGCGGCAACTGCGTCGTCGGCCACATCCCGTGCAACTGGGACATGGCCTACTACGGCAACGGCTGGACGTTCTCCCCGGACTTCCTCCCGACCGGCGACACGCTGTTCCTGTGCAACGGTGTCGCCGACATCGGCGGGTACTGCAACCAGGCCAACGACGCGATGATCGAGAAGACGCTGACCAGCAGCAACCTGCAGTACATGTACACCTGGCAGAACTACCTGGCTTCGCAGCTTCCCGAGATCTGGGCGCCGGATGCCGCGGCCCAGCTCACCGAGATCGCCAGCAACCTGAAGGGTGCCCTGCCGCAGAGCGCGACGCTCAGCATCAACCCGGAGAACTGGTACTTCGTGAAGTAGCCGCCCAGAAGGTCAGCGGCGGTCAGCGGCCACGCTGCGGGACACCGGGGGAGTCCCGCAGCAGGCCGTCGAGCAGGCCCGGGTCGTCGGGCAGCAACCCGGCGGCGGGAAGGCGCGAAAGCATGCTGCGCCATCCCGGGCTGGCCCGCAGCAGCGGCAGCAGGATCTGCCGCGCCTCCGTCCGCTGGCCAGCCGAGGCCAGGGCGATCGCGCGCCAGAACCGGAGTTCCTCGCTGCCCGGCGCGAGCGCTGCGGCCCGGGTCCAGTGGGCAAGCGCCTGGCCGGGGTCGGCCGCGAGCACGCCCAGGCCCAGCTCGTGTTCCCGGTAGGCCTCGCCGAGCACGCACAGGCGCTCGAGCTCGGCGAGCGGATCAGCGTGGTCGTCGGCCCGGACGTCCAGGATCGTGTCCAGCGGCTCGCCTGGCCTGAGGCTCACGATCAGCATCGCCGCGGACTGCTGGCCGCGCGCGTCGCCGCCTTCGGCCTGCGCTGCGCGCAGCACCGTCAGCATGCGTGCGGCGAGCGGCAGGCCCGTGCTCTCGGCCCACGCGGCCGCCATCGCGTCCGGCACGGTCGGCCGCAGCATCATGTTGGCCTGGACCGACCAGCCGCGCCCGGCGCGATGGCCGGCCTCCGCCACGCAGCGATCCCCGGTGTGCACCGCCACCTGGCCGGCCGCGTCGAGGACGGCGATCTGGCTGACGGCGGCGCGTGGATCATCGCGCAGCAGGCCGGCCAGCGTCGCCTCTGCCGACCGGGAGAAAGCCAGCAGCTCCAGCCCGCGCCGTCCCGCGGCCAGGTCGGAATTGGCCTGGGTGGCCAGCACGCCGGTCCCGGCCGCGGCCCACGGGACGATCCCGCCGACGGCGAGCCAGTGCGACTGGACCGCCACGCCCATGACTCCCTCGTCCCGGTCGACGGCGGCAACCGAGTACGTCATGCGGGGGCCGGCCGCCCGTCAAACGCGACCCGGCCGCGCTGGATCACCAGCTCGACCTGCTGCACGCAGGCAATGTCTTGCAGCGGGTCACCGGCGACGGCGACAATGTCCGCCGCTGCGCCCGCCTCGATGACCCCGGCCGTTCCGGCGAGCCCCAGCAGCTCCGCCGCGACGATGGTCCCGGCTCGCAGCGCGTCCGCGTGCGGCATCCCGAGCCTGGTCATGAGCGCGAACTCCTCGGCCTGCGATACGCGGGTCCACTCGAAGCCGCCGACGTCCGTGCCGAGCGCGATGCGGACCCCGGCGGCGAGGCAGTTCGCGAACGAGCGGTCATGGGCCGCCCGCACCGGCTCCTGCACGTACCAGCCGCGCTCGGCCGCTTCCCGGGACACCAGCAGCGTCGGCACCAGGACCGTCCCGCGGCCGGCCATCTCGGCTGCCAGTTCCGGCGAGATGGCGAAGCCGTGCTCAATCGAGTCGACCCCGCCGGTTACGGCAAGCCAGGTCCCGCTGATGGTCTGGGCGTGGGCGGCAACCCGGATGCCCTGCCGGTGCGCCTCGTCGACCAGCGCCGCCATCTCCTCGGCCGACCAGACCAGCGGGCCGTCCGGGTAACTGAGGGAGTCGGCTGGCGGATCCACCCGCCCGCTGGCGTAGACCTTCAGGACGTCGATGCCGTACGCGATCTGGGTCCGCACCGTCTCGCGGCACGCGTCCGGTCCCGTGCAGCTGTCCACACCGACCGGGAACGTCACGTTGTGGGGAGATCCGGGAATGGGGTACCGGCCGGTGGACCGGATGGCGGGCCCGGCCACGAGCATCCGCGGTCCGGGCACGATGCCCTCCCGGGCGGCGTCGCGAAGACCCACGTCGAGGTACCCGGCGCCCTCGGTGCCGAGGTCTCGGACCGTGGTGAACCCGTGCGCGAGCGCGATGGACATCGCCTGCACCGCGCTGGCGGCGCGGTGGCCGGGATTCTCCTCGATCATCTGCCGCGCCAGGTCGAGCTCATCGAGTGTGCTGCGCAGCAGCACATGCGTGTGCGCGTCGATGAAGCCCGGCAGCAGGCTGGCGCCGGGAAGGTGGATCACCGGCCAGCCGTCCGGTGCCGCGCCGGTCACCCCGGCGATCGCCTCGCCGTCGATGAGCACGGTCGTGCCCGCGGCCCACCGGCCGGCCCGCGCGTCGAACACGCGCGCGCCGGAGACGGCCAGGCGTGCGCCGCCCGCCGGAATCGCTGGCATGGCCGCCATCCCCATCACCCCTCAGCCTCGGTCGCGGTCAGCTCGACAGCCACCAGAACTGCGGGTACATCTGCTGATACGGATCTTGCGGCAGTGCGCCGTGCAGCTTGTTGCTGATCACCGAGACCTGGTTGACCTGCCAGGGGAGCCATAGCGTCGGCAGCTGCTGGGCCAGGTAGTTCTCGTAGGCCTGTATCGAGCCCAGGCCGTTGTCGGTGAGTGACGCCTTGATCAGCGCATCGGCCTTCGGGTCGCTGTAGCTGTATGAGTTCGACCCCGCCCCGGTGAGGAACAGGGACTCGCCGGTCGGCGCGAACTGCGGCGCAGAGTACACCCAGCCCTGCCCGGTGTCGATCATCTGCCACTTGCAGTTGGCCCCGGTCTTCGGGTCGCACGCCACCTCGGTGGAGAACAGCGTGTCGATCGGGGCGGGGCTGAGGTTGAGCTGGATGCCGGCCAGCGCGAAGTCGGTCTGCATGGCAGCGACCTCTTCGGTCACGGTGGGCACCCCGCTGGTGTACTGCAGGTTGAACGACAGGCGCGCGCCCTTGCTGATGCCCTTCCCGCACTCGCCGACGCCGGTGCCCGGCTTGGCGCAGGTGGCGGCGCCGGAACCCGGGACGGTCCAGCCGTGGCTGGTCAGCAGCTGCTTGGCGGCCGAGGGGCTGTAGGGGTACGGGTTGTGCTGCTCGTAGGAGTCGACGAACGGGTTCGGGACCGCGGTCGGGACCGGCCCGTACGTCGGGACCGCGTACCCGTGGAAGGCCTGCTTGACGAGGACGTTCTGGTTGATGAGCTGCTGCATGGCCTGCCGGACGTACAGCTGCTGGAAGATCGGGGCGACCTGCGGGTTGGTGAGGTTCAGCGGAAGCTGCGCGAACCCGAACAGCGGCCACGGCGCGATCGTGTATCCCTCGCCCTTCAGCCGCGATGCGACCTGGAGGTCGGTCAGCGGCAGGTACCCGTACGTGATCGAGTTCCCGGCGAGCAGCGTGGAGATCTCCGATTGCGCGCTGGTGAAGGGCTGCAGGGTGTAGCTGTCGATGTGACCGGGGTCGACGCCGGTGTACTTGTCGTTGCGGGTGAACACCTGCTGCCCGCTGGATGGCGCATATGACTTGAGCTTGTACGGGCCGTCGACGGCCTGCCAGAGCGGGTCGGTGTTCCACCCCGCCAGGTCCTTGCTCCGGCTGTTCAGGAAGTTGATGACCTTGAGCGCGCCGGCGGGCGTCATGTCATAGCTGCCGGCCGGGCTCGCCTGTGAGGTCTTGTCCCAGGCGTACGTGGGGAACGGGTAGATCTGGCTCAGCTCGTTGTACAGCAGCCAGTAGTGGTTGTACGCCTTGTTGAAGGTGATGCTGAACTGCGTCGCGGACTCGTACTTGATCGACGTGACGTTGAACGGGAACCCGCTGGCCGAGTAGCCGATCCAGTTCTGCGGGTACGCCTTGTCCGATGCGGTCAGGACGTTGATGTAGAACTGGATGTCACGGGTGGTAACCGGCTTGCCGTTGGACCATTTGTACTCGGGATTCAGATTGATCGTCACCGTCTTGCCGCCGTTGGAGTAGACGGGCGGCTTGCCGACGCTCAGCGCGTAGTTGACCTGGGCCTTGCCGTTCTGGCCGAACCAGTACAGCGGCAGCCACGACTGCAGGGTGTCGGCGTTCGCGATGCCGGTGCCGACGTTCCAGATCGGCAGGATCCAGGTCTGCGGGAACGAGGTCGCGAACGTGACGCTGCCGCCGCTGGTTGGCTTGGAGGACGAGGTCCCCGATGACTGGCTGCTGCTGCTGCACGCGGACAGCGTCAGGGCGCCCGCGAGCAGCACGGCAGCAGCCGACCATCTGATCCGTCGAGAATTGCGCATCGTTCCCCCTCATGGGGCTTATCCCGTGGTTGCCGCCACGGAAGGACCGTCCAGTGCTCTGGCATCTCGCGCCTGGTCGCGCTCGTAGACACCGATGCCGATCAGCGGGCCGCCGGCCGCCACGGCCAGCGCGGTGACCAGGAAGACCACCTCGCCATCGGCCGGTGACACGTGCTGCTCGATCGTGTTGCCGAACAGGTCGTGCAGTTCCCCGGTTGGCTGCCCGCGCTGCACTTGGTCGCCGACGGCGACCGCCGGGTGGTAGGTGCCGGCCACCGAGCTCCGGGTCCAGGCCAGGCCCTGCAGCTCGCGCGGCGGGCTGGGCTCGGGCCCGACCGGTTCGGTCATGCCGAGGTGCGCCATGACGTTCTGCAATCCGCGCAGATGCAGCTGCACGAAGTGCTCGTCGCAGATGCCCTGCTGGCCGGCCTCGCCCACGATGGCGGGCACCCCGCGCGCTGCGACCTCGGCGTAAGACCGGCCGGGGACGTTCTCGAGGTCCATGCCGAGCGTCCGTTCCAGGCCGTACGCCATGGCCATGGCGTGAGATCGCTGCGAGACGTCCGCGTCGCCGACCCTCGGCCAGAGCGTGAACGGCACCAGCGCCTCGATCATGTCGCCGCAGTGCGCATCGATATAGGCGTCGGCGCCGTCGATGAGCTCGTTCATCAGGAAGTCCACGACCCGCTCGGACGCGGTTCCGCCGGGGTCACCGGGAAAAGAGCCGCCGAAGTCCTTGCCGTCCACCGGGTTCACGTAAATCGTGTGCTCGAAGAAGCCGGGCATGTTGACGATCAGGACGGCGATCAGGGTCCCGCGCAGCGTGGCCGGATCGGCCCAGCGGGACAGCCTGGTGACGGCCTCGATCGAGACGTATTCCGCGGCGTGCATGCCCCCGGTGACGACGAGCGTCGGGCCGTCCTGCTGGCCGCGGACGACCACCGACGGCATCTCCCAGGCGGGCTCGACTCCGGGAACCGTGACCATGCCGCTGCGGCGCTCGCCGCGCGCCGGGCTAAGGCCGCTGAAGGACACTCGTCCCACGAGATCTCCTCAGGCAAACGCACTGCGTACACGCGTCATGTGTCGGAACGGGGAGCACCGGATGACCCGGGCAAGCCCCGGGTAACCTGGTCCAGCAGCACCATACATGAACATCATTCATGTTGCTAGCCCAGAATCCGGCGTCGCCGGGTGAAGATCACCGGCTGGCGGGCTCAGGCCAGGATGCCCGACTCAGTGAGGAAATCGCGCATGACCTGCTGGAAGTGCTCGGGCTCCTCGATCTGCGGTGAGTGCCCGGAGTGCTCGAAGATCACCAGCTTGGAACCGGCGATGAGCGCCGCGATCTTCTCGGAGAACGGCACGGGGCAGATCCAGTCGCCGCGCCCGACCGTCACGAGCGTGGGGCACGTCACGTTCGGCAGGGATGCCTTGAGGTCAAAGTTGGGCTGGTCGTGGCGGTAGATCCAGTTGTGGGCCTCGTGACGGCAGTACATTCCGCTGCCGATGAACTGCCCGTGGTGAGTCTGGCCGTCGTAGGAGTAGTCGTACAGCGGGATCATCTGCTCCCAGCAGTCCCGCAGGTCCTCGTCGTCACGGATCTGCCCGCTCCAGTACCTCTCGAACTTGTTCCAGTCCAGGCTGACGCCGGACTGCTCGCGGGCCCACTTGAAGGCGACCTCGAGGTTCGAGTGGTCCGGCGACGTATCGCGCAGGATCATCGCGCGGGTCCGCTTGGGGTAAGCGACCGCGTACTCCTGGGCGAGGAACCCGCCGTAGGAGCCGCCTGCCACGATCACCTCGTCGGCGCCCACCCACTCGCGCAGGCCATCCATGTCGGCGGCCCACTGCGCATGGGAGAACGGCGGCTTGGCCTCACTCTGGCCGCATCCGCGGGCGTCGAACACCACGACGCGGAGCTTGTCGGCCAGCTGGCCGAAGGTGGCCTTCGGCTCCGAGAGCGAGCCGATGCCCCCGCCCCCGTGGTGGGCGATGAGGACCGGCGCTCCCTCGGGCCCGAGCACCTCCACGTTCAGCCTGACGTCATTGATCTCGACGAACACGCCACACCCTCCTGCCTGGACGGCCCCGGAAGAACACGCCGCACCGTCCTGCCTAGACGGCCCCGGAAGAACACGCCACAGCCTCCTGCCTAGACGGCCTCGGAAACCGAGGAGAGATGGAAGGTCTCGACCCGTATCGGCGGGGTGCTGACAAAATTCATGGCGTACTCGCGAGTCAGCGTCGTGTTTGCCTGGCCAACCTCGACGGTCCGCTTGAAGACCTCGACAGCGCTATTCGTGAACCGGAAATTGTTGACGTGCGCCGTGACCTCTCCGTTCTCGATGAGGTACACCCCGTCCCGAGTCGAGCCGGTAAGGAGCAGAGCCGACGGGTCGGCCGCCCTGACGTACCAGAACGAATTGATCAGCAGGCCACGCCTGGTGCTGGCGATCATGTCGTCGAGCGTTGTGCTGGAGCCCCTCATCCTGAGGTTGTCGGCGCGCGGCCGGAACTCGTGATCATGGTCTCTGGCCCAGCTGCGGTTGCATACCAGCGGCCCTTGCACGCCCTTGTCGATCCAGGTCGCCGGCGAAATCGGGAAGCCGCTGTCGAACGCCGAGAGATAGCCCAGCAGGCCCACTCCGCCCTGCTCGTCATGATGCGAGCGGCCGTCGCCGAGCGTGCGGACGTAGTCGGCGACGGGCATCTCGGGGTCATCCGGATCGCTTTCGAGGGTGACCAGCGGCGAATACAGCTGCTCGCCTACGCCCTTCCTCGGGAGCGACGAGAAGAGCGTCCGGCCCTCGTCCGCGGCCTGGGCGTGCATCTCCCAGAAGAGCCGGTTGAGCAGATCGGCCGCGGCTGACGAGTCAAGGATCACCTCGTAGTCGCCCGGGGGCAGGGACACCGTGCGGTCCGTCCATTCCAGGCGTCGGCGGGCCTCGGCGAACAGGGCGCCGGCATCGATCTGCGACAGACGCCGCGCGCTCCGGCCAAGGAACGAACTGCGGGACGAATCGGCGGTCCGCACGGTGAGCCCGAGCGAGGCAAAACCCAGATCGCTTTCCCGCCGGACGCCCGTGGACAGCGCGAGAAGCTCTCGTTCGCTCCGCTGGAATGCGTACCCCGCGCAGACCAGGCCGTGCTCCCGGCTCTCGGACAGGACACGCTGCAGCCCGCCGGTCATCGAATCCAGGTCAGGCCCGCCGCAGGGCAGCTCCGCGCCGTCCAGACGGCTGTGCGCGCCGCCAGCCTCGTCCGGCCCGGCGAGCGGGCTGGCATCCGGAGCCGGGCCCAGCTGGCGGGCTGCCGCAACGCCGGCCTGGATCATGCCGCGCACGTCGGAGGAGGGCATCAGGTCGGTGCGCTGGATCGTGAACCGGTCATCGGCGACACAGATGGCGCCCAGCGTGTTCGCCTCGGCGTGCCCGTTGGTGGTCGGGTAATTGTTGGCGGCGCGGGCGTTGACCTCGCAGGTGTGCCGCTCGATCGCGATCCCGGCGCCCGCGTCGATCGCCGTGGCCAGGGCGTCTCCCACCTCCATCGTCAGTGCCCCATGCCCGTGTTCACGACGTTGATCTGCCGGAACAGGCCTGCCGGGCATCCGTGTGATACCGGAGCCTCCTGGTCCGGCTCGCCCTTGCTGCAGGAGAAGGCGGCCTGCAGCCGCCATGTTGACTCGCCACTGACCGCTTCCAGGGCACCCCAGAAATCCGGCGTTCGTGACTGGTAGCCGACATCGCGCACCTGGCCCGCGATCTTCCCGTTGCGGATCCGGTAGAAGCGCTGGCCCGTGAAGTGAAAGTTGTACCGCTGCTGATCGATCGACATCGACTTCTCTCCCACGATGTAAATCCCGTCCGATACCGCCCCGATCAGGTCTGCTATCGGCGTGTCCCGGTGCGGGTCGGGCTGGAGCGAGACGTTCGGCATGCGCTCGAGGGGGAACTTGTTCCAGCGGTCGGCAAACGCGCATCCGTTCGACCGGTCCAGCCCGATGCGCCCGGCCACCTGCCGGTCGGTCTGGTAGCCGACCAGCACGCCGTCGGCGATGATGTCCCACTCCTGCGCGGCGACGCCGTCGTCGTCGAACGCGATCGTCGCCAGGCCATTGGGCACGGTGCGGTCGCCGGTCACGTGCATGGCGGGGGAGCCGTACCGCAGCTCGCCGAGCCGGTCCGGGGTGACGAACGTCGTCCCGGCGTAGTTCGCCTCGTAGCCGAGCGCCCGGTCGAGCTCGGTTGCGTGCCCGATCGACTCGTGGATCACCAGCCAGAGGTTCGACGGATCGATGACCAGGTCGTAGCGTCCGGACTCGATGCTGGGCGAGGCGAGCTTCTCTCTCAGATGCGATACCAGCTCGACTGCTTCCTGGGCGAAGCCGTGCTCGGTCATGTACTCCCAGCCCTGTGCGACCGGCATGGTGTCGGCCCGGATCATCTCGACGCGGCCGCCCCGGGTCTCGTCCAGCAGCCCCACGTCCATCACCGGGTCGAGGCGAACACGCTGCTGCAATGTCCTGCTGCCGTCGCTGTTCGCGAAGAACTTCGTCTCCTGGACCTGCTCACAGTGGAACTCACCGAACTTGGCGCCGGCATCGATGGCGGCGTGAAGCGTGCCGAGCATCAGCTCGATCTTGGACTCCAGCGGCACGGTGAAGGGATCGACCCGCCCGTTCGCCACCCAGGTGGCCTGGTGCGCTGGCTCCGGCAGGAACTCGACCCGGTCGCTGCCGGAGCGCCGGAGCTGCTTCGCGATGCCCAGCGCCCGGCCCAGCGCCCGGCGTGCCCCGTCCGGGGAGACGTCGGTGGTCGACGCGAAACCCCAGGCGCCATCGTGCAGGACCCGGACGCCGATGCCTTCGGCCTGCGTGTCGTTGACCGACTCGACGAACGTGTCCCGCACGTGAATCGCCTGCCGCTTGTCGCGGTGCACGCGAAGGTCCCAGTAGTCGCCGGCCCCGCGCCCGTCCAGGGGCGCCGCCACCGCATCGTGGATGGCGTCCAGGGGAAGTTGCTGAAAGTCGCCGTGGATTTCGGCCATGTCCTCTCCTAGTCCGCTGCGGGCCCGGGCGCTGAAGAGAGAGCCTCGGCAGCGCCGCCGAACTGGATGCTTGCAAGCCGCCGCAGCTCGAGGACGGGATCTGGATGATCATCGACGCGCAGGTCGCACACCCGGTCATCCAGGCCGTCGATGCCGCCGGCCAGCCGGACTAGCTGCACCGCTGCCGACTGCCGCCCGCGCCGGTCGCCTCCGGCCGAGTCCCCGGACTCGAGGCTCAGCAGCAGCCGCTGAACCAGGGGGCCGGCCGAGGACCGGTAGCAGGAGGCCATCTGCTCGATCACCGCTTCGCCGGCCAGCAGGTTGCCCGCCACGGCGAAGCCCTCGCCGACGATGTGCCCCGCCCAGTGCTGGCAGTCCGCACCCGAATGCGCCGCAGCGCGCCCGGCGCGGTCGAGAACGATCAGCTGGCGGACATCCGGCCTTGCGTCTTCCGCCACGAGCCGGTCGACGGCCTGCTGCGCAGAGCATCCGCTCTGCAGGAGCGACATGCCCGCCCGCTTCCATCCGACGTTGACCGCCGCCTGGGTCGCGACAACTCCCCAGCTGGCGTCCGCCGCCGGCACGATCGCTCCCACGGCCAGCACGCGGGACGCCACAGCAACCCCCCATTCGTCGCCGTCCGTCGCAACGATCGTAAAAGTGGAGGTGATCATGCTGCGATTGCCGTCACTTGGTCAGGTACCAGTTCTCGGGGTAAATCTCGAGATCGGGATCTTGCGGCAGGGTGCCGTGCAGGTTTGGCGCGATAACGGAAACCTGCGACGGCGTCACCGGCATCCACAGGTACGGAAGCTGCGCCGCGATGTAATCCTCGTAGCGGTAGAGCGGCGCAAGACCCGTGGAGGTCTGTGTGTCTGCGATGAGAGCGTTGGCCGTTGCGCTCGAATAGTCGCCGCCCAGGCCGCTGCTGAAGATGATCTCACCGGTGGGGTAGAAGTCCGGCGAGAAGGTGAAGGTGTCTCCTCCCTCGCTGTAGTCCTTGATGTCCCAGGTGCACGGCTGCCCGGTCTTGCACGGCGCGTAGCTGGAGTAGACGTCGCTGAACGGGGCGCTGGTCAGATTGAGCTGGATCCCGGCCTTGGCGGCATCCGTTTTGAACGTCTGCATTACCTCGTTAAGGACGGTCGAGCCGTTCGAGTACTGGTCGTTGAAGCTCAGCTGCCGGCCCGCCGGTATGCCTGCGCCGCAGTCGCTGGCCCCGGTGCCGGGCCGCACGCAGACGTCGACGCCCGCGGAGTTGCGCTTCCAGCCATGGGCCGACAGGAGCGAGTAGGCCTTGGCCGGGCTGTACGGATACGGATCGCTCAGCTCGTATTTGTCAACGAAGCTGCTCGCCGGCACCACCGGCACTGGCCCGTAGGTGGGATACCCGTACCCGAGCATGATGTGACGGACGATGGCCGGCTGGTCAACCAGATGAGCGAGGGCCTGCCTGACATACAGCTGCTTGAATACCGGCCCGGTGACGGGATTGGTGAAGTTCAGGCCCTGGTAACCGATGCCCCAGCTTGGCCACGCCTGCACGGTGTCGCCGGAACTCTTGAACGATCCGGCCGAGGGCAGGTCTTCAACCGGCAGGTAGCCATAGTCGACCTGACCGGTCCTCAGCGCGGCGACCTCGGCGAACTCTGAGGTGAAGGGAAGCTCGACGAACTTAGCGAGGCGCGGCCGCTCCGGACCTGAATAGCGCTTGTTGGGGACGAACGTCGTTGCCCCTGTGGACGCGTTGTACGCCGAGATCAGCCATGGGCCGTCGACTACTCGCCACAAGGGATTGGTCGTGTAGGTGTTCAGCGACTTGGACTGGCTCTCCAGGTATTTAAATACCGCCTGGGCGCCCGCGGAGGTGAGGTCATTGTTGCCGACGGCGGAAGTGGCGGATGTCCGGTCCCATTCGTGCTGCGGGATCGGGATGATTTCACTCAGCTGGTTGTAGAGCAGCCAGTACGAGTTATAAGCCTTGGCGAAGGTAAGCACGACCGTCGAAGAGTTCGGGTAAGACGCCTGCGCGATGTTGTCGGGGAACTCTCCCGGCACGTAGCCGCCCCACTGCGTCTTGTTCGCCTTCAGGACGTTGATCCAGAACTCGACATCGCGGCTGGTGATGGGCTGCCCGTCCGACCACACCCAGTGCTTCAGCTTGATCGTGACCGTCTTGCCGCCCTTGGAAAAGACCGGCAGGTCAGCGATGCTGAGGCTCGGGTTCACCTTGACCTTGCCGTTCATGCCGAACCAGTAGAGCGGGCGGTACATGAGGTACTGGAAGTCAAATATGTTCGTGTTGGTGTAAACCGTGATCGTGTTCAGCGGGAGAATTGAGTTGGGCCCGCCTCCCGCCGGCAAGGCGAACGTTGCCGTTCCCCCGCTGATGGGTTTGGTGCTGGATTTGCCCGACGCGGAGTTACTCGAGCAGGCAGCAATCGCGAGCGGCACGCTGAGGGCGAGCGCCAGTGCTGCTGCCCAGGGCCGGCGGCCACTAAGCGCCGCCTTCCGGATAATCCTCATGCTCGCCCCCTCAGGCGTGCAGACGACCGCCTGCGCGCACACGTCGTGTGACAGAACGAGGAGCACCTTGATGACCTGGGCAAGCCCGGTAACCTGGCGCATCAGCACCATACATGAACATCATTCATGTTACTAGAGCAGACGTGCCGGGCTGGGGGTCGTCCTCCTGGATCAGCATCGCGCCGCCCCCGGCCGCGGATCGCGGGCTCGGGAGCGCTGGCGGTGTGGCCCGTCAGCGGCGCGTGGCGGAGGTGCGCAGCAGGCTGTCGATGTGGTTGCTGACCATGGCCGCGTACTCGTCCATGAACGCGGCGGCCTCGTCCTCGGAGAAGTCGAGCGCCGCGTAGATCGCCGCGTCGTACAGGTCGCTGACCATGAACAGGACCCGCCGGAGCCGGGCCTCGGAGACGTCCGGCTTCAGGAACGGCAGCAGTGCCTGGGTCTTGATCTCGGCCGTCGCCCGGGTCGCCGCCCGCGTGAGACCGCGCAGGGCCCGGTTCGCCTGGGCGATCGACCAGATCTCGGCCATCACCGGATCCGTTCGCCATTCGGTGTACTTGGCCGTCAGGATGCTCGTCGCTGCCACGGCCGGGGCCTCCAGCTCGCCGTCCGGATGGCAGGCCTGGTAAACGGCCTGCAGCGCGTCTTCCATCTGGTTGGCGAAGATGCAGCCGATCACCGCGTCCTTGTCGGGGAAGAACTGGTAGATCGTGCCGATCGGGACGCCAGCGCGCTCGGCGAGCAGTCCCATCTTCAGGCTCGCCAGGCCGCCCTCCGCGATCAGTTCCCGGGCGGCGGACAGGATGGCCGCCACCCGTTCGCGGCTTCGCTCTTGGCTTGGCTCCTTCCACGTCGGCTCGATATCCGAGAGAAACCGCAATGACCTGGCTCCGTTCCTTCAGCGTGCAGAGCAGCACCTGCTGAGTGGTGGCGTGATGAGGATAACTGCGCACCGTGTCAAGACGTGACCAGGGGCTTTCCTCGCCTACGGTGGGCTACATGCCAGCGCACTCTGTGACGGCCGGCCAGCCTGCGGCCGGGAACGCCAGCGTTCTCATCGTCGAGGACGACCTCGGCATCGCTGCCCAGCTCGTGCGCGCGCTGTCACGGGGCGGTTACCAGGTGGAGCACGTCGTAACCGGCCGCGAGGCCCTGCACCGGCCCGACCCGGACGTCGTGCTCCTGGACCTGGAGCTTCCCGACACCGACGGCGTTGCCGTCTGCCGCGAGCTGCGGCAGCGCTCGGACGCGGCCATACTCGTCGTCACCGCCTACGGTGAGGAGTCCGACCGGATCGTGGCGCTCGACGCCGGCGCCGATGACTACCTGGTCAAGCCGTTCGGGCTTGGCGAGCTCCTGGCCCGGATCCGGGCGGCCCTGCGGCGGGCCCGGCCGGGCGGTGACGTCATCCGGCACGGTCCGCTCGCGGTTGACGTCAGGACGCGCAAGGTGGCCGTGGCCGGCGAGGAGATCGCCCTGACGCCCAAGGAATTCGACATCCTGGAGTGCCTGGCGCTGGATCCCGGCCGCGTGCGGAGCCGGCAGGAGATCCTCGAGGCTGCGTGGGACTCCAATTGGTACGGGCCGACGAAGGTGCTGGACGTCCACATCGCGGCCCTGCGCAAGAAGCTTGGCGCCGCGGGCTTGATCGAGACCGTCTACGGCCGAGGGTTCCGGCTCGGCGATCTGCAGTGACCCGGCGGATCATCATCGCGGTCATGGCGCTGATCACGGCGCTGCTGGCCATCCTGGCCGTGCCGCTCGGGCTGCTCACCGCGGCGCAGGAGCGCCGGGCTTTCACCGACGAGACCACGGCCACGGCCATCGCCCTGGCCAACGTCGCCGAGGAGCGCATCGGGGACCGTGTGCGGAGCCCGGCCCTGGATCGTTCGGTCAGTTCCCTGGCCCGGCACGGTGACCGGGTCGCCGTCTACGACGCGGGCGGGCGGAAGGTGGCCGGGACGGCGGCCGTCCCGCCAGGGAACGGACTGAAACCGGGTTCGCCTTCGTCGGCTGAGCACAATTCTGCCGCCGATGGCCGGCTCATCGTGTCGGTGCCGATTGTGCCGGATTCGGGGAGCGGAGCGATCGGAACGGTCGTGCTCTCGCGGTCAACCGGGCCGCTCGACCACCGGGTGGCGGTCCTCTGGACGCTGATCGGCGTGGTCTCAGCCGTCGGCCTGCTCGCCGCCGCGGTCATAGCGGCAGGTCTCGCGCGATGGGCCAGCCGGCCGCTGACCAGCCTGGCCGACGCGGCCCGCCGGCTTGGCGACGGCGCGCTCGGCACCCGGGCCAGCGTCGGCTTCGGGCCCCCGGAGATCCGCAGGCTGTCGGCTGACTTCAACGCGATGGCCAGCCGGCTGGAGTCACTGGTGCGCGGCCACCAGTCGATGATGGCCGAGGTGTCCCATCAGGTCCGCACCCCGCTCGCCGCACTCAGGCTCCGGCTGGACCTGCTCGGCGAGGACGTGGACGAGGCGACCGCCGCCGAGGTGGCCGGCGCACAGCAGGAGATCTCGCGGCTCTCGAGGCTGGTGAACGGCCTGCTCGCCATGGCGCGGGCAGAGAACGTCACCGCGGCCCCGGTGCCCGTCGCCGTGAGCGACGTGGTGCAGGACCGGGTCGCCGCCTGGCAGCCCGCGGCCGACGAACGCGGCGTCACACTGACGGCGGCCCGCGGGGCACCCGTCGTTGCGCGTGCCGTCGAGGGACATCTAGAGCAAATACTGGACAATCTGCTCGCCAACGCACTCGACGCGCTGGACGCTGGGCAGAGCATCCGTGTCCGCGCGGTCGCGGCGCGCGGCACAGCCCGGGTCGCCGTGGCCGACGACGGCCAGGGCATGAGCGCCGAGCAGCAGCGGGCCGCCTTCCGGAGGTTCGCCAGCGGCCGGGCGGGCGGCACCGGCCTGGGACTGGCCATCGTCGACCGGCTGGCGACGGCCAATGGCGGGTCAGCCGCGCTGTCGGACTCGCCGGGCGGTGGCCTGACCGTGACGATCGAGCTGCCGCTGGAGGCGCCGCGTCGCCTTTCGCGCAGGCCCGGGGCGCTCTCCCCGGAGAAATCCCCGCGATCTTAACCAGTTCTGAACAAGTCCTGAACCGGTCTCGCGTATCCCGCCGGGCAGGCTTGCTGACGGGCCGCATCCGCGCGGCCCCGCAGGCTTGCTGACGGACCGGATCCACGGGCCCCGCAGGCTGACTGCGGAGCCGGACGGAGAGGACTGACAGCTGGCATGCGACGGTCGGAGCACTGGGCAGCAGCACGGCGTGACGAACTGATCGGGCGTACCAGGGCCATCTCGCTCGGCATCGTGAGTGCGGCCGCGGCCGCATCGCTCGGGCTGGGCATGGCTTTCGCGCACGAGCCTCCTGGCCACGCCAGCACCGTCGCACCGGCCTCGCCCAGGTCGCCGTCGGGGTCGTCCGGTGGCGCTGCCTCAGCGTCGCCTTCTCCATCGGTCACGTTTTCGCCTGCTACGCCTTCTCCATCGGCTGCGCCTTCGTCTGCGACGCCTTCACCCTCGGCCGCTCCGCGTTCAGCGGGCTCGTCCAGCAGTGCGGCGCCGCATCACGCCAGCCATCACAAGCGGCTGTCAGCGCCGCAGCAGCAGCCGGCGCCCACATCCGCGGCACCGCAAGTGTCCTCCGGCGGCTCCTGACGATGGCCCTCTGGTATGCCACCCGCGCTTTCGGCGTGGTCGCGCTGGTGCTGCTGACCGCCACGGTGATCCTCGGAATCGCGGGAACGGCCAGATTTGCCGCGCCGGGCCTGCCGCGGGTGGTCACCGCGGGGCTGCACCGCAACCTCTCGCTGCTCGTGCTCGCGCTCGTCGCCTTGCACGTGCTGTCCACGATCGCCGACGGCTACGCCCCGGTCGGCTTTGCTTCCGCGGTCGTTCCGTTCGACTCCGCCTACCGGGGCCTCTGGCTGGGTCTGGGCACGGTCGCGTTCGACATGCTGATCGCGGTCGCGCTCACGAGCCTGCTGCGCGACCGGCTTTCGTACCGCACCTGGCGCGGCGTGCACTGGCTCGCCTACGCGTGCTGGCCCGTGGCGCTGTGGCACGGCCTGGGCACCGGGACCGACAGCAGGGTGCCCTGGCTGCTCGCGATCGACGCGGTGTGCGTGGCCGGGGTCGCAGGGGCCGTGTGGTGGCGGCTTTCGCTCGCCGCACCAGGCCGGGGCCGCACCGCTGCCATCGCTGGCTCGGCGCTGCTGCCGCTGGCGACGGCGATCTTCGTCTTCGTCGGCCCGCTGCAGCCGCACTGGGCCGAGCGGGCCGGGACGCCGCCCGCGATCCTGCACGGCGGCGCCTTGCGGCCCGGGGGCCGGAGATGACCGGGCCCCAGGGCGATCATGGCTCGCGCGGCCGGCCACGGGCGCGGATCACTCACCGGCGCCTGACCGCCGGCTGGCAGGACGCCACGCGACCCGCCAGCCTGCGTGAGCACCACGACCGGTACGGCCCGCTGCCCGCCGCGTGCCAGCAGAACCCACTGGCCCTGGTCGATGCCGTCGCCGCAGCGAGGCTGACCGGCCGGGGCGGCGCGGGGTTCCCGACCGCAACCAAGATGCGCGCGGTGGCGGGCCGGCGCGGCCCGGCGGTCGTGGTGGCCAACGGCGTCGAAAGCGAGCCGGCCAGCCAGAAAGATCAGGCCCTGCTGGCCCGGGCTCCGCACCTGGTCCTGGATGGCGCGCTGCTCGCCGCGCGCGCCGTGGGCGCCGACAGCATTCACGTCTGCCTCGACCGGGCACGGGACCAGCAGGCCGGCGTCATGCTGCGCGCGATCAGCGAACGCCAGCGGGCCGGCCTGGGTGAGGTGGCGATGCTGGCGCACGGGCTGCCGTCCCGCTACGTGGCCAGCGAGGAAACCGCCCTGATCCGCTGGCTCAACGGCGGTGAGGCCAGGCCCACGACCGTACCGCCCCGCCCCTTCGAGCGGGGGGTCGGCGGCCGTCCCACGCTGGTCGACAACGTCGAGACGCTGGCCCACGTTGCCCTCATCGCGCGCTACGGCCCGGACTGGTTCGGCCAGGTGGGCGAGCCCGGCACACCTGGCACGATGCTGATCACCGTGAGCGGCGCGGTCGGCTGTCCCGGTGTCTACGAGATCGGGGCAGGCAGCCGGCTCGGCGACGTGCTGGCGCTCTGCGACGGGGACAGCGAAGACGGTGCCGTGCTCGTCGGCGGCTACTTCGGCACCTGGCACGCCACGCGGGACGTCGCCCGCCTGCCGCTGTCCGCTCCCGGGCTGCGGGATGCCGGGGCCTCGCCCGGCGCGGGAGTCATCGTCGCGCTCCCGGCCGGCCGCTGCGGGCTCGCGGAGACCGCGCGCATCCTCGGCTTCCTGTCCCGCCAGGGCGCGGGGCAGTGCGGACCGTGCATGTTCGGCCTTCCTGCCGTGGCTGGTGACTTCGCTCAGCTGGCGGACGGACGGCCCGGCGGCGACGTGCTGGAACGGCTGCACCGCCGCCTCGGCTCGATCGCCGGCCGCGGTGCGTGCCGCCATCCGGACGGCGCGGTCCGGATGGCGGCCTCCGCCCTGGCCGCGTTCGCGCCCGATGCCAGCGCCCACGCCGCCGGGCGGCCCTGCCTGGAGGCGCAATGAGACAGCGGCTGCGCTGGGACCCGACCGCCTGCACCGGCCACGGCCTGTGCGCCGACCTGCTGCCCGAGCGCATCGACCTCGACGAATGGGGCTACCCGGTCATCCTCGGCGACGTGCCACCAGGCCTGGCCCGGCACGCGCGCCGTGCGGTCCGGGCCTGCCCCGCCCTGGCACTGCGGCTGCAGCAAGCGGATGAGGATCACGATGGAGGGGCGTGACGCCGTGAGCACGACGGCTAGGCGGCGCCACGGCCGCCCGCGCGCCGTGAGCGACGGCGTGGAAGGCAACGAGCAGCTGACCGCGCTGACCGGCACGGTGCTGCTGGCCGGCTTCGCCTTAGAAGGCTTGACGCTGCTGGCGCTGGGCCGACTACTTACCCTGCACATGTTCCTCGGCGTGCTGCTGATCGGCCCGGTCCTGCTGAAGATCGGCTCCACCGGTTACCGGTTCGTCCGCTACTACACCGGGTCTGAGGGCTACGTCCGCAAGGGGCCGCCGGCCCCGATTCCCCGTGTGCTCGGCCCGGTGGCGATTCTCACCTCGCTGGCCGTGCTCGGGACCGGCGTGGTGCTGGCACTGACCGGCCGCGCAACCGGACCCTGGCTGTTCCTGCACAAGGCGTCGTTCGTGCTGTGGTTCGGCGCGATGACCCTCCACGTGCTGACGTACGCCTGGCGCGTCCCGCGCATCCTGCTGAGCACCCACGAGGCCGCGGCCCGGCCCGCCCGCGGCGGGACCCGGCTGCTGCTGGTCGGGGTGTCCCTGGGCGGCGGCCTGGTCCTCGCCCTGTTGGCCATGCGCCTGGCCACAGGCTGGACTGCCTGGGCCCCGCGCTGGTAATGCCGTCATGGGAAGCTCACCGTGATGCCGAGGCCACCCTCGGGCCGGGCTGCGACTGTCAGTTCGGCGCCATGGACGCCGGCGATCGCGCCCACGATGGCCAGGCCGAGCCCGTGCCCGGCGGCGCCGCCGGTTCGCTGGATGCCGGTGCGCTGGAACGGCTGGAAGAGGCGGTCTACCTGGTCGGGCGAGATCAGCGGTCCGGTGTTGCTGACCGTCAGGTCTGCGCGGCCGTCGGTGATCGCGGTGGAGATCTCGACCCAGCCTCCGTCGACGTTGTGCCGGATGGCGTTGCCGACCAGGTTCGTGATCAGGCTCTCGGCCAAGGCAGGGTCGCCGGTGGCCGGTGCGGCTGACAGGGCGGCGTCGATGCGGATGCCGCGCCGCTCGGCGTCCTGATGATGGTGCAGCACCGCGTCCCGGGCGATGTCGGCGAGGTTGAACGGCTCCCAGCGCTCTATTCCGCGCTGGCTGCTGGCGAGCGTCAGCAGCGCGTCGATGAGGTGTTCCTGCTGCTCGGCCCATTGCAGTGCGGTCGTGCAGGCAGACCGCAGGGTCGCGGTATTGGCTTCGGGGTTTGCGAGGGCGACCTGAAGCACCGTCTTCTCGGCGGTCAGCGGGGTTCGCAGTTCGTGGGAGGCGTTCGCGACGAAGTGCCGCTGCGCCTCGAACGATGCCTCGAGCCGGCCGAACAGGCCGTCAAGTGTCTGGCCGAGCTGCCGGAATTCGTCGTCGGGGCCGTCAACGGCGAGACGCTGGCTCAGGTTCCTGGCTGAGATCTCGCGGGCGGTCGAGGTGATCGTGCGCAATGGCCGCAGGACGCGCCCGGCGATCAACCAGCCGATCCCAACAGCGAGGGCTGCCATGATCACGACCAGGACCAGGCCGGCCACGTTCTGCTTGGCGTCGTGAGTGATGGTCCCGGCGAAAGACAGGCCAGTGCCCTGGCTGCAGGAGTGCTGGCTGCCCGGGGCGGACGAGGCTGACTCGCAGTTGGCCCGGACCAGGAAGTTCGGCTTGAAGATCACCGCGACCGAGGCGACGGCGACGCAGGAGAGGCCGAACACGGCGGCGTACAGCAAGGCGAGCTGAGCCCGCAGGGTGCGCCGGGGCAGGCGGAGCGCTGAGGCCGCGGGCTGGGGGAGGCGCATCACAGCTCTCCGATCTGATAGCCGCCCTCACGGACGGTGCGGATGACCGGCGGATCGCCGAGCTTGGCCCGGAGCCGGCGCATGGTCTGCTTGACCGCGGTGGTGAAGGGGTCGGCCGCCTCGTCCCAGACTCCCTCGAGCAGCTCCTCGGCGGAGACGACCCGGTCCCCGGCCGCGAGCAGATACTCCAGCAGGCCGAACTCCTTGGGGCTGAGATCCAGGCGCCGTCCTGAGCGGAACGCGACCCGGCGGCCAGGATCGAGGGTCAGATCGCCTTGTCCGAGGACCGGGGGCAGTGAGGTTGCGGGGCGGCGGCCGATGGCGCGGATGCGCGCGACGAGCTCGGCGAAGTCGAACGGCTTGGGCAGGTAGTCGTCGGCGCCGAGCCCCAGGCCCTCGACCCGGTCCCGGACCGTGCTGGCCGCGGTCAGCATCAGCACCCGGCTGCCGGGCCGCCCGGCCAGCTGCCGGCACACCTCATCGCCGTGGGTTCCGGGCAGGTCCCGGTCGAGCACCACCACGTCGTAGGGAGTAGCGGCCAGGTGGTCTAGCGCCGCGTCGCCGTCCAGGACGACGTCGACGGCCATGCCCTCGCGGCGCAGCCCGGCTGCGATCGCGGTGGCCAGGTCCTCGACGTCTTCGGCGACCAGCACTCTCATGATCCGAGAATGCCAGGTCAGCGGTATCAGCGGGGTTTCAGGCGGTAACACCGGCCTGATACCGCGTGGGCCGCAGTGGCGCTGCTCGCCGGGGGAGTTCTGCTCCGGCTCCGCGACGCGTGAACGGGAACCGGCCGCGGCCACCGCCCGCTAAACGGCGTCTCGCCGGCGGACAAGCCACGCGGCTGCGCCGAGGGCCGCCGCGGTGTAGGCGGCCAGCACGGCGAGGCCGGCCCAGGGGCCGGTCGGGAAGTAGCCGTTGGGTGGTGTGTAGGAGCTGGTTACCAGGCCGGAACGGGGCAGGGTGGCCTGGATGGCGAAGGCCGCTGTCGGCGTGAACCGCATCAGCCAGTTCCCGGACTGCGAGCCGAGAATGCCCGGCAGCACCAGCAGCACGATGCCCGCGGCGACCGCCGGGGCGCTGCGCCGCAGCATCATGCCGAGCGCGACGGCCAGTGCCGCGGCGAGCCCGAGGAGGAGACCGGTGCCGATGACGACCCGGGCCAGGTCGGTCCCGCTCTGCGGGAAGAGGTAGTTCCCGTTGGCGGCCAGCACGTGGCGCGTGATCACTTCCGCGATCGCGGTTGCGATGGCCCCGGCCCCGAACGCCAGCGATCCGGCGGCCATGGCCTTGGCGGCCAGGACGTGACCGCGCCGCGGGCTGGCGGCGAAGGTGGTGCGGATGAGCCCGCGGCGGTACTCGGAGGTGGCGAACAAGGTGGCGGGCACGATCACGATGAGGAGCGCGACGATCGTCCCGTTGACGATGCTCGCGCCCGACCAGGCGGCGGAGATGATGTCGCCCACGAGCGGCGCGATGTCGCCTGATCCGGTGATCGTGAACGTGCCGGCGGATGGCTGCCGCCAGGCCGGAGTTGATGGCGTGTACGGACGGTAGTAGCCGGAACCGGTGATCGCGCCCCCGTGCCAGGAGCGGCGGGGAAGGCCGCCGCGGAAGGAGACCTGGTCGAAGTGGGCGGTGGCGACGCTGGACGTCCCAACGGTGGCCCCGGCAGGGAAGTACTCCGGCGAGGTGACGAACAGCCCGATCTGGACCGTGCGCCGAAGCCCGGTCAGGCGGGCGGTCCCGATCTCAGTCCAGTGCGATCCGTCGGCCGAGTCGTAGCCCGTGATGACTTCCCCGGCCCGGGCGAGCCGCAGCCACCGGGGCGAGGACGGCCCGACGGAACCGGGAAGTCCCGGGCTGTCGTGGGTGTAGTCGTACTGCATCCGGACACCATGGGAGCCGGTGACCATCACGGCCGCATAGGTGGTTCCCTGGCTCGTGCCCGGTTCGAGGATGATTCCGGCCTTGGCCCACGGCGCTAGCCCGGGCTCCAGTTGCGAACTCGACTGGGCCCGTCTCGACGAGCTGAAGTCGCTGACCGGGCTGCCCGAAACGGGAACGTACGCCCCTGACAGCGAGGTGACCCTGGCCGTGAGGGTGCCGTCGCCGGCGAGCGTCTGGTGCACGAACGTGTAGGTGTCGGCAACGGCTTCGCCGCCAGGGCCGGTGGGCACGGGGGGACTGGGCTGGCGGCTCGCCCAGGCGCTCAGGCAGGCCAGCAGCACGAACACGGCCGCGGCCGCGCAGAGCGCGATGACCCAGCCGCGGACCGTGCGGAACTTGGTGAACTCGGCGTGCACCACCAGCGCGAAGGCGGCGCGTTCCATCGTTTTCATGCTCGTGGTTGTACGCCGGGGCCGGTCTCACCGCGGTGCCAGCGGCTGAGACCTGGCTGAGACCGGCGCCCTGGCATGCTGAAGGTTCTTGTCGCTTCAGCCGCGGGAAGGGAAGCGCGCGCGGTCATGAGAGTGCTGGTGGTCGAGGATTTCGAGCCGATGGCCCGGGCGATCGTGACCGGGCTGCGCCGGGAGGGCATGGCGGTCGACGCCGTCTACGACGGCAGCGAGGCGCTGAGCCACCTGGCCCAGACCCGGTACGACGTCGTGGTGCTGGACCGGGACCTGCCAGGCGTGCCCGGCGACGAGATCTGCCGGCGGCTCGCCGCCGGGCGGTCGCCGAGCCGGATCCTGATGCTCACTGCGGCCGGGAGCCTGAGCGACCGGGTGGACGGCCTCGGCATGGGCGCCGACGACTACCTGGCTAAGCCCTTCGACTTCCCCGAGCTGACGGCGCGCGTCCGCGCCCTCGGCCGCCGGGTCGCGGAGCCGCTGCCACCGGTTCTCCAGGTCGGCGACATCAGGCTCGACCCGGCCGGTCGCAGTGCGTTCCGGGCGGGGCGGCGGCTGCCGCTCAGCGCCAGGGAGTTCGGCGTCCTGGAGTATCTGCTCGGCTGCCCGGGCCGGGTGGTCCCGGCCGAGGAACTGCTCGAGCGGGTCTGGGATGAGGCCGCCGACCCCTTCACCACCGCGGTGAAGCAGACCATGTACCGGCTGCGGGCGAAGCTCGGTGACCCGCCCGTCATCGAGACCGTCCGCGAGGGCGGCTACCGGATCGGAGGCCAGTGATGCCCGCGCCGACGCTGCGGACCCGGATGGCCCTGCTCTACGGGACCGTCATTTGTGCCTCGGCCGTCGCGCTGGTCATCGCGGTGTTCGGCATCACCAAGGCCGTCGCGCCGGGCCTGATCAGCCGCCGCCAGTACAGGGGTTCCGCACTGAGCCCTCCGGGCGCCATCCCTGGCGGGCATTCCCCCGGCACCTTCTCCATCGCGTTCGGCCCCAGCGTGGTCGTAGCCGCTTTGGCCGCCGTGACGATCGTGGCCGTGGTCTCCATGGCAGCCGGCTGGCTCATCGCCGGCCGGTTCGTGCGGCCGCTGCGCTCGATCATCGCCACTACCCGGGACATATCCGCGAGCAACCTGCACCGGCGGCTAGGCCTGCGTGGCCGGGGCGATGAGCTCACCGAGCTCGGCGAGACCATCGATGACCTGTTCACCCGCCTGGAAGCGTCGTTTGACTCGCAGCGGAACTTCATCGCAAACGCCTCGCACGAACTGCGCACCCCGCTGTCCGCCGGGCGCGCCCTGCTCCAGGTCGCGATCGCCGACCCCGAACCCACCGTGGAAACATTGCGGGAGACCTGCGAGGAACTCGTGGAACTGGGCGATCGGCAGGAGCGCCTCATCGCGGCGCTGCTCACCCTCGCCAGCAGCCAGCGCGGGCTCGGGCAGACCGAGTCCCTGGACCTCGCCGAGATCACCAGGAAAGCGGTCCGGGACCGCCAGCACGAAGCCGAGAGCCACAGCGTCAGCCTCAGCGCCGTGCTCGGCCCGGCCCCGGCCACCGCCGACCCGAGCCTGGCGGAGAGCCTGATCGCCAACCTCATCGACAACGCCATCCGGCATAACATCCCGGGCGGCCAGGTAGCGATCTCGACGGCAATGACCGGCGCCGGCGCCGCGATAACGGTCGGAAACACCGGCACGCTCATCCCGCCGGATGCGGTCGAGCATTTGTTCCAGCCATTCCGGCAGCTCGGCACCCAGCGGATTCGCCACAACGGCGGACACGGGCTCGGTCTGGCCATCATCCGGGCGATCGCCGACGCCCACCGTGCCGCGCTGAGCGCCAGCCCTCGCCCCCAGGGCGGCCTGGATATCGCAGTGACTTTTCCGTGACGCTCGCTGCCTGGGCGGTCCCGCTCAGCGGGCCGGGATCGCGAACGTCGCGCGGATGCCGCGCCCCGCGCTGATCGTCGCGGTCGCGGCGATCGCGACGACGATCAGCAGGTACACCCAGGCCAGGTCGGCGTGGTGGTAGCCCGCGAACGACGTGGTCCACAGGCACAGCCCGGCGGCCGCGATCGCGCTGGCGAGACCGGCGAGCGCGACGGTCGCCGCGGCCAGGCCCGCGGCCGCGGCCGCAACCGCGACGGCAGGGCCGCCCGGCGCCAGCCGCTTCAGCGCGACGGCCGGTCCGGCCGAGGCCAGCCCGGCCGCGCCGAAGCCGAGGATGGCGAAGCCGGCGAACCACCAGGACCCGCTGGCCTCCGGATCGTGGACCACGGTCATCGCGATGAGCGCGAGGGCCAGGTAACCAGCCGGGACCAGGACCGCCATCCAGAGCCACGCGAGCTCGCGCCGGCGCCGTTGCGCGCGGGCGATGCGGATCATCTGCAGCCACAGCGGCACGCCGCCGGCCGCCGCCGTCAGGACCGAGATCGCCAGCGCGGCGTCGAAGACCAGATAGCACCACTGGACCAGCGGATGGCCGGGCGCCCGGAACCCTTGCAGCTGGGTCAGCTGGACGAAGACGGCGCCGACGCCCGTCAGCACCGACCAGGCCACCAGCACGGTGCCGACCGACGCGCGCATCCGCGACTCGCGGTCGTGCAGGTGCCGGGGCGGGTTCACCCAGGCGGGCACGGCACGCACGGCCAGGCTGGCCACCGTGGCCGGGCCGCTCCCCGCCTCTTCCAGCAGCGCGCGCACCTCGTCCCCGTAACGCTCCCGCCAGGCCGGCGGGTACAGCATCAGCGCCAGGCTGGCCAGCGGGCCAGGCCCGGCGGGCACCGGCCTGCTCACGTGCCGGCCCAGCCGTAGCGCTCGCCCAGGCGGGCCTGGGCGAGCGACGCGACCTGGCCCATCCGGGCCGACTGCTCCGCCAGCGCAGCCCGCCCCGCCGCCGTGATCTGATACGGCCGGCGCCGGTCGGCCGAGGCGAGCGGCTCGATCAGCCCGACGGCCTCGAGCCGGGCGATCACGGCATAGAGCGTGCCCGCGGTCAGCCGCACGCCCATGGTCTCGGAAACATCGCGGATGATCGCGTACCCGTGCTTGGGCTCGTCCGCCAGGCTGGCCAGCACCAGGAGCGGCGGATCTGCCCAGCGGTCGAGTCGGTTGGCCACGGCGGTGTCCTTAGCTTTAGCTTTTCTTTGCGCAACGGCCCTGAGCTTTGGAGTGCCAGTCTAGGTTGGTCGACTATGCTGTTGCCCGCTATACCGGCTGCCGGTATAGCGGGCGTACTGGGCGGCACTGGCTGAGGAGACTTCGTGGTGCATTCGGCCGCCGGCACCAGCAGGCGCGGCCCTCTGGCCGTCAAGGTGCCGGAGATTACCTTCCTGTTCTGGATCATCAAGCTGCTCACGACGGCCGGCGGCGAGGCCACCTCGGACTACCTTGCCCTGCACGGCTACACCCTGGCAGCCGCGGTAGAGATAGCGATCTTCGTGATCGCCGTGATCATCCAGTTCTCGGTCCGCCGCTACGTGGCCGTCGCGTACTGGTTCCTGGCCCTGGCGATCGCGATCTTCGGTACCGGCGTCGCCGACGCCATGCACCTGATCGTCGGCATCCCGTACGGCGGCACGACCGCGCTGTGGGCGTGCATCCTGGCGATCATCTTCGCGGTCTGGTACCGCACCGAGGGCACGCTGTCGATCCACAGCATCACCACCACCCGCCGCGAGCTGTTCTACTGGGCCACGGTGTTCGCCACGTTCGCCCTCGGGACCGCGCTGGGCGACTTCACCGCGTCGGTGCTGCATCTCGGCTACCTGGGCTCGGCCGTGCTGTTCTTCGTGGTCATCCTGATCCCGGCGGTCGCGTGGCGCCTCGGGATGAACGCCATCGCTGCCTTCTGGTGGGCCTACGTGGTCACCAGGCCGCTCGGTGCCTCGTTCGCCGACTGGTTCAGCAAGCCGCACAACCTCAGCGGCCTCAACTACGGCGACGGCCCGACGGCCGCGGTGATGCTGGCGCTCATCGTGATCCTGGTCGGCTACACCGCCATCGCCCGGTACGACATCCAGCGGCCGGCCGCGGCCGCTGGCCAGCGCGGCGCCGGGCGGGGCAATCATGGCGGGACCGAGCGGGTAATCAGGGACGTGACTCCCGACCCGGCTCGCGATCACCTGCTCTGACGCCGCGGGTCACCCGCTCGCCGCGGCGTCTGCGCCCTGGTAGCCGGACGGGCGGGGGACTGCCCGTTCCCGCCCGTCCGGCTATCAGCGGTGCGGTGCTACGAGCCGAGGGAATGCCCGGTGCTGGTACCCGGCGTGAAGGACACGCCGCGCAGCACCTCGCCGCAGTTGGCCGACCGCACGGTGACGAACTGCTCGGCGGCCGGGAGCGCGGCGGCCGACAGCTTGTCGGTGATCGCGACAAGCTTGTTCGGGTCCGCGCCCTGGTCTCCGCTGCCGGACACCGTCGACGTGACCGCCCAGATCGTGACCGTGCCGTTCGGGTTGACCCGGCCGGTGATGTTGCGCAGCCCGTCGGTCGCCGGCGCCCACGGCAGCCCGGTGGCGGCGTTGTCGCCGGCCGGGTAGCCGGCCACGCTGTAAGGCTGGCCCAGGTTCAGGCCGGTGCTGAGCGTGTAGGCGAGGTTCCACTGCGTGCCGTTGAATACCCACTTCTGCAGTCCGGCCGTGGTCTGCGCGGCCGCCGCTGAGTAGCTGCCGGTCGCCGGGTCGTAGGTCGCGGTCCCGTTCCCCTCGTCGGCCACGTACACAGTGTCCGCGTTGGCAAAGAAGAGCCCGAACGGGAACGCGTCCTCGGAGGCGGACTTGGCCAGCGTGGTCGGGAAGCCCTTCAGGATGCACATGTTGTAGGGCGTCACGCCCTCGCTCTGCAGCAGCGCGGGGTTGTAGGCGATCGGCGAGGTGGGCAGCTTGGCGCCGGGCTGCGAAACCCCGACGCCGCTCGGGCAGGCCTTGCCGGTGGTGTCGATGAAGTAGACGGTGTTGATGCCGTTGCTGCCGCTGCCCTTGGTGTAGTAGACGACGTTGTTGTAGATCGTCAGGCCGCGGAAGTTGGTGTCCTTCCCGACCTTGTCGATCGTGTCGCCCAGCTGCGTGACGTTGAAGCTGCCGACCGGCGTGGCCGCGCCCGGCGTCTGGCCGGTCTCGGGCAGCCGCTGCGGCGTGGTGATCTGCGCGCCCGTGCCGCTGATGATGCCGTCCGGCTGCGGGTTGCTGCCGTTGCCGGCGTTGCCCGCCATGTAGAGCACGTTGTCGCCGCGGGAGTTGTTGAGGATCGCGGCCCGGCCGTTGTCCCCGCTGTAGGCGTTGGTCAGCGTGTAGCTGATCCGGCCGGACTGATTCACCTCCGCGGCGACCCGGTAGTAGGCCGAGGTCACCGGGTTGGTCGGGTCAATCGCGCCCGGCGTGTTGGCGTTGGACGCGTCCACGGTGTTCGGCGTCGCGTAGTAGCCCATGAACGTGAGGTCGCGGCCGTCGGTCGACAGGTTCAGCGCCAGCTCGGACTTGGAGGAGAAGCTGGTCACCACGTGGTCGGCCCGCGTCCCGCCGGGGCCGTTGCCGTCCGGCACCCGCAGCACGTTGACCAGCCGCCCGCCCGGCGTGATCTGGTCCAGGAAGACCGGCGAGGTGATGCCGAAGCTTGGGTCGGATGCGTCGTTGTTGAACACGTACGGGTAGCTGCCATCCGCAACGGCGGCGGTGCAGCCAGAGCCGGTGCAGCCCGGCGGCAGCTCGGTCACGCCGGGGGTGAACAGGTCCGCCTGGCCGGTGTAGTACGAGCCGCTCACTACCAGGTTGCCGGGCAGGAACCACGGCCGCTGGCCGCCGTGCGCGTCGGCAGTTGCGCCCGACGCGCTCAGCGGCCCAACCGCCGCCAGCAGGCCGGCTATCCCGGCCGCCGCAGTGGCCAGCAGCACTCCCCGTGGTCGCCGCCCCTTGGCCGGCCACGACAGGATCCGCATCGTCATGAACTCGCCCTCTCCACGAACGCAGCACCCGTCAGGGGCGCTGTCCGCGGTTCAGTTTGCTGAGCGCAGGGAACGCCGCAGTGAACGCGTCATGAAATGCGGGTAGTTGGCAGTGATCGGATCGCCGCCGGTGGCTTCGCGCTGGAAACTCACGTCGCCCAGATCACGACATGTGACGTGTGAACCAGTCGAGCATGGGCTGATAGCCGCCCTGCTGGCCTTTTTCACCCCCGGGCCGGGTGCATCCCACGGCACCCGGGTCGCCATCCTGCTCACCGGGCAGGCGCTCGCGGGGGTCGGCGCGGCCGCGATCTTCCCCACCTCGGTGGCCATGCTGGCCGCCGGCACCCACACCGTCCGGGCCCGTTCGCACGCAATCTCGGTATGGGCCGCCGCGCTCACCGGGGCGGGATTCGTCTCTCTGGTGGTCGGCGGCCTGCTGGCCCGCATCGGTCACTCGGAAGGACCGTACGCCAGCTGGCGCTGGGCGTTCCTGGCTCTGGCCGTCTTCGCAACCGTCAGCATGGTGGTGACGCTGGCCGCCGCCGCTGACTCCTCCGCGAAGATTGGCCGCTCGCTCGACTGGCCCGGGCAGATCACCGTCGCGGTCGGCGTGTTCGCGCTGCTGTTCGGCGTCATCCACGGAACCTCGGCCGGCTACGTGATCGGGATGTTCGCCTACCTCGGGACGGCCTACGCGACCAGCATCCGGCTGGCCGCGATCCAGGGCTATTTGCCGCTGATGACCTCGATCGGGTTCGTCTGCCTCAACGTCATGGGGGTGGTGCTGTTCCCGGTCAGCTCGCGGATGATCGAGCGGTTCAACCCTGGCTGGGTGCTCGCCGCGGGCATGGCGTGCATCGCCGCGGGCGACCTGACCTTGTCCGCGATCCGGGCCACGAACCTCTCCATTGCCGCGGTGGCCGTGCCGCTGCTGGTCGTCGGCATCGGCTTCAAGCTCGCGCTCACCTTGATCACCGTGGTCGCCGTCAACAGCGTTCCGACCGCAAAGGCGGGCATGGTCAGCGGCGCCACCAGCGTGCTGCGCGACTTCGGCCTGACCCTCGGCCCGGCGGTAGTCGGTGCGATCGCGCTGACCCAGGCCGCCCACGAGGTCGCGGCCAAGGTGGCCGCCTCGCCCCGGCTGGGCGCCGCGCTGGCAGCCTTCAATGCCGCGCCCGCACACGCGCCCGCCGCGCAGCGGCCGCAGCTGGAAGCGGCGGTGAGCGCGGTCAACTCGGGCCCGCTCGGCGCCAACAGCGTCCCGGCCACGATCACGCTGCCGAACGGGCACGTTCAGCCGTTCAATCCGCTGAAGGACGTCGCGTTCCACGCCCTGTCCAGCGCCTACTCCGTCGGCTACCTGGTGTGCGGCCTCGCGGCCCTGGCGGCGGCGCTGATCGCGGCGATCGCGCTCGGCGGGCGCCGGCATCACAGCGCCTTCCTGGAAACCGACTAATCCGCCAGGTCATGACGCGCAAGCCCGCGTTCGACGATCCCAGCGGGCTGGGGACACTCAGGTTCCGAGGAACCGCTTCAGCGCACGTCGTGACGCCGGCAGCCGGCGGCCGGCATCGAATTCGAGTGCCGAGATCTCCCGGGTCATGGCTGCCAGCAGTTGTGCCGCGGCTTCGGCGTCGTCCCAGCCCATGGCCTTCAGGTCAGCCACGCCCGCTGCTGTCAGGCGCTCGCGCCGGACTGCCATCGAGTCCTGCACAGCCGGGTCCGAGCGAGCCTCGAGTGACAGTGCCTTGACGCCCCTGTTCGCGAGCGAAACGTCGAGGTAAGCCTCGGACGCGCGGGAGAGGCGCCGGGCGCCGGGCGGCAGCCCCGCGACCGCCTGGTCGACAGCGGCCTGCACCCGGGCGTGGAAGCGCGCGTGCATGGCATCGACGAACGCCGCCCGGTCCTTGAAGTGCACGTAGAAGGTTCCCTTGGCCACCCCCGCCCGCGCGACCACCATGTTCACGCTGACGCCGGCCAGGCCGTGCTCCTCGGCCAGCGCGGCCCCGGCGTCGAGCAGCGCCTCGCGTGTCTGCAACGCCGCGGACATCCGAATTCCTTCTGCCATCGCCCGGAGTATAAGCCCGCGCCGCTCTCACCAATGGGATGACCGACCGGTCGGTCATTGTGTTAGGCTCAGTTCATGCCCACAATGTCGACATCGGCAGGATCGGTCGCGTACGACTCTCGCGGGAGCGGTGACCCGATCGTTCTGCTGCCCAGCGGCGGCCATGACCGCCACGATTACGACGAGATCCGCGAGCTGCTCCCCGGCAGGTTCCGCAGCATCGGCATCGACTGGCCGGGTCATGGCCGGTCTCCGGCCGGGACGGCGCCGGTCACCGAGCTGCGGCTAGCCCAGATCGTCGAGGAGTTCCTCGACTCGCTCACACCCGGCGGCGCCGTCCTGGTTGGCAACTCGGTCGGGGGTAACGTGGCCGCGCGACTGGCGATCAGGCGGCCCGAGCTGGTCAAGGGCCTGGTGATCATTGACGGCGGCGGCTTTGAGGGCTCTGGCCCTTCCGGCCGGGTGTTCTGCGCGCTGATGAGCCGCCCCGGGTTTGCCCGCCGCATCTATCCCCTGTTTTCCCGGGCATACACGCGCCCGCGCACCGCCGCCGATCGCCGTGCACGGGCCAGCGCCATCGCGACGACGCGCACGGCCCAGGGACTGACGGCGGTCACCGAGATCTGGCGCAGCTTCAGCTTCCCCGAGCACGACCTCCGGGCTCAGGCCGGAAGAATTGCCGCCCCCACCGTGCTGGTCTGGGGACGCCATGACCCCGTCCTGTCGCTCCGCGCCGGCGAAACGGCGCAGGAGCTGATCCCCGGGTCGAGGCTCGTGGTCATCGAAAGCGGCCACCTCCCGCACACGACCAACCCGGCCGCTGTCGCCGCCGAGCTCACACCACTCGCGAACTCCGCGTTCGGCAACGACAGCCGGACCGGTGACACCCCACACGGCCCCACCGCGGGAAGGGAGCAGTAACAATGAAGGCCGCAGTGATCGACAGAGTCGGCGCCGCACCGCACGCAACCGCATGCACCGATCCACCGCCAGCCACCGGCAACCATGTGCTTGTCAAGGTCGAAGCAGCGGCCCTGAACGCGGTCGACCTGCACATCGCGGCCGGGCATCATCGCGCCGGGGCGCCGCAGCTGCCGTACGTCCCCGGCATCGAGACGGTCGGAACCATAGTGGCCGGACCCGATCAGGGTCTGCGAGTGCGTGCCGCGGTCCCCGCCGGCCTGGTGCCAGGCGTGAATGGCGGGATGGCCGAGCTCCTGCTGACCGACCGCGCGACGTGCATTCCAGTCCCGGGCGGACTCGACAGCGCCGCCGCCGCGGCGATCGGCGTCGTCGGCACGAGCGCGGACCTGTCGCTTCGCAGAGCGGGGATCCAGGCGGGTGAAAGCGTCCTGGTCCTGGGAGCCACCGGCCCCCTGGGCACGGCCTTCCTCCAGCTCGCGAGGCTGGCCGGCGCCAAGCGCGTCATCGCTGCCGGCCGCAATCCCGAGCGCCTCGCACAAGTCCCTGCCGCGGACGGCGTGGCAGTACTTGGCGACGAGCCGCTATCCGAGCGGCTGGCTTCCCTCGGGGGCCCGGTGGACCTGGTCGTGGATCCGGTGTGGGGCCCCTGGGCAGAGCCGGCGCTGGCATGCCTGAAGCCAGGCGGGCGGTATCTGAACGTCGGCGCAGCGGCGGGCGACGGGACGGCATTCCATGTCGAGTGGCTCCGCGCCGCGCAGCTGACACTCATCGGATTCAGCGCAACACGCGCGGAGCCGGCCGACATCATCGCCAGTTACCAGCACGTCGCGGCCCACGCCACGGCTGGCTCGCTCGCGCTGCCGACGGCCACCTATCCGCTTGAAGAAGCCGCGCAGGCGTGGCAGGCACAGGCGTCCTCACCCGGCAAGAAGATCGTCGTGATCCCCTGATCTGCTGAGCAAGAATCGGCTCCCTATCGCACAGGTTCCCAACAGGCTCTTGGACGGGCCCGTCTCAGCCCTAGCGGGGATCGGGCCGGTCCACGTTGAAGTGCCTGGTGGCCTGCGCCAGCCAGCGCTCGTTCGCGTGGCGCACCGTGATCTGGGTGATGACCCGCTGGGCTCAGCCACAGCCCGTTGTCACCCGGCGCCACGTAGATGTCCAGGTTCTGGGTCGTGAAGTCCTCGAGCGGCGGATGGGACCGCTCGGTCGTCAGCCCCACCTGCACGGCCCATCCGTGCAGCACAGCTACGCCGGAGCCGACGTTCCGGACCGAGACCGCCAGGTACACCACGTCGTCGGTGACCTCGATGGCGGCCGAGCCGCCGTCGACCTTCAGCGCCGTCCCTTCCGGGTACTGGATCTTCTGCGGGGGATCCTGCAGCCGCGAGTTCACCAGCAGCGGGCGCTGGCCCGCGAGCAGCGACTGTTCGGCCGTGCGGGCGGAGCGCTCCGAGACCCGCGCCGAGCGGTTCGCCGACCGGATGGAGGCGAAGGTCGCCACCGCAAGCACCAGGGTGCCGCCAGCGGTCGCGAGCGAGGCGATCGTCGACCAGTCGGTCACCCCCCGCAGCTTAGATGACTGATCAAGCCGGCGGGGTCTGGCGGCCCGGCGCGGTGGCACGCCGCAGCACTGACGAGCCGAGCCAGTGGCCTGCCTGCAGCGCCAGCTCGACGTTGTGGCGGTCGCCGCCCACCGGCCGGCCGAGACTCTCCTCCGCCTTGCGGATCCGGTACTGGACCGTGTTCTTGTGCAGCATCAGCTGCTCGGCGGTCGTCTTGTAGCTGCCCCCGGTTTGCAGGAAGACCAGCAGGGTCTCGCGCAGCCGGGCGTGGTACTCGTCGTCGGTGGCCAGGTCCGCCAGGGTACTGAGCACCCAGGCCCGCAGCAGGCCGGAGGCTCCGAGCATCAGGGCCACGGGAGCGACCTCACCGAACGCCACCGTCCGCGGTACGGGAGATCCTTTCGCGAGCGCGACCGCCTGGGCGGCAAGCGCCTCCTGGTGGGTGACGCAGAAGCCCGCCGCGTTCTTCGCGGCGTCGCCGAAGGCGAAGTGGATGTCCCCGTCCACGTCCGCCGTGATCTCTGCCGTGCTGGCGAATGTGTCCCGGATCCCCAGCGGCAGCCACGCCCACGCGCTCGATTCGTCGTGGGGCAGGAAGAACGGATCGCCCGCGCAGGACGCCTGCGTTGCGACGTGGCCAACGGCGCGCTCCAGCCGGGTCATCTCGTCCGCGGCGACCGAGCCCTCGCCGGCCCAGCAGACCAGGCCGACGTGGTACTGGCGCAGCCGGTAGCCGAGGACGGCCTCCGCGGCGGCCACGTCGACCCGGTCGCCCTCCAGCAGCTGCCGGATCCGGGCGGTCCGCGCGGCGTTGCGGTTCCGCAGCCAGTTCTCCCGTTCGTCCGTATACGCCGCGACCATCTCTTCGGATGTCTGGTCGATGTAGCCGGCGACAATCTTGGACATGCACAGCGTGGTGGCGCTGATCATCTGGGCGTCATCGGACTGCTCAGCCAGCTCGGTGAGCAGCCACTCGGAGAAGCACGCGTGGCCGACCCGGTAGGCGCGCAGCAGCGCGGTGAGCGGCGCGTCGCGCTGAGCCAGCCGGCGCGCGTACTCGACCGCCGAGGCGGGAGCTTTTACCGCGGCCAGGTCGATCCGGTGCTGCATGATCTGCAGACATGTATTGATATTGGCGTCGACGCTGGAAGCAAGCAGGCCGAGCGTTGGCTTGTCGTCGCGCAGCTCCGGGATCTCCCGCACGATCACCTTGTAGACGTCCTTGGACACCGCGGTGGCGCGACGGCTCACCGCCTCCGCGACATCGGCCATCAGCTCAGCGACCACGGGACGACCTGCCTCCACCCGCAGATCTTTACGCATTCCGGCGAGTGTGTCGACAGCCAGCTCCCGGCGGGTGTCCTCGTCCAGTACGTGTGACCCGATGAACCCCGTCCCGCCGCTGAGTGCCGCCTTCATCGCGGGCAGCCTCCCGTTCCGACGTCGCGGGCAGCACTGAGCGTTCCAGGTGCCAGCGGGGGCTGCGGCGAACACCGGCGCTGCCTCGGGTTTCTTGACTTTCCTGTTCAAGTTGAACGTAGGCTCGGCAAGTTGAACAGTCAAGCCTTGCGATGCACATGCCGCTCCAAAGTGCGTATCGCTCTGAAGTATCCACGTGTGATCGCTGTTGAATCATCTAGTGATCTCGCATTGGGCTGACCCATCGGCCCCGGGCGGGTTGTGCCCGCGGCACAAGCGCCATCCGCAGCATCGTCTCGCTCACCTGATGCCCGCTGCCATGCGTGCCGGTAACGTCTGCGCCTGATGAGCGTCGTGCATAACCCGGGATCGCAGCTTGTCGCGCTCCGCTCCGGTGACGTCGTGCGGATCCGGCCGGTGCGGCCCGATGACGCGCCGGCCCTGGCCCGGGCCTACACCAACCTGGGCGAACAGTCCCGTTACCGGCGATTCTTCACGGCCATGCCGGAGCTTCCCGAAACAACCCTCAAGGCGGCGGTCGACGTCGACCACGTTGACCACGAGGCGCTGGTCGCCGTGCCGCTGCTGTCGGCGGAGATCGTCGGGGAGTGCCGGTTCATCCGCCTCCCGGACCAGCCCGACACCGCGGAGATCGGAGTGACCGTGGTCGATGCCTGGCAGGGCCGCGGTCTCGGCTCGGCGCTTCTCGCGCGCCTGAGCGAGCACGCTGCGGAAGCCGGGATCGAGTATTTCACCGCTGAAGTCCTGGCCGAGAACCGGACGATGCTCGCGCTGCTTCCCGGCCTGGGCGAGGTGGAGACGGAGTCGCACGGGCCGGTGGTCAACGCCCGCGTGGAACTCGCCGAACCGTCCCGCCAGCCCGGCCCGGACCTGCTTGGCCTGCTGATTGCGGCGGCGCGTGGCGACATCGTGGTTCTTCCGGTCCTCCTGCGCCGGCTGATCCGGGTACCGGAGGGGCTGGCTCATGTCGTGCGGCTCCCGGTCCGCACCGTGCTCAGGACCTGGCGGACGGGTCCGCGGGCTGCAGATCCGCCGGACGACCCTTGAGGCCTGTGCCCGCGGGACCATTTCGGGTCCCGGGTTCGTAACGGGCGACCAATGGAAGAACAGGCCCCGGCGGCTTACGCTCTGCTGGTAATGAGCGCCGACAACGATACGACCGCGTCAGCGGCTGCAGACGCCGCCGCGGCACCGCTGGACCTGCTGCTTACCGATGCGGCCATCGGCATGCTGCGCCGGCTGAACCCAGGTGGCTCCGGCCTGCGCCTGGCCGCGGCGCTGGCCAGCCGGCCCCGGCTGGTTGCCGGGCGGTCGCGGGGATTGGCCGGCGAACTGGGCCGCATCGCCGTGGGCAGCTCGCAGGTGCAGCCGTCCCGGCGGGACCGCCGGTTCACCGATCCGGCGTGGGCCGGCAACCCGCTGCTGCGCCGTGCGATGCAGGCGTACCTGGCCGCCGCTGAGACCGCCGAAGGCGTGGTGGCGGAGGCCGGCCTGGACAACGCGGACTCCGAGCGCGTGGGGTTCGTGCTGACCAACCTGATCGACGCGCTGGCCCCGAGCAATAACCCGCTGCTGAACCCGGCGGCGGTCAAGGCCGCCGTGGACACCGGCGGCGGCAGCGTGCTGGCCGGGCTGCGGCACTTCCTCTCCGACATGGCGGTCCCTCCGCGGGTGCCGTCCATGGTCGAGCCGGACGCGTTCGAGGTGGGGGTGGACCTGGCCGTCACGCCGGGGTCGGTGGTCTTGCGGACCCCGGTGTTCGAGCTGATCCAGTACCGCCCGACCACGGCGGCGGTCCGGCAGGTCCCGCTGGTGATCGTGCCACCGACGATCAACAAGTTCTACGTGATGGACCTGGCGCCCGGCCGCAGCCTGGTGGAGTACCTGGTCGGCAGCGGCCTGCAGGTGTTCATGATCTCCTGGCGCAACCCGGACGCCCGGCACGCAAAGTGGGACTTCGATACCTACGGGCAGGCCGTGCTGGACGCCATGGACGCGGCGGCGCGGATCGCCGGGAGCGAGCAGGTTGCGCTGGCCGGAGCCTGCTCCGGCGGCATCATCGCGGCGATGGTGGCCGCGCACCTGGCGCACACCGGCCAGCAGCACCGGCTCGCCGCGCTCACCCTCCTCGTCACCGTGCTGGACGAGGCGCGGGCGGGCCTGGCCAGCGCCGTCATCGACGAGCGGACCGCGCGTCTGGCCGAGGCAGCGTCGAAGGCACGCGGCTATCTCGACGGCCGGTCGCTGGCCGAGGTCTTCGCGTGGCTGCGGCCGAACGACCTGATCTGGAATTACTGGGTCAACAACTACCTGCTCGGCCGCGAGCCGCCGCCGTTCGACATCCTGTTCTGGAACGCGGACACCACGCGGATGACCGCGGGCCTGCACCGCGACTTCCTGCAGCTCGGTGTCACGAACGGGCTGGTCAGTCCCGGCGGGGTGACCATGCTCGGCTCGCCGGTGGACCTGGGGCTGGTCGACTACGACAGCTACATCATCGCCGGGATCACCGACCACATCTGTCCCTGGCAGAGCTGCTACCGCACCACTCAGCTGCTTGCCGGCCGCAACCGGTTCGTGCTGTCCACCAGCGGGCACATCGCCGCGATGGTCAACCCGCCGGGAAACGAGAAGGCGAGATTCCAGGTGGCCAAGGAGTCCCCGGAAGATCCCCAGGAATGGCTCAGGCGCGCGGAGACCTGTCACGGCTCCTGGTGGCCGGACTACGCGGGCTGGCTGGCCGAGCGCTGCGGTGACGAGAAGGCGGCCCCGGACGAGCCCGGCGGTGCCGGGCTGGTGCCGATCTGCGACGCCCCGGGAACGTATGTCTATGACCACTGACACGTCCCATCCGGGGCCGGCCGGGAAGGACCGCCCCGGCGCTGGCCTTGCCCGGGCGGTGCGGAGCCGGCTGCGGCGGGCCAGGCCGGCCGAGCGGATGAGGATCGTGAAGACCGGCGGCCGTGCCATCCGCGTGTCGGTGCGGGAAGGGACGTCGGGCTGGCCGCCGCTGCTGCTGTGCAACGGCATCGGGGTGAGCCTGGAGCTGTTCGAGCCGTTCGTCAGCGCGCTCGATCCACGGCGGACGGTCATCCGGTTCGACATGCCGGGCGTCGGCGGCTCGCCGGCCCCGGTCATCCCGTATCACCTGGCCACGTCCGCGGGACTGCTGAGTGGCCTGGTCGACCAGCTCGGTTACGAGCAGGCCGATGTCCTGGGCATTTCGTGGGGAGGCGCGCTGGCGCAGCAGTTCGCGATCAGCCGCCCGGACCGGGTGCGCCGCCTGGTGCTGGTGGCGACGGGGCCGGGTGCGCTGATGGTCCCCGGGAACCCGCGCGTCCTGGTGCGGATGCTCACGCCGCGACGCCACCGGGACCCGGGATACGCGGCGCGCATCGCCGGCGAGCTGTACGGGGGCACCGTGCGGGAGGACCCGGCCCTGGCACGGGACCTGCTGCACGCGACGACGCGCCTGGGCCCGCAACGCGGCTACTACTACCAGCTGCTCGCCTGCCTCGGCTGGACCAGCCTGCCGCGGCTGCCGATGCTGCGGAAGCCCACCCTGATCCTGGCCGGTGACGACGACCCGATCATCCCGCTGGTCAACGCCCGGATCATGCACTGGCTGATCCCAGGCAGCGAACTGCACGTCTATCACGGCGGCCACCTCGAGCTGGCCGCCGACGCAGAGCGCATCGCCCCGGTCGTCGACGCGTTCCTCGGTCCGGAAGGAGCTGATGATGACACAGGTGGCTAGCGAGCACCTCGGCGAGTCCCTCGGCACGGACTTCTTTTCGGTCCGCGAGCAGTTCACCGACGAGCAATGGTCACACTTCATCACCGTCCGGCGGTTCGTCAACGAGGAGGTCGTGCCGGTCATCGGCCCGTACTGGGAACGGGCCGAGATCCCCTGGCCGCTGGTGCGGCGGCTGCCCGAGTTCGGCATCGTCGGCGAGGACATCCAGGGGTACGGGTGCCCCGGGATGAGCCCGATGGCGTGCGGGCTGGTCACGATGGAACTGCACCGCGGCGACGGCAGTCTCGGGGTGTTCCTCGGTGTGCACGCGGGCCTGGCCATGATGTCGATCGCGATGTGCGGCTCGGAAGAGCAGAAGGAGCGCTGGCTCCCCGGCATGGCGCGGATGGACAAGCTCGGCGCGTTCGCGCTGACCGAACCGGACCACGGCTCGGACTCGGTCGCCCTGGAAACCTCGGCCCGCCCGGACCCCGCCGGGGGCTGGGTGCTGAACGGCCGCAAGCGGTGGATCGGCCTGGGCACCATCGCCGACCTGGTCGTCGTCTGGGCCCGCAACAGCGAGGACGGCCAGGTCAACGCGTTCGTGGTGGAGAAGGGAACGCCCGGCTACCAGGCCCGGGTGATCGAGGGAAAGGTGTCGCTGCGCTCGGTGTGGCAGGCGGACATCACGCTGGACGAGGTCCGGGTGCCGGCCGAGAACCGGCTGCCGGGGGCGCGCTCGTTCAAGGACACCACCCGGGTCCTGGCCACCACCCGGAGCACCTGCGCCTGGGCTGCGCTCGGCCACGCCACCGCGGCCTACGACACCGCCTTGCGGTACGCGCAGCAGCGGCGCCAGTTCGGCGAGCAGCTGGCCAGCTTCCAGATCATCCAGCAGCGGCTGGTCTCGATGCTGGCGGACCTGACCGCGATGCAGCTGTACTGCCTGCAGATCGGCCGCCTGGCCGAGGCCGGCCGGCTGACGCCCACCGTGGCCGGCCTGGCCAAGATGCACAACACCCGCAAGGCCCGGGTGATCGCCGCCGACGCGCGGGACATGCTCGGCGGCAACGGCATCCTGCTCGACTACCAGGTCATGCGGCACATGGTCGATCTGGAGGCCATTCACACCTTCGAGGGCACCGAAACCATGCAGACACTCATCGTCGGCCGCGAAATCACCGGCATCGGCGCTTTCCGGTAGCGGGGTCTTGCCCTCGAGCGACATAAGGACCCCTATCCGGAACGAGGCGTGGCGGCCCGGCTTGGTCAGCCTTCGGCTGGTTTTGCCGCCTCATGCTCGCGCAGTCGGCGCCGGGACGCCTCGATCTCGGCCTCGGCCTCGGCGCGATCGGCCCAGGACCGGCCCTCGACGTGCTTGCCCGGTTCCAGCTGCTTGTAGATCAGGAAGAAGTGCTCGATCTCGAGCAGGTCGAATTGCGGCACGTCGTTGATGTCGCGCAGGTGTTCCAGGCGCGGGTCACCGGCGGGCACGCAGAGGACCTTGTCGTCGGGGCCGTTTTCGTCGGTCATCCGGTACATGCCGATCGGGCGGCTGCGGATGAGGCAGCCGGGGAACGTGGGCTCTTCCACCAGCACCAGAGCGTCGAGGGGATCGCCGTCCTCGGCCAGGGTGTCCGGCACGAAGCCGTAGTCGGCCGGGTACTGGGTAGAGGTGAACAGCGTCCGGTCCAGGCGGATCTGGCCGGTTATGTGGTCCACCTCGTACTTGTTGCGGCTGCCCCGCGGGATCTCGATCAGGACGTCAAATTCCATAGCCATCACACGTGGGCGGCGGGTACTCGAGCCTGCAGGCTGGAGCTGACGCCACGCTCTCCTTCCCATCGTCGTTGCACCTTCAAAAACGTCGGAAATGTCAGCACCGAGCAGTACGGTCGATGTGCGATGGGCTGGCGCCGTGATGAGCGTCGTCGGCCGTAACACGCCATCCTAGAAACCTGGTGCAGGTGAGACGAGCGTACAAGTTCCGGGCCTATCTGACGCGGCCCCAGGAGGGTCGCGCCGTCCGACTGTTGGCCGACCATTGCGACCTGTATAACGCCGCGCTGGAAGAGCGGCGCGAGGCGTGGAGGATGCGGAAGTCGAGTGTCTGCTATGGCATGCAGTCGGCGCAACTCAAGGACATCCGCAAAACCGACCCGGACGGGCAGGGGCGGCACTCGTTTAGTGCCCAGCAGCAGACCCTGTACAGGCTCAACACGGCATTCGCTGCGTTCTATAAGCGAGTGAAAGCCGGACGTGCCGGATATCCGAGATTCAAGCCATACTCCCGGTTCGTTCAGGTGAGGTTCGTTGCGGGTGATGGCGCGAAGTGGACCCCGGCTAACGTCGGCGGGTGGGCGCAGGCTTATTTCCAGGCCGTTGGGTCTGTCAAGGTGGAACAGCACCGAAAAGTGCCCGGCACGGTGAAAGCGCTGCAGATCAAGCGGGAGCACCGCCGTTGGTACGTGATCGTCGTTGCCGAGACCGAACCCACGCCGCTGCCGGCTGCAAACCGGGACGTCGGCCTGGACTTGGGCGTGGCCCGGTTCCTGACCACCTCGGACGCCGAGATCGTCGCCAACCCACGTTTCCTGGCCACGTCCGCTGTGGTGATTACGGATCTCCAGCGCCGCATGGCTCACGCGAAACCCGGATCGGGTAACCGGAAACGGCTGCGCCGTGCCCTGGCTAAGGAGTGGCGGAAAGTCCGTAACCGGCGTCGCGACTTCCACCACAAGACCGCGCGAGCGCTGGTCAATTCCTGCGACGTGATCGCGCTGGAAGACCTGAACACAGCCGCGATGACCCGCAGGCCCGCGCCAAGACCTGACCCTGTTGGGCCAGCCGAGTATCTGCCGAATGGCGCAGCGGCGAAGTCGGGGCTGAACAAGTCGATCCTTGATGCAGGCTGGAGTCAGTTCGTCAGCGTCCTTGCTGCCAAAGCGGAAGAGGCTGGACGGCGCGTGATCCTGGTGAACCCCGCCTACACGAGCATCGACTGCCACGGCTGCGGCTCCCGGTGCTCTAGACCTCGACAGGATACCGTGATCTGCCCGCGCTGCGGGCCGCACGACGCCGATGTCAACGGCGCCAGAAACGTCTATACCAGGGCCGGGCTGGGCTCTGGTCAGGCCCGAGTGGCTTGAGAATCTGCAGCCTTCAGGCGGCAGAGCAGTCACGTGCCACTCGTTGATCCAAATGGCGGCATACTCCGGCACAGGCGGACGATGGAGAGGTTGATCTGTAACGCCCGGCTTGGAGCTCCCCATCCCGCCCCCTCTCGCCGTGTGACCATGACGCTAAGCCTGGACGAAGCCCCCGTTAACGTGCTGCCGGCACGATGATGAGCCGTTTCCTCGGACCACCGGCACAACTGTTGTGCCGCCGTACCAACGCTCGGTGACAGGCTTGATACCGGGGACCGACGACCCCTGAGGATGCCCGCCGCAGAATGAACAGCGTGACCAACTTGGCGAAGAACCTGACGGACACGACCCGGGCGCACGGCGGGCGGGTGGCTGTGCGGGTGGACAACGCGGCGATGACGTACCGTGCGCTGGACGAGGCGAGCGCGCGGGTCGCCGCGCTGCTGCACGAGCGCGGCCTGAAGCCCGGCGACCGGGTCGGGATCATGATGCCCAACGTCGCCGAGGTGCCCGTCGTGTACTACGGCGTGCTCCGCGCCGGTGGCGTGGTCGTGCCGATGAACCCGCTGCTCAAGGTGCGGGAGGTCGCCTACTACCTCGGCGACTCCGGGGCCGGGCTGATCTTCGCCTGGCATGGGTTCGCGGACCAGGCCCGCGGCGGTGCCGAGCAGGCCGACGCGGAAGCCATCGTGGTGGACGAGGTCAGCTTCCCGGAGCTGCTGGCCTCCGTCGAACCGGAGAACGAGGTCGCGGACGCCGCCGACGAGGACACCGCGGTGATCCTCTACACCTCGGGCACGACCGGCCACCCGAAAGGCGCCGAGCTCACCCACGGCAACCTGCGCAGCAACACCGAGGTGTGCCGCGACGAGATCGTCCACGCGGGCCCCGACGACGTGATCTTCGGCGGGCTTCCGCTGTTCCACGTGTTCGGGCAGACCGTCGCGCTGAACGTCGCGGTAGCGTCGGGGGCGTGCCTGACCCTGCTGCCGCGGTTCGACGCCCAGCACGCGCTGCGGATCATCGCCGGGCACCAGGTCACGGTGTTCGAAGGCGTGCCGACCATGTACGTGGCGCTGCTGCACGCACCCGAGCGCGCGGACTACGACACCTCGTCGCTGCGTATGTGCATCTCCGGCGGCGCGGCCCTGCCGGTCGAGGTGCTGCGCGGGTTCGAGGAGGCGTTCGACGTCCCGGTGCTGGAGGGCTACGGCCTGTCCGAGACCTCGCCGGTCGCCTCGTTCAACCACTTCGACCGCGTGCGCAAGCCCGGCTCGATCGGCACGCCCATCCGGGACGTGCAGATGCGCGTCGTGACCGCCGATGACGACGATGTCCCGGAGGGCGAGGTGGGAGAGATCGTCATCCGCGGTCCGAACGTGATGAAGGGCTACTGGCAGCGGCCCGAGGCGACCGCCGAGGCGCTCCGCGACGGCTGGTTCCACACCGGTGACCTGGCCCGCGTCGACGAGGAAGGCTACTTCTACATCGTCGACCGGAAGAAGGACATGATCATCCGCGGTGGCTACAACGTCTACCCGCGCGAGATCGAGGAGGTGCTCTACGAGCATCCCGCGGTCGCGGAGGCCGCCGTGATCGGCCTGCCGCACCCGTCCCTGGGGGAGGAGGTCGCCGCCGCCGTGGCCCTCAAGCCGGGCGCGACGATCACCGCCGAGGAGCTGCGGGACTACGTCAAGAGCCAGGTCGCGGCGTACAAGTACCCGCGTCACGTGTGGATCGTCGACGCGCTGCCCAAGGGCGCGACGGGCAAGATCCAGAAGCGGGACATCGTCATCCCGGCAGACCTGGCCGCCCCGTGAGGATGCTGCTGCTCGCCCCGCCGGGTGCCGGAAAGGGCACCCAGGGCGAGCGGCTGGCGGCCCGGTACGGCGTCCGGCACATCGCCGCCGGTGACCTGCTGCGGGCCGAGGCCCAGGCCGGGGGCCCGCTTGGCGGCGAGATAGCGGCCTGCCAGTCGCGCGGCGACCTGGTCCCGGACCAGGTCGTGCTCGACGTGCTTACCCCGGCCGTGGTCGACGCTGCCGCCCACGGCGGCTACATCCTGGACGGCTACCCGCGCAACCTTCCGCAGGCGCACGCCGCGGCCGAACTCGCGGCCCGGCTTTGCGTGACGCTGCAGGCGGCGGTCTACCTGTATGCGCCGGACGACGTCCTGACGCGCCGGCTGCTGGGCCGGGCCAGCCAGGGCGGGCGCACCGACGACAAGGCCGACGTGATCCGGCACCGGCTCGAGCTGTACGCCGAGACCACCGGCCCGCTCGTCCCCTACTACACCGAACGGGGCATCCTCGTCGCGGTCAACGCCGACCAGTCACCCGACGCCGTAACCGCCGACATCGAGGCCAAACTGTCGAAGCTCTCGCTACCGCATTCGTGAAAGGACCACCCCGGTGTTCAAGTCACTATCCACTTCGCTGATCTTGCGCGGCATCCTGGCCGTGATCGTCGGGATCCTCGCCCTCGCCTGGCCCGGCGTGACGATCCTCGCGCTCATCATCCTGTTCGCCGTCTACGCGTTCATGGACGCGGGCTTCCAGGCCGTCCGCGGCTTCGCCAGCGGCAAGGCAGGGTCGGTCATCGGCCACCTGCTGCTCGGGCTGATCGACGTGGGCGCCGGGGTGGTCGCTCTGGCCTGGCCCGCGCCCACCGCGCTGGTCCTGGTGCTCGTCGTCGCGTTCTGGGCACTCTTCGGCGGATTCTCCGAGGTCTTCTCCGCCTTCCGGGCCGGCGAGACCGCGGGCCTCCGGGCGATGTACCTCATCACCGGTGTGGTGTGGATCGCGTTTGGCGTGGTGCTGTTCGCCCGCCCGGGCCTGGGTGCGGTGACCCTGGCCATCCTGTTCGGGCTGTTCAGCCTCATCTCCGGGACGACGCTGATCACAAGGGGCATCGACATGCACCGGGCCGGGCGGGCGCTGGACCCGGCCAAGAGAGGGCTGGAATCACGCGCGGTGTAAACACGTCAGAACCTGCCGGAAGGAGCGCGGTCATGACCAGCACGACGCCGGAATCTCTGCCCGCTCTGGGCATCTGCCTCGAGGAGTACGAGTATCCCTACCCGGTCCGGTTCCTGCCGCTCACCAATGACCTGCAGCAGGTCTCGATGGCATATATGGATGTCCCGCCGGGCACCGAGCCCAACGGGAAGACGGTCGTGCTGATGCACGGCAAGGCATTCGGCGGTTACTACTTCCGCAACGTCATCGAGGCGCTGGCCGGAACCGGATACCGGGTGGTCGTGCCGGATCAGATCGGCTGGGGCAAGTCGCCCAAGCCCGACCTCCACTACAGCTTCCAGCTGCTGGCCGCCAACACAGCGGCGCTGCTGGATCACCTCGGTGTCGGCGAGGTGGCCGTGCTGGGCCACTCGACCGGCGGCATGACCGCGGTCCGCTTCACGCTCATGAACCCCGACCGCGTGACGCACCTGGTCCTGGAAGACCCGCTCGGCCTGGTGGACTACCGGACCGGCATCCCGCCGCAGTCCGAGGAAACGCTCTACGACCATGAGGTGCACTGGACCGACCCGGCCACGATCCGCGGCTACGTCAAGGGCTACTTCGTGCATCCCGACCCCAAGGTATGGGAGCCGCTGGCGGACGTCCTGGTCCGGGTGACCCTCAGCGCCGACTACCCGCGGTGGGCTCGCGCCGCGGCGCTGACCTTCCAGATGATCTACCAGCAGCCGGTCCGCTACGAATATCCCCACATCGCACCGCCGGTGCTGCTGATCGTGGGGGCCGAAGACCACGTCGTCCCGCTGGGCCAGTACGCTGCCCCGGCCGAACTGGCCGGGCTGGGCGACTTCATCGGCCTGTCCGAGGCGGCCGTCAGCGACATTCCCCGCGCCACGCGGGTAAGTGATACCGGAGTGCGGGCACATCCCGCACCTGGAGCACCCCAGCCAGTTCCTGGCCGAGTTCCTGCCGTTCCTCGCCAGCTGACCCGGTTGAGCCGGGCCTTCTCGATGGAGGTACAGATGTCCGTCTCTTCTGGGGAGACGCAGCCCGTGGAAGTCGGTCCGCCTCCGTATTACCACCGGTCGGACTGCAACATCTGCCGGAAGCAAGACGGCCTGAAAACGGGGTCAGTGCTCTTGGACGTCCCCGTTCCAGGCGGCTACATCGTCGAAAGCGAGCACTTCCTCGCGGAGCACGCCCCGCTGCAGGAGTCCAGCGCGGGAACGGTCATCCTCGAAGCCAGGCGGCATGTGCTGGATTTCGGTGAAATGACCCCGGCCGAGCTTGCCGAGTTCGGCTCGATCGCGCACCGGCTCGTCCCGGCTGTCAAGGCTGCCACCGGCGTCCAGCGTGTCTATCTCCTGGCGGTGATGGAGCGCGCGCCCCACTTCCACCTCTGGTTCGTGCCGAAGAAGGACGAGGGAGAAGGCCGGGGAGCGGACTACCTGGCGCAGCGGCCCCCGCTGACATCCTCGTACAGCGAGGCGGAAGCGATGTCGATCAAGATCCGGGAGCAGTTCGAGCAGTCCTGACGGCGGCGCCCGCCGATCTGCGCGGCGGGAGGAAGCGACTTGACTGTTCAAGTTACTATGAGACTTGAACAGTCAAGTATCTGCGGAAGGATCAGCATGACTTCCTCCTCGCTCCTGCGCCCGGGCGTGAGCCGGCGCCGCGGCGCCGACCGCCACCAGACGCGCATCGGGTGGCTGCACGGACGTCACTCGTTCGACACCGGAATCGACCCGATGGGTGCGGACACGCACCACGGCGTGCTCGTGGTCAGCAACCACGACACGATCGCGCCCCGGTCCGGGTTCGACACCCATCCGCACCGCAACATGGAGATCGTGACGTGGGTGCTGAACGGCTCGCTGGTTCACCAGGACTCAGCGGGCCACACCGGCGTCATCTATCCCAACCTGGCGCAGCGCATGACCGCCGGCGCCGGGATCCGGCACTCGGAGAAGAACGACCATCTGGCCGGGAACCCAGAGGCCGATCAGCCGCTGGACCTGATCCAGATGTGGGTCGTGCCGGACGAGACCGAGGTAGACCCCGGATACGAGCAGCTGGAGCTGAACCCGCCCGACATCCAGGGCCGGCTGGCGGTGGTGGCGTCCGGGATGCCGCGGCATCGAGACCAGACGGCGATCCGGATCCGCAACCGTTACGCCGCTCTGCACGTCGCGCGGCTGGAAGCCGGCGAGAGCGTCGCCGTGCCTGATGCGCCGTTCGCTCACGTGTACCTTGCCCGCGGGCGGCTGGACCTCGAGGCGGAAGGCCAGCTCGAAGCGGGGGACGCCGCCCGTCTCACCGCAGCGGGGGAGCGCCGCCTGACCGCCGTCGAGCCGTCCGAGGTGCTGATCTGGGAGATGCACGCGTCCCTCGCACTCACTTGACCGAGCAAGCCAAAGCCTCGCGGCGGCCAGGTTCGTCAACGGCCAGTACGCCGGACTGGCCGAGCGATACGGGGATCGCTTCCGCGCCTTCGCTGCGCTGCCGATGCCGCACATCGACGCGTCAGTCGCCGAAATGCGCCGGGCCCTCGGCGAGCTGCACATGACCGGGATCGCGATGAACACCAGCGTCCTCACCCGCGCGCTGGTCGACCCCGGTTACGAGCCGGTCTTCAGCGAGCTGAACACCATGAGCGCGGTGCTGTACCTGCACCCGGCGGGCAACGGCGCGTGCTCGCCGCTGATCGGCGACTACCACCTCACCTGGATGGTCGGCGCGCCCGTCGAGGACACGATCTCGATCATGCAGCTGATCACGCACGGCATCCCGGCCCGCTACCCGAATATCAAGATCATCAACTCGCATCTCGGCGGAGCGCTGCCGATGCTGCTGCAGCGGGCCGACGACCAGTACCGCTGGGAGGCGCCGGGCACGCCGGAGCGGCCGAGCGTGGCCGCGCGCCGGATGTGGTACGACACCGTGGGCCACGGCCACGTGCCGGCGCTCCGCTGCGCGATCGACTCCTTCGGCGCGGACCGGCTCCTCCTGGGAACCGACTTCCCTTACGAAAACGGGGACACCTTCGTGCGCGCGATCGACTACATCAGCGACCCGCATATCGACGCGGACGCCGCCCGGGCCATTCTCGAACAGAACGCCGGTGCCCTGCTGAATATCAATTGAAGCCGCAAGTGATAACCTCATGGCATGACCGCTGCCGACGAGTCGCTGGCCGAGCAGGCCGATGAGCACGCCGAGTTGTGGCTCTCTCCGGGCCAGCTCTCCTCGTGGCTGTCGGTCGTCCGGCTGATGACCCGCCTGCCCTGGGCGATCGACGCCCAGCTGCAGCGCGACGCCGACCTGAGCATGATCGAGTACATGACGATGGCGATACTGTCCGAGACGCCGGACTGGACCATGCGGATGAGCGATCTGGCCGAGCGCACCAGCGCATCGCTGTCGCGGCTGTCCCACCTGGTGAAACGACTGGAGAACCGGGGTTACGTCCGGCGCGAGGCCGACCCGGCCGACGGCCGTTTCACCAACGCGATCCTGCTGCCCGCCGGCCTGAAGAAGCTGGAGTCGGCGGCGCCGGATCACGTCGCCTACGTGCGCCGGCTGGTCATCGACAACTTGTCTCCGGAGCGGCTGCGTCGGCTCGGCCAGGACGCCGACCGCATCGTCGGGCGCATCGACTCGCCCGCACGCCGAACCGCCGCGGCTGCCCTGGCCAGGTCACGCCTCGGACTGCCCGAGATCGATGAGCGCGATCCCGATATCTAGCCGAAGGTGAACGAGCAGGCCTCGATGCCGGGCTCGAGGAAGGTGATCTCTGCCGTGCGCTCGGTGACCGGCCCGGGCTGGCGGATGAGCTGGTGCAGCCGCTGCTGCGCGACCGTGCCATGCCCTTGGCCGTCCACGTCGCTGCCGTGCGCGGCGCCGGGCGGCAGCCCGTCGATGAGCACCTGGAACCGCGCCGAGGTGCCCCGCGTCACCGGGCCCATCACAAGATGAAGGTCGCGGGCGTGGAAACGGCAGGCGATCCGGGCGCCGGGCGAGTTCGAGATGGTGGCGTTCTTGCCCATCGTCCAGTTGCCCGACAAGGCCCAGTCGTTCAGCCCCAGCTTCGCCGGGATGCCGTACTCGTGCGGCTCGTCCGGCAGCACGCCGCCGGGAGAGGCGAAGTTCTCGGTCCGCTCGTAGCCGGTGTAGTTCTCCGGTGACCGCAGCTCGTCCCAGTCGGCCGGGGCCTCCACGCCGCGGGCGTCGACCGACACCAGATCACGACCGACGCCGGTGGCTCCGGCCTCGGTGAGCAGTTGCTGGATGACCATCTCCGACTGCTGATACTCGCCCTCACCGAAGTGATGATGCCGGATGCGCCCCTGCTCGTCGGCGAGGTACAGCGCGGGCCAGTAATAGTTGTCGAAGGCGCGCCAGGCCGCGTAGTCGTTGTCGATCGCGACCGGGTAACCGATCCGCTTGTCCCGGATGGCCCGGCTGACGTTCTCCTGGTCGTGCTCGAACGCGAACTCCGGGGTGTGCACCCCGATCACGACCAGCCCGTGATCGGCGTATTTTTCGGCCCAGGCGCGGATGTAGGGCAGCTGACGCAGCCAGTTGATGCACGTGTAGGTGCAGAAGTTGACCAGGACCACCTTGCCGCGCAGGCCGTCCGGCGTCAGCGGCGGGGAGTTGAGCCAGCCGGTCGCGCCGCTGAATGACGCCAGTTCGCCCTCGACCGGCAGCCGGGCCGACGCTGCGTGCAGCCCAGCGGGCCCGCGCCACGGTGTCCTCATGACGATCCTTCCTCGTGGGCCGTGCCCGGCGGGCGACCCCCGGCAGACGGCATTTCGGACATCACGCCATCTCCTCCCGGCACCCGGCCAGCGTAGCCCAGGTAGATCACCGGAATCCGGTGACGACCTCTCACCAGGCCGGTGGCGAACCTGAAGACAACCTGATCCACCGGAAGGAGAAACGCCATGAGCGAGCGAGTGGCGATCGTGACCGGCGCGGGCGGCGAGCTTGGCCGTTCCACGGCGGAGAAGCTGGCGGCCGCCGGGTTCACCGTGGTCGGGGTCGACCGCAGCGAGGAGAGGCTGAAGGAGCTGCCGGACGGCATCCGCCGCGAGGCGGGCGACTCGGCCGACCCGGCCGCGGCCCGGAGCGTCGTCGGCCGGATCGCCGCCGAGGTCGGCCCGCCTGAGGTGCTGGTGAACACCATCGGCATGTACCACCTGGGTGACGCGCTGTCGGCGACGCCCGAGGACTTCCGGCTCATGATGGACGTCAACGTGGGCTCGGCGCTGTGGCTGACCCAGGCGGTGGCTCCGTACATGCGGGAGCGCGGTTCGGGTTCGATCGTGCACGTGGCCTCCCGCCAGGGCCTGGAACCGGCCGCCGGGATGGCCACCTACGCGCTCAGCAAGGCGGCCCTGGTCCAGCTCATCCGGGTACTCGACCTGGAGCTGCGCCTGGCCGGGATCCGGGTGAACGGCGTAGCGCCCCAGCTGCTCAACACCGCCGTAACCCGCTCGTTCCTCACAGCGGACCTGCTCCCGCACGCGGTCGCGCCGGAGGCCGTCGCCGACGCCATCGTCTACCTCGTGAGCGACGCCGCCGCCCCGGTCAGCGGTGCGGTCGTCCCCGCCTATGGCGCCTGAACGGCCCACTCCCGACAAGAGCCGGAACGGGTCCCTGGTGGCGGGTCCGGCGGCAGTACCTGCAGGAGGCGGCGTGAGCTGGAACGGACGGGAACTCGGCGGGTCCTTCGCGCCCGGCCCGTGGCGCGTGCGGCGCGCCGGGTACGGCGCGATGCAGCTCGCCGGCGACGGGGTCTTCGGGCCGCCGCGGGATCGCGACGAGGCGCTGCGGGTGCTGCGCGCGGCCGTCGCGGCCGGGGTTGATCACATCGACACCGCGCAGTACTACGGCGCGGGCACGGTGAACGAGCTCATCCGCGAGGCGCTGCACCCCTACCCGGACGGCCTGGCGATCGTGAGCAAGGTGGCCGCCCCCGACGCCCGCGGCGCGCTGCTGCGGCCCGGCGAGGCGGATGAGCTGCGCCACGGGATCGAGGACAACCTGGTCACGCTCGGCGCCACCCGGCTCGCGGCCGTGAACCTGCGCGTCATGGACCCGGCCGAGCCCCCGGGCAGCCGGTTCGACGCCCAGCTCGCGGCGCTGGCCCGGGCCCGCGAGGAAGGGCTGATCGGCGGCGTCGGGCTCAGCAACATTTCCCGGCGGCACCTGCTGCGGGCCGTCGCCCAGACGGAAATCGTCTGCGTGCAGAACCTCTTCAACGTGGCCGACCAGCGGTCCCGGGACGTCCTCACCGAGTGCGAGGCACGCGGCATAGCGTTCGTGCCGTTCTGCCCGCTGGGCGTGCCCGGCGAGGCGCGGCGCCGGCTGCTCACCGACCCCGTGCTGGCCGAGGTCGCCGCGCGGCTGGGCGCGACGCCGGTGCAGGTCGCGCTCGCCTGGCTGCTGGACCTCGCGCCGAACATCCTGCTGATCCCGGGCACCCGCACCCGCGCCCACCTCGGCGAGAACCTCGGCGCCGCCGACGTCCCGCTCGACGACGCGGCCCGCGCCGACCTGACCCGCCGCTTTCCCGCCCCCCAGACCGCCCGAAGCCGGTGACGGTTGCCCGGGAGCCGGTCAGATTGTGGCCGCGGAGCCAAACACGGTCGCGCTGACCAGCGGCGCGACCGGGCCGCCGAGCAGCAGCGAGATGTCCGCGCCCGGCACCTGGTTGGCCGAGGTGCCGCGGACCTGCCGGACCGCCTCGAGCACTAGCCCGATCCCGTGCACGAAGCCCTCGGCGATGTTCCCGCCCGAGGTGTTGACCGGCAGCGCCCCGCCTTGGGCAATCAGGTTGGGCAGCGTCATGAACGCCCCCGCCTCCGGGCCCGGCGGGCAGAGCCCGAAGTCGATCAGCGACGCCACGGCGGGCCCGCTGAAGTTCTCGTACACCTGGATCACGTCGGTGTCCGCGGGCTTGATCCCGGCTTCGGCCCAGAGCCGGGCGACCATCGTCGGGTGGAAGCCCGCGCTGGTGTACGCCGCGTTGTTCTCGGCCGACTCGCTCCAGTCCGGCCCGGCGCCCTGCACGCCCGACAGCACAAACGCAGGAGCGCAGCGGAGGTCCGCGGCTCGTTCCGCCGAGGTGACCAGGACCGCGGACGCACCGTCGTTCTCGCGGGAGCAGTCGAACAGGCGCAACGGCTCGGAGACCCACCGGGAGCCGGCATAGGTATCGTGGTCGAGGGGCCGGCCGTAGGCCACCGCGCCGGGGTTCTGCTGCGCGTGGTGATGAGACGCCTGGACCAGCGCTTCCAGCGCCGACCCGGGCACCCCGTCGACCTCGAGCATCCGCTCGGTCCGCAGCGCGCAGACCTGCGCCGGGGTGAGCACGCCGTGCGCCGACAGCAGCGGCGGGAAGTGCCCCTTGCCGTAGCTCTGCCGGCCGTCGTCGGCCTCGGTTATGCCGCGGTAGACGACTACGGTGTCGCCCTGGCCGCACGCCACCGCGGCGGCCGCCGCGTTCACTGCCGCGGCCACGCCACCGCCCCCGCCGCCCCACACCATCGTGGACCAGCGGATCTCCCGGACGCCGAGGGCCGCTCCGATCGCCAGTCCCTCGTTCAGGTCGTTGGCGTAGGAGACGAAGCCGTCGATCTCGTGCGCGTCCACGCCGGCGTCGGCGCACGCGGCCAGGATCGCCTCCAGGATCAGCCGCTGCGCCGAGTGCGGGCTCGTCCCGCGCTTGTAGTACGGGGTGGCGCCGATGCCCGCCACCGCCGCGGCGCCGCGCAGCGTCCGGTCGCGGCTCACGCCAGCCGCCAGCGCAGCACCGGCCAGCCGCCCGGCGTCGGTGGGGGGTCGACCTCGCCCCGCACCGGTGCGCCTACGCGCACGTCGGCGCAGTCACCGTCGCGCAGCACGCCGAGCAGCCGGCGTCCGCCCGCCGCCGGCAGCTCGGCCAGCACCACCACGAACGGGACGTGTCCGGAAAGCTCCGAGGTGAACGGCTGCCAGGTCCGCGTCCATGAGTACACGGCCCCGGCCGGCTCGACCGCGGGCCAGGCAAGGTCGAAGCTGTGGCAGCGCGGGCACAGCGGCTGTGGGGCCCAGATCCAGCTCCCGCACCGGGTGCAGCGCTGCACCCGGACCTCGCCCACCTGCAGACCCTCCCAGTGCGGCGCGTCGAGCCTGTCGTCCCGCGGCCCGGCGGCCGCCAGCACCGGCGGCGTGTCCGGTATGTTGCGCACCTGGGTCACGCGCCAGCCCTCGGCGAGCTTGATCCACCGGGAGCGCAGCACGGTGTCGCTGCCATCCTCCGCCGTGTACCGGATGAACGCGGCGACCAGGCCGTCTGGCTCGGCCTCCAGGCGCAGCAGCCGGGACGACACAAGCCGCTCGGGGAGCCGCGCCGACGCGATCAGCTGGCCGGTGCGGTCCGGCTGGAAGTCGGCCAGCGTGGCGGCGTTGTCGCCCGCCGCCACCACCCGGCCGTGCCGCTCCGCCACGGCCACGAGCTCGGCGGGAACCGGGCCGGCCAGATCCGGGGCGCCAGGCTGCTCGGTCATCAGCGACTCACCTCCGCACTGGCCTGGCCGGTGACGATGTACTCGATGTCGGTCCGGTCGTGCTGGAATCCGAGCAGTCGGCAGGTCCGGGCCAGCACCGGGTCGTCCGCGTCGACGGTGATCGCGGCCACCCGCAGCCCGCGGGAGTGCAGGCCGGCCATGGCCGCGGCGAGCAGTCGGCCCTGGATCTGCGGGCTCGCTGGCCCGGCCACGCGCACCGCGAGAATCCGGCCCGCGGTCCCGTACTCGGTGTGCTCGTCCGCATGCGGGTCGTACCACACGGCTCCCGCCACGCCCGGGCCGTCGACCAGCACCTCCGGCTGCCGGGGGACCTGCTCGCTGCCCAGCAGCGCGGTCGCGGCGGCCTGCTCGGCCGCTCCGCCAGGCGGCCGGGGCGGCGGGCCCGGCGCGCCGGGCGCAGGGGTGCCGGGCGGGCCCTCGGCCCGCAGCGGTGCGAGCAGCTGCCACTGGCGGCGGGCCGGCCGCACGCCCAGGTGCGCGAACCGGCGCGCCATGCGCTGCGCGGCGGGGTGGTCGCCGCGGGCCCAGATCCGCAGCGGCGCGACGTCCCGGGTGATGCCCGCCGCCGGGTCCTGGCCGAGCATCTCCACCAGCAGGGTGGAGATGCCGCGGGACCGGAACTCCGGGCGAACCACATAGCGCGCGGTGGCCGGGCCGCCGTCCGGGCCCGGCTCGATCCGCAGGTACGCGGCCACCGGAGCGGCGTCGGCGCGGGAGGAGCCGCGCTGTCCGGCGCGGTCGTCCGGGAGCAGCCGGACCACCAAATGCGATGCGCCGCCGGAGCAGGGCTGGTCGAGGCTCACCGCGGGGAAGCCTGCCTCGGCGTCCTCGGCAGCGGCTGCCGCCAGCATCTCGCGCAACTCGCGCTCCTCGCCCGCGGCGAATCCGGTCCGCCAGGCGTAGGAGATCACGCCGGTGCTCCCTGCGGGGCGAACGCGACGAGGGTCTCCCCGGCAGGCTCGCCGTCACCCCCGGACGGCAGGAACCGGGCCGTGACCGGCAGGCCGGCCCGCAGGTCGCGGTCGTCCGCGTCCACCAGGCGGGCCATCAGCCACGGGCCCTCGGCCAGCTCGACCACCGCCGTCAGGTACGGGACAGCGGCGGCGAGCGCCGGGACCGGAACCTGGTGCACCACGGCCCAGCTGACCAGCGCGCCGTGCCCGGAAGCCGCGGCCCACTCCAGCTCAGCGCCGCCGCAGTTCGGGCAGATCCGGGCCTGCGGCCCGAGCATTACGCCGTCGCTCGGGCAGCGCCGGACCAGTAGCTGGTCGCGGGCCGCGGCCGCGAAGAACGGCTCGCTGGCTTCGTCGCGCTCGACGGCCGGGAAGGCGGGCCCACTCATCCGGTCACGCTCCGGCTGGCCGGGTGCGGGCTCAGCACGAGCGTGGCGTGATGCTCCAGGACGCCGCCGTTGCCGCTGACCAGGATCACGTCGTTGCGGGGCGCCTGCCGGTCCCCGCCCTCGCCGCGCGCCTGGATAACGGCCTCGGACAGCGGCGTCATGCCCCACATGTAGTAGGCGGAGAGCTGGCCCCCGCCGGTGTTGCAGGCGAGCTTCCCGCCCGGCGCTAGCCGGCCGTCGGCGGCGAATGGACCTCCCTCGCCCTTGGGGCAAAACCCGTAGTCCTCCAGCGTGACCAGGACCGTGTAGGTGTAGCAGTCGTAGAGCTCGCAGACGTCGACATCGTCCGGGCCGACGCCGGCCATCCGCATCGCCTGCGGTCCGGAGCGCGCCGCGGGGGTGACCAGCCCCCAGTCAGAGCCCGCCCGCATCTGCCGCGGCGCGTGCGCCTGGCCGTAGCCCCACACGTGCACGGGCGTCTGCCGCAGCCCGGCCGCCCGGTCCGCCCCGGTCACGACGACCGCCACGGCGCCGTTGCTGACCAGGCAGCAGTCCAGCAGGTGCAGCGGTTCGGCGATCCAGCGCGACGCCTGATGCTCGCCCACGGTCAGCGGCTCACGCATGGCCGCGCGCGGGTTGCCCGCTGCCCACGCCCGCTGGGCGACCGCGATGGCGCCGAGCTGCTCCGAGGTCGTGCCGTATCGCTCCATGTGCCGCCGCGCGCACAGCGCGTACAGGATGTTCGGGCTGACCGCCCCGGACGCGACGCTCCAGCCGGACAGCCCGCGCAGCGAGCGGCCCCGGGAGCCGCCCCACGCCGCCCCGGCCCGTTCCTGCGGCTTCAGCGGCGTGTCGGCGAAGACGCAGGCCACCGTCGTCGCGGCGCCGGCCGCGATGGCCTGGGCGGCCTGGGTCACCATTACACCCGCGGTGGCGCCGAACGCGCTGACCTCAGCGAGCAGGTCCAGCTCGCCCAGCGCCAGCACGCTCGCCAGGCTCACCCCGACGTCCTGGCTCATGCCGTGGCTGACCAGCAGCCCGTCGACGTCGCGCAGCCGCAGGCCGGCATCAGCGACGGCCAGCCGCACCGCGTCCGCGGCCAGGCTGGTCGCTGAGCGCCCGTACACCTTTCCGAGCTCGGTGATCCCGAGTCCCGCAATCGCCGCTCCGGTCACCGGCCGGTCACCCGACCGGCTGCGCGGCCTGCGCGAGCTCGGGGTGCGCGTCCCTGATCTTCCGCCGGGCGATCTTGCCGCTCGCCATCCGTTCCAGCGGGTGGTCCTGGACGATCACGTGCCTGGGCACCTTGTAGCCGGCCAGCCGCTCCCGGCAGAACGCGATGACCGCGTCGGCGGTGAGGGCTCCGTCGGCGCAGATGACGGCGGCCGGCACCTCGCCGAACTTGGCGTCGGGCGCGGAAATCACACACACCTCGGCCACCTGGGGCAGCTCGCTGATCAGCGCCTCGATCTCCGAGGGCGCCACGTTGTAGCCGCCCGTGATGATGATGTCCTTGAGCCGGTCGACGACCCGGATGTACCCGTCGGCGTCCTTGATGCCGACGTCGCCGCTGTGGAACCAGCCGTCGCGCATGGCCTCGGCGTAGGCCGCCTCGTTGCGCCAGTAGCCGGGCGTGACGCCAGGACCGGAGACGATGATCTCGCCCGGCTCCTCCGCCTCGCAGTCCGTGCCATCCGGCCGGACGACCTGGTGCCGGGTGAACACGGTGCCCCGGCCGATCGACTCGGGCCGGTCCACGGCCTGATCCGTAGGGTTGAGTGAGGAGATCCCGCCCAGCTCGGTCATGCCGTAGGCCTGGCGTAGCAGCACGCCCTTGTCCAGCCAGGAGCGGATCACCGGCACCGGGGCCCGTGCCCCGGCGATCGTCACCAGCTCTAGCGACGACAGGTCGGCCGCCGCGAACTCCGGGAGCCGGGCCATCTGCTCGAACAGCAGCGGCACCCCAGCCATGATCTGGATCTTCTCCTGCGCCAGGCGGCGCAGCGTACGGGCGGGCTCGAAGCCGCGCTCATAGAAGATCGACAGGCCTCTCGTCAGCGGGTGCAGGATGTGCCACAGCAGGCCGGGAGCGCCGGACATGGACAGCACGTAGATCATCCGCGCCGCGGGGCGCAAGGCGGGTTCGGCGAACGCGAAGTCGGCGATCAGGTTGAACGTGGAGCGATGGGTGAACAGCACCCCCTTGGGCCGGGAGCTCGTCCCGCTGGTGTAGACGATCTGGGTGACGTCATCGGGGCCGGCCTGCGGGCGCGGCACCGGCGCGGCCTGCTCGCCGCGCAGGCCGGTGAACGCGCCCAGCGGAAGCAGCGTAGCCGCGCCGCCCGCGGCCGACGGCCGGGTCAGCGCGGCGGCCATCCGGTCCCGGTGCGTCTCGTCGGCCAGCACCATCCGGGGACCGGAGTCGTCGACCAGGTAGCGCAGCTCATCGGGGGTGAACCGGTTGTTAAACGGCACCACGATCGCGCCCAGCTTCAGCGCCCCGATGGCCGCGACCACCCACTCCAGGCTGTTATCCCCGATGATGCCGACGCGGTCCCCGCGCCGCAGCCCGGCAGCGGCGTGGAAGTGGGCGGCGGCGTCGGTCCAGCGGTCGAGGGCCGCGTAGTCGGTCCGGTCGGTGCCATCGAAGACGATGGCGGTGCGGCCCGGTGCCTGCCGGGCCCAATAGGCGAGTCCGTCGGTGACGAGTTCCGTCATGGCACGTTTCCTTATCTGTGTTCCTGGAGGACGCCATCGTGCACCAGCCGGTCGATCTCTGAGTCCGAAAGGTGCAGGAGGCCACGGGCGATCTGCCGGGTGTGCTCGCCGGGCACGGGGGCCGGGCGCAGCGGCGGATCGGGGATGCCGGCGAACCGGGCCGCCCGGGCGTTGGCCGGGACCGGCCCCGACAGCAGGGCGTGGGACATCGTGCGGAACGACTCGCGGGCAGCCAGATGGGGATCGGTGAGCAGGTCCGGCAGCCGGAGCATGGCCCCGGCGGGCACGCCCGCGGCCTGCAGCACGGCCATGACCTCGCGCGGGGTGCGCGCGGCGGCCCACGTGGCGACCGCCGCGAGCCCGTCCCCGGCCAGATCGTCCCCGCTCAGCTCCGGCCGGCCGTGGACGCTGGCGAGCCGCGTCCGGTCGCCGTCGTCCCGGACGTCAATCACGCACCATTCGTCGTCTCCGGCGCACCGGAACACCCGGGCCGGCTCGGAAATGGCTCCCACGGCTTCCGCGTCGCCGCCGGCCAGGACCGGCCCGAGGTGGGTCACCGCCACGTCGGCCTGCGCGGTCTCCAGCGCCGCGCCGCGGCCGGAGCGCCCGCGGCCGATCACCGCGGCGAGCACCGCGACGGCGGCGACGTGGGCGGCCACGTGATCGGGGTAGACGGTCGCCCCGTCGCAGAACGCGCCGGTCTGGTCCTGCCACAGCGCCGACACCCCGCACGACGCGCGGACCAGCGGCCCGTAGCCCATCCGGGTGCGCCACGGCCCGGCCGACCCGAACGCGCTGCTGTCGGACACGATGATCCGGGGGTTGATCCGGGACAGTTCGGCGTGCGACAGGCCGAGCGCTTCCAGCGTGCCCGGCTTGAAGTTCGCCAGCACCACGTCGGCCTGCCGGACGAGGTCCCGGAAGAGCCGCCCGCCCGCCTCGCTGCGCAGGTCCAGGCCGAGGCCGCGCTTGTTGCGCTGCCCCCACGCGAAGGAGGCGTTCATCCCGCCGCCGCGGCGGGTCTGGCGCAGCCCGTCGGGGAAGCCCGAGTTCTCCACCTTGATCACGTCAGCGCCCTGGTCGGCCAGCAGCCGTCCCAGCTCCGCGCCGAACACGATCACGCCCAGGTCCAGAACCCGCAGGCCGACCAGCGGGCCGCCGTCCAGTCCGTCGCCAAGGGCCAGGACCGGCGGCTCCGGCCGCGACGCCAGTGCCGCCGCGTCCTGCTGCCCGGGCTCCGGGGCCGGCCGGCAGCCCGGCCCGGGTCCCGTCCACACGGACGTATCCTGACGGGACCAGGGCCCGCATGCCGCCGGCGAGTTCCGCGTCGACGAGCGTGCCGGCCTCCAGGAAGTGGTCGGCCGTCAGCACCTCAGCCGGGCTGAGCAGCCCGGCCACCGGGACGCCGCGGCGGGCTCCCTCGGCCACCAGGTCCGCTCGTTTGTGGCCCGCGAACAGCCCGGCGATCAGCGGGTTGAGCCGGTCGGCGGCCGCGAACCGGACCGGAATTGCGTCGTAGCGCGGATCGGCGAACTCCGCTGGCGAGCCGAGCCAGTCGAACATCGCGCGCCACTGCCGGGGGGACAGCAGGCACAGCCGGACATGGCCGTCCGCGCACCGGAACACCGGATAAAAGTCCGCCGCGTCCGGGCGGCCGCGCGGGAAGGATTCCGGCCGCCCGGCCGCCGCCGACCCCTGGGTGCCGAAGCCGGGATCGAAGCCGTGTACCACGGCTTCCAGCGCGCAGACGTCCACGTGCTCGCCCGTCCCGGTGCGCAGCCGCTTGACGTATGCGACCAGCGCGGCCCAGGCGGCGTGCACCGCCACCGTGTGCCCGATCAGCCCGGGCGGCGGGAGCACCGGCTCAGCGCCCGGCCGCCCCGAGCGGGACAGCACGCCGCCGAGCGCGGCCAGCACCGGCTCGGTCGCCTGGAAGTCGCGGTACGGCCCGGTCCGGCCGAAACCGGTCACCGAGACTACGACCAGCCCGGGTAGTGCCTGCCGGAGGACGTCCGGGGTCAGTCCGCGCCGCTCCATGGCCTCCCAGCTGGACGACTCGAGCAGGATGTCCGCGTTCTCCGCCAGCCGCAGCAGCTCCGCCCGGCCTGCCTCGTCGTCCAGATCGAGCAGCACGCTCTCCTTGTTCGCGTTGCGCAGCCCGAACGCGACCGGATCGGCGCGGCCGGGCGAGCCGCCTGGCGGCTCGACGAGGATCACCTGCGCCCCGAGGTCGGCCAGGTAGCGCCCGCAGTGCTGCGCGGCCCCATCAGTGAGGTCGAGCACCCGCAGGCCGGTAAGCGACAGGTCCACGGCGGTCAGGCTCGGGCGAGCAGCGTGCCCAGCTCGCGGTGGAAGATCTGGTTGACGACCTCGTTGCGGCCCAGCAGCATCCCGGCCGCGTCCGCGCTGGCCAGCGCCTGCTGCGACGCCCGCAGCAGGGGGAAGTCCTCCTGGTGCAGCACGGCCAGCAGGATCTGCCAGTTCTTGTCCCACACGTGCTCATAGCGCTCCGGCGGCATTTCGCTGGCCGCGAGCGTCGGGACCAGCAGCCGCATCTCCATCCGGCACCGCCCTGGGTCGGCCGGGTGCGGCCGGAAGGTGAGCAGCTCGAAGTGGTCGTCGGGCTGGCGCAGCAGCGTGCTGTTGGGCAGCAGGAAGTGCCCTTCGGTGACGTAGCGGCCGAGGTCGCGGTCGCCCGGGTCCTCCTCGAGCCACCGGTCGATCGCCTTGCGCGGGCTCACCATGCGCGCGTGCCGGCCGAAGTCCTCCACGGTCTGCACGTTGGTGTGGATGTGCTTGCCCGCCGTGTTTGGGTGCGCGTACTGGATGTGGTAGTTGTCCACAAACGCGTCCTGCATGAGCTTCCAGTTGGCGGGCTCGTCGAATCCCTCGGACCGGATGGCGGTCAGCTCGCCGAGCCGGTAGCCAGCCAGGATCGCGTCCATCTCCGGGCCGAGCCACGCGGCGACGTCGATTGTCGCGCCGGCCCGGTCGACGATCCAGATCAGCCCGTGCCGTTCTTCGCACGGCAGCTCGACGAGCCCGTGCTGGGACCGGTCCACCTCGCCGAAGGTGTTCTCCCGGGTGATCGCGCGCAGCGACCCGTCGGTGTTGTAGGACCACCGGTGATACCCGCAGGAGAACAGCCGGCAGCGCCCGCGCTCCTGCTCCTCCAGCATCGCGCCCCGGTGCCGGCACACGTTCACAAACGACTTCACCGACCCGTCCTGCTGCCGTGCCACGATGACCCGGTTGCGCGGCATCTGCAGCGTGATGAAGTCGCTCGACTCGGGCAGCTCGCTGGCGTGGGCCACGATCGACGGCACCCGGCCGAACACGAGGTCGCGCTCCCGTTGCGCAAGGCCGGGATCGGTGTACTGCTCCGGGCCGAACGGCACGAGCTGGCTGGCCGTGTCCGTGCTTTGCTGGCGCAGGTGCTCCAGCGTCCGGCGGATCCGGTCGCTGCGGGTGGCAACGGCGGTCTGTGTCATCGGGGCCTCCTCGTGACGGCGCCGCAGAATATCTATAGTCTTTAGGTTTACCCGATCGGAGCCGCCGGGGGAAGGGGGCTTCCTGAGATAATGGGGAACCATGCCTCGACCCTCCACTCCGCTGATCAGTCACGACGCCGTCGTGCAGGCGTCGCTGCGCATCATCGACAATGAGGGACTCGACAGCTTCAGCCTGCCCCGGCTGGCCCGGGAGCTGAACGTTCAGGCGCCGTCGCTTTACCACCACTTCCAGGACCGGGCCGACATCCTGCGCACGGTCGCGCGGGCGATCGTGCTGCGCAGCCGGGTGCCCGACCCGGCGGACTGCCGCACCTGGGTCGACTGGTTCGTGGGCATCAGCATGTCGTTCCGCCGGGCCGTGCTGAGTCACCGGAACGCGGCGCCGATCCTGCTCGAGTTCATGCCCCGGGACATCGTGGTCCGGAACTACGAGCTCGGTGTCCAGATCCTCGCCGAGATCGGCGTGCCGGCCGACCGCCGGATCCTGGTCATCGACGGGCTGGACACGATCACGCTGGGGGCGTCGCTCGCCGGGGCGGCAAAGAGCCCGGCGCGGGCGGGCCAGGTGTTCGCCAACGTGGACGCCGACGCCGAGCCGATGCTCGCCGGTGCGCTGGCCGCCAACACCCGCACCGCCGAGGAACTGTTCGCCGACTCCATCCGCAGCTTCCTGCGCGGCGCTGTCCCGGAGGTGCCGCCCGACGCGCCCGCGCCGCGTGCGCTGCTCGACCGGTACCGCGAGATCCGCCCCGACGCGGCAGGGCCGCTGCCGTCAGCCGCTTCCGCCCGCTGAGCAGTCTTCACCTTTACCAGGGGATGCTTCCGGTGGCGTCGAAGAAGCCGCCGGTGGGACCGTCGGGGCCGATCTGGGCCATCCGGACGATGGCCTCGGCGCCCTGCTCGACGGTCTGGATGCCGGCAAAGTGGTTCAGGCCGGTGGCGGTGTACCCGGGATCCACGGCGTTGACCCTGACGCCGGGGTAGGCCTTGGCGTACTGGACCGTGAGCATGTTGACCGCGGCCTTGGACGCCGGGTAGGCCACGTCCGGGTAGAAGTGCGTCGGCGAGCCCGGATCCGCCAGCTCGCGCGTCAGCGCCAGGCCGCTGCTGACGTTGACCACGACCGGGGCGGCGGACCGCAGCAGCAGCGGCAAGACCGCGTGGAGCATCCGGACCTGGCCGAACACGTTCGTCTCGAACACGGCGCGCACCGAGTCGCCGGTCACGTCGGTGAAAGGGATGAAGCCGCCGTCCTCGGTGCGCGGCTCGATGCCGGCGTTGTTGATCAGCACGTCGAGTCCGCCGTCGGCCTCGATCACCTTGGCCGCGGAGGTGACCGAGGCGTCGTCGGTCACGTCCAGCTGGACGAAGCGCGCGCCGATTTGCTCGGCGGCTTTCCTGCCCAGCTCTGGGTTCCGGGCGCCGGCGTAGACGGTATGGCCCGCGGCGACGAGCTGGCGGGCGGTCTCAAGGCCGATGCCCTTGTTGGCCCCGGTGATCAGGATGATCGCCACGAGAATCCTCCTCCTGGCTCACTGGCTGGTTAGAGAAACGATAGAGCCGTTCGCTTATGTATATCAATAGTTAGTTACTTCTGCTAGTCTTGAAGCATGGTCATCACGATCTCCGGCTCCGCGGCGCCCCGGCCGCGGAACTCCAAGGCGACCAAGGAACTGCTGCTCGCCGCGGCCGGCGAGGAGTTCTCCGAATACGGGCTCGCCGGGGCCCGCATCGACCGGATCGCCGAGCGTGCCGGGGCCAACAAGCGGCTGCTGTACATGTACTTCGGGGACAAGGATCAGCTCTTCGACGCCGTGCTCGCCCGGCACATCGAGGCGCTGATGGCGTCCATACCGCTGAAAGACGGGAACCTCACCGCGTTCGCGGCCGCCCGCTTCGATTTCATGCTCGCCAACCCGCAGGTGAGCCGTCTGTCCTCGTGGCGCGTCCTGGAGCGGTCGGAGCCGACCGAGGCCGAGCGGCAGACGTTCGAGGAGCGTGTCGCCTCGGTCGCCGCGGCTCAGGAAGCGGGCCGGATCCGCTCTGACATCCCGGCTATAGACCTGTTCTCGATCGTCCTGCGCATGACAGACAGCTGGCTCAGCGCCCCGGCAGCGCTCAGGGCGGTGGCGGGAGATGACCCCATGGCGTCCGGGCGGCTGCGGGAACACCGTGCGGCGCTGCTGGCGGCGGTCCGCAGCATCACCGAGCCCGCGTAACTGTCAGAAAGTCCTCGAAAGAAATCCGCGAGGCAGTGTCCGATCGGGCCAGCGGCGTTCGTAGCAGGGGTGAGAGGCCGCCCACGGGGGCGCCCCGAACGACAGGAGATGATCCAAGATGCAGTACCTGGTTTCCGTGATCGACGACACGGCCGGATCCGCCACCCCGGACGAGGATGGGGCGCTCGATGTGTTCAACGACCGCCTTCAGGCGGAAGGCCACTGGGTCTTCGCCGGCGGCCTCGGGGCGCCCAGCACGGCAACGGTCATCGACAACCGGGGCGGGAAGGCACTGGTCACCGACGGGCCCTTCCTGGAGTCGAAGGAGCACCTCGGCGGTTTCTGGATCATCGAGGCCGCCGACCTCGACGAGGCGCTCAAGCTGGCCACCGCGGGTTCGAAGGCCTGCAACCGGAAGGTCGAGGTGCGGCCGATCCTGTGAACACGCTCGACGTGCGGGAGGTGATCACCCGGGCCCACCACGAGGAGTGGGCGCGGGTGGTCGCGTCCCTGACCAGGCGTTTCGGTGACCTGGACATCGCCGAGGAGGCGGCCGCCGAGGCGTTCGCGACCGCCGTTGAGCGGTGGCCGGCCGACGGTGTGCCCCCCAACCCCGGGGCCTGGCTGACCACCACCGCCAACCGCAAGGCCATCGACCGGATCCGGCGCGAGAGCAAGCGCGGCGACAAGCAGAAGGAGGCTCAGCTGTTGCACGACGACCCGCCCGGGCTTCTCGGGCCCATCGACGACGAGCGACTCCGGCTGATCTTCACCTGCTGCCACCCGGCGCTGGCGATGGAGACCCGGGTGGCGCTGACGCTGCGCATGGTCGCCGGCCTGACCGTGCCCGAGATCGCCCGTGCCTTCCTGATGCCGGAGACCGCCATGGAGAAGCGGATCACCCGCGCGAAGGCCAAGATCAAGGTGGCACGCATCCCTTACCGGGTGCCGTCAGCGGAGGATCTCCCGGCACGGGTCTCCGGCGTGCTTGCCGTCCTCTACCTGGTATTCAACGAGGGCTACCTGGCGACCGGCCCCGGCACCGATCCGGTACGTCACGAGCTGACCGCCGAGGCCATCCGGCTCACCCGCCTGATCCGTGCCCTCATGCCCGACAACGGTGAGGTGGCGGGGCTGCTGGCGCTGATGCTCCTCACCGAGGCCCGCCGCACCGCCCGGGTCTCGGCGAGCGGCGAACTGGTCAGGCTCGACGAGCAGGACCGCGGGTCCTGGGACGTGGCGCTGATCGCCGAAGGCCACCGGCTGGTGCGCGAGCGCCTAGCCGCCCGGGTGGCCCCGGGTCCCTACCAGATCCTCGCGGCAATCAGCGCCGTGCATACCTCCGCCCGCGACATACGCGACACCGACTGGTCGCAGGTCGTCGCCCTCTATGACCAGCTCGTCCGCCTCGAGCCCTCGCCGGTCATCGCCCTCAACCGGGCCATCGCGGTCGCCGAGCTTGACGGTCCGGAGGTGGCGCTGGCGGCCGTCGACCGTCTCGAGCCCGAGTTGGCCGGCTATCACGCCTACCACGTGACCCGGGCCGACCTGCTGCGCCGGCTGGGCCGCAGTCAGGAGTCGCGCGCGGCGTACCACAAAGCCATTGAGCTGGCGGGCAACACCGCCGAGACCGCCCACTTGACACGCCGCCGCGACCAGCTGGGGTAAGCAGCCACTCAGTCGAGATCGAACTCGTTGCCCTCGATGTCCTGCATCACGATGCACGACTCGTTGTCGTCATCGGCAGGCAGCAGCCGCACGTGTACCGCGCCGAGCGCGACCAGTCGTGCGCATTCTGCCTCAAGTGTGGCCAGGCGCTCTTCACCCACGAGCCCGGTGCCGACCCGCACGTCAAGATGCAGCCGATTCTTGACGACCTTGCCTTCGGGAACGCGCTGGAAGAACAGCCGCGGGCCCACACCTGAGGGATCAATGCATGCGAACCATGAACCTTGATCCTCAGGCGGCACCGAGCGTTCGAAATCGTTCCAAGTAGCAAACCCCTCCGGTGGCGGCGGTACGACGTACCCCAACACCTCGCACCAGAAACGAGCGACCCGCTCAGGTTCTGCGCAGTCGAAGGTGACCTGGAACTGCTTGACCGGCGCCATCGGTCCACCATAGAGGCGCGACCCAGCCATAGCTGCGCGGGTCGCGGTCTTGCGCGACTTGGGTTGGTGACCCGCTCGGGGCTGGGTGCGCCGAGGGCTGAGGAAGAACAGCAAGCCCATCCCTAGGTGCGGCTGCGCACACGGCAAGACAGGCCATGTTGTTGATCCACCAGGAGCGGTCTGGCTAGATGTAGGTCCTGCTGCGCGATCCCGGGACCGCCCTTGAGGCGGTCACTACCAGCAGCCTTGGGTAACTGCTGCAGGTCCGGGTCGGGGGTGCTGGTGGCCAGGCGCTGCAGGCGGCGCTTGTCGATCTTCTCGTTCGGCAGTGTCGGCAGCTCGGCGAGCAGCACGAGGGACTTGGGGACCTTATAGTTGGCCAACCGCCCGCGTGTCCACCCGAGCAGTTCCGCGGGAGTCGCCTGGGCGTCCGGCTGCAGCTCGACGTAGGCGACGCCGACCTCCTGGTAGCCGGGGTCGGGGCGGGGGACGACCGCGGCCAGCTTCACCGACGGGTGGCTCTCGAGCGCCAGCTCGATCTCGCGTGGGTAGATGTTGTAGCCGCCGGACCGGAAGACCTGCTTGGTGCGCGCGATCAGCCGCAGGTTCCCGTCCTCGCGAAGCACTCCGATGTCGCCCATGCGCAGATAGCCGTCGGGGGTGAACGCCTCGGCGGTCGCGTCGGGAGCGCCGCGGTAGCCGGCCATCAGCGATGGATGGCGCAGGCACACCTCGCCCTCCTCGCCGGGCCCGGCCCAGCCGCCGTCGGCACGCAGCAGCCGCACGTCGAGCTCGGGGTCGGGGCGGCCGACCGTCTCGGCGAGGACCTCGTCCGGCGCGTCGAAGTCGGCGTAGCTCACCGACGAGGTCGCCTCGCTGCTGCCGTAGGTCGTGATCAGGGACAGCCCGCGGGCGCGCAGCCGCCGGATCGCCGACAGCGGAAGCGCTGCGCCGCCCCAGGCCACCACCTGCAGCGAGGTGAGGTCGGTGGGCCCGAAGTGGGGGTGGTCAACGATCCGCTGGAGCTGGGTGGCGCCGGTCATGATCATGTTGACCCGGTCGCGCTCGATCGCCGCGAGCGTCGCGCCAGCGTCGAAACGCTCGTGCAGGCGCAGCGAGCCGCCGGAGACCGCCACCATCGCCACGATGTCCCCGGGCAGCCTGACATGGTTGATCGGCCCGTCGCCGATCGTCGTGGCCTGGTCGACGCGGTAGGCGGCAGTCTGGACGCGGCCGAGCCGGACGAGCCCGGAATGGCGCAGCAGCGCGCCCTTGGGGCGGCCCGTGCTGCCCGAGGTGTACACGAGAATCGCCACATCCTGCGCGTCGACCGCGGCGGCCCGATCGGCCACGGCGGCCGGGTCGACGCCCGCGCCTCCGGCGTCGAGCTCGTCGTCGACCGCAAGCAGCGGGCCGGCCGGCCCCAGGACGTGGACGGCGTGCGCCTGCCCGGCGTCGCGCGCCGCCTGCCGCAGGTCGTCGGCCAGCCGGCGGCCCTCGAACTCCTCGATCGACAGCACCAGCCGCGGCTCGGCGTCGCCCAGCACATACGCGATCTCCGGCACGGTGTAGCGCGGGTTGAGGCCGAACCAGATCGCACCGACCTTGGTGGCGGCGAGGTAGCAGACGACGAATTCCGGCCGCGGCGTCGACAGCAGGCCGACGCGGTCGCCGGGGGCAACGCCGGCGGCGAGCAGCGCCCGCGCGGTGCGGTCGACCGCGTCGGCGAGGGCCCGGTAGCTGACCGGCCCGGCGTCGGTGCGGAGCGCCGGGCGGTCCGGAGCCAGCGCCGCGTAGTGGTCGATGTAGGCGGGCAGTGTCGGCAGCGCCGGGCCGGCCTTGGGCGTCATCGGCCAGCCTCGCGCTGCGCCGCCTCGGCTGTCGCGTCGACGTGCAGCACCAGCCAGGTGGCCGCCACGGCGGGCCGGTCGGCGCCTGCCACGTCGACGGTGCCCTCGCAGACCACGAGCGCCCGCGAGGGGGTCTTGAGCCGCACGCCGGTGACGGTGCGGCTCACCCTGACCGACTCGCCGACGTGCACCGGCCGGGTGAAGCGGACCCGGTCGAGGCCGTAGTTGTACGCGTACGTCGTGGTCGGGTCGAGGAGCGGCAGCGCCAGGTCCGCGTGCGCCACCAGCGACAGCAGCAGGAAGCCGTCGACGAGATCGTGGGTGGGGCTGGGCGGCAGCGACCTGCCGAGCGCGTCGGCGGTCAGGTACGTCGAGAACGCGAACCCGGCCAGGTGCTCGCGGTCGATCGTCAGCCAGCCGGAGACGTCGCTGGCGCCCTGCAGTTCGCCGACGCGCCGGAACGGGAGCGGAGCGGGGAGATTGGCCATGAAACGGCAGGTTACGGCAGGTCAGAGGTGGCCGGGAGCGCCGACGGGCGAATCGATGCAACCGGCTCAGAGGTCGCCAAGAGCGCCGACCGGCGATTCGACGCAGTCGGCGACGTAGCGGAGGAATCCGCCCGCGGTGCCGCCGTCGCACACCCTGTGGTCGAAGGCCAGGGTCAGCTCGCCCATTTTCCGGACCAGGACCTGGCCGCCGACCACCCACGGCCGGTCGATGATCCGCCCGATGCCGAGGATCGCGACCTCGGGGTAGTTGATGATCGCGGCGGATCCATCGACGCCGAACACGCCGTAGTTGTTGACGGTGAACGTGCCGCCGGTGAGGTCGGCGGGCGTGAGCCTGCCGTCGCGGGCCGCCGCGGTCCGCGCGGTGAGCGCCGCGGACAGTTCGCGGGTGGACAGGCGGTGCGCGTCGTGGATCACCGGAACGACGAGGCCGTGCCCGGTCTGGGCGGCGAAGCCGAGATGGACGTGGCCGGGCATGACAATCTCGTCGGCGTCGATGCGGGCGTTGAGTTCGGGGTACTGCCGCAGCCCCAGCAGGGCGAAGCGTGCCACCAGGGCCAGCAGGCTCACCGGCGGCCGCGAGGCGGTTGCGTTCAGGGCACGCCGCGCCTCGAGCAGGCCGGTGGCGTCGACGTCGACCCACACGGTGGCCTCGGGTATCTCGCGACGTGAGCGGCTCAGCTTGTCCGCTGCCGCCCGGCGCGCGCCGCGCAGCGGGATCCGCTTTTCGCCCGGGGGAGCGGGGGCAGCTGTTGCGGTCGCTGGCATCGTGGCGGGGTGCTCCGTTAGCGCCTTGCGGACATCCTCGCGGCGCACCAGGCCGGAGGGCCCCGTTCCGGTGACGCCGGTCAGGTCGAGGCCGGCGTCGCGGGCTATCTTGCGCACCAGGGGAGAGATCACCGCCACCGGGCCGTGCCGCGAAGGCGCGGGCACGGAAGCCGCCGCGGGGCCGTGCCGGGAAGGCGCGGGCACGGAAGCCGCCGCGGCCGCTGGCACCGGTTTAGCTGCGCGGCGCGAACGGCGGGCGGCGTGCGCACTCCCGCGCGACGGCCCGGCCGTGCCGTAGCCGATGAGGACGTTCCCGCTGGCTTCCCCGGCCCCGGCGGGCTGCGGCGTGATTGCGCCGGCCGTGGCGGGCTGCGGCGTGGCGGCGCCGGGCTCACGGAATCCGGCAGCCGGGTCGTCGGTGGCGATGGTGATCAGGGGCTGGCCGACGGCGACGACGGCGCCGGGTGCGGCGTGGATCTTGGCCACGGCGCCGGCGAAGGGAACCGGGACCTCGACCGCGGCCTTCGCGGTCTCCACCTCCACGATCGGCTGATCGACGTCCACGTGATCGCCGACCTGGACGTGCCAGGCGATGATCTCTGCCTCTTCCAGCCCTTCGCCGAGATCAGGCAGCAGGAAGTCAGGCACTGTCGTCCCACTGCAGCCGCGCGATCGCGTCCAGTATCCGCTCGGTGTCCGGCAGGTGGAGGTGCTCCAGGTGCGGCGGCGGGTACGGGACGTCGAAGCCGGTGACCCGAAGGATGGGTGCCTCGAGGAAGTGGAAGCACTGCTCGGTGAGCCGGGCGGCGACCTCGGCGCCGTAGCCGGTGAAGCCCGGCGCTTCGTGGACGACGACGGCGCGGCCGGTGCGGCATACCGACTCACGCACAGTCGGGTCGTCAAACGGCGACAGCGAGCGAAGGTCGATGACCTCCACGTTCCAGCCCTCGACGGCGGCGGCCTCGGCGGCCTCGAGGCCGGTCTGCACCGTGCCGCCGTAGCTGATGAGCGTGACATCCGTGCCCGGACGGCGGATCACCGCCCGGTCGATGGCCGGGCCGTCCGTGGTCAGCACGGCCGTTTCCTTGGACCAGTAACGCCGCTTCGGCTCGAGAAACACGACGGGATCGGGGCAGTCGATCGACTGGCGCAGCAGGCGGTAGGCGTCCGCGGGGCTTCCCGGCGTCACGACGCGCAGCCCCGGGGTGTGGGTGTAGTAGGCCTCCGAGGAGTCGCAGTGGTGCTCGACGCCGCCGATGCCGCCGCCGAACGGGATCCGTACCACGATCGGCAGCGTGATCAGACCGCGAGTCCGGTTGTGCAGCTTGGCGAGGTGGCTGGTGACCTGCTCGAAGGCCGGATACGCGAAGGCGTCGAACTGCATCTCGACGACCGGCACAAGGCCGTTCATGGCCATGCCGATCGCGGTGCCGATGATGCCGGACTCGGCCACCGGTGTGTCGAAGACGCGGCGCTCGCCGAACCGGGCCGCAAGCCCGTCGGTGACCCGGAAGACCCCGCCGAGCGTGCCGACGTCCTCGCCGAAGACCAGCACCCGCTCGTCCGCTGACAGGCTGTCGGCCAGGGCGGCGTTGAGCGCGCCGGCCATGGTCACGGGCGCGGCGGCCGGTGTCGTGCTGCGTATCTCCCCGGCCGGTGACAGCACGCCGGTCATCGCGCGGAGTCCTCCAGCTCGCTGAGCAGCGCTGCCCGCTGGTGCTCCAGGGCCTCCGTCGGCCGGGTGTACACGTGGGCGAACAGCTCGGCGGGATCGAGGTCGGCGTCGATGTTCATCCGCTGCCGGACTCCCTCGGCGAACCGTTCGGCCTCGGCCGCCAGCCGCCGGACCGCGTCATCGTCAAGCAGGGCCGCCGCCTTGAGGTACGCCTCGAGGCGCGCGATGGGGTCGCGGGCGAGCCAGCTCTGGACCTCGCCGGCTTGCCGGTACCGGGCGGCGTCATCGGCGTTGGTGTGCGCCTCGATGCGATAGGTGATCGCCTCGATCAGGGTTGGCCCCTGGCCGGCGGAGCCGCGCTCGATGCCGGTGCGCACGGCAGAGTAGACGGCCGCGGCGTCGTTGCCGTCGATGAGCAGTGACGGGATGCCGTACCCGATGCCCTTGGCAGCCAGGGTCGGCGCGGCTGTCTGCTTGGCGAGCGGCACGCTGATCGCGTAGCCGTTGTTCTGCACCAGGAACACCGCGGGTGCCCGCCACACGGCGGCGAAGTTGAGGGCTTCGTGGGTGTCGCCCTCGCTCGTCGCGCCGTCGCCGAGCAGCACGAGCGCCGCCTGGTCCTGGTGTTTGAGCCGGGCGGCGTGGGCCAAGCCCACCGCGTGCAGGGTGCTGGTGCCCAGCGGGGTGCACTGCGGCGCGATGCGGTAGCGGTACGGGTCATAGCCGCAGTGCCAGTCGCCCCGCAGCAGCGAGAGCGCCTCGACGGGGTCGACGCCGCGGGTCACGATCGCCACCGTGTCGCGGTAGGTGGGGAACAGCCAGTCGTCGTCGCGCAGCGCGAGCGCGGCCCCGACCTGGCAGGCGTCCTGGCCGTGCGAGGACGGGTAGACGGCCAGCCGGCCCTGCTTGGTCAGCGTGGTGGCCTGCAGGTCGAACCGCCGGCCGAGCACCATGCGGCGGTACAGCTCCAGCAGCATCCGGGGCTCGGGCAGCGCCAGCCCGCCCGGATTGTCCCCGGGGTGGCCGTCGGGATCTATCAGCTGCAGCGGCGCCGCGCTGGGCAGAAGGCGGTCTTCGGCCGCCGTGCGGGTGGCCGTGGCAAAGGTCGTCACGGTAGCCCCCCTTCCGTGCGTCCTTTTCCAGCAGCATGCGCGCTCAGCCCGCCATAGTTCCACTATCTGCACGCAAGGGAAGACTTATGGCGCACATGGGCCGGATACGATGGTCATATGGCATCCATCCAGCCACGGCCGGCCCAGCCGCGTGGACACATGGCACCGCTGGACGACACCGACCGGCTGATCGTCGAGGCGCTGCGGGCCGACGGGCGCCTGTCCATGCGGGCGCTGGCCGCCCAGGTGCACCTGTCCCGGGCCAACGTCTACGCCCGGGTGGCCAGGCTGCAGCGGGACGGCGTGATCACCGGGTACACCGCGGTCGTCGACCCGGTCCGGTACGGGTACGGGCTGTCGGCCTACGTCTACCTGGACATCGCCCAGCGGTCCTGGAAGGCGGTCCGCCGCCAGCTGCTGAGCATTCCCGAGGTGGATCACGTCGCGCTCACTTCGGGCGAGCACGACATCGTGGTGCGGGTGCGCACCGATGACGCCGCGTCCCTGCGCGACGTCGTGCTGACCCAGCTCCAGGAGATGCCCGAGATCCGCTCGACCCAGACCGTGCTGATCTTCGAGGAACTGGATCCCGGCACGGCCGGCGGCGCCCGGGCCCGGCCGGCTACCCGACTGCCCGGCTCCTCCTGACCCGCAGGCCGTCAAAGGCGATCGCGCACACCGCGTCGGCCAGCGCGGGCCCGGCGCTGTGGCCCGCTGGCCGGTACCACTCGACCAGCGAGTTGACCAGGCCGAAGAGCAGCCGTGCGGTGATCGCGGGGTCGACATCGGCGCGGATGTCCCCGTCCTGCTCGGCTTCCTTCACCAGATCGGCGACCAGCCGGTCGAACGCCCGCCGGCGGTTCAGGGCCGCCCGCTCGGCCTCGGTATTGCCGCGGACCCGCAGCAGCAGCGTGACGTAGGGGAGTTCGGCCTGCAGCACCCCGACGGACCCGCGGACCAGGTACTCCAGCCGCTCGATGGCTGGCGCGTCCAGCGCCCGCGCCTGGTCGGCAACGGCCGACCAGCCGTCCAGGGCGCGGCTGGTGGCGAGGCGCAGCAGTTCCTCCTTGCCCGACACATGGTGATAGATCGCTGATTTGGTGATGCCGAGCCGGTGGGCCAGGTCCTCCATGCTGGTGCCGTCGTAGCCGCGCTCGTTGAACACCTCTACCGCTACTGCGAGCAGCGAATCCAGGTCGTAGCCGGGCCGTCCCGCACGAGACCGGCCCGGGCGCTCCAGACGGCGCGGCGGCGCGGCGTTCAGGCTCCTCGTCTTGGCGGCGGTCATGGCGGTATAGTAACTTACTGAACATTCGGTCGGTAATTATCGGCCTGATTGACGTCGATCGCGGTATCGTGGGCAAGGAGGTGGAAGCTATGACCACCGTCTCCGCGCCGGAAGAGCTCAGCGGCCACTTCGACCGGACGCTGGAGCGCGGCCGGCGCATCGAGCCACGCGACTGGATGCCGGACGCTTACCGCGCCACCATGATCCGGCAGATCGCCCAGCACGCCCATTCCGAGATCATCGGCATGCAGCCCGAGGGCAACTGGATCACCCGTGCCCCGTCGCTGCGCCGCAAGGCCATCCTGATCGCCAAGGTGCAGGACGAGGCCGGGCACGGCATGTACCTGTACTCGGCGGCCGAGACGCTCGGCGCCGACCGCGCCGACCTTACCGGCAAGCTGATTTCCGGGCGGCAGAAGTACTCCTCGATCTTCAACTACCCGACGCTGAGCTACGCCGACGTAGGGGTGATCGGCTGGCTGGTGGACGGCGCCGCCATCTGCAACCAGGTGCCGCTGTGCCGGTCCTCCTACGGCCCGTACGCGCGGGCCATGGTGCGGATCTGCAAGGAGGAGTCGTTCCACCAGCGGCAGGGGTACGAGCTGCTGCTGACGATGATGCGCGGGACCGCGGCGCAGCGCGCGATGGTCCAGGATGCCACCAACCGGTTCTGGTGGCCGTCGCTGATGATGTTCGGGCCCCCGGACGACCAGTCGCCGAACACCGCCCAGTCGATGGCCTGGGGGATCAAGCGGCACACCAACGACGAGCTGCGGCAGCGCTTCGTGGACATGACCGTGCCGCAGGCGGAGAAGCTCGGCGTCACGCTGCCCGACCCCGGGCTTAGCTGGAACGCCGAGCGCGGACGCTACGACTTCGGCGCGGTGGACTGGGCCGAGTTCACGGCAGTGGTCAAGGGCAACGGGCCGTGCAACGCACAGCGCATCGCGCGGCGCCAGTCGGCCCACGCCGACGGCGCGTGGGTTCGCGAGGCCGCGTCTGCCCACGCGGCGAAGGCGGCGCGCCGGGCCAGCGTGGGGGCCGCCTGATGGATGAGAGCCACGGGACCGGGCGCGCCGGGCCGGACGGGGGCGCCGCGCCGGATGCGGTGCGCTCCGGCTGGCCGCTGTATGAGGTGTTCCTGCGCGGCAAGCGGGGCCTGAATCACGTCCACGTGGGGTCGCTGCACGCCGCCGACGCGCAGATGGCGCTGCACCACGCCCGTGACCTCTACACCCGCCGGAACGAGGGCGTGAGCATCTGGGTGGTCGCGTCCCGGGACATCACGGCCTCCAGCCCGGACGAGAAGGACCCGTTCTTCGCGCCGTCCGGCGACAAGGTCTACCGCCACCCGACGTTCTACGAGATCCCCGACGATGTGCCGCACATGTAGCGCGGGACGGCCCCGGTGACCGAGGACCAGTTCGACGCGTACCAGAGCCTGGCCGAGGAGAGCGAGGACCATCGCTGGGCGTTCGGCACCGGGTTCACCGACCCGCTGGAGGGCGTCGACACCTCGGTGCCCGACGGCGTCGACGCCGTCGCGCTGGCCGCCTACTGCCTGATGCTCGCCGACGACGCCCTGGTCTACTCGCACCGGCTGCAGCAGTGGATGACGCGCCTGCCCGAGCTGGAGGAGGAGACCGCGTTCGCCAACATCGCGCTGGACCTGCTCGGGCAGGCCCGGATGCTGCTGGCGCGGGCGGGCCGTGCCGAGGGCTGCGGCCGTGACGAAGACCGGCTCGCGTTCTTCCGGGAGGAGGGCGAGTTCCGCAACGTCCGGCTCGTCGAGGCGCTGGACGCCGACTTCGCCGAGCTGACCGGGCGGCTGCTGGTGTTCTCGGCCTGGCGGCTCGCGCTGCTGAGCGAGCTGGCCGGGTCGGCCGACCCGGTGCTCGCGGCCATCGCGGCCAAGGGCGCCAAGGAACTCGCCTATCACCGCGACTACGCCGCCCAGTGGGTGGTCCGGCTCGGCGACGGGACCGCGCTGTCGCACGAGAAGATGCAGGCCGCGCTCGCCGCCATGTGGCCGCTGGTGGGGGAGCTGTTCCGGCCCGACCCGGTGGCGGACGCGCTGCCCGGCGTGGCGGTACGCCCGGAGGCGCTGCGGGCCGAGTTCGACGCCGTCCTCGACGCCGTGCTGGCCGAGGCGACCCTGGACCGCCCGCCGGCCACGCCGGTTGCCCTGGTGGACGGCCGGGGCGGGCGCGACGGGGTGCACACCGAGGCGTTCGGCTATCTGCTCGCCGAGCTGCAGAGCCTGGCCCGCGCCCACCCGGACGCGACGTGGTGACCGGCCGGAATCTGCGCGCGGCGCGGGAGGCCGCAGCGGCGGTGCCCGACCCCGAGCTGCCCATGGTGACCGTGGCCGACCTCGGCATCCTGCGCGACGTGACGGCCGAGGGCGATGCGGTGGTGGTCACGATCACGCCGACGTACTCGGGCTGCCCCGCCATGCGGGAGATCGCGCACGACCTGCGTGCCCGGCTCGGCCGGGCCGGATTCGCCGACGTCACCGTGCGCACCGCGCTCGCGCCGCCGTGGACCAGCGACTGGATCACCGCCGAGGGCCGCCGCAAGCTGCGCGACGCGGGCGTCGCGCCGCCCGGGCCCGCCGCGCCCGCCCCCGCCGGGCCGGTCCCGCTCACGCTCGGCGCGTCCCGCCGGCGGCCGGTCGCCTGCCCCCGGTGCGGCTCCGCCGGCACCACCCAGACCGCCGCGTTCAGCGGGACCGCCTGCAAGGCGCTGTACCGGTGCGATGCCTGCCGCGAGCCCTTCGAGTACGTGAAGGACGTCTGATGACCCCGTCTCGGACCGAGTTCCACAAGCTCACCGTGGCCCGGGTCGACTCGCTCACCGACGACTCCGCCGCGGTCACCTTCGACGTCCCGGACGGCCTGCGCGACCAGTTCCGCTTCGCGCCCGGCCAGTCGCTCACCATCCGCCAGGACGGGGAGCGCCGGTCCTACTCCATCTGCTCGGCGCGGGGCTCGCCACCGCGCATCGGCGTGCGCGAGGTTGCGGGCGGGGCCGTCTCCGGCTGGCTGGTGCACCAGGTCCGGCCCGGCGACGTCCTCGAGGTCCAGACGCCGGCCGGCTCATTCACCCCGGACCTGGACCGGCCCGGCCACCACGTGCTGATCGCCGCGGGCAGCGGGATCACGCCGATCCTGTCGATCGCCTGGTCCGTGCTCGCCGCGCGCGACGACTCCTCGGTCACGCTTATCTACGGCAACCGGCGCAGCGACACGGTCATGTTCGCCGACGAGATCGCCGACCTCAAGGACGCCTACCCGGCGCGGGCCTGCCTGGTCCACGTGCTGAGCCGCGAGCCGCAGGAGGTCGAGCTGTTCAGCGGACGTCTCGACCCGGCCAAACTCGGGGCGCTGCTGCCGGCCACCGTGGACACCGCGAGCGTGGACCACTGGTGGCTGTGCGGGCCGTACGACATGGTCGAGGGGGCGCTCGGCGTGCTGGCCAGCCTCGGCGTCCCGCGCAGCCGCACGCACCGCGAGCTGTTCTACGTCGAGGACGCCCCGCCGCCCGAGGCGACCCACGAGGAGCTGCCTCCCGGGCCCGGCGCCGAGGTCACGATCATCCTCGACGGCCGCAGCAGCACCGTGACCGTGCCGCCGGGCACGGCCATCCTGGACGGCGGCCAGCAGGCCCGCCCGGACCTGCCGTTCGCCTGCAAGGGCGGCGTGTGCGGCACCTGCCGGGCCCAGGTGACCAGCGGCAAGGTGACCATGCGGCGCAACTACGCCCTGGAACCCGAGGAGGTCGCGGCCGGGTACGTGCTGACCTGCCAGTCCCTGCCCGTCACCGACACCGTCACGGTCAACTACGACTCCTGACCGCTGGCCGGCCGCGGGTCAGTCGGCGTCAGGTCCCGAATCTGCTTGTGCGTGCCGCGTAGCTGCGCAGGGCGCGGAGGAAGTCGATCTCGCGGAACGCGGGCCAGTACGCTTCGCAGAAGTACAGCTCGGAGTAGGCGCTCTGCCAGAGCATTTAGCCGGCGTTAGAGGCGCCGAGGTCGTCCGAGTGCCCGGCGCTGAGCCGCGGCCACTGGGGGATGGGGCGCCCGGCCGGCCACTCCGGCACTGGTGGCCAGTCGGGCGGGCCCGCGCTGGTCCGGGTGTTGGTGCAGTCCTGTGGCCAGCCGGCGGGGGAGTCTTCCCAGCGCTCCTGGCGTCCGTACACGGTGAGGTCCATGAGCGCGTAGCTGTTGTCCATGGTCTCGACGCCGCGGATGGTCGTCCAGTACGTCTCGAAGACGCGGTCGCCGTCCCGCAGGTAGCACACGAGGTGCATCATGCCGGGCTTGCGGGGCGGCGATAGCAGGGCCTGGAGGGAGTCCTGAGCCGAGTACCACGGCATGTCCCAGCCCATGAAGTCGTGGTAACGGATGCTCTCGTCGAAGGGCCCCTGGCAGAAGATGGCGTAGGTGATGTCGCGGGAATGCAGGTAGGAGAGCTCTGCGACCTGTGTGGCGCACCACGTGCAGCCTTCGCATTGCTCGGCCGCGGGATGGCCGGTGTGCCACATGAAGTAGTAGGCGACCAGCTGCCGCCGCCCCTCGAACGCGTCGAGCAGGGTAAGTGGGCCGTCCGGCCCGGTCAGCGTGAGGCTGGGGTCGACCTCGACCATGGGCAGGCGCCGCCGGGCCGCGGCGATCGCGTCGCCTTCCCGGGTGTGCGCCTTCTCCCGGATCCGCAGCCGGTCAACCTCTGCCTGGAATGCGGCCCGGTCAACGGCCGGGGGCAGGCTCGTCATGACGTTCCCTCCTCTTGTCCTCTGCGTGCGCGGCTTCGGCGAGCCGTTTGATCATGGCCAGGCGCCGGTCCCATTGGGCGGCGAGCTGCGCCATGGCCTTGGCGGCCTGGTCCAGGCGGTCGGCTTCCACCCGGTAGAGAACCTCCCGGCCCTGCTTGCGCCGGCTGATTAGCCCGGTTCGCTCGAGCACGACCAGATGCTTGGAGACCGCCTGGCGGGAGAACGGCACCCGTCCGGCGAGCCAGCTAGCGCTCACCGCACCGTTGCCGACCAGGAGGTCGAGAACCTGGCGACGAGACGGGTCGGCGATGGCCGACCACAGCTCATCGTCGATCTGCGCGGTCATCCCGGCTGGCGTTTCGCGAGCAACGTGGCCAGGCTGTCCAGGAACTCGACCCAGCCGCCGCGGTGCTCGTCGGCGTAGCGCTGCTTCTCCGCGTCTGGCCAGTCACGCAGCTCGTGGCCGCTTTCGACCACGCGAAGGCGGGTCCGCTCGTCGCCCTCGGGGGTCAGCGTGAACTCGACGAGCATCGAGTTGCCCGCCACCGGCTCCTCGCCACCCGGGTAGTTCCACCGGAACGAGAAGCGAACCGGCGGGTCAACGACCTCCACGACGACAGGGCCGCCCTGGTCCCCGAACTGCATGTACCCATGGGCGCCGGGCTCGACCACGAGGTCCACCCGGTCGGCGAACCACTGGCTCATCTGATCGGGCTCGGTGATGGTGCGCCACACCACATCCACCGGCGCCTCGATCAGGATCTCGCGGTCGATCATGAGCCCTGGCATCGGCATCACTCCCTCTCGCATGTGCAACCGAAGGTAGCACGTTGAGCCGCGACATGCAACCAACGGTTGCGGTTCTGCCGGTGCCGGACTCCTGCTAAAGCGAGCCAGGCCCGCCCCGAATGCTCGGGACGGGCCTGGAAAGCCGCGTCGTTCGCTGAGAACGACCGCTGCTCGTTATTTAACGGTCACCGTCACTGGCGGTGAGGCGATTCCGTTGGCGACCACGACCAGCGTGCTCTTGCCGGCTGGCGTGCCCGCCGGGAGCGTGAACTGGGTCGAGGATTTAGCGCCGGGTGCGATCGACACCGAGGACCAGTTGGTGGTCCGGGCGTAGGTCACCGCGCCGGTCGCGGAGTTGGTGATGCGTACCAGGGGGAAGTTGGTGTTGTCCTGGACGTCGTCACCGTAAGCGGCTCCCTGGTCCAGCCCGGCGAGCTGCTTCCCGGCCAGCGCGTAGCTGCTGCCCGGTGCCAGGCTGGTGGAGCTAATCTGCGAGATCGACGGCCGCCATGACGACTTCGGCGTGCCGCCGGCCGTGTAGACCAGCATCTGGTTGCTGCCGTCGTCGAACAGGGCCTGCCCGTTCGGCAGCGCCAGGAACCGCGTGGCGAACGAGGTGTCGTTCGGCGCGTTGGGCACGTCCGGGATCTGGCTGATCGTGTTCGCGCCCGCGTTGTAGAGGAAGAAGTGCGTCGGCGCGTTGTACACGCAGGCGCTGGCGTCGAACAGCACGTTTCCGTCCGGCAGGGTCGATGACGGCCCGTCGGTGGCGTCCATCTCCTGCCCGCCGATGGCCGGGATCGTCGGCCCCGCGGTCCACGCGCCCGACTTGTAGTTGTAGAGCGCGGTGTCCGTTGCCACGTCCGTGGTGCACGGTGTGGGCGGCTCCTGCGTGCTCGAGCCAGCGCCGACCACAAACACGTTGCCGCCCGGCAGCTCGGCCTGCGGCCCGATCTCGACGACCGGCCACGGGTTGATGGGACTGCCGCCGGCTGCCGTGTCTCCCGCGAACGACCAGGTGTCGGTCTTCGGACTGAACAGCTCGGTGCCACCCGGTGCCCAGACGTCGATGGTCAGGACCTTGCCGTTCGGCTCGAGCGTCCAGCCCTCTTCGTCGTTGGGGTCAACCTTGCCCGTCGCCGGGAGCACCTTCCACGTCAGTGTCTTCGCGTTGAGCAGCGCGTCGTCGACGGTGAAGGCTCCACCGCTGGCGCAGTTCTGGCACGGCTGCTGGAGCATGAAGGTGCCGTTGTCGAGGACCTCGCTCGCCGCGTCACCCATGCTGGTCCAGCCCTTGGGCGGTGCGACCGACTTCCAGGTGTTGGTCACCGGGTTGTAGATCTCGCCCTGGTCCGACCACACGGCGTTGTCCCCGTTGTACTCGCCGCCCTCGACGATCATGCGGCCGTCGGGCAGGATCGCCGACCCGAAGTACAGGGGCGCGTAGTCCGACGGCATCGACGCTATCTGGCTCCACGTCCCGTTGACATAGCTGCCATTGGCGGCGGGCGTGAGCTTCCACCACTGGTTGGTGCCACCGGTGGTGTTGTTGTCCGGCTCGTTGTGAACGAGCACGGTCCCGTCGCTCTCCAGCAGCATCGTGCCGGGCGTCCCGAACGGCGGCGCGTTCTTGAGCGCCGTCCAAGGCGAAGACGATGACGCCGAGTCCGCTGGGTGGAAGTCCGCCGCCTGCCCTGACGGCTTCGGACGCCCCAGCGGCGGACGCGCGGCAATCCCAGCTGGTGCTTGTGCGGCCGCCGGCGTGGTCGCGGCCGCGCTGGACCCTTGTGCGGACGAATGAGGTGTGGTGGCAATCACCAGGGCTGCCAGCGCGGCCATACACGTGGCCCCCCCGGCGAATGCGGCAGACCGACGGCCTAATGAGAGCATCAGTGACCTCCTGCGCGTTCTTTTTGTCCTGCCTCCGGTGGCGCACGCTACCAGCGTCTGTGCAGCCTGTCCTCATGCATTTGAATCGCAGGAGCTCACCCCTGCACCTCAGGTGCGCGCGGGTGCCGGGGATGCGGCGGCCCGGCGTGTGATGAAGCGGGTGGCGAGCAGGTAGTACAGCGGCACGGTGATGACCAGTCCCACGATCCACGACAGGTCCGTCCCGTTCATCGCGCTGGCGGCCGGGCCGGTCCACAGGGTGGTCGACATGAACGGGACCTCGACGAGGATGCCGATGAGGTAGGCGATGACCCCGATCCAGCCGATGCGCCCGTATGGCCCGCCGCTGGGGTCGAAGAACGCCTCGACGTCGTAGTTGCCGCGGCGGATCAGGTAGTAGTCGACCAGGTTGATCGCGGTCCACGGGATGAGGACGTACAGCAGCAGCAGGATGAAGTTCGTGTAGTTGGTGAGGAAGTTCGCCTGCAGGCCGATCGCCAGCACCAGGGACAGGGCCACGATCGCGACGGAGAGGATCGCGCGCACCCTGGCGCCGGGTATCCAGCGCCCGGCGAAGGTCTGACCGGTCGTGATCGAGCAGAGCACGCCGCCGTACAGGTTGATCGAGTTGGTGTCCATGATCCCGAGTGCGAAGACGATCATGACGATCCAGCCGACGCCTCCGCTGAGGATGCGCAGCTCGGCGATCTGGTTGGGGTTGGCTGACGCCACGCCGACCACGACGCCGAGCAGCATGGGCAGGACGCTGCCGAGGACGGTTCCCCAGTACGACATCCAGAACGTGGAGCCTGCCTGGTTGTTGGGCGGCATGTAACGCGAGTAGTCCGAGACGTACGGTGCGTACGCGATCTGCCAGAGCACGCCGAGGGACACCGACGACAGGAACCCGCCGCCGCTGAAGTGGCCGGTTGACAGGAAGTCCGCGGGCAGGCCGTGCACGCCCGCGATGAAGATCAGGCTGAGGATCATCACGCCGCCGAACAGGACGATCGCCCACCTGTTCACGGCGTGGATCATGTCGTAGCCGAAGATCGTGATCACCAGGCTGACCACGGCGCAGATGATGATGCCCCAGTCGATGCTCACGCCGCTGGCCAGCTGGTTGATGGACTGCCCGCCGAGCACCAGGTTCGAAGCGAAGAAGCCGACGTACATGACGACCGCGACCAGGACGACGAGCAGCGCGCCGAAGTAGCCGAACTGCGCCCGGCTCTGGATCATCTGCGGCACGCCGAGGCGCGGTCCCTGAGCCGAGTGCAGCGCCATGAACAGCGCGCCGACGACGTTGCCGAGCACGATCGCGATCAGGCTCCACCAGAAGTTCAGGCCGAAGACCGCCGGCGCGAGGGCGCCGGTCACGAACGTCAGCGGCATGATGTTGGAGCTGAACCAGATGGTGAACAGGTCGCGTGGTTTCCCGTGCCGTTCCTCGAGCGGGATGATGTCGATCGTGCGGCGCTCGAGCGCGGCAGGCTCGGTGGACTGGCTCATGAGACTTCCTCCGTCCTTCGGGGCGGTAGAGGTGCGGAAGGGGCTGGCGCTCCGGCCGCGGCCGGCCAGAGCATGGCGCCGACGGCGGCCGCGGCGGATAGCTCGTCGTCGACGGCAAGGTCGGCGACCAGCAGTTCGGGTGCTGTGACGGCATCGCGGTGCCGCGGCGCGGCGGCGACGGTCCTGCCGTCGGGGGAGATGACGCGGCTGCCGCCGAGCATGCGGCCGGCGGGCGCGCCGCCGTGCTGGTTGGCGGAGATCCACCACTGGCCGTTGCACAGCGCCTGAGCTGGATAGATGACGTCCCACCAGCGTTCCGCGGTGGCCTCGTACGCCGACGGGTGCAGCACCAGGTCGGCGCCTGCCGCGCGCAGCGCGCGTGCGGTCTCGGGGAAGTCGCCGTCGAAGCAGACGCACAGGCCGACGCGGCCGATCCCGGCGATGTCGCCGACGGTGACCGAGTCTCCGGGCCGGAAGGCGTCGGGCTCGGTCCCGTACAGGTGCACCTTGCGGTGGCGGAGCAGCAGGTCGCCCGATGGCCCGTAGACGACCGCGGTGTTGAACAGCTCTCCGTGGTCCAGCTCGGGGAAGGTGCCGGCGCACAGGACAATGCCGGTGGCCGCTGCGAGCGCCGCAAGGCGCCGCTGGACCGGGCCGTCGATCGGCTCGGCCGCGGCCCGCGCGTCAGCGGCGAGCGAGGCGGGGCGGTAGCCGCATAGCCACAGTTCGGGCAGCAGCACCAATTGGCAGCCGCGCCGGGCCAGCTCCCGGACCGCAGACTCGGCCGTGTCCAGGTTGACTCCCCGGTCGGGACCGGGCGTCCACTGGGCGATGCCGACCCGCACGGTCTCGCTCATCGGACCGGGAATCTTCCGTCAGCCACGGCCACGGCCACGGCTACGGCCACGGCCGCGCGTTCGCCGCGCATAACTGCACCATCTCGGAGGGCCGCAACGCGCGGCCGACATAGGAATCTGCCTGCGGCCGCCAGAGCTGCCACAGCCCGGCGAGCTGCCCGACCGGATCGTCGTGCCAGTCGACGCGCAGGTCGGTGACTGGCCATGGCTGCGCCTCGGCGACGAGCATCCCGGCCGAGCGGACGGGGGAGATCTCGCCGCCCACGGCCAGGCCGGCCTGGAGCGCGGCGATGAGCCGGTCGCCGAGATCGTCGCCGGCCCGGTCCTGGAAGGCCGCGAGCATCGCCGCGGGCACGCCGGCGTCGGCCAGCAGGTTGCCGGCGGCGGCCGCGCCGGCCGCGCGGACGTCCGTTGCCACGCCCAGCGCCCTCTCGCCTGAGTAGCCCGCCGCACCGCCGTCCGCGTCGACGACCACGAGTTGCCGGAACGCGACGTCCGCGGCGCGGCCGACGAGGGCCGCAAGTGCGTCGCCCGCGGGCACGCCGCTGGCGATCGCGTCCAGCAGTTCCCCGCGTAGCCGGGGATCGGTGGTGCTCTGGCTGCACACGGCGCCGACGCCGGCCCGGACCGCCGCGCACCGCGCCGCGACCGCCATGCTCGCCGAGGCGATGACGGCGCCGGCCGCACCCGTGCGCTCGCAGCGGCCCACCAGCGAGAACGTCATGGCCGGACCGCCACGACCGTGACCTCGACCAGCCATTCCGGCCGGGCGAGCGCGGCCACGACCAGCCCGGTGAACACCGGATAGACGCCCTTGAGCCGCCGTCCGAGCACGCGGTACACCGGCTCGCGGTGGCGGATGTCGGTCAGGTAGACCGTGCAGCTGACCACGTGCTCGACGGAAGCGCCCGCCTCCGCGAGCAGCGTCTCGACGTTCGTCATCACCTGCTCGGCCTGGCCGGCCGGGTTGCCGAGGTGGACGTTCTCGCCGGTGTCCAGGTCCTGCGGCACCTGGCCGCGCAGGTAGATCGTGTTGCCGGCGACGACCGCCTGGCACAGGTCGTTGTCGAGGTGCTGCTCCGGATAGGTCTCGGCGGTGTTGAACGGCCGGATCCGCAGGTGCCCGCCGGCCGTGATCGGTTCCCTCATTTCCGCACCTCGTTCGCCACGTCGGAGTACCGGGCCACCACGTCGAGCGGGCCGCTGAAGTCGTAGTTGTTGTAGACGGCCAGCAGGTGCGAGAACGGCGGCGACTGCGCGAACAGCTGGAACGTCAGGCGGTGCCCGGCGTAGTCGGAGTTGAGCAGGTCACGGGCCAGCGCGAAGAGCTTGCGCCGCTCTTCCGCGGGGATCTCGCCGATCGTGAAGTACTTGCGCAGCCACTCGCCGCCATCGGCGCTGTCGAACATGGCCTTGCTGGGCATCAGGCTGACCTGGCAGCCGCAGATATCCCGGACGAGGTGCATGACCGACGGCAGCTGGGTGGACGCGAACACCCGGGCGGCGTACATCATCGGCTGGTTGGGCATGAGCAGCCCGCCCGGGCTGGGCTGCGCGAGCTCGATCGCCGCGGTCAGGTGCGCGTTGATGCCCTCGCGGTAGCACGCGATCTGCGCGATCTTTTCCCGCACGCCCTGGTGCATCGTGACCCCGGTGGACCTGGCGCTCGCGTAGGCCACGCCGAGCAGGAAGTCCGCGAAGCGGCCGTAGCGCTGGACGTACGGGAAGATGCTGTAGCGGTGCAGGGTCGCGCGGATGAACGCGGCCGCCCTGGTGTGCCGGTAGAAGAAGACGTTCTCCCACGGGATCTCCACGTTGTCGAAGACGATCATCGTGTCGATCTCGTCGTACCTGCTGGTCAGGGGGTAGTCGTCCGGGCTGCGCCCGTCGGCGAAGGCGGACCGGCAGATGTGCTTGATGCCGGGCGCGCCCATGTCGGCAAGGAACCCGACCGCGTAGTCGCTGAGCACCTCGTTGTTCCACTCACCGATGGTCGGCTTGACGAACGCCTGATTGGCGTAGGCGGCCGCGGTCTCGAACTTCGCGCCGCGCACCACGATGCCCCTGTCGGTCTCACCGGCCACGTGCAGCAGTACGTCCGGATCCTGGTCCTGCGGACGGACAGAACGGTTGCCTTTCGGGTCGGTGTTGGCCGATACGTGGAACGGGTCGAGCAGCTGCGCACGGCGGACGTGATGGGCGATGTTCGCCGAGAACGCGGGGTCGATCTCGTTCAGCACGTCCTGCCCGTCGAACAGCGACCACATCTCACCGACGGTCTCGTCGCCCACCCGGGTGACCACGCCCCCGGCGTCGTCGAGGATTGCGTCGACCGACGCCCGCTTGGCCTTCCAGTCGTCGCGGGTGTGCGGCGGGCGCGAGGTGGTGGCGCAGCGCTCGGCCGACTGCTCATCGGTGTAGGTGAGCAGGTCGGCGGCGCCGGCCTGGTGGCCAAGGTCGTAGATCCGGGCGCGCAGGCTGACCACCGGCGCGAACGCCGGGTGGCTCGGGACGTCGCCGACCCGTTCACCGTCGATCCACACCTCCCGGCCGTCCCGCAGCGACTCGATGTAGTCCTTGCCGGTTCGCAGCACTGTCTCGTTCCTCGGCTTCCGGTCTTTCCCTGATCAGTTCCTCGCGGCGCGAGGCGTGAGTTCCAGGACTTCCTGGAGGACGGCGCGCAGCTGCCTGGCGCCGGTGGCGATGGAGCCGGCGCGGATCCGCTCGTTCGGGGCATGCATGTTCTCGCCCTCGCAGCAGCCGAGGGCGACCGCCGGTATGCCGGCGGCGAGCGCCGCGTTCGCGTCGGTCGAGCCGTCTGCGGTGGTGGCTGGCAGGCCAACCGAACGGCGGGCACGCTGGACCGCGGCGACCAGGGGGTGGGTCAGCGGTACGGAGCCTGCCGGACGGCTGTCTCGGCGCTCCACCGACAGCCGCAGGCCGGCGGCGACGTCCAGGCCGGCCAGCGCGGCGTTCTGGCGGTCGAGTTCCGCCTGATCGGTCGAGCGCCACTCGACGGCCGCGCTGGCCCTGGCGGCGATCGCGTTGACCCCGGTTCCGCCGTCGATCATGCCGACGTTGACCGGCCGCTCGGCTGAAGCCGACGCGATGATCTCGTGCAGCAGCCGCACCAGCTCATGCACGGCGCTGGGACGGCCGCGGTCCCACCACGAGTGCCCGCCCGGTCCGGTCACCGTGAGCTGCACCCGCAGTGACCCGACCGCGTCGGTGAAGACCCGGTCAATGCCGTGACCCTCGAGGGCCAGCACCGCCTCGGGCGCCAGTTCCCGGCAGGCGTGGCGTGCGCCGCGCAGCCCGCCGAGCCCTTCCTCGCCGATGGTGAATGCGATCACCAGCGGCAGCGTCGGCCCCGCGGGACTGTGCTCAATAAGGCCGTGCTCGGCGACGGCGACGGCGGTGGCGACCGCGATGGCGTTGTCACCGATTCCCGGGCCCGAAAGCCAGCCGTCCCGCTCGGTGACGCCACGCGCCGTGGCCTCGCCGAAGACATCATCGACGTGCACGAGAACGGCAAGCCGGTACGGCGGCGGGCCGAACGTCCAGACCAGGTTGCCGGCATCGTCGACGCGGCGGCGGCCGGGCGCGTCGTGCAGCCGGCGCAGCAGCCAGTCGATGCGCACTCGCTCGCGGCCAGTGCCGCCGTCCAGCTCGGCCAGCGCCACGGCGTCCGCGGCGATCGCCGCAGGATCGACGGCCGTGTCTGTCATGTCACCTGGCCTGCCAGTACCGGGCCGTACCATACGGAACCGGGCACGGCGTACTAATTTGTTAGACCATTGATATAGTTCGTTGGCATGGACAGTCAAGGGCCGGAACAGGCTTTTGCCGACGTGGGGGACGTCATCGCGGCGAACCTGCGCCGGCTCCGGACCGCCCGCCGGATGTCGCTGGCCACGCTCGCGAACCGCGCCGACGTCGCAAAAGCCACGCTGGCCAACCTGGAGCAGGGACGGGGCAACCCGACGATCGAGACGCTGTGGTCGCTGGCCCTGGGACTCGGCGTCGCGTTCAGTGATCTTCTCGAAGACCGGTCCGAGACGACCACGGTCGTCGTCCGCGCCCAGCAGGGTGCGCGGGTGCGCGGGTCGACGCCCGGCGGGAAGCTCGACCTGCGGCTGCTGGACCGGGTAGAGCGCGGCGGCCTGGTCGAGATCTTCGCAATGTTCCTGCCCGCCAGGAGCGAGCATCTGGGCAGCTCGCACGGCAACGGCGTCGTCGAGCGGGTGTTCGTGCACGAGGGGACGATCACGGTCGGCCCGGCCAGCGAGCCGATCACGCTAGGCCCGGGGGACTACGCCCGGTACAGCGGCGACGGCGCGCACGTCTACCGCTCAGCGGACACGGACTGCCACGGCATGCTGCTGGTCGGATACCCGCCCGCGTAGGGGAGTGCCGATGACGGAGTTCGACTACCTGGTGGTCGGCGGCGGCACCGCCGGGTGCATCGTCGCGGCGCGGCTGGCCGAGGAGCCCGCGGTCTCGGTCGGCCTGATCGAATGGGGCCCGACCGACGAGCACGAGCCGCGGGCCCGCTCGATCCGCCGGTGGGCGGAGATGCTCGAAGGCGAGTACGACCTCGACTACCGCTCGGTGCCGCAGGAGCGCGGCAACTCCGGCATCCGGCAGGCCCGGCTGCGGATCCTCGGCGGCTGCTCCACCGCGAACACGATGATCTCCTGGCGGCCCCGGATCGCCGACCTGCAGGAATGGGTCGACCTCGGGGCCCGCGGCTGGGACGCGGCCATCGTGCACCCGTATTACGGCCGGCTGCAGGCCCCGATCACGCCGGTGCCGCCGCAGGACCAGAACCCGTTCGTCGCCGGCGTGATCAGCTCCGCGAGCGCGGCGCTGGGCCTGCCGGTCCGGTCCACCTGGAACGACCAGGACGTCATCGAAGGCACCGGCTTCTTCGAGATCGGCTACCGCCCGGAGACCAACACGCGGTCCTCGTCGTCCATCTGCTACCTGCACCAGGCCCAGCACAGCCGCGCCAACCTGCGGGTGTTCCTGCAGACCCGGGCGCTGCGGCTGATCCTGGACGGCGGGAACCGGGCGGCCGGCGTCCTCGTCCGCGCTGGCGACGGCTCGACTTCGGAGATCTTTGCCCGCCGGGAGGTGGTGGTCTGCGCCGGGGCCATCGACTCGCCGCGGCTGCTGCAGCTGTCCGGCATCGGGCCGGCCGCCGTCCTCGGCGCCGCCGGCGTCGACGTCCGCGTCGACCTGCCCGGGGTCGGCGAGAACCTGATGGATCACGCCGAGGGCATCGTCGTGTGGGAGGTCGCGGAGCCGCCGTCGCGGGTGTGCGCCACCGGCTGGGATGCCGGAGCGCTGGTCCGCCTCACGCCGGAGGCGGCGCGGCCGGACATCACCATGCACTTCCCGGTCGAGGCGTGGGTCGACCACGTGGTCGCGTACGGCGTCGAGATGCCGCCGTACTACATGGCGATCGCGCCGAACGTGGCCAAGCCGCGCAGCCGCGGCCGGGTCTGGATCACCGGCGCCGACCCGGACGACCGGCCAGCGATCGACTATCGCTACTTCACCGACCCGGCCGGCGCAGACGAAGCGGTCCTGGTCGCCGCCGTGCGCGCCGCCCGGCGGATCGGCGAGTCCGAGCCGATGGCCGGCAAGTTGCGCCGCGAGGTGTTCCCCGGCCCGCAGGCGCTGTCCGACGCCGACATCTCGGCGCTGGCCCGCGCGACCCACCAGACCGTCTACCACGTCAGCGGGACCTGCCGGATGGGTGCGCCGGACGACCCGCTCGCCGTGCTTGACCCGGAACTACGGGTGCGCGGCTTGCTTGGGCTGCGGGTGGCCGACGCGTCGGTGTTCCCCACGATCCCATCGGTCAACCCGGTCGTGACCGTCATGATCACCGCCGAGCGCGCGGCCGCCCTGATCCGCCAGGACGCACCCGCGGCACGCCGGGCCGGCGGGTCATAGGGTTGAGCCTCGTGGACAGTCAGGTCACTTTGCGCCCGGTCGCGGAGTCCGATCTCGGCCTGCTGGTCCAGCTGTTCACCGACCCGGCCGTCGTCGGCGAGTCCGAGTGGTACGGCTGGCAAGACGGGCGCTGGCTGCGGCACCGGTGGGATGAAAACGGCCTGCTCGGCGACGACGGCGGCACCCTGCTGGTAGATCACGCCGGTGAAACGGTCGGGCTGGTCAACTGGCGCAAGCGGCCGACCGGGTTCCGCTCATGGTGCTGGGCCATCGGCGTCACGCTCGTCCCTGAGGCGCGAGGCCACGGTTACGGCACCCAGGTGCAGCGCGGGCTGGTTCATTACCTGTTCGCCCATACGCAGGCCATCCGGATCGAGGCCGAGACCGACGTCACGAACGCCGCTGAGCAGCGCGCCCTGCAGAAGGCCGGGTTCACCCGCGAAGGCATCCTGCGCAGCGTCGTCTTCCGCGCCGGCCAGTGGCGCGACGCCGTGCTCTACAGCATCCTCCGCGACGAGGCCGCGCTCGACCCTGCCGCCGCCAATCCTCAGTCCGCGGATTAAGAGCCCGCTGTTCTGCTGTCAGATCAGTGCTCTCCATGCCGTTCTCTACCGGATCATCCGCGATCACGCACGTCACCGCGATGGACGATGCCGGGTGCTGACGGGTGTGGCACCGCGACAGACATGACCCGGCCGTTCCCTGCAGCAGCGGACACAGTCAATTATTTCGCTACACCGCACGCCAAAGATCGTAAACGCAGTGTTCGCGCTCATGCCTGTTGAGCGGACGTTGTGCCACCGTACTTCTATGCCCTTTGAATAAGGCCGCAGTCCAAGGATTCATCCGGAACAATCTTACGACGAAACTGAGTATCCACAGCCGTCCGCGCCGGACGGAACTTAGTCGAATGGGCTAGCCGATAGTGGAACCGTTGCCGGTGTACGATGAGCGCGTAGCGTCGGCTAGCCGCGGTGTCCAGATCGACGTCGGGTCCAGTGACGCAGCGAATGCTGGTTGTGACTCCTGTTATCGGAGGTTCCGTGGCCGAGGCAATCATCGAGCCCGTCTCAGCTCTCAACGAATCTAAGGCCAAGTTTGTCGTTATTAGCAATGTCCTGGGTGGCATACGGGACTACGACTGCGGTGGTTGGCGCGAGCCCGAGGCGCACGAAGACGTAGCAATCGCAGTAATGCAACGCGGGAAAAGATTAGATCTCCCGCGACCCTTAAGTAGGGATGTTGGACGTCTCTTACGTATTGCATGGCAAACCGAGTTGGCCGCTCGGGTAAGTGACGCGTATGACGACGACATGCTGAGACGTGTTGCGGCACAGACTTTGCCTGTTCAGGCTTACTATGCGGTGTTCAATGCAGCTAGGGCAATGACCACAGTTGCGGGGCGACCTGCGGCACCCATCAGGCCGCCCATAGGGACTTTGAGAGCCAAAGAGCAAGGTGCGCCTATCGGAGCTGGGGCGTCACACTAGCCGGTGATCCAGATTCATTGACTGATTGCATATTCGAGCCACGCATCACGGTACCGTACCCCTTTAACCCTATGGAACTCTCTCATGACCCTGAACAGTATGTATGCGCAGCGCTTCGAATTACCCGGCGATGGAAGATCACATTGCAGCGAGATGATTGGTTGCGTAAACATAGAGCAAAGGACGGTAGCCAGCGCAAGAGGTTGCCTGCCGGCGAACGGGCGAAGCTCGTGACGGGCCTCCGGCCCACAACGCTCATGGACTTTCTCTATGAATTGCGACGGCGTTCAAACTATGAAGGTGTCGATGAATACGGCTCGGATGCCGAGGACGCTAACGTCGAACGATTCCACAGAGGCATGCTCCATATAGCCGACATCGGTGTGCTCCATTATGAAATCATGCTGGCCCAGTATGTGGGCCTAGAGGCATACGAAAAGGAAGCCCTCGCCTGGATCCGTTCAGCGGCCAAAATTGGCTCATGGGCGACGCAGGCGGTCGAAAGACGACTAGAAGCACTCAAGCTGGCGCACGAAACTCTGTCCGGTAGCAAGTAGGAAATGGCGACTTTATTTATTTACATTGCGGAAGTGCCTTGTTGTCGCTCGCACTCTCATGCCGCGATGTATCGTTGTGGGCGAGGCGAGCATCGGTCAGAGAGTGCGATCGGAAGCTCGTCGTAGAACCATGGCGAATAACGATGTTCCCGACGTTCTATCCGGATGAGCCTCATGTCGTAGCAGTAGGCGGGCTCTGTGCTGGCTTTGAGGTCATGGGCCAGTCGCTTCGGTGCACTTTCCTCTGGGGAGGACTCCGTGCTCTGCAGTGGTGGGGTCATCGCATCGGAGATCGGCTGTTCGGCTGGATAGCAGAGGGGAGTAGTTGCGGGAAGCCCAGTGCGCGGCGCTGCCACCGCACCCGACGTGGACGGCATAGCTTCCGCCGTGCGGCAACAAGTAGCTGTAGGTCCCTGTTGAGCCTATGGGATAGCTGGTACCAGTGAAGTTAGGCGCCCCCAGATGGGCATAACCTGAATCGCTTTGACCAGTAGATGCCGCGATCCAGACGCCTACGATTTGCCTTCCTGATTCACACACGACAGATCCCGTCACAGTGGTGTCGCCGCTATGGTTGATTCGCGCTGTCGCGTAACTTCCGATTGCGATCAGCGCGGCGACGAGCAGTGGCGCGCAAATGGCGATGGTCCACGGGCTGGTGAGGGCTGCTTGCCACCGTGCCTTGCGGGGCGACCCGTCCGGCGTGGCGACAGCTGGGGCGTCTGGCGTTGCCTTGTCGCGCTCGCCTTGCTGGCCAAGTCCACTGACTTTGCCAGTACTGGAGGGCATCTGTTCGGCCAGCTCAATCCGCGTGACTGCTCCTTGAAGATATCGGAGGCGGGCGTCAGCTCTGCGTTCCAGCTGGGCCCGCCGGTCCTCAATGCTGCGCGTCGCCACTATCGGCGGGCTAGCCAGACGATAATCCTGCCGTTCTGATTCGCCGAAGACCCTTACAAGAACATGCTCATTGCGGGTTGACCAAGCAGATAGCTGAGGCCTGAGCGCCTGAAGGTCTTCTATCGCGGTTGCGCGGGCGACGGCTTGCCGAAGATCCTGCCCGCTCTTGATCTGCGCGATAAGTAATGACGCGGCTTGGGTGCTGGACACATGCAGCCGCGATCCAGTATCACTCACGGCAATTCTCCAAATAATTTGTTCCACGCCGATGTAGGAGAGGAATGCGGCGCACCAACCCGCAGGCTGTCTGAAGTATCAGGACTCAGTTACTTGGCGGATCAGCCGACCCTGATGATTCAGGGTACGTCCTGCGCGGCAGCGCAGATGGTCGGCTCGCCGTGTATGGCGTCGGCGACAGCGACAACCAGGGCGCAGGGCGCAGCGGGCGTCGCCCTAGTGTGTCGAGCCTGAAATCTTCGCCATATATTCGGCGAGGGAGTTGAGGATCTCCTCGGCTGTCTTGGTCCAGGCGAAGGGGCGCGGGTCCTGGTT